>Ga0210077_1000052_pt1 | contig 67755 bp, 49 predicted proteins | sample RushMan_CattailN_5_FD_185556 | JGI IMG/M metagenome (GOLD analysis project Ga0210077, IMG submission 185556) | Wetland microbial communities from San Francisco Bay, California, USA, that impact long-term carbon sequestration -... | ecosystem: Environmental > Aquatic > Marine > Wetlands ...
GCCGAGGTCAAGGCCTTTCACGACGCCTATTACGTCCCGAACAACGCGGTCCTCTGCATCGTCGGGAATATCAGGGCCGCCAAGACCCGCGAGCTCGTCTCCCGCTACTTCGAGGCCATTCCGCCCGGCCCGGACGTCCCAGCCCTTCCCCTGCCGCGCTTCGAGCCCGAGGAGGAAGTCACCCGGACCGTGAGGGAGCTGCTCCTGCCCTCGCCGGCCTTGCACATCGGCTACCGGTTCTATCCTCTCCAGACCGGAGACATCTACGCCCTCAGAGTGGCGGAGTATCTCCTCCTGCGGGGTTCGAGCTCCAGGCTCTACACTCGTATCGTCAAGAAGGACCGTACGGCCTTGTTCTTGAACGGCTCCCTCGAAGAGAGGATGGGGGTCCGGGCCCTCAAGATCTTCGTGACGAACAACAACGACGTCATGGCCGAACGCTGCCTCAAGGCCATCCTGTCCGAGGTCGATAAGCTCAGGGGAAACCTGGTGTCCTCCGACGAGCTGAACAAGGCCAAGAACGCCCTCAAGATGGACTATCTCGAAAGGCTTTCGGTCGGAATCGAGAGGGCCCTCCTGCTGACCGAGGCGGTGTTCTCCGGCAATCCTCCGGAATCCGTCCTTTCCGAGCTGGACAGGTGCCTGAGCGTGACGCCCCAGACCGTTATCAGCGTGGTCAACAGGCTTTTCGTCCCCAGAAACAGGGTGATCCTGAAACTGGAGACCAAATGAAGCGGCGCGGCCGGCCTCGTTGGACACCCGTTCCGGCCCTGGCCTCAGCCTTGGCCGCGGCCCTGGCCCTGCCGCTCGCCGGGCCTCTGGCCGGCCAGGAGCGCTTTCGAAAGATCCCGCCCCTCCCGGATTCGCGGCTCGAGCTGAGACTTCCGGCCATAGAGTCGGGGGTCCTTTCGAACGGCTTGACGGTGTCCGTGGCGCCCAAGCCGGGGGCCCCCTTCGTCGGCCTTCAACTGGTCATTTTCGCCGGGGAGAGCGATTCCCCACCCGACCTTCCCGGCCTGGCGGCCCTGACGGCCCGGATGATCGGGCGGGGGACCCGGGTCCTCTCGGCCGAGGCCGTCGAGGAACAGATCGAGGCGATGGGGGCCGATTTCTCCGTCACGGTCACCATGGATTACACCGCGTTGAGGCTCAACGTGCTCGAGGAGCATCTGGACCAGGCCCTGACGATCTTCAGACAGATCGTCCTGGAGCCCCAGTTCTCCGACTTCGAAGTCAGCAACGCCAAGCGGACCTATTTCTACGAACTTCTGGCCGAGGCCAAGAATCCCGAGTTCGTCGGCCGGAGGCTTCTCCTCCGGCTGCTGTTCGAGGAACACCCGTACGAGCGGGCCTGCTACCCGAAAGAGGCCGTGCCCCGTTTGACATCCAGGGACATCGCGGCTTTTTACGGAAGCTTTTACCGGCCGAACAATGCCGTTTTCCTGCTGACAGGAAACCTGAATCTCGCGGTGTCCGCGAGGAAGGTCAGCCGGCACTTCGGAACCTGGGCGGCCCAGATGGTCGAGCGGGCCTCCCCGTCGCCTCCCGTGCCCAACACCGGCGAGCGGATCTGCTTCATCGATCACCCTGGCGCGCAGGATGCCAGCATCTTCGTCGGCAACGTCGCCATACCGGCCTCCAGCCCGGACCACTTCGCCTTTCAGGTCCTCAACCAGATCCTGGGCGGGACCACGGGCAGCCGCCTTTTCATGGACCTCAGGGAGGCCAAAGGATACGCCTACAGCGCCTTTTCCGAAGCCCGGTTCTACAGGTCGGCCGGCGCCTACTGGGCCAAGGCCGAAGTCCCACGGGAATCGATCCATGCCGCCGTCACGGAAATCTTCAACGAGCTCCGGCTCCTGTCGGCCGAAAGGCTCGGGCCGGACGAAATCGAGGCCGCCAAGTCCTTTCTCATCGGGCACCTTCCCCTCGGCTTCGAATCCCCGGAGGATTTCTCGGCGCGCCTGGCCGATGTGACCGGCCTGGGCCTCGACGACCAGCACTGGGCCCGTCTGCCCGAAGGCCTGGTTCTGGTCAATGTCGAGAAGGTCCTCGAAGTGGCCCAGCGGATCTTTCCGCCCGTCCCCCTCGTCGTCATCGTCGGCAACCGGGAGTGGGCCGGCCAGGTGCTCGGCAACTTCGACGTCGTGGAGATCTATGACAGCAACGGGGCGTTCTCAATGACACTGCACAAAGGAGTGGAGAGATGAAACTCGTCGAATGCGTCCCGAATTTCAGCGAAGGCCGGGACAGGGAAAAGATCCGGGCCATCGTCGCGGAGATCGAAGCGGTCCCCGGCGTCAAGCTGCTCGACGTGGACCCGGGTGAATCCACGAACCGGACCGTCGTCACGTTCATCGGCCCACCGAAGAGCGCCATGGAGGCCGCCTTCCGAGCCATCGCCAAAGCCGCCGAGGTCATCGACATGCGGGCCCACAGAGGGGCTCACAGCCGGATCGGCGCGACCGATGTCTGTCCCTTCGTGCCCGTCACGGGAGTCACCATGGAGGACTGCGTCCGCCTGGCCGAGGAGCTCGGGGCCAGGGTGGCCGGGAAACTGGGCATTCCCGTCTATCTCTACGAAGCGGCCGCCCGGAAACCCGACCGCCGGAACCTGGCCTCGGTCAGGGCCGGTGAGTACGAGGGACTGGCCGAGAAGCTGAAGGACCCCGCCTGGGCCCCCGATTTCGGCCGGCCCGTCTTCAACCCAAAGTCCGGAGCCACGGTCATCGGCGCCCGCGAGTTTCTGATCGCCTACAACATCAACCTCAACACCCGCGACCGGAAGCTGGCCCACGAAATCGCCCTGAGTCTCAGGGAGAGCGGGCGGGCCAGGAGGGACAAGAACGGGGCCATCGTCAGGAACGCCCGGGGGAACGCGGTCAAGGTCCCGGGGCGCTTCAAGGAAGTGAAGGCGGTCGGCTGGTATATCGAGGACTACGGCCTGGCCCAGATCTCGGTCAACTTCACCAACTACAAGGTGTCCCCTCCCCATCTCGTTTTCGACGAGGCGGTCAGGCTGGCCGAAAAGCTGGGCCTCCGGGTCACGGGCAGCGAACTCGTCGGCCTCATCCCCATGGAGGCCCTGCTCATGGCCGGACGCCATTACCTGGAGAAACAGGGCAAAAGCCCCGGCGTCCCGCAACAGGAGCTCATCCGGACGGCCGTCATCTCTCTCGGGCTCAACGACGTCGCGCCGTTCGACGCCGACAAGAAGATCATCGAGTCCCAGTTCCGGGAAACAGGCAAGTCGCTGATAGCCATGACGTTGAGGGATTTCGCCGACGGACTTTCGATGGATTCTCCGACGCCCGGGGGCGGCAGCGTGGCGGCCCTTTGCGGCGCTCTTTCGGCCTCGCTTTCGTCGATGGTGGCGAACCTGACGGTCGGCAAGAAAGGCTGCGAAGAAGTCGCGGCCGACATGACCGCGGTCGCGCTCCGGGCCCAGTCTCTCAAAGACGAGTTTCTGTCGGCCGTGGACAGGGATTCGCGGGCCTTCGACAAAGTCATGGAGGCTTTCCGGATGCCGAAGGCCACGCCCGAACAGGCCGAGGGAAAGGACAGGGCCCTCGAGGAGGCCTCGAAGGAGGCGACCCTGGTGCCCCTCGAGGTGCTCGGCAACGCGGTGGAGGCGGCCAGGCTGGCCAGGACGGCGGCGGCGAAAGGGAACAAGAATTCCCTCAGCGACGCCGGAGTGGCGGCGGTCGCGGCCGGAGCCGCCGGGGAGGGCGCCCGCTTCAATATCCTGATCAACCTGCGCGGCATCGCGGACGAGGCTTTCACAACCCGGGTCCGCAACCGGTCCGCCAAGCTCATGCGGGACCTCGAACGGGTCGTGGCCGCGGTCCGCAAGATCATGGATCGCCAGCTGGGCAGAGCCTGATCGGAAGACGAGGCCGCGCCGGCCGAATGGCGCTTTATTCATCGCCCCGGCCGGATCGTTTTTTTTGAAATGAAAACCGGCTCCCGGGGACGCTGGGCCGAATCGCGCCTGCGGCCCGGCGTCAGCGCCCGGGGAAAAAGCGACCTCTCCGGGCCAGGGACAGGACCGCGAAAACGGCGAAACAGAGAATGACGATCGCCGCCGAGGCCGGGATGTCGAGCCTGAGAGAGAGGGCCAGCCCCGCGATCACGGAAGCGGCGGCCACCGACGCCGAGACGAAGACGGCGGACCGGAAACTGGCGGCGACCTGAAGCGCCGCCGCGGCGGGGATAACGATGAAAGCGGCCACCAGCAGGATTCCGGCGACTTTCATGCCCAGCACGACGGTCACGGCGGTCAGGACCATCAAGAGGGTGTCGAGCCGCCCCACCTTGACCCCCGCCACCTGGGCCGACTCGCGGTCGAACGTCACGAACAGCAGCCCACGATAGTTCAGGATAACCGCCAGAAGGACGGCCGCGGCAAGGGCCATGGACAGCCAGACTTCGGCCGCCCCGATGGCCAGGATGTCTCCGAAAAGGTAGGCCATGAGGTCGGCGCTGAAATTCCCGCTCAGGCTCGCCAGGAGAATGCCGACGGCCAGGCCCAGGCTGGAAAAAATGCCGATGGCCGTGTCGCCGTAGAGTCCGGCCCGGTCCTTGATTCTCTGGATCGCCAGCGACGCGGCTCCGCACACGACCAGAGCCGCCGCCAGGGGGAGCGTGCTCAGGAAGAGCCCGAGGGCGACGCCCGCGAACGCGATATGGGATAGACCGTGGCCGATCATGGCGTCCTTCCTTAGAACCAGGAAGACGCCCAGAACCGCGCAGGCCACGGCGATGAACAGGCCGGCGGAGAAAGCCCTCTGGAGGAAGGCGTAATGGAAAAAGGCGTCCATGCGGAAAGGCCTCAGTGCTCGTGCGAAATCAGGTGGTCGCCGCGCAGGACCATGTCGCGGAACGCGGCGGACCGGCAGAAATCGTCGTGGCTCCCGTGGTAGACCATCCTTTGGTTGAGGCAGGCCACCTGGGTCACATGCTTGTTGACGATTCCGATGTCGTGAGTGACCAGGACGATCGTGATCCCGTTTTCCGAGTTCAGACGGTCCAGCATGTCGTAGAAATGGTTCTGGGTTTCGGCGTCAACCCCGGTGGTCGGTTCGTCCAGGAACAGGATGCGGGGCGAGCTCACCAGGGCCCGGGCGATGAACACGCGCTGCTGCTGCCCGCCCGAAAGCTTGCCAACCCGCCATTTCCCGAACTCCTCCATGCCGACCTCGGCCAAGGCCCGGCGGACCGCCTGGGTCTGGGCCCTGCCGATCCCGGGCCCCGCTATCCCGCGGTTGGTGAGGAAGGCCATCCCGACGACCTCCTCGGCGGAGGCGGGGAAATACGGATCGACGGAGGTGGCTTTCTGCGGCACATAGCCTATCGTCTGCCAATCGGTGAACTCGGCTGCCGGTCGGCCCATGATTTCGACCCGGCCGGCCGAGGGACGGAGCAGCCCCAGGATGATTTTCACCAGGGTCGTCTTTCCCGAGCCGTTGGGACCGATGATGGCCAGGAAATCTCCCCCCCTGATGGCCAGGTCGACCCCCACGAGCACGGGAACAGTTCCGTACTGGAAGCTCACGCCGCGCACGGTGATCAGCTCTGTCATGATCCTATCGGCAACCCAGGCCGGCCCGCAGGTTTTCCAGGTCGGCTTCCATCAGGTTGAAGAATCCCGCCCCCCTCCGGATCTCTTCACGGGTCAGGTTCTGGCCGGCGTTCAAGACCAGAACCCGGCCGCCAATGTCTTCGGCCAGGGCCGCGGCCGGTCCGGGGGGGGCCGAAGCCTCGCGGAATACGAATGCGATCTTCTCTTTCCGGCAGAGGTCGATTATGTCCATCATGCGCTTGGGCCCGGGCAGTTCGTCCGCCCCCGGGCCGACCAGCGCCGTCTGCACGAGACCGTAACGCGCCGCCAGGTAGCCGAAGGCCGCGTGGCCGGCTATCACCAACCGCCGGCCGCGGCAGCCCGCCAGGCCGGCCCGGAAGCTCTCGTCAAGCCCGCGCAGACGACCCTTCAAGGCCGCCGCGTTCTCTTCGAACAGGGGTCGCCCCCCGGGGTCGATTTCGGCGAGCGTTCGGGCGATCGTGTCGACGATGGTCATGTCGAGCCCGAAATCGAGCCAGACGTGCGGGTCGAAGGCGCCGTGGTCATCCGCGTGACCGTCCCCCTCCCCCTCGCCTGCGGCAAGAAGGGGAAGGCCTCGGCTGACTTCGAGGACCCGCATGCGCCGGCCTGGGACCGCGCGCAGGACCTTGGCGAGCCAGGGTTCCAGATTCGCGCCGACGGAAATGAACAGGTCGCAGGAGGACAGGCCGACGATGTCCCGGGGCCTGGGCTGCCAGGTGTGGACTCCGGCCCCGGGCGGAAGAAACAGGGAGACATCGGCTCTCGGGCCCGCCACCCGGGCCGCGAACTCGCGCAGCGGCAGGATGCTGGCCAGCACCTTGACCTTGGCCGGCGCGACTGCCGGCAAGGCCAGAAAAAGGCAGGCCGCCGCGATGCTTCTCGTCGCCCTCGAAATTGACATGATGAGTCGCCGGACCTCCGGAAATTTCATCCTATTATACGTGAGAGGGCGGCTTGAATCCACCGCAATTTTGTGGCATGATTGCGTTTCCTATTCCCCCCCAAAGGAGGCACGTCATGGCATCCCCTCTCGAGGGCCTCAACCCTCCGTCGGTCTGGAAACACTTCGGCAACATCCTGACCATCCCGCACTGCTCGGGCAGCGAACGCGCCCTGGGCGATTATGTCCTTTCGACGGCCAAGGGCCTGAAGCTCCGCGCCGTGAGGGACAAGGCGGGCAACGTTCTGGTCGTGAAGCCGGCGACGGCGGGCCGTAACTCGTCCGGAGGCGTCATCCTCCAGGGCCACCTGGACATGGTCTGCGAGAAGAACTCCGATATCGTTCACGATTTTGCCAAGGATCCGATCGAGGCGGAGGTCCAGGGCGAGTGGGTCCGGGCCAAGGGAACGACCCTCGGAGCCGACAACGGGATCGGTGTCGCCTCCTGCCTGGCCGTGATGGAAGATGCCTCGCTCGCCCACGGCCCGCTCGAGTTCCTCTTCACCGTCGATGAAGAAACCGGCCTGACCGGCGCCAACAAGATCCAGAAAGGGCTTCTCAAGGGAAAGAACCTCATCAACCTGGACAGCGAGGACGAGGGGACGTTCACCATCGGCTGCGCCGGCGGCGCCGACTCCGTCGTCACGCTGCCGGTCGCCCGCAGGAAGTCGGCCTCCCCGAACCTCCACCGGCTCAAAGTGACCGGCTTCAGGGGCGGCCATTCGGGGCTGGACATCAACCAGGGCCGCGGCAACGCCATCAAACTGCTGGCCAGGATGCTGCGGGAGGCCGGGGGGTCGGCCCGGTTCGAGATCGTGTCCATCGAGGGGGGCAACAAGCGCAACGCGATTCCCCGGGAGGCCTGGGCCGTGGTGGCCTGCGCCCCCGCCGCCCTGCGTCCGTTGAAGGCCGCTCTCAAGAAGTCCTTCGACGGCATCCGCGTAGAATACAAGGCCGTCGAATCCCAGGCCCGGCACGTCTTCGAGCGGGTCGAGGGGAAGGCGGAGTTCGCGCTGACGGCGGAATCCCAAGGCAAGCTTCTCGACCTGCTGTTGGCCCTCCCCCACGGCGTCGTGGCCATGCATCCGGAGATCAAGGAGCTGGTCGAAACCTCCACGAACCTGGCCATCGTCAGGACCGCCCGGGCCCGGGTCGAAGTGGTCTGCAGCACGCGCAGCTCCGTCGCTTCGGCCCTGGCGGCCGAGCGACTGGTCCTCGCGGCGGTTTCCGAACTCGCGAAGGCCAGGATCGACCTCCAGAACGGCTATCCGGGCTGGATGCCCGACCTCGAATCGCCGCTCCTCAAGACCCTCCGCGAGCTGTATCACAGGACTTTCGGGAAGAAGGCGGCGGTCGTGGCCGTCCACGCCGGCCTCGAGTGCGGCATCATCGGGGAGAAGTTCCCCGGCATGAAGATGATATCCTTCGGACCGACCATCCGTCACCCACATTCGCCCGAGGAGGGGGTCCACGTCGGTTCGGTCGAAAAATTCTGGAAGTTTCTGACCGCGGTGCTGGCCGAGCTGGCCTGATCCGCCAAACCCGGAGCCGCGCCCCGGCTGTTGCGAGACAGGGTATGAAGCGAAGAACATTCATGGTGATTCTGGGTTCCCTGGGCGCGCTGGTCGCCGGAGGGTGCGCCAGAATCGGAAGGAGCGTCAAAATGAAAAAGATCATCCAAACCCCCCAGGCGCCGAAAGCCATCGGCCCCTATTCCCAGGCCGTCGCCGCCAACGGTTTCGTCTTCTGCTCGGGCCAGATCGCCATCGATCCCGGGACGGGAGAGCTCGTCAGCGGGTCCATCGAGGACCAGACCCGGCAGGTGATGAAGAATCTCGGGGCCGTGCTCGAGGCCGCGGGCAGTTCCTATGACGACATCGTGAAGGCCACGGTTTTTCTCCAGGACATGAACGATTTCAACCTGATGAACGCCGCATACGCGGGGTTCTTCGAGGGCACGTATCCGGCCCGGGCGGCCGTCCAGGTGGCCCGGCTGCCCCGCGACGTCAAGGTCGAGATCGAAGCCGTGGCTCTGGTCAGGTAGGAGTCCCGTTTCCTGGCCGGCCCGCCGTGGACGGAGTCGCCCTTTTCGCGTAAAATAAGCCTGTTATGCCCATTTACGAATTCACGTGCAGACAGTGCGGCCGCCGGTTCGAATGCCTGGTCCGGATGGGCGGTGAAAAGGAGACCGTCTGCCCCGGATGCGGTTCGGCGGATATCCTGAAGGCCGTGTCCTGCTTCGGCATCGGCGGGGGCTCGAGCCGGCTCAAAGAGGCCTCCTCGAGTTGCTCGACCTGTTCCACAAAGTCCTGCAGCACCTGCCATTGACCGGAACCGGCCGTAAGATCCTAACGACGTCCCGGCCCTCCCCCGAGCGGCCGGGTTGAACGGGGGCCCTAGCATGGCCAAGAGGAAAACCGCGCCCCGCGAGTCGGGAGCGGCGTTCCGCGGCTCCGTCCGGATCGGCGTCGACACGGGGGGCACTTTCACCGATTTCATGATCTGGAAGGACGGCCGCCTGGCCAACCGCAAGGTCCTTTCGACGCCCCGGAACCCCTCCCTGGCCATTCTCGAGGGCCTGAAGGACGAGCTCGCCGGCGCGGGCGCGCCCCTCATCGTCCACGGCACCACCGTGGCCACCAACGCCCTGCTCGAGCGCAAGGGGGGCCGGATCGCCCTGATCACCTCGGCCGGCTTCGAGGACATCCTTTTCATCGGCCGCCAGACGCGCCGCGCGCTCTACAGCCTGCAGCCCGAAGAGAGAGCATTTCTTCTGCCGGCGAGCCTTTGTTTCGGGGTCCCGGAACGGACCTCTCCCTCGGGCCGCACGGAGAAGAGAGTCTCCAGGAGGGCGGTCCGCAAAGTGATCGTCGCGTTGCGGTCCGCCGGCGTCGAGGCCGTGGCCGTGTGCCTGCTCCACTCCTACGCCGACGCCGGCAACGAAGACATCGTGGCCGGGGAGCTGCGCCGGGCCGGGCTGATGGCCTCGGTCTCCAGCCGCCTGTTGCCCGAACATCGGGAATTCGAGCGCATGACGGCTACCGCGGTCAACGCCTATCTCATGCCGGTCATGGACAGGTACCTCTCCGAGCTCGGGCGCCGGATCGGCCGGGCGGAGCTGAGGATCATGCAATCCAACGAGGGCTACATCTCCCCCGCCCTGGCCCGGCTCGAACCTATCAAGACGGCCCTTTCGGGGCCGGCCGGCGGGGTCGTCGGAGCCCGGCGCCTGGCTCGAGCGGCCGGTTTCCCCGACGTGGTGAGTTTCGACATGGGCGGAACATCCACGGACGTCTCCCTGATCGAGGGAGCGATCCCTAGAACGCACGAAAGCCGGGTCGGCGATTTCCCGGTCCGCCTGCCGATCATCGACATCCATTCGGTCGGGGCGGGCGGAGGGTCCATCGCCTATGCGGACAAGGGCGGGTCCCTCAGGGTCGGGCCCCGAAGCGCGGGCGCCGACCCCGGACCGGCCTGCTACGGCTCGGGAGACCTCCCGACAGTCACGGACGCCAACCTGGTTCTGGGGCGCCTCGACCCGGACTTCTTTCTGGGCGGCAGGATGAAGATCTTCCCGGAACGGAGCCGCGCGGCGATCGGCGCGTTGGCCGGACGCATCGGCCGGACGCCGCGCGAAACCGCCCTGGGGATCGTCGACATCGCCAACGCCAACATGGAAAAAGCCATCCGGGTGATATCCGTCGAGCGCGGCTACGACCCGAGGAACTTCGCCCTCTTCTCGTTCGGCGGCGCCGGCGGGATGCACGCGGTCGAGATGGCCGGTCACCTGCGGATGCCGGCCGTCGTCGTGCCCCGCAACGCCGGAGTCCTCTCGGCCTTCGGGCTTCTCACGGCCGATTCCATCAAGGACTTTACGAAGTCCGTCATGACGACCGATTCCAGGCTGTCTTTGTCCGGCCTCGACCGGGAATTTCGCGGACTCGAAGAGAAGGGCCGGCGGGAGATGGGGAGCGACGGGTTCGCGGCCGGGGATGTCATCCTGGAACGGTCCCTGGACTGCCGTTATCTCGGGCAATCCTACGAGATCACGGTGCCCTTCCGGCGGGCCCGTACACTGCGGACGGCCTTCCTCGAGGAATTTCACCGGCGGCACGCCCGGCTCTATTCGTACCGTCACGACAGGAGAGACGTCGAGGTCGTCAACCTCAGGGTCAAAGCCGTGGCCGTCACGCCCAAGATCCCCCTGGTCAGGGAAAGGGCCCGGGGCTCTCTCGACCCGGCGGCACTTATCCGGCGGCAACCCATTGCGGTCGTCGCCGGGGAGCGCGAAGGCAGAGTCTATGACCGGTCGCGCCTCTTTCCCGGCAACGCGGTCCGGGGGCCGGCGCTCATCATCGATCCCGAGTCGACGACGTTTCTGCCCCCCGGATGCGCGGCCCGGGTGGACCCGTTCCTGAACCTCGTCATCCGAAAGTCGGGGCGGTCATGAAACGCACCGACCCCATCGAACTCGAGCTCTTCAAGAACGTCTTCATTTCGATCTCCGAGGAGATGGCGGCGGTTCTGGGCCGCACCGCCCTCTCCCCCAACATCAAGGAGCGCAAGGATTTCTCCTGCGCCGTCTTCAACGACAGGGGGGAAACCCTGGCCCAGGGGTCGCATATCCCGGTCCACCTGGGCGCCATGCCCCTCTCGGTCCAGGCCGCGCTGGGGTCGGTGCGCTTCGACGAGGGCGACCTGGTCATCCTGAACGATCCCTACCGGGGCGGCACCCATCTGCCCGACATCACATGCATTTCGCCCGTCTTCGTGGCCGGCCGCCTGGCTTTCTTCGTCGCCAACCGGGCGCACCACGCCGACGTCGGCGGGATGTCTCCCGGGTCCATGCCCCTGGCCACCGAACTCTTTCAGGAAGGGCTCATCATCCCGCCGCTCAAGCTCGAGGTTCGCGGGAGGAGAAACGAGGACGTCTTCAACCTCATCCTGTCCAACGTGCGAACGCCCGAGGAACGCCGGGGCGACCTGCTGGCCCAGGTCGCCGCCAACGACATCGGCCGCCTCCGGCTCCTTGAGGCGATCGACCGCTTCGGCCTGGCGAAGGTCAAGACGTACGCCGGAGTTGTCCAGGACTATACGGAAAAGTTCCTCAGGGGCACGCTGTCGGCCATCCCCGACGGCACCTACGAGTTCTCCGACTGCCTGGACGACGACGGCTTCTCGCCCCGGCCCATCAGGATCGCGGTGCGGGTGACGATCCGCGGCGACCGGGCGGTCGTCGACTTCAGCCCGTCCTCCGGCCAGGTCAGGGGAGGCGTCAACGCAAATTTCGCCATCACCTGCTCGGCCGTCCTCTATGTCTTCAGGGCTCTCGTGGAAGAGGACATCCCCTTCAACACCGGGCTCATGCGGCCGCTGCGGATCATCGCGCCCAGGGGCTCGATCGTCAACGCCCTCTTCCCGGCCGCCTGCGCCGGCGGGAACGTCGAGACGTCCCAGAGGATCGTCGACGTCCTGCTCGGGGCCCTGGCCAAGGCGGTTCCGGACAGGATCCCGGCGGCCAGCCAGGGGACGATGAACAACGTCGCCTTCGGAGGCTACGACCCGGTGAGGAAGAGGGCCTTCGCCTATTACGAAACGATCGGGGGCGGCATGGGCGCCGGGGCTTCCGCTCCTGGCCTCAGCGGAGTCCACACCCACATGACGAATTCGCTGAACACGCCCCTGGAGGCTCTCGAAAACTATCTCCCCCTGCGGATAAGGCGCTACGGTCTTCGGAGAGGGTCCGGCGGCCGGGGAGCCAGGAGGGGCGGGGACGGGATCGTCCGGGAATACGAGTTTCTCGTCCCCACCGCCCTGACCATCATTTCCGAGAGGCGGAAGTCCGCGCCCTACGGTCTTCGGGGCGGCGCGGCAGGCAAGCCGGGAGCCAACATTCTCATATCGAAGGGAAGGCGAAAGAAGCTCGGCGGCAAGGCCAATCTCACGCTCGAGCCGGGCGATATTCTGCGCATCGAGACCCCCGGCGGCGGAGGCTACGGCAAGCCACGCCGCGGCTGACGTCCGCTCCCTGTCGTCGCCGGCGACCGGCGGGAGCGCGGCGCCCAACACGAAGACTTCCGCTTCGTGTCATGCGAGGAGGCGTTTCTTGACGCCAACGTGGCAACCCCAAAAACCCTTGACCGGGAGATGCGATCGACTGTCGCGAGGGCTCCCCGCAACGACATTGAAGACAAGTTCGCCGCGTGATATATAGGAAGGGGAAAACAACCGTTCATCCCAAGGAGGTATCGCCATGATCCGAAAATGCGCCGGTCTCGCCGTGTTGATTGCGGCTGTCTTCTGCGGGCTCGCCGCGGCCCAGACCGCCCGGGATTCCTCCCTCACGATGCCGGTCCGCGGGGTCTGGATGCATCCGGGCTTCTTCGGCCCGGACAAGGCCGCCGCCCTCGAAAAGATCCGGACGACGCTCGATGAATACCGTCTGGCCGGGATCAACACCCTCATCATGCTCGTCAAGGACACCTCGGGCCATGTGTTCTACCCCAGCCGGCTGGCCGTCCGGAGCCCGAAGTACGACTGGGACTTTTTCGGCGAGTTCCTGGCCGAGGCCCGAAAGCGCGGCTTCATAGTCCACCCCTGGTTCTGCGTCTTTCCCGAAGCCGCGATCCTGGGCAGAGTCCGGGAGCACCCGGAATGGCTGATCCGCAGCCCGAAGCGGGAGATGGTCGGCTCGGTCAACCCGGCCCTGCCCGCCGTCAGGGACTATGAGCTGCGCCTGATGATGGAGGTGGCGGCCCTGTACGACGTTGATTGGATCCATCTCGATTACATCCGGTTCCCCTGCGAGCCCACAGAGCCTTTCTTCAGCTACGACCCGGAAACGATCAGGCTCTTCCGGGAGGCCTCGGGGATCGACCTGAACGCCGTCAAGGCCCGCGATTCCGGAAACATGTTCTGGAACGCCTGGCTGGAGTGGAACCGGGACCAGGTCACCGGGTTCGTCTCCGAACTCAGGGACGCGATGAACGCCGTCGGCCGCCCCGTCAAGATCAGCGCGGCCGTCTTTCCCGACTCGGCCAATGCCAAGGTTCTCATCGGCCAGGACTGGGCGGCCTGGGCCGGACGGAAGCTCGTCGACATGCTGTGTCCGATGCTCTACACCAATGATGCCCGCTATTTCGAGGAGTACTCGAAACGGGCCCTGGAAGCCGGCGGGGGATTCTGCCAAGTCTGCCCGGGCATCGGCATCGGGACGTCCCATAATCAGAATACGCCCGACGGCATGATCGAGCAGATGCGGATCGGCAAGGCCCTGGGCGCGGACGGCGTCGTCTATTTCTCGTCGGGCAGCCTGACGGCGCCTTTCCTCGAGAGACTCAAGACGGCCAAATAGCGGGCCGGACCGACCCTCAGGCCTTCTTGAGTTTCTGCTTCTCGATGAGCAGCATGCCCTGGTAGGAGACGTAATTCAGGAGGATCATCACCCGCTCCTTCTCCCCGATCTCCTTCTGAAAAACGCCCCGAAGTCCCTTGAGCGGCCCTTCGACGACTTCGATCTGGTCCCCGACGCGCGGCTGCTCGCCGTACCTTTCGAAGACGATAAGACCGTCGTGCTCCCGCTCCCTGATCCCCCCAATCGTCTGCTCGGGAATGGGAATCGGGCCGCTGTCGTTGCCGACGACCCGCTTGACCCCGCGCGTGTACTTCACCATCTGGAACTGGGCGGGGAAATCGAACCGGAGGAAGGCGTAGCCGGGAAAAAACGGGGAAACCCTTTTTTCCCTGACGTATTTCGGGCAGTAAACCTCGAATCCGCCCTCGGTGAAGAGCCTCTCCACCTGGGTCTCCTTCTTGGGTTTGATGTTGATCACATACCATTTGGTCATGGTCGGTCCTTGCGGGGCGCATCCGTGAGCCCCAGGCCGGCATAGAACGAGGGCCGCCGGTCCTCCAGGAAATGGCGCCGGGCGTAACAGACCGCGTTCCTTCCGAAATCGCACTCCGCGTAGAGGATGGAGTCCCGGCCCGCCGGGGCCCGGGCGAGGACCCCGCCGTCGGGGTCGACGGCGAAGGATTCCCCGGCGAACTCCAGGCTGTCCTCGCGCCCGACCCGGTTCACCAGGGCGGCGAAATAGCCGTTCTGGAAAGCCGCGGTCCGCACTTCGGCCTCGAAGAGGCCCTCGGTCCACTCCCCCGCCGCTCCGGCCTGGGGAATGATGACCAACTCCGAGCCGAGGAGCCGCAGGGCCCGCATGTACTCCGGGAAATGGCGATCGTAGCATATGGCGACGCCCAACCGGCCCGCGGCCGTCTCGTGAACCAGGCATTCTCCGTCCCCGGGCGAGTAGTAGCCTCTCTCGTGAAACCCGGGGCCTTCCATGATGTGAACCATCCTGGTGACGCCGGTGATGCGCCCGTCGGCGTCGATGACCGGGGAGGAATCGAAGGTTCTGTCCCCCTTCCGTTCAAAGAGGTTGAGGACGACCACGACCCCGGTTTCCCTGGCCAGCCGGACGAACACGTCCGTCGTGGGCCCGGGCACCGTCTCCGCCTGGAGCAGCGCCTCGGGAGTCGACGGGAGTTCGGGCAGGAACCGAGAAAACGCCAGCTCCGGGAAGGCCACGAGACCCGCCCCGGCCCGGGCCGCCTTCTGGAAGGCCTCCTCCCCCCGCCGCCGATTCTCTTCCACGTCGCGGCTCGCGTGTTGCTGAACGAGGGCAATCTTCAGGCTCATTCTTCGATCCATCACAAGGGCCCCTCCGGGCCGACGCCCGAGGCGCCCCGGCGGCCGCCGTCAGGCTGACCCGGCTCCACGAGGCCGGGCGCTAGCGGCAGGCCTTTTCGATTTCAGCCGGAGTCTTCGGGATGGGCGTTCCGAGTACGCGCCGCCCGGCCTTGGTGACCAGGACGTCGTCCTCGATCCTGACCCCTCCGAAATCAAGGAATTTCTCCACCTTGTCGTAGGCTATGAAATCGCGGAACTTTTTCTCCTTCCGCCACTTGGCGTACAGGGCCGGGATGAAGTAGAGCCCGGGTTCGACCGTCATGACGTGGCCGGGCTGAAGGATCTTGGCCATCCTCAGATAGGCCAGTCCGAACTGGCCGCTCCTCTGAACGCTGTCGTCGTAGCCGACCAGGTCCTCCCCGAGGTTTTCCATGTCGTGGACGTCCAGGCCCATGTTGTGACCAAGGCCGTGAGGGAAGAACAGGGCGTGGGCGCCCTGGGCCACGGCCTCGCCGGCGTCGCCCTTCATGAGGCCCAGGTTCTTCAATCCGGAGGCCATCGTCCGGGCCGCCTTGAGGTGGACGTCCTTGAACGGGACGCCGGGCTTGACGGCCTTGATGGCCGTTTCCTGCCCGGCCAGGACGATCTCATAGACGTCTTTCTGCCTGTTGTTGAAAGCGCCGCTCACGGGGATCGTTCGGGTGATATCGGCCGCGTAATGGTTCCAGGACTCGGCCCCGGCGTCCATCACAAGCAGCCGGCCGCGGCGCAGCTCGTTGGCATAGCCGTGGTTGTGGAGGACCTGGCCGTTGACGGTCACAATGGGCGGGAAGGCCATCCTGCAGCCCAGGGCTTTGACGATGCCCTCCATGGCCCCGGCCAGCTCCCGCTCGTAGCGGCCCGGGCGGGCCAGCCGCATGGCGATCTTGTACATCTCGGCCGTGACTTCCAGGGCGTTCTCTATCTCCTCGATTTCCTCCTTGGCTTTGACCAGCCTCTGGGCGACCACGGCCAGGATGAAGTCCCGGGAAGCCTTGGCCTTGGCGTCCTTGGCCGGAATCCGGAGGAGCGAAGAGATGTCCCGGGCCGTGTCGGGCCTGTAAGGGGGCAGGTAATGGACCCTCCTTCCGGCGCGGACGGCCCCCCTCACATTGGCGGCCAGGTCCCTGCGGGGCTTCGTCCTCTTGACGCCTGCGGCCGCGGCCCTGTCCTTGAGGCGGGGCATGTCCCCCATCCAGATGATGTCCTCGATACCGACGTCGTCCCCGAAAAGGATCTCCCGGTTTTCGTCGATGTCGATGATCGCGGCCAGGCCCGGCGAATCGAGCCCGAAGTAATAGAGGAAAGTGCTGTCCTGGCGGAAATCGTAGGTGTTCGCGGCATAATTCATCGGGCTGTCCTCGTTGCCAAGGAACAGCAGCACGCCGCCTCCCAGCGCCTTTTTCAGGAGCCGCCGTCTCTGGATATAAATCGTGTCGTTGAACATCGTGTCCCTCCTTCCTAGGGTGGAAACAATCATATAACATTTCCGCACCGAACAATCAACCTCGCGGGGGCCGACGCTGGCTCATCCTACCCCGCTGGCATCCGGGGCGCATCGAACGGCGGCCGGGAGTTCGTCGTCGAAAGCCTCCTCAAAACCTGCTTCACCGGGAAAGCCCTGGAGGAAACGCGCTTCGATCCCCATCCGGCCGGTATTGCCGAGATCACCGGAAGCGCTTTCGCGACCGGCCGCAGAAAGCCCCCGACCGACCCCTTCGACTCTGTCCGCCGCGGTTTCCTCCCGCGCCGATCCGGGCGGCCCGAAAGCCCGAAAGGGACTTGTCAAAGGTCCCGTGAAAGGATATTGTGAATCCCGGCCGGGAAGCCGAGTCGCGGAAGGCCCGGCCGAACGTCGAGGGTGGAGGACGCGGATGGGCGGCTTTTTCGGAGTGGCTTCCGAGACGGATTGCGTCGAGGACCTGTTTTACGGAACGGACTATCACTGTCACCTGGGCACGAGACGGGGCGGCCTGGCCGTCAAGAACCACCAGGGCATCGCCCGCTCGATCCACAACATCGAGAACGCCCAGTTCCGCTCCAAGTTCGAGGAGGACGTCGTCAAACTCAACGGGACGACAGGGATCGGGGTCATCAGCGACATGGAGGACCAGCCGCTGCTCATCCGCTCCCACATGGGCGACTACGCGATCGTTACCGTCGGGGCCGTGAGGAACATCGACAGGCTTCTCGGCCGGGCCTTCATCCACCGCGGCATGCACTTTTCCGAGATGTCGGGAGGCGAGGTCAACCCGACGGAACTCGTGGCCGCCCTGATCGGCCAGGAGGCTCAGTTCGAGGACGGCATCCAGGCCGCCTGGCATGCCATCGAGGGTTCCTGCTCGATCCTCCTCTTGACCGACCAGGGCATCTACGCGGCCCGGGACAGGCGCGGCCGGACCCCGGTCGTCATCGGCAGGAAACCGGGATCGTACGCGGTCACCATGGAGACCTGCGCCTTTCCCAACCTGGACTTCGAAAAGGTGCGCGACCTGGGCCCCGGCGAAATCGTATTGGTCACTCCGGACGGGATCGGGCAGATGGCTCCTCCTCAGGAAAGGATGCAGATCTGCGCCTTCCTCTGGGTGTACTATGGCTACCCCGCCTCGAGCTATGAGGGGATTAACGTCGAGATCGTCCGCAACAGGTGTGGCGCCCTCCTGGCCAAGAGCGACGACGTGGCGATCGACCTTGTGGCCGGCATTCCCGACTCCGGCGTAGGGCACGGACTCGGCTACGCGGCAGAGGCCAAAATCCCGTTCCGCCGCCCGTTCGTGAAGTACACGCCGACCTGGGCCAGGAGTTTCATGCCCCAGAACCAGGACGTCCGCGACCTCGTGGCCCGAATGAAACTCATCCCGGTCCGCGAGATCATCGAAGGCAGGAAACTGCTTTTCTGCGAGGATTCCATCGTCCGGGGCACCCAACTCAAGGACACCATCCAGAGGCTGTACGCTTTCGGCGCTCTCGAAGTCCACATGAGGCCCGCGTGTCCTCCACTGGTTTACGGCTGCCGTTTCCTGAACTTCTCGAGGTCGAGGTCGGAACTCGACCTGGCCGCCCGCACCGCCATCCGCGAAATCGAAGGCGTCGAGGACGGGGACTTCACGAAATACACCCGGGCCGGGTCCGAACACTGCGAGGCCATGGTGGGTTCAATCGCCCGGCGCCTGGGCCTGACGTCCCTCAAATACCAGCGGCTGGAGGATCTCGTAGCGGCCATCGGACTGCCCAAGGACAAGCTCTGCACCTACTGCTGGGACGGCGCCAACCCGGCCTGAACGGCGGCCGAGGAACAGCCTGACTCCGGTCGTGTCGCACATTCTCGTGGACACTCCGGGCCTGATCCGCGAATCGCCGGGGCTGGTTTAAGGCAAAAAAAAATGGTAGCGGGGGTTGGATTTGAACCAACGACCTCCGGGTTATGAGCCCGACGAGCTACCAGACTGCTCTACCCCGCGGTACCGGGCTTATTATAGCAAACGGCGGACGTTTGTCAACGGAATATCTTGGATCGGGTATTTCGATCGGAATATTCAACGAGTGCCTTGACTTTCCCTCGAAGCCCTTTAAAATAGAATGTCTTATGGCCTGGGCGATATTCGGGTTGCTGAGCTTCCTTTGCGTGGCCTCCGTCGCGGCCATGATCCTTTCCCGGAACCAGGCCCATAACGCCCTTTTCCTGGTCCTCTGTTTCGCTTGTCTCGGGGGCCTCTTCGGCCTTCTCGACGCCCCCTTCGTCGCGGCCGTCCAGGTCATTGTCTACGCCGGGGCGATCATGGTGCTCTTCCTGTTCGTGATCATGATGATCGACTCTGCCCACGCTTTTCCGCCCGAACGGAAGAGGCTGGTCATCCCGGCCGCCCTGCTCCTGGCCCTCGTTCTCTTTGTCGAACTGGCCGCGGCGGGCCGCAAGGCCCTCTCCGCCCCCGTTCAGGGGTCGGCCGCCGGGGCCGGGGACCCGGCGGGACTCGGACGGCTGCTTTTTTCGAGTTACCTCTACCCGTTCGAGATCACCTCGCTGCTTCTTCTGGCGGCCCTGATCGGGGCCCTGACCCTGGCCGGCAAGAAGGAGGACGCGTGATCCCGCCGGCCGCCTTCCTGCTCGTGGCGGTCGTCCTGTTCGTCCTCGGTGTGGCGGCTTTTTTCCTGAAAAAGGACCTCCTGACCCAATTCATGGCGGTCGAGGTCATGCTCAACGCGGCCAACCTGGCCGTCCTGGCCCTGGCCCGCGGACGGACGGCCGCCGACGGGCAGGTCATCGTTTTTTTTATCCTGACCGTGGCCGCGGCCGAGGCCGTGGTCGGCATGGCCATCGTGCTCGTCGTCTTCCGGCGGCGGAAGACGATCCGGAGCGAAGACGTCAGCGAGTTGAAGGGGTAGCATGGCCGAAAGTTTCTGGCTGATCCCCCTTGTCCCTGCCCTGAGCAGCGCGGTCCTGGTCCTCTTCGGCTCGAAGACGCCGCGCAGGTGGATCTCCCTCCAGGCCTGCCTGGCGGTGGCCGCTTCCTTCATCCTTTCGCTCGCGGCTCTGGTCCGTCTCGTCGGGCTTCCGGGCGGCCAAGCCTTGACCAAAACCCTGCTCCCCTGGATCGTCAGCGGGACGTTCTCGGCGCCGATCGCGTTTTCCTTCGACCGCCTCGCCGCCGTCATGTGTCTCGTCGTCACGGGCGTCGGGCTCTTGATCCATGTCTATTCGATCGGGTATATGGCGGGCGACCGTTCTTATGCCCGCTATTTCGCCCTGCTCAACCTGTTCACCTTCTTCATGCTGGTCCTTGTCCTGGCCTCCAACATCGTCCTGATGTTCGTGGGCTGGGAGGGCGTCGGCCTCTGCTCCTATCTCCTGATCGGCTTCTGGTTTGAGCGGCCGGCCGCGGCCGACGCGGGGATGAAGGCCTTCGTCGTCAACCGGGTCGGCGACGCCGCGTTCATCCTGGGCATCTTCTTCGCGGTCACCGCCCTGGGGACGACGGCGTTCGCGGACCTCAACCGGGCCGCGGCGTCCGGAGCGGCCGGGCCCGGGGTCGTCTCGCTCATCGCCGTCCTCCTCTTCATCGGCGCGACCGGGAAGTCGGCCCAGATCCCGCTCTACGTCTGGCTTCCGGACGCCATGCAGGGCCCGACGCCGGTCAGCGCTCTTATCCATGCCGCGACCATGGTTACCGCCGGCGTGTACATGGTGGCCCGGCTGAACGGTTTTTATACGGCTTCGCCCCTGGCCTCGTCGGTCGTGGCCTGGGTCGGCGCCGTCACGGCGGTCTTCGCCGCCACCATCGCCCTCGTCGAGAACGACATCAAGAAGATCCTCGCCTATTCGACGATCTCCCAGATCGGCTACATGTTCATCGGCTGCGGGGTCGGCGCCTATGCGGCCGGCATCTTCCACCTGACCACCCACGCGTTTTTCAAGAGCCTGCTGTTCCTCGGGGCCGGAAGCCTCATCCACGCCCTGGCCGGGGAGCAGGACATCCGGAAGATGGGCGGGTTGCGGAAGAAGCTGCCCAGGACCTTTTACGCGTTCATGGCCGGAGCCCTGGCCATCTCGGGTATCCCCTTTCTCTCGGGGTTCTTCTCGAAGGACGCCATCCTGACCGGCGCTTTTGGCTCGGGCCGGTTCGCGGTCTGGGGGCTCGGCCTGGCGGCCGCGGTCATGACGGCCTTTTACATGTTCCGTCTGGTTTTCCTCGTCTTTTACGGCCGGGCCAGGGAGACCTGGTCGGGCGCCGCCCACGAGTCGCCCCGGGTCATGACCACTCCCCTGCTCATTCTGGCCGGATTGTCGGTCATCGCCGGCTACGTCGGTCTGCCCGCGGTCCTTGGGGAAAGGGCCGATGTTTTCGGCCTCTTCCTGGCCCCGGTGCTTCGTCCGATCGCGACGCACGTGGCCGCTTCGACGGAGTGGAGCCTGATCGCGGCCTCGGTCGCCGCGGCGCTGGGCGGTCTGGGCACGGCCTACATCTTCTACATCCGGGACCCGCGGCTGCCGGGGGCGCTGGCCGGGCGGCTGCCCCGGCTGTACGCTCTCCTGGCCGGAAAGTACTTCGTCGACCGGGTCTATGACGCCGCCGTCGTCCGTCCGGCCGTCGGGGGGGCGGAGTTTGTCTACACCCGTTTCGACCTCCCTGTTGTCGACGGCGCCCTCAACGGCTCGGCGAGCGCCGCCGGGCTGATCGGCCGGGGGCTCGGCCGTCTCCAATCCGGGCTGATCAAAGACTACGCCCTGGCCTTTCTGCTGGGCTCGATTCTGTTCCTGGGGTTCCTGCTGCTCTGACCATGAACGCGCCGCTCCTGACCCTGGTGACCTTTCTCCCGCTGGCGGGAGGGCTGGCCCTGGTCTTCATCCCCCGCGAGAGGAAGGCGGAAATCCGGGCCTTCGCCCTGGCCGTCTCCCTGGCCGCTTTCGTCCTTTCGGTCTTGCTGTTTTTCGGCTTCGAGACCGGCAGGGGCGCGTTTCAGTTCACGGAGCGGGCGGCCTGGCTCGGATTCGGCATCGACTACCACGTCGGCGTCGACGGCATCAGCCTCTTCCTGGTTCTTCTCGCCACCTTCCTCACGCCGGTGGCGCTTCTCTCTTCCTGGTCGGCCGTCGACGACAAGGTCAAGGAGTTTTCGTTTTTCATGCTTCTCCTCGAAACGGGCGTCGTGGGGGTCTTCGTCTCTCTGAACCTGTTCCTTTTTTACGTTTTCTGGGAGGCCATGCTCGTCCCAATGTATTTCCTGATCGGGATCTGGGGCGGCAAGCGCCGGATCTACGCGACCACCAAGTTCGTTCTCTTCACCATGTTCGGGAGCCTGCTGATGCTGGTGGCCATCCTGGTCCTCATGGCCCGGTACCACGAAACCACGGGGGTCTGGTCGCTGGCCATCCCGGACCTCTACGGGCTGACCCTGGGGCCGGGCCTGCAGGGATGGCTTTTTCTGGCCTTTGCCCTGGCGTTTGCCATCAAGATTCCCCTTTTTCCCCTTCACACCTGGCTTCCCGACGCTCACGTGGAGGCTCCGACCGCCGGTTCGGTGCTCCTGGCCGGGGTCCTGCTCAAGATGGGAGCGTACGGTTTTCTGCGCCTCGGACTCCCGCTTTTCCCGTCGGCGGTCAGGACCTTTGTGCCGGCGCTATCGATCCTGGCCCTGGTCGGGGTCCTGTACGGCGGTTTCATGGCGCTCGTCCAGAAAGACATGAAATCGCTCGTTGCCTACTCGAGCGTCAGTCACATGGGACTCATCATGATGGCCGTCTTCTCCCTGAACCTTCAGTCGACCGAAGGGGCGATCTATCAGATGCTCAGTCACGGCCTCAGCACGGGCGCTCTATTCCTCGCCGTGGGCATTCTCTATGAGCGGACGCACACGCGCCGGATCAGGGATTACGGCGGGATAGGCCGGCGGATGCCCGTCTTTTCGGCGCTTTTCCTCGTGGCCATGCTCTCCTCGATGGGGCTGCCGGGCCTCAACGGTTTCGTCGGGGAATTCCTTTGCCTTTTCGGCATTTTCGCCGCGAACAAGACCCTGGCCGTCCTGGCCGTGACCACCGTCGTCCTCTCGGCCGCGTACCTGCTCTGGCTCTTCAGGCGGGTCATGCACGGCCCGGCCGCCGGGGCCGGCCTCCTGCCGCTGCGCGACGCGAACCGGCGCGAGCTGGCCTATTTCATTCCCGTCGTCGTCCTCATGTTCTGGATGGGGCTTTTCCCGGGCAGCTTCCTGAGAAAGATGGACGCCTCCGTGACGGACTACCTGGCCCTGATCGAGGGCAAGCGGGTGACGATCGTGCGCCAAGAGGAGGCGGCCGAAGCGGGCGCCGTCAAGGCCGGGCCGCCCGCGGGGACGACCGGGCTCGCGGCGGGCGAGGCCGACCCCGCTGTTGAAACGGCGGGGAGCATCCGATGACGACCGGCTTTCCGGCCCTCTTCCCTCTCCTTGCGATCGCGGCCGGAGCCCTGGCCGTGGTCCTGCTCGAGGCCTTTCTGAAACGCTCCGGAAAGGCCTACCTGGGCTACGTTTCGCTTTTTTCCCTCATCGCGTCGGGCCTTTTTCTGTCCCTGGCCTGGGGACGCGGACTTTCGTATTTCGGAGGGAGTCTGGCCCTCGACCGGATGGCTGTTCTTCTGGGCCTGGTGATTGTCACCGCCGGGTCCTTTTTCGTGCTGATGAGCCTGGCCTATAACGAGCGGCAGGACATGAACGACGGCGAGTACTATGCGCTGCTGCTCCTGGGGCTGGCCGGCCTGATGATCATGGTGTCCTCGCCCAGCCTGCTGGTTGTTTTCCTGGGCCTGGAGGTTCTTTCGGTGTCGAGCTATGCCCTGGCCGGGCTCAAGAGGCGGGACGCGGGATCGACGGAAGCTGCGGTCAAGTACTTCCTCATGGGGAGCTTCGCGAGCGCCTTCCTGGTCTTCGGGCTGGCCCTCGTCTTCGGCGCAACGGGAAGCCTCGAGTTCCCGGCCATCGCGTTGTCACTCGCCGCCTCCCCGGCCGGCCCCGGGGCGGGACTCGCCGGCTGGGCCGGGTTGGCCCTGATCGTGGCCGGCTTCGGGTTCAAGGTCGCCGTCGTGCCGTTCCACATGTGGGCGCCCGATGTCTACCAGGGCGCGCCCACGCCGGTCACGGCCTTCTTTTCGGTCGGACCCAAGGTGGCCGCGTTCGCGGTCCTCTTCAGACTGCTGACGCCGTTGTGGGGGCACGGGGCCGGCGGGGCCGCCCTCTCCCGGCTGGTATGGGCCGTGGCGGCCGTCACCATCCTGGTCGGTAACCTGGCCGCGCTCCGGCAGAAGAACCTCAAGCGCCTCCTGGCCTATTCCAGCATCGCCCATTCGGGTTACATCCTGCTGGCGGTCCTGGCTGGCGACGGCGCCGGCCTCATGTTTTACCTGCTCGTTTACCTGTTCATGAACGCCGGGGCCTTCAGCGCTCTGATCGCCATGACCCGGAGGGGAACCGAGTACGTCGAGCTCGACGATTTCGCCGGGGTCGGGTTCAAGTACCCCTGGATCGGGGCCTCGTTCGCGGTGTTCCTTTTCTCGCTCGCGGGGTTCCCTCCCACGGCCGGCTTCCTGGCCAAGTTCTACGTCTTCGGCGCGGCCGTCAGGCAAGGCTACGTTCTTCTGGCCGTCATCGCCGTCATCGGGAGCCTCGTCTCCGTGTATTACTACCTCAGGATCGTCGTCGTCATGTACATGAAGGACCCCCTGGGTCCCGTGGAGATCGAAACCGGGGACCCCGGCCTTTACCTGGTTCTTTTCTTCTGCCTCTACGGCGTGATCCAGATGGGCGTCTGGCCGGGCGGCATCCTGGCCTTCATCCGGCAGGCCGCCGCGTCCGTTTTCTAGTCCCGCCCGTCGACGCAACCGCGGCGGGCAGAATGCGCCCGCATGCCTATTCGAGCTCCCGGCCGCGGGTCTCGGGGATCCAGATCCAGAGGACGGCGGCGATGAGGAAGGCCGCAGCGATCACCGAAAAAGCGAACCCGAATCCCCTCCTCTGGGCCAGCGAGCCGACAATGAACGGAGCCGCGGCGCTGGCGATCCGGCCCGCGTTGTAGGTGATCCCTTGGGCCGTGGCCCGGATGGAGGTCGGATAGATCTCGGCGGTCAGGGCCCCGAACCCGCTGAAATGGCCGGTCCCGAAGAAGGCCACGAAAGGCCCCAGGAGCAGTAGCCAGAGGGGCTGTCTGGTTCCCGAGTACAGAAACACGAACAGGGCGGCGCCGAGGAGGAAGCCGACGTAAGCCTTTTTCCGGCCGACGCTGTCGCTGATGAACCCGAACGAAACGTAACCCAGCCACATGCCGACCTGCATGAAAATGACCAGGCCGGTCATGAGGCTCAGGCCCAGACCGACGCCGCCCTGGCCCGCGTTCATCGAGAGATAGGCCGGGATCCAGAGGTTGAGCCCCCACCAGGCGAAAAGCGTGCAGGCATTCATAAGGGTGATCAGGAGCGTCAGCCGAAGATGGCCCCTTCCGAAGATCCTGCGGAAGCCGGGTTCTCCGGACGCCGGCGCCGCCCGCCGGGCCTTCCAGATTTCCGGCTCCTTTACGCGCCGCTGGATCCAGAGAGTGAAGAAGGCCGGGATGACGCCGACGAAGAATACGGCCCGCCAACCCCAGGCCGGAAGGACGAGCGCGGAGACGGCGGCCGCAGCCGCGTAGCCGACGGCCCAGGCACTCTGGACGAGTCCCAGGGCCTTGCCCCGATGGGCGGCGGGCCAAGTCTCGGAGACGAGCGAGGCGCCGCTCGCCCACTCCCCGCCCATGCCGAGGCCCAGCAGGACGCGAAACACGGCCAGCATGAGGATGGTCGTCGAGAAACCGCAGGCCGCCGTGAAGACCGAATAAATCAGGATGCTGCCCATCAGCGCCCGCCGCCGGCCGAAACGGTCCGCGACCAGGCCGAAGACGAGGCCGCCGAAGGCCGAGGCGATTAGGGTCAACGAACCCAGCAGCCCGGCCGTCGACTTGGCCATGCCCAGGTCCGACATCAGGGTCGCCAGGACCAAGGCATAAAGCATGACGTCGAAGGAGTCGAGCATCCAGCCGAAGGCGGCCGCCCAGAGGGCGCGGCGCGCTTCCGGAGAGGCCTCTCTCCACCACGAGAAGCGTCGGGCCGGCGTCGTCACCGGATCCAGCCTTGTTGCATCAGGACAAGCTTATATTCGGAAACGCCCGGAGTGTCAAATCCCCGGCGGCGCCCGGGCCTCCGGTCCGGGACTATCGGCCGTTCTTGAAAAGGCCGGATGTCCCTTGCGCCTTGACGAGCTTCTCGACCCGGAGGCCGACCAGCCGGACTTTCTTGAGTTCCGGGTTTTGCCGGCCGTCCAGGAACGGCGTCAGAAGGGGCCGGATGATGATCATCAGCCCGGCGGCCGTCGAGACGGGGTCTTTGACCGTGTGGGATTTCGACCGCGTCTCGAAATCGGCGAACCGGATGACCAGAACCCCCGTGCGGAAGCCCTGGAACCCTTCCTCTCTCATCCGGTCGAGGACGCCGTCGGCCATATCCCTCAACCGGGAAAGAATGAGCGTGGCGTCCAGCGTGTCCTCCACGAACGTTTCCTGCTCGCCGATCGACTTGACCTCGCCCGACTCCTCCACCGGGGAGTCGTCCTCTCCCCGGGCCGTTTCGAGAAGCCAGGTTCCCCAGCGGCCCATGGCGGCCTCGATCTTCTCCAAGGGGGCGGCCTTGAGTCCCCGGACGGTGCGGATCCCCATGTCGTTCAACCGGGCCTCGGTCTTGGGACCCACGCCCGGCAGCTTCCGAACCGAGAGCGGCTCCAGGAATGCCGCGACATCCCGCTCCCCGACCACGGTCAGGCCGTCGGGCTTGTTCCTGTCCGACGCTATCTTGGCCACCAGCTTGTTGGGACCGAGGCCCACGGAGGCCGTCAGTCCCGTGACCCGCCGGATCTCCGCCTTGACATCCCGGGCCACGCCCGCGGCCTCGTCGTAACCGGGGCAGGCGCTCATGTCCAGATACATCTCGTCGAGGCCCGCCCTCTCGATCCGGGAGACATGTCTGCGGACGATCGCAGCGATCCTCTCGGACACCTCGACGTAACGCTCGAAACGCGGGGCCAGAAACACGACCGGGGGCTTCCCCTCGCGTCTTGCCCGTTCCGAGAGGCGCCAGGCGAAGGAGATCGGGAGCGCGGAATGCAGGCCGTACTCGCGGGCCTTGTAGTTGGCCGTGGCCACGACCCCGCGGCCCTGTCCGCCGCGGGGGTCGGCGCCGACGGCCACGGGCAATCCTTTCAACGACGGATCGTCGCGCTCCTCCACGGCCGCGAAAAACGCGTCCATGTCGAGATGGGCGATGATGCGCCGGGTCATTTGAAGATGAAAAGAAGCACGAAATTGGCCGCATAGATCAAGATGATCGAGAACGAGTCCCAGGCCCAGATGAACCGCTTCCGGGGGGAGTTGTAGATCAGCCCGGCCACGGCCAGTCCCGTCATGGCCGCCGCGGCCAGGGCCGGGATAAGGTTTGTCTTTTCGGCGGCGGCGAACAACGGGCCGGCCGAATAGAAGATGTCGTCGACGGCCAGGATGAAGATATTGAAGAGGTTGCTGCCGAAGATGTTCCCTACGGCCATGTCGACGGCACCCAGCCTGACGGCGGCGACGGAAACGGTCAGCTCGGGAAGAGAGGTGGAGAGGGCGATGAGGATGTTGCCGACGAAGGTCTGGCCGAGGCCGGTCATCACCGCGATGCCCTCCGCTATCCGGGGCAGGAAAGCGGCCGCGACGACGACCACGGCCGCATGGGCCGCGTAGAGGACGACCGCCCGTCTCAGCGTGATCCCGGCCGGCCCGCCCTCCCTCGAGGCCGCGCGCTCGGCCCGCCCCGCCCACTGCCTTTTCTCGAACCTGAAGGCCATTCTCATCGCGGCCAGATAGCCGAGGACGAGGATAGGCGTCATCAGGCTCAGCGGGCCGAGCGCGGGCAGCCGGCCGCCGAGGAAGACGGCCAGGGCCGCCCCGCAGAGCAGGAGGAGCGACATCCCCGCCGAGAAGATATTGCCTTGGCTCGTCTTCGTGGACAGGGGAATTTTTCTCGACAGGGTGTCGAGAAGCCCGAGGATGAAGACGTTGAAGACGCAGCTCCCCATAATGCTGGAAACGGCGATGTCGGGCAGCCGGGCATAGGCCACCGCGCTCAGCCCCGCCGCCAGCTCCGGGAGAGAGGTGACGGCCGCCATGAGGGCCATGCCCAGCCACAGGCGGCTGAGGCCGGTCCTCTCGGCGATGATGTCGCCGTAGCGCGTCAGTCGGCTGCCGGAAACGAGAATCAGGAGCGTCACCGCGGCGAATTCAAGCCAGAGAAGCAAACGGCGCCTCCTTCATGCGCGGGCAGGGAAGAAAGAAACGGCCGGAGCCGGACGTAAGCCGAATTCTGTTCCCGCCGAAGCGGGGGCGGTTATTTGTCTAGCCTCCGGATTGCTCCGGAGGACGAGCGGCCTACCCACCCCTTGGGACGGGCCGCCCCAGAGCGGGGTCCGTTTGGCCTTGCTCCGGATGGGGTTTGCCCTGCCCCTGATGTCGCCACCAGGGCGGTGAGCTCTTGCCTCGCCATTTCACCCTTGCTCCCCGGGAAGGCGCGAAGCCTGACCCGGAGGGCGGTGTCTTTTCTGTGGCACTTTCCCCCGGTCACCCGGCGTCGCCGTTAGCGACCATCCTGCCCTTTGGAGTTCGGACTTTCCTCCCCTCCTTGTCCCTCGTGGGAAGGAGCGGCAACCGCCTCGCCGACTCCGGCCGTTATTTTTATTCCGTACTGCTCGAGCTTCTTGTACAGATTGCTTCGCGGGGTGTCGATTTCCCGCGCCGTCTGGGAGATGTTCCACCCGTTGGCCTCGAGCTTGGCCAGGATGAAATCCCTCTCCGCCAGGTCCTTGAATTCGCGGAGCGTCTTGATGCCGGAGGCCTTGGGAACAGCGGTTTTTCCCTGCTCCCCGAATTCCTCCGGCAGGTCCCGTCTCTCGATTGTATCCTTTTCGGTCACGATCATCAAGCGCTCGACGGTGTTCCGCAGTTCCCTCACGTTGCCCTTCCAGGGGTGACGGATCATGGCCTGCAGGGCGTCGGGGGAGAAGGCCTTGGGGCGAAAGTTGTTTTCCTCGGCGAAGGTCCTCGAGAAATACTCGATGAGCAGAGGGATGTCGTCGCGCCGTTCCCTCAGGGGCGGCGAGACGAGGGGCACCACGTTCAGGCGGAAGAAGAGGTCCTCCCGGAAGCGGTTGTCCCGGATCTCCTGCCGTAGGTCCTTGTTCGTGGCGGCGATGACCCGGACGTCGACCTTGGCGATGCGGTTGGAGCCGACTTTCTGGACCTCGCCCTCTTCGAGCACCCGGAGCACCTTGGACTGGGTCTTGAGGCTCATGTCCGCGATTTCGTCGAGGAAGAGGGTCCCCCCGTCGGCCTGTTCGAATTTGCCCGTCTTTTTTTCGGTGGCCCCGGTGAAGGCACCTTTCTCGTGGCCGAACAGCTCGCTTTCGATGAGCTCCTCTGGGATGGCCGCGCAGTTGACCTGGATGAACTTCTCCCGGCTCCGCAGGCTGTTGGCATGGATGGCCCGGGCGACGAGCTCCTTGCCGGTCCCGCTTTCCCCGAAGATCAGGACGGTGGCGTTGGTCGGAGCGATCTTGTGAATTTCCTTCCAGAGATTCTTCATGAGGGGATGGTTGCCGACGAGCTCGTAGTGCTTCTCGGCCTTGCGCTTGAGGTCCTGGCATTCGCGGGTCAGGGTGTTGTGCTTGAGGGCGTTGCGGATCGTCAGCAGGACGCGCTCCCGGTGGAGGGGCTTCTCCAGGAAATCGAAGGCGCCGAGCTTGGTGGCCTCGACCGCGGCCTGGATCGTGGCCTGCCCGGAGATCATGATGATCTCCGGGGACCATGGCCGCCCCTTGAGTTCGGCCAGGATCTCGAGGCCGTCCCGGCCGGGCATCTTGATGTCGAGAAGGACGAGGTCTATGGCCACGGTTTCCCGGAGCATTTCCAGGGCGTCTTCCCCGCTGGCCGCCTCGAAAAACTCGTAGCCCTCGTATTCGAGGATCATCCGCAGGGATTTTCGAATGTTCTCCTCGTCGTCGACGACGAGGATCCTGGCGGGCCGGCCGGCTTTCATGGGCTGTCTCGGGCGGCATTTTAGCACATTTCCCCCGCCTCAGGCAAAGCGGAGCGCAAGGCCTGCCCGTGCTCCCGAGCCCGTGGAGAGGTCCCGCCGTTTGTGTTACACTGGATGGGGTGAGGATGTTCAAAGCCGACGGAAGTCCATCGCGACGGCGGGCCGGCCGTCTGGCCATCTGCTGCGCCGTGCTCGGCCTGGTCCTCTCCGTTCCCGGAGCGTCGGCCCGGCAGGAGGGAGACTCGGCGGAGCGGTCCTTCACCCTCGAGAACGGGCTCCAGGTCTTTCTCTACGAAAAACACGACCTGCCGCTGCTCAACGTGGTCATGGGGGTGGACGTCGGCTCCAAGGACGAAACCGACGACACGAACGGCCTGGTCCACATCCTGGAACACTGCATCCTGTTCGCGGGCACAACCGCGCGGTCCGGCGAGGATGTGAGCCGCGACGCCCGGCAGCACGGGGCCTATTTCAACGCGAGCACCGGACAGGACATCTCGCTCTATCAGATTTCTCTGCCTTCCGCGTACGCGGACTTCGCGCTCCGGAACGAGAAGGAGATTCTCTTCGATTTCAGCGTCACCCAGGCCAGGCTCGACGAGGAGAAGGCCGTCATCCTGGAGGAGATGAGCCAGATGGAGGACGACCCGGCTCGCAACGTCCAGAACCTCCTCATGCAGAGCCTGTTCCCGGGCCATCCCTACGGCCGGCCGGTCTATGGCCGCGCCGAGATCATCGGGGCGGCGACCCTCGAACAGCTGATGCGCTTCCACGCCAGGTATTTCGTCCCTGACAACTGCGCCCTGGCCGTCGTGGGGGATTTCCGGTGCGCCGAAATGGAAGACAGGGTCAGGACTATTTTCGGCCCCCTGCCGCGGTCCGGGCAGGCCCCGGCCGAAATCCCGGAAGCCGGCCGCCTCAGGAAAGACGCCATCGTCAAGTTGGAGAAGGACGTCGAGGAGGCCTACCTCGCACTCGGGTTCGTCGCGCCGGGCTTCAACGACCCCGAGCAATATGCCGTGCGTCTCCTGACAGAGATCATGGGGCGGGGCATCAACCCCCTCCTCAACACGGCCCTGAACGCCCGGCAGATCGTCATCAAGACCATGAACATGGGCTACATCGCGAACCGCCGGGGCGGCGCCGTCATCATCACCCTGACGCTCGACCCCAAGAACGCCGCGGCCGCCGTCCGCGACATGACCCGCTTCCTGAAAACGGCCTACAGGGAGAACTACTCGCTCGGCGACGTTCCGGGCGACGCCAGGTTCTACGCTTTCGACTACCTCGAAAGCGCCAAGAACAGGATCCGGTTTTCCTCCGAGCAGGCCCTGGAATCGGGTTTGGCCCTGGCCGAATCCCTGGCCCGATTCATGCTCCTCAATGACCGGGCGGACCCCGGCCGCTATCTGGACCACATTGACGAGATGGATTCGGGCGATGTCCGGAAGGCCGCGTCGAAGGTCTTCAGCAAGGGCAACTATGCCCTGGTCACCATCGTTCCCCGGAAAGACAGGAAATGATCGGGACGGGCGTGGCAGCCAAGATATCCGGACGGCCGTCCTTCGGTTTGGCCCTCCTGCTCTTTTTCGCGGCCGCGGGCTTCCTCCTCCCCTCTTCCGGCGGGTCCGGCTCCCCGGCTCAGGAGGCTGCGGTCTGGCAGTCCGCTCCCGTCAAAATCGCCCTGTCTTCAGGGCTCGAATGCCTCTACCAGAGGGACCGGACCTCGCCCACGACCGTCATCCACATTTTCACCAGGGGAGGCAAGAGCGCGGTTCCCGAGGGTCTGGACGGCCTGGCCTATCTCGCGGCCCGGCTCACGCTGGAGATCCCCGACTCCGACAAGGCCCGCAAGCTGATGACCCAGGCGACCCAGATGCGATACACGGTTCTCGAAGACTATGCCGCGATCAGCATCGAGTGCCTGTCGGACCGGCTCGAGGAGGCCGTCGGCATTCTCTCCGGCATCATCCAATCGCCCCTTCTCTCGGGCCTGCGGATCGACCACGGCAAAAAGACCATGGCCCTGCTGGGGCCGGCCCGCGAAGACGACGCCGTGGAAACCGGACACGACGCCGCCCTGAAAGCGTTGTTCGGCGGGCGCGGATGCGGAGGGGCCCTGTTCGGGAGTGAGGAAAGCCTCAAGGGACTCGGGAAGAAGGACATCTCCGGATTCTACGATCGCTATTACAACCGCGACGGGCTGTTCTTTTCCGTCTGCTCGGACCTCGACCCGGAAAAGATCCGGGCCCTCCTCGAAGCCTCGTTCGATGAGATTCCGCCGGGAGAAGTGCCTGTCGGTTCCCCGGCGGCGCCGGCGCTCCCCCCGAACCGCCGGGTCTCCTTCGAGAAGGACACCAAGCAAACCTATATCGCCAGGGTCCATGTGCTTCCGGCCGTGTCGCCCGCCCTCTATGCCAGGGGAACGCTCCTCGAAGCCCTCCTCGGAAAGGGACCCGGCTCGCGGTTGTGGGACCTTCGCACCCGCGATCACCTGGCCTACAATGTCAACGCCAGGACGACGTGGACGAGAGGCGGGGGCCTCATCGAGGCTTACCTGGAAACGGACAAGACCAAAGTGGAAAGAGCGGCTCCCGCCTTGGCCGCCGTCCTTCGAAACCTTTATGACAACGGGATATCGGAGGACGAACTGGCCATGACCAAGGCGCTCGCCAGGTCCTGGTTTTTGCGGGGCAACGAGGCCAAGGGGCCCCGGGCCATGACCATGGGGGCCTTCGAGGCCCTGGGGCTGGGAGCTGATTTTCTTTCGGGCATTTTCGACGCCTTGCAGGGCGTGACTCTCGAGGAAATGAACGCCTTTATCCGCAGCGCCCTCGACCCCGCCCTGGCGGTCGAAGTGGTTGTCGGACCGGCCGGCCGCGACGGCCCGCCTGCCGACCCGGGGAAAGCCCGCGAGTCCGCCTCCTGACCTTAGCCTCCTCCGTTCATTAGCCCCGAACAGCGTCGCGGGGTTGACGCCGGCCGGACGGAGTTCCCGGGGGAAGCTTGCGCCGTTCCCTGTCTCAGCGGAACTCCTTGTCCACGATGGTGATCCGGCCGGGATAGATTATGGGGCCCAGGGGGGTCGTGACCCGGGGCTGGGCGTCCAGTGACAATCTGGCCGGGCTGCGGGAAGCGCCGCCCAGGGCCAGGGCGAGATCGATCACGTCCTCGTACCGCCTGTCCCCGAAGAACTCGAAGAGGTCGAGGGACAGCCGGATCGGAATGATCGCGGTTTCCCCTGTGCCGGGAATCTCGACCGGCTGCTCGATGTTCCCGGTCACGGTCGGCTTGCCGTCGATGAGCAGGCGCGACTCGAGACCGGTCAGTGTGCTGACGGTCCTGGGACTGCCGCCGGTCCCGTCATTCGGGTTGATGGCCAGAACGTCGAGCACGAAATCCGCGGGCAGGTTCTTCCGCTGGAAGGCCTGGGCCAGCGCCAGGGCGTCGAGGGCGGAAAACTGGCTGAGCCGCGTCTTGCCGTCCAGGGAGATGCCGGCCAGCCGGAACCCGCGCACGTCCCCGATCTTGAAGCGGAGCCTTTTCAGATTGACGAGAGCCGAGCTCATCTGCTCGAGGGTGGCGCAACTCGAAGCGAGAAGCGCTCCGGCCAGGACCAGGGCGGCTGCCGCCCGGGTCGCGGTTTTTGTCGAAACTGTCATGGGCACGCGTATCCTCCCTTGTCCGGCTGCGGGGCCGGCCTCCGTCCGGTTTCACCGGCACGGCCGGGTGGCCGGAGCCTGTTATTTCATCCCGAGTTTCAGCCCCTTGTCCAGGCGAAGGATGGCCTCCCCGAGTCTCCGGAGCCGGGTCTCTTCCTTCTTGGCGCTGACGATCCACCCGACGTACAGGCGCTTTTCCGAGGGCGGCAGCCGCTCGAAGTTTTGACTGGCCCGGGGATGGCGCGCGAGGCGCCGGGCCAAGTGGTCCGGCAGCTTCTGCCCGGAGCGGGCCGAGGGGGGAACGTGGGCTTCGACGCCCCGATACCTGGCAAAGCCGGCCTCGGTCATGCGGTTCTCCCGGATCATCCTTCGGGCCCTCTCCAGGTTCGCGGCCGACCAGCGGCTGCCGGCCGCCAGGCGAGGCGTGAATTTTCTGGCGCACCGTTCCTCGTCGAGCCTCCTGATGACGCCGTCGATCCAGCCGAAGCAGAGGGCCTCCTCGACGGCCGCGTCATAGGATAGAGTCGATTTCCTCGTGTGTTTTTTGTAAAAAACCAGCCAGATTCCCCGGCAGGTCGCGTGATTCGCAGCCAGCCAGGCCCGCCAGGCTTCCCTGTCATCGAAGAACAGACTATCCATTCCGTTCCCCTTCTCTTGACACTCCCGCGAAATTTTATGCCAGGATGCGGTCGAAGGGAAGTCCGGCGCGCCCGCGCCGTTCCCGATCAGCCGTCGTCAGGCCGTTGCAAACCGCAGGGCGCGGGCCCAAAAAAGCCCCGGGAGCCAGCCTCCCGGGGGCTCACGGACGCGCCGCCCGACGGAGCTATTCGGCCATCCTCTTGAAGGCCTGCCACCTGGCCTTGGCTTCCTCCGCGGCCTTGGCAAAGAGCTCTTTGGCCGCGTCGGGGAAAGTCTGAGCCAGGGTCCTGTAGCGGATCTCGTTGTTCAGGAAGGTCTGGTAGTCGAGCTTGGGTTCCTTCGAATCGAGCTGGAAGGGGTTTTTTCCCTCCTTGGCCAGGAGGGGATTGTAGCGGTAGAGGGTCCAGTAACCGGTGTCCACGGCCAGCTTCTCTTCCTTGAGGGACTTGCTCATGTCGATGCCGTGGTTGATACAGGGCGAGTAGGCGATGATCAGCGAGGGCCCCGGGTAGGCTTCGGCCTCGAGAAAGGCCTTGATGCACTGCCCGGAGTTGGCGCCCACGGCTACGGAAGCCACGTAGACGTAACCGTAGGTCATGGCCATTCCGCCCAGGTTCTTCTTGCCCGTCTTCTTGCCAGAGGCGGCGAACTTGGCCACCGACCCGGTCGGCGTGGCCTTGGAGGCCTGGCCGCCGGTGTTCGAATAGACCTCGGTGTCAAGGACAAGGACGTTGACGTTCCTGCCGTAGGCCAGGACGTGGTCGAGCCCGCCGTAGCCTATGTCGTAGGCCCAGCCGTCGCCTCCGACGCTCCAGACGCTCTTCTCGACGAGGTGGTCCTGGAGCTCCCGGAGCTTCCGGATGTCGGTCGCGCCGCCGTTTCCGGCCTTCAAAGCCTCGGGCAGGGCGGCCTTGACCGCCTCGGAGGCGGCCATGGCCTCGGCGTCCGTCTTGGTCCAGAGGGCCTTCATTTTCGTCAGGGCGTCCGTCAGGGCCGGCGTCGTGCCCGCGGCGAGGACCTTGTCCATCGTCGCCGCCAGCTGGTCCCGGTTGAAATCGACGGCCAGCCGCATGCCGAAGCCGTACTCGGCGTTGTCCTCGAAGAGCGAGTTGGCCCAGGTCGGGCCGCGGCCCTTGTCGTCCTTGCAATATGGGATGGTCGGGAACGTCCCTCCGTAAATGGACGAGCAGCCCGTGGCGTTGGCGATGATCATCCGGTCGCCGAAGAGCTGAGTCGCAAGCTTGACGTACGGGGTTTCGCCGCAGCCGGCGCAGGCCCCGCTGAACTCGAAGTAGGGCCGGAGCAGCTGGCTGCCCTTGACGGTATCGACCCGGGTGCCGTCGGTCAGCCCGTAGGGAAGCTTTTCGAAGAAGATCTCGCGGGCATCCTCCCCGGCCTCCCGGGCCTCGTGGATGGGAACCATCTTCAGGGCCTTGTTCTTGGCCAGGCACTCCTCGACGCAGTTCCGGCAGCCCGTGCAGTCTTCGACGTAGACCTGGACCCGGTATTGGAGGTTCTTGTCGTTTTTCGTGTTGGCCTTGATGGTGCCGAATCCGGCCGGCGCGGCCTGCAGGTATTCGGGCGGAATCTGCTTGGCCCGGATCGTGGCGTGGGGGCAGACCAGGACGCACTGGTTGCACTGGATGCAGTTCTCGGGAATCCACAGGGGCACCTCGGGGGCGACGCCACGCCGTTCGAGGCGGGCCGTTCCCGAGGGCACCTGCCCGTCGAGGGGCATCTTGGACACGGGGATCGTGTCTCCCTGGAACCGCATCGTGGGCTCGATGACGCTCCTCGTGAAATCGTCTGCGTCTTCCGGAACCAGCCTGGGCACGGGCGCCGAGACGGTGACCTTGTCGGGCACGGGCACCGCGGTGAGCCCGGCCGAGGCCTTGTCGACGGCCCGCCAGTTCATCTCCACCACGTCCATGCCCTTCTTGAGGTAGGTCTTCTTGATGGCCCCCTTGATGAGCGCGATGGCCTTGTCCTCGGGAAGGACGCCCGAGATCTTGAAGAAACAGGCCTGCATGATGGTGTTGATCCTCGTCCCCAGGCCGAGCTCGTTGGCCAGCTTGAGGGCGTCGACCGTGTACACCTTGATCTTCTTGGCGATGATCGTCTTCTGCATGTCCTCGGTCAGGTTCTCGAAGACCTTGTCGGCGGGCCAGTCCGAGTTGAGAAGGAACGTGCCGCCCTCGCGGATGCCTTCGAGGATATCGTACCGGCCGATGTAGGACTGCTTGTGGAGGGCGACGAAATCGGGGGCGTTGACCAGGTACTGAGCCTGGATCGGCTGCCGGCCGAAGCGGAGGTGGGAGATCGTGACGCCGCCGGATTTCTTGGAATCGTACTGGAAGTAGCCCTGGCCGTACATGTCGGTGTTGTCGGCGATGATGGTGATGGAATTCTTGTTGGCGCCGACGGTGCCGTCCGACCCGTAACCCCAGAACTTGCAGCGGACCGTGCCCTCGGGCATGGGGTCGAAGGACGGGCCGAGGGGCAGGGAGGTGTGGGTGACGTCGTCCTCGATGCCGACGGTGAAGCCGTGCGTGGCCGGCCCTTCGAGGTGGTCGTAGACGGCCTTGACCATGTTGGGCGTGAATTCCTTGGAGGACAGGCCGTAGCGGCCGCCGACGACCTTGACCGGACGGCCGCTCAGGGCGACGGCCAGGTCGAGGTAGAGCGGCTCGCCGAGAGACCCGGGTTCCTTGGTCCGGTCGAGGACCGCGATTTTTTTAACGCTCGCCGGGATCGCGGCGTTCAAGGCGGCCGCGTCGAAAGGCCGGTAAAGACGAACCTTAAGCAATCCGAGTCTGGCCCCGTTGGCATTGAGATACTGGACCGTCTCCTCGGCCGTCTCGGCGCCCGACCCCATGAGGACGAGGACCCGGTCGGCGTCGGGGGCACCGAAGTAATCGAAGAGGCGGTACCGGCGGCCGATGACCGCCCCCACCTTGTCCATGTACTCCTGGACGATGCCCGGCGCCGCCGTGTAATAGGCGTTGACCGTTTCCCGGCCCTGGAAATAGACGTCGGGGTTCTGCTGGCCGACCTTGACCATGGGCCGTTCCGGACTGAGGGCCCGGGCCCGGAAGTCCTCGAGATACTCGGGCTCCAGCAGCGAGGCGAGGGTTTCATAGGGAATGATCTCGACCTTCTGGACTTCGCTCGAGGTCCGGAATCCGTCGAAGAAGTTCAGGAAAGGAACCCGGCTCTTCAGCGTGGCCAGCTGGGAGACGATCCCCAGGTCCATGACCTCCTGGACCGACCCGGCGGCCAGCAGGGCGAAGCCGGTGTTGCGGGCCGACATGACGTCGGAATGGTCGCCGAAGATGGACAGCGATTGGCAGGCCAGCGATCGTGCCGAGACGTAGAAGACCGTCGGCAGCATCTCGCCCGCGATCTTGTGCATGTTGGGAAGCATCAGCATCAGGCCTTGGGAGGCCGTAAAGGTCGTGGTCAGGGCTCCGGCTGTGAGGCTCCCGTGGACGGCGCCCGAGGCTCCGCCTTCCGACTGCAGCTCGACGACGGACAAGGGACGCCCGAAGATGTTCTTGCGGCCTTGGGCGGCCCATTCGTCGGCCATTTCACCCATGGTCGAGGAAGGGGTAATGGGATAGATTGCCGCGACTTCGGAAAACGCGTAGGCGATGTGCGCCGCCGCCGTGTTCCCGTCGATCGCCTTGAAGGTCTTTGTCATCGGTTATCTCCTATTAATGCCGTGAGGCGCGAAATTATGGCCGTTCCGTCGGGTTATTCCTTCATCTCCGTCCGCCCCTCCAGGGCCTTCTTGATGGTCACCTGGTCGGCGAAGTCCAGGTCCGAGCCCACCGGAAGACCCATGGCCAGCCGCGTGATCCGGACACCGAAGGGTCTGAGGATTTTCAGCAGATAGAGCGCCGTGGCCTCGCCTTCCACGGTCGGGTTGGTGGCGATGATGATCTCCCGGAACCTCCCGGCCTCGACGCGCTTGACCAGCTTTTCCAGCCGGAGCTCGTCGGGCCCGCGGCCCTTGAGGGGCGACAACGCGCCCAGGAGGACGTGGTAGCGGCCGTGGAAGGAGCCCGTCTTTTCGATGGAGGAGATGTTGAACGGCTCCTCGACGATGCAGAGCGCGTCGTCGGCGCGCCCGGGGTCGGAACAGACCAGGCAGGGGTCGACGTGGGTGATGTTGTTGCACCGCGAGCAGGTGAAGATCTTCCTCTTGGCCTCCCGGATGGCCTCGGCCAGCCGGTCCGTATCCTCTGCGGGCAGGCCGATCAGGTGAAAAGCGATCCGCTGGGCGGTCTTGGCCCCGATGCCGGGAATCCTCCTCAGCTCTTCTATCAGGTCGTGGAGCGGCCGGGCGTACTCGAACATCAGAACAATCCCGGAATCTTGAGACCGCCGGTGAGGCCGCCCAGCTTCCGGCCGACCTCCTCGTCGACTTTCGCCGCCGCGTCGTTGAAGGCCGCGATGACGAGGTCCTGGAGCATGTCGATGTCGTCCTTGTTGACGACTTCCGGCTCGAGGCGGAGCGAGAGCAGGCGCTTCTGGCCGTCCAGGACGACGGTGACCATGCCGCCGCCGCTCGTCCCCTCGACCCGCATCTCGGCCGTCTCCTTCTGCAGCTTGTCCTGCATCTCCTTGGCGGTCTTCAGCATTTTCTGGAGGTCCATGATATTCTTCATGTGCCTTTGTCTCCGGACCCGAAGCCCTTGGCGTCCTTGTCCGAGGCGGACTTGACCGGGTCGACGGACAGGACCTGGGCTTTGAAGGTGTCCATGAAATACCGGACGGCGGGATCCTTGAGGGCGGCCTCGACGTCACGGGCGGGGCGGGCCGTCCCGGCGGCCGGAGCCTTCTCCTCGGCGAAACGGAGCTTCACCCGCCGCCCGAGGATCTCGGAGGCGGCCTCTTCGACGGCCCTGAGGTCCTTCTCCTGGAGGGTGCTCCCGAAGAAGGCCTTGCCGGGCTCGAAAGCGACCTCGAGAGAGTCGGCCTGGAGCCGCACGGAGGTGAACTGCCCCAGGAGGGCGGCCAGGGGGGCCCGTTCCGCGGACAGGCGCTCCAGAATCCGCCTGAAGGTCTCGGCGGCCGGCGGGACTTGGGCAGCCTTTCGGGAGGCCGCCGGGGCGGGCTCCGCGGCCCGGGGAGATCCGTCGCCGGTTGGCCGGCGCGGCTGGGGAGTCTCGGTCCGCTCCGGACCCGCCCCTCCCTGGTAGCCGGGGGAACCCTGGCGCGGTCCGGGTCTGCCGCCGCCGCCCTGGCCCGGGGCGTCAGGCTTGAGAGCCGAGAGGTCCCGGATGATGTCTTTCAGGGGGACGAGCTTCCTGAACTGGCAGAGCTTGATCAGGAAAGCTTCCAGGTAGATCCTGGGCTGGCTGGAGTATTTCAAACCCGGCTCTCCCTGCTGGAGGGCCAGCAGGTAACGCAGGAAATCCTCGGGGGTCGCCTTGCCGGCCTGGGCCCGGAGGGCCTGGAATTCCTCGGGGCTTGCCGGCAGCAGGTCGTCGGGCCTGGCCACGGTGCTCATCAGGAGGAGAGCCCTGAAGTGTTCGACGAGCTTGCCGAAGAAGAACCGCAGGTCGTGGCCGGCCGAAATGACGGCGTCCACGAGAGGGAAAACGGCTTCCGGCGTTTCGTCGAGGACGGCCGACGAGAAGGCGAAGAGAACGTCCTGGCCTATGGCGCCGAGGATGACTTTCAGGTCGTCGTCCGAAACCTGCTCGCCGCCGAAGGCCACGGCCTGGTCCAGGAGACTCTGGGCGTCCCTCATGCTGCCGTCGGCGGCCTCGGCGATCAGGGCCAGCCCGGAGGGGGTGAGAGTGATGTTTTCCTTCTTCGTGATCTCCAGCAGGTGGTTGATGATGTCCTTGTGAGAGATCTTCTTGAATTCGAAGTGCTGGCAGCGCGACACGATGGTCGGCGGGACCCTGTGAAACTCCGTCGTGGCGAAAACGAACACCGTGTTGGCCGGCGGCTCCTCGAGCGTCTTGAGAAGGGCGTTGAAACCGTCCTTGGTGATCTGATGGACTTCGTCGATGATGACGACTTTGTAGCGGGTGTAGATCGCCTTGTACTTCAGGGACTCGCGCAGCGCCCGGATCTCTTCGATGCCCCGGTTGGACGCGCCGTCGATTTCCAGGACGTCCATGGCCCGGTCTTCGTTGATCGAGGTGCAGAACTCGCACTGATTGCAGGGTTCGACCGTGGGACCGTTGACGCAGTTCAGGGCCTTGGCCAGGATGCGGGCCACGGTGGTCTTGCCGGTCCCCCGCATACCGGAAAAGAGGTAGGCCTGGGCGATGCGGCCCGTCCGGATCGCGTTCTGGGCGGTCTGGACGACCGATTTCTGGCCCACCACTTCCTCGAAAGTCATGGGCCGGTACTTGCGCGCGAGTATCAAATAGGCCATGGATTTCGACCGGAAGTCAAGACTGACGACTCATGGATTTCCTGAGAAAAAAATTAAACCATATCTTAACACAAACCTGCGAAATATCAAGGCAAAACGGATATAATAAGGCCGCCCATGAAGCCCCCTGACCCGTCGCGGCCGCAACGGCGCAGCCTTTTCGAAATCCATGCGGCGGTTTTCCTCTTCGGGTTCCCGGGCCTGTTCGGAAAATGGCTCAGCCTCTCCCCTCCCCTGATCGTCTTCGGCCGGGTCGCGTTCGCCTCGCTGACTCTTTTTCTGGTCCTCCGGGCCGCGCGTAAACCGCTCAGGATCCGCCCGGTCAGCGACCTCCGGCTCCTCGCGCTCTGCGGCCTCGTTCTGGCCCTCCACTGGAGTTTGTTTTTCCGCTCCGTGCAGGTATCCTCCGTGGCCGTCGGGCTTCTCGCTTACTCGGTTTTTCCGGTTTTTACGGCCCTCCTCGAACCCCTTGTCTTCAGGGAACGCCTGGATGTCGGGAGCCTGGCCTTTGCCGGCCTGTGCGTCTTCGGGGTCTTCCTGATCATCCCCTCGTATGACCTGGCCGACGGGGTTTTCCGGGGCGTCCTCTGGGGCCTCGGGGCGGGCCTGACCTTTGCGGTTCTGACGCTCCTCAACCGCCGACTGACCCGGCGGCAGAGCAGTCTGGCGGTCGCTTTTTACCAGGACCTCTTCGCGGCGGCCGCCCTTTGCCCGTTCGTCCTGGCCGCCGGCCTGCCGATGTCCGGGCGGACGTTGGGGCTGCTGGCGGCCCTGGGGATTTTCTGCACGGCCGCCGCGCACAGCCTGTTCATCGACGGCTTGAAAAGGGTCACGGCCCGGACGGCCAGCATCATCAGCTCGCTCGAGCCCGTCTACGGTATCCTGCTCGCCCTCGCCTTCCTGAACGAGGTCCCCTCGGGAAGAACGATCTCCGGGGGGGCCGTGATCCTGGCCGCGACCTTGGTGGTCACGGCCAGGGCGGGACGGCGGCCTGCTATTTCTTCCTGACCGGCGGCTTCTTTTCCGCTTCCTTCTTCTTGGTCTTGGACTCCTCTTCTTTCTGCCTCTTGGCCAGCTCGGCCTTCTCGGCCTGGTGCTTATTCTGAAGTTCGGCGATCCGGGACTTCGAGTTCTGCTGGACCTGGCGCTTGGCCTCGGGGGAGCGGGCCATCCGCTCCTCGGCCTGGGCCTTCCGGCGCGCCTCGTTGATCTCCGCCTGCTGGGTTTGCTCGAGAAGGCGTTTTTCGCGGTCCTGCCGCTGCTGGAGGTTCTGTTCGGGCTGCCTCAACGTGCGTGGGGCGGCCTGGCCCGACGGAGGGGTCGCCAGGCGCTTCTCGGCCTGCTCCCTGTCGAGAGCCTGGCGGGGCTTTTCGCCTGGCCGCTCGCGGATCTGGGGCTTGTAGATCACGACATCACGGCCTTCGACCCTGGTCTCGCCAGGCTGCCGGGCTTCCTTGAGGGCGTGCCTCTCGACGACCTGATTGGTCATCCGGCGAACCCTGTCAATCCCTATGCCCTCGTCGACCACCCGGTTGTTCTGAACCCGGATGTTCACCTCCAGAGTGGTCCGGTTGATGATGGTCAGGTTCCGCTCGGGCGGGAGGATCCAACGGTCGAGCGACCGGTCCATGAAATCCCTTCCCCGCACGAAATTCCAGTAGTGCCCGGGGATTTCAAAATTGCGGCGCCCGAGTCCGCGGCCGGGAATGAAATTCGCGCCCGGAGGCAGGGGCGCCCAGCCGATGTACAAGTCACCCCACCGCCAAGCCACCCAGGCGGGACCCCAGACGTTCCCCGGTACCCAGTACCAGCCCAGCCGGGGCTCCCATCCCCATCTGCCGTAATGATAGACGAGCCAGCCCCACTGTTCCATGGATGCCCATGTCCAGCCGTCATCCGTCCAGATCCAGTGGCCCCTGAGGTAGGGGCGCCAGGAGTAACCCATGTTCCGGGGGACCCAGACGTATCCGTAAGGGGAAAAGGAAACCCACAATCCGAAGGGGTCGAGATACCCGTAGAAATCGACCCCGCTCTGATTCCCGTAATAGCCCTGGTCGTAGGGCTCTTGGGGCGGCGGTGGAGGTGCCGGGGGGACGGGTCCGCTACTGGGGACGTAAGCCACGCAACCGGCCATGAAAACGGCCGCCATAATCATCAATCCGAAAAGTCTCTTCATCGCGTTCCTCCTGTCGAGCCGTTATGCAAGGAATATGCCAGAGGCGTCTCCCCGCTGTCGGCCCGGATGGACTTGAGGCTCCCGTCCTCAAAAAAGGACAGGCCCGGGCCGGGAGTCCGGTCAAGCATCTAATCCCGACTAATCTCTTAGTCGGAGACGGACTCGAAAATTGGCGCAAAGGCCCGCTCGCTCAAGACGTCTCGAGCCTCCTAAAAACCGCCTTGATCCGCTTGAAGGCCCAGTTGAGGTCCTTTTCCCTGATGACCAGGGGCGGGGCGAAGCGGATCACGTTCTCGTGGGTCTCTTTGCAGAGCAGGCCCTCCTTCATGAGCTCTTCGCAGTAACGGCGGGCCCCGCCGGCTTCCGGCTCGAGCTCGACGCCGATTAGCAGGCCCCGGCCGCGGATTTCCTTAATCGCCCGGCTCCGGATCTTTTGCAGCTTGTCCATGAAATAGGCGCCGCGTTCGGCCGCGTTCTGGACGAGATTCTCCTCCTGAATGACCTTGAGGCTCTCCCGGGCCACGGCGCAACCGAGCGGGTTGCCTCCGAAGGTCGAGCCGTGGTCTCCCGGCTTGAAGACGCCCAGGACCTCGCGGTCCGCCAGCACGGCCGAAACGGGATAGCAGCCGCCCCCCAGCGATTTCCCGATGACCGTCATGTCGGGCCTGACGGCCTCGTGCTCGCACGCGAAGAGCCTGCCGACTCGGCCCAGGCCCGTCTGGATTTCGTCGGCGATCAGGAGCACGTTGTTCTTCGCGCAAATCTCCCGGGCCGCTTTCAGGAACCCGTCCGGCGGGATGAGGATGCCGGCCTCGGCCTGGATGGGCTCGACGATGAAAGCCGCGGTGTTGGGCGTGATGACTCGCTCCAGCGCTTCGGCGTCGCCGAACGGAATGATGACGAACCCGGGTGTGAAGGGGCCGAAGTCCTGCCGGTACTGGGGTTCGGTGGAGAAACTGATGGTGGTGATGGTCCGGCCGTGAAAGTTGTTGGCGCAAGCGACGATTTCGGCGCGGTCCTGGGGGATGCCTTTCTTCAGGTAGGCCCACTTGCGGGCCGTTTTGAGGGCCGTCTCGACCGCCTCGGCTCCCGAATTCATGGGCAGCACCATTTCGTACCCGGTCATCTCGCAGAGTTCTTTGGCCAGCAGCGGCCACTGGTCGTTCCGGAACGCTCTCGAGGTCAGCGTCAGTCTTCGGGCCTGGTCGATGAGGGCCTTGACGATCCTGGGGTGACGATGTCCCTGGTTGACGGCCGAATAGGCGCTTAGGAAATCGAGGTACTTCCGGCCTTCGACGTCGTACATCCATATACCCTGGGCCTTGGTGACGACGACATCCAGGGGATGATAGTTGTGCGCTCCGTAAAGGTCCTCGACGACGATGAGATCGGTGCTTTCCATGGTTATGCTCCTTTTTCTCCGGACCCGGCCGGTCCGTGAGTTTCCCCGGTCGGCCCGTCTGAATGGCGGAGAGGGCGGGATTCGAACCCGCGGTGCGCCTTGCGACACACACACGCTTTCCAAGCGTGCTCCTTAAGCCACTCGGACACCTCTCCGTTCTCCTGTGCAGATTTTGCGACGTGCCGAGACGCCCCCTAACGTATCAAAAATCGGGGCCCCGGTCAACGCGCGGAGGCCGGCGGAAGTCGGCAGATGCGGACGGATCGGCTGGCCCGGAGGGTAAGAACGCCGGATAGGAAGATGGTACCGGTGTGTAACGTAATGCCGGTTTTCGCTTCCTTGAGTCACGAGAAAGGTGGCGTTTCGTAGACCCGGTACCGATTTTAGATGCGACCGGACCGGCTGGCCCGGAGGGTAAGAACACCGGTCTTGTCTTTATACATCCCGCGTTCTTATGAATAGTAGATGTTGATGAGGTCCTTGAGAAGTGCCGCCGCGGCGCCGCGGGGGTTGGAGCGTCCCCCGGTCACCGTCACCGAGCCCATGGTGTCGGTCAAGAACGTGATCCCCTTTTCGGTGCCCTCGACATGGAACAGAGGATGGGCCGGGTCGAGGAGCGAGGGCTGGACCTCCAGGTTCCAGGCCCGGCCCTTCCCGCTCGGCGAGGCCGCGGCCAGGAGCTTCACCGACTTGCCCTCGCGGCGGGCCTCCCTGACGAAATCCGCCGGCAGGCCGGAAATCCCGGCTATCCGCACGTCGTTCAGCCCGAATTCCTGGTCCAGGCAGGCGTTGGCGATAAGGACGAGCTTTGCGGCCGAGTCCCACCCGTCGACGTCGTAGGAGGGGTCGGGTTCGGCGATGCCGTGGCTCCGGGCCACATCGAGCGCGCTCTCATAGCCGAGGCCTTCGGCCATCCGCGTCAGGACGTAGTTGGATGTCCCGTTGAGAATTCCCTGGATCCCTTCGATCCTGGTTCCGGCCAGGGATATGACGCCGACATCCACGGTGGGCAGGGCGGCCGCGGTGGCGCCGCTGAACTTCAGGGCCAGCCCGTTCTCCGCGGCCAGGGCGCGGAGCCTGCCGAAGGCGGTCACCAGCGCGGCTTTGCCGGCCGTCGCGACGTTCCAGCCGCTCTCGAGGGCTCCCAGGAGGTAGGTCAGGCCCGGCTCGCCGCTCGGCAGGTTCGAAGGGGTGCAGTCCACCAGGCAGCCTCCCTTTCCCAGCGGCCGGATGAGGTCGGCGATCGGCAGGCCGGCGTGCCAGGCGGGATTGTCGGCTGTCCACAGGGCGCCTCCTCTGGAAATCCGGCCGAGTTCCAGGCGTTCGCCGGTGTGGAAGGCCCCGTCGGCCTTCATGACGGCCATGATTTCGATCTCGATGCCGTAGCGCTCCCGGACGGCCGGCCGCTTTTCGGAGAACAGGGTGAAGGCGGCCCGGCCGACATGGCCGAATCCGGTCAGGATGACGGGGACCTTTTTCATGCTCTCGTTCCTCCCCGGGCCGGACCGGGTCGGCCGCCGGTCCTATGCTGGCGGAGAGGGCGGGATTCGAACCCGCGATACCGATTGCTCAGTATATCGGTTTTCGAGACCGACGCCTTCAACCACTCGGCCACCTCTCCGCGAACGCTTCGAAGTCCAAAGATTATATCCGAAATCATGGCCCGTGAACAGAGGAACCCTGAGGGCATGAGCGCCCGAGGCCGCCCGAAGGCCCGATTCACGATCTCCGGGCGGACGGATTGCGCGCCGAACGGGGTTCGGCCGATCCCGACTTCGAGCCGGCCCGCCGCCTTTCGCGGAAGAACGAGGAGAGCAGCCCGGAGCACTCCTCGGCCAGGAGTCCGCGGGCGATTTCGAGCCTGTGATTCGTCTTTTCCAGCGGAAAGCGGACTATGGAGCGCACGGCCCCGGCCTTGGGGTCGTCGGCCCCATAGACGATGCGCCGCAGGCGGGCCTGGACCGCCGCCCCGAGGCACATGGCGCACGGTTCTATGGTAACGTAGAGGTCGCATTCCGGCAGCCTGTAGCGACCGGCCCGGCGGGCGGCCCGGCGGAGGGCCACGACCTCGGCGTGGGCCGTGGGGTCCGAGGCCGCGATCGGCCTGTTGGAGCCCCGGGCGACGACCCGGCCCGCCGAGACGACGACGGCGCCCACCGGCACCTCTCCCCTCCTGCCCGCCCGGCAGGCTTCGAGGAGGGCCGCCTTCATGAACGCTGCGTCGGCGGCCGTAAACCTGTCCTTCATGACGCGGCCCATTGTACTCCGGCGGCGCCGCCCGGGCAACCGGCGGGGCATTCGGAATCGCCGTCCTTGACCTTCTTCCCGGCAGGGCCTCTCGCGGTCAAAACGTGCAGGCTCCGACGCCCTCCGAACGGCTCTCGGGGCTCGACAGGATGCGGCTTTCGACTTATAATCCCGGGCGGATTTCAGGACAATGACCGAAAAAGACCGCTTCGAGTGCCTGTTTTGCCGCCGGCCCCTCGAGCCCGACCTCTTCCATCTCTTTTGCCCGGACTGCGGCGAACCCCTCTTCATGGCGCCGCGGATGGCGCCGGGAGAGGCTTCGATCCTGCTCGATGAGACCCGTCCCTTCAAACGATTCCGGGACTTCCTGCCGCTCGACCATTTCAATCCGGACTGGAGCCTGGGCGAAGGCGGCACTCCCCTCGTTCCCCTGCATAACCTGGGAGAGGCGTCCGTCCGGTTCCCGCTCCTGGCCAAGAATGAAATGCAGAATCCGACCGGAAGCTTCAAGGACCGGGGCTCGGCCCTGGCCGTTCAGAAGGCCGCCTCCTTGGGCTTTGGCCGGATCGGCACCGTCTCGACCGGCAACATGGCCGCTTCCACGGCGGCCTATGGCGCGAAGGCCGGCCTCGAGACTTACGTTCTCATAAAGGAGGGGGCGTCGCCCGAGAGCCTCCGCGCGGCCGGCATCTTCGGCCCGAAGCTTGTTGCCGTGCAGGGCGATTACGGGCGCCTGTTCTACGACAGCCTCGAGGCCGGCCGCCGGCTGGGCATCTATTTCATGAATTCCATCCACCCCTTCCGGGTGGAGGGGTACAAGCTCACCGGTTTCGAAATCTTCCTCCAGCTCGGGCGGCGGGCTCCCGGCTGCGTGGTCGTTCCGGTGAGCTCGGGCGGGCATCTCCTGGGGCTGGTGAGGGCCTTCGAGGACCTCGGTCGGCAAAGCCTCCTCGACCGCTTTCCGGTCTTCATCGGGGTCCAGCCCGAGGCCTGCGCGCCCATCGCCGCGGCCTTCGAAGCCGGTTGGCCGAAATGCCGCCCGGTCGAGATCCGCCCGACGATCGCCCACGGCATATCCAATCCCTCCCCGCCCGGCGGAAATGCGGTCCTCAAAATGGTCCGGGAACATGGGGGCGTCCTCATGTCCGTTTCCGACTCGGAGATGCTCGACGCGCAGCGCTCGCTGGCCGCCTCGGAAGGTCTCTTCTGCCAGCCCGAATCGGCCGCCGCGCTGGCCGGATGGAGGAGGCTTCTCGGCGCCGGCGAGGTCAAAGAGGGCGAGGTCGTCCTCATCCTCACCGGGAGCGGCCTCAAGGCGCCCCGGGCCCTCGAATCCCAGCCGATCCCGGTTCACCGGGCCGACGTCGAGCACCTGCAGCGCGACCTGGAGGCCCTGTCCCGCGGCTCCTCCGCGTGAGCGAGTGGGCCCGGCCCGCCCCCCCTCCGCCCCCATCGAATCCGCGGCGCCCCGCGGGGTCACCGCCGCCGATTGGGGGCCGATCGTGCCCGCCGGGGGAACGCCCCGCGTCGGTTCCGGGCGGGGGGCGGGGTTGGGCGGGCGCCCGGCCTGTGTTATGATAGAAGTCAGCGTTCAAGCGTCCGCAGCGCTAATCCATACGGGAGGTCGCAATGCAAGATGATTTCCGCACGTTCCGGAAGCCGGAATTGCCCAAGATTTCGGCCCGGACCATACGCGGTGTCGCGATCGGCCTGATCGCGGTGATCGCCCTCTGGGGGTCGTTCTACCAGATCAGCCCGGAAGAGATGGGCGTCATCCTGAGGTTCGGCAAGTTCGTCAGGACGACCGACCCCGGGCTCCACATGAAGCTGCCCTTCGGCGTCGAAAAGCTCATGAAGGTCCCGGTGCAACGTCAACTCAAGGTCGAGTTCGGCTTCAGGACCGTGCGGCCAGGCATCAATTCCCAGTTCGTCACCACGGCCGAAACCAAGGCCGAATCCGTGATGCTCACGGGGGACCTGAACGTGGTCGACGCGGAATGGATCGTCCAGTACAAGATCCATGATCCCTACCTCTTCCTGTTCAAGATGCGGGACGCCACCGGGACGTTTCGGGACATGACCGAGGCCGTGGTCCGCCGCGTCGTCGGCGACAGCTCCGTGGACGAGGTCATCACGGTCGGTCGGGAGCGCCTGGCGGCCGAGGCCATGGACGAGCTCCAGGCCCTCTGCAACGTCTACGAAATCGGCATCGAAGTCAACCAGCTGATTTTCCAGGACGTCAACCCGCCGGAACCCGTCAAGCCTTCGTTCAATGACGTCAACGAGGCGCTCCAGGAAAAGGAGCGCAAGATCAACGATGCCTGGGCCGAGTACAACCAGGAAATCCCCAAGGCGACCGGCGAGGCCGAACAGGCGTTGCGGGCCGCCGAAGGCTATGCGACGGAACGGGTGAACAACGCGGCCGGCGACGCCAACCGCTTCACCGCGATCTACAAGGAATATGCGAAAGCCCCGTCCGTGACCCGGAAGAGGCTCTATCTTGAGGCCCTCAACGAGATCCTTCCCAAGATCAGCAAGAAGATCATCGTCGACCAGAATCAGAAAAACCTCGTGCCCCTCTTGAGCCTCGGCGAGGAGGTGAAGAAATGAACGTGCCCGTCAAGACCCTGATCATCGTCGGGTTGCTCCTGGTCGGGCTGATCGTTTTCACCGACGCGGCCTACGTGGTTTCCGAAACCAACCAGGTCATCATCACCCAGTTCGGCGAGCCGATCGGCAACGCCGTCACCGCGGCCGGACTCCATTTCAAGGTCCCGTTCGTACAGAAGGCCCACTTTTTCGACAAGCGCTGGCTCGAGTGGGACGGGGACCCAAATCAGATTCCGACCAAGGACAAGAAATACATCTGGATGGATACCTACTGCCGCTGGCGGATCAGCGATCCCCTGGTCTTCTTCCAGAGGGTCCGCGACGAGCGCGGAGCGCAGAGCCGGCTGGACGACGTCGTCGACGGCGCGATGCGCAACGCCGTGGCCAGCTACGACCTCATCGAAATCGTCCGCTCCTCGAACCGCGAGTTCGAGCTCACCGAGGACGCCGCCCTCCTCGACTTCTCGGAAGTCGTGGGCAAGATCGGGACGGGACGGGAGAAGATCGCCGCGATTATCCTCGACAACGCCTCGAAGATCACGCCGACCTTCGGCGTCGAGATCAAGGATGTCCGGATCAAGCGGGTGAACTACGTCGACGAGGTCCAACGCAAGGTGTTCGACCGGATGATCGCCGAGCGAAAGAGAATCGCCTCGAAGTACCGGTCCGAGGGCGACGGTAAGAGCGCCGAGATCCGGGGCCAGAAGGAGCGCGAGCTCAAGAGGATCATCTCCGAGGCCTACCGCACGGCCCAGGAAACCAAGGGCAAGGCGGACGCCGAGGCGACCGCGATCTATGCCAAGGCCTATAACCTGGACCCGGAGTTCTATCAGTTCCTGAAGACGCTCGACACGTACCGGGCCTCGCTCGAAAAGGAAACCTGGCTCATCCTGTCCACGGACAGCGAGTTCTTCCGGTACCTCAAGAGCCCGGGCCGGTAGGCCGCAGCCGCGTTGCGGCTAGGGTGCGCCCGGGAAAACGACCAGGGCCGGCTCCGGCTCCTCCTCATAAAGCAGGGGCCCGCTCCGGAGGAGGCGGCCCTCCTTGAGGCGGAGCAGACCCCAGAGCGCCGCGGCCAGCGCGTAGAAATACAGGAAGCCGGCCGGCCGTTCCAGAAGCCGGCGTTCCGCGGCTCCGCAGGCCGAAAAAAAGACGACCGCCAAGACGACGTAGAGGATGACCCGTGTCTGAAGCCTGGCTTTCCCGGGCACGCAGGCGCAGGCGAAGGGCACTTTGCGATAGCCTGAGAACAGGGCGCCCAGAGCCAGGCCCGACACCGTGAGGCCGAACACGGCATGGGCGAAGGCCGTTCGCGGGTCCCAGAACACCAGGTGGACGGCCAGGACAAAGGCGAAGAGGGGCAGCAGCCACCTGGCGAAGATGGTTTTCTTCAGTCCCGAGAGGTATTTCGACCGGCGGGGTGTCTCGGTAGTCCTGAAGATCCAGTTTGCGTCGGGCTCGACGGGAATGTTCGCGGCCGCCTTCAGGCCCGCGAGCATCAGGAAGGACAGGAGCAGCGGTTGGACCAGAAGGCCGGCGTTGGCCGGGCCGAGCTTCTCCGCGTGGCCCCCGGTCCCAGCGACGAACACCGCGACGAGCCCGGCCCCGGCGGCCAGGTAATAGCCCAACGTCATCCGGTGCCTGGGACTTGCGCGAAGGGTCCTCGAGAAAAAGAGCGAAACGGCCCGCTCCTCGGGCGCCGGCATGATCAGGCCCTGAAGGCCCGCGGCCATTCCGCGCCAGAAGCCGCCCCGCTTCCGGAGGGATTTCCGGGATTCCAGCGTCCGGACGACGTGACGGCGATAGCTCAGGCCGCCGGCCAGGACGAACGCCCCCAGAGAGAAGACGAGGGACCAGCCGGCCGTCCGCGCCTGGGCCGAAAAAACCGGGTCGTGTGTCCCGAGCAGGGTTTCGTAAAGCCCGGAGAACCAAAAGGGCGGGAACCGGTAAAGCAGAGGATCTCCGCCGTCCTTGAGTGCGCCCAAGGAATGGAAGGACCGGCTCACCAGCCCGGGCTGGGCGAACAGAGCCAGCAGCAGGAAGACGCAGGCGGTGATCAGGACGGAGCGCACGGGCGGCGACAGACGCCGAAAGAGCCGGGCCGGAAACAGGGCCATCAGGAGGGACTGGATGAAGACGCAGGCGAAGAAAACGAAAAAGCAGGCCGCGAAAGCGCTCACCAGGTGTGCCCCGGCGTGGCGGAGGAGGAACAGGACGGAGCCGGATCTCCAGGGGGCGAGGTAGATCGTGAACACGGCCGAAGACAGGCTGTTCATGGCGGCGGAGAAAAGCCCGATGAACAGGACGAAGGAGCCAAGCTTGGCCGCGAAGACCGTCCGCAGCCTGAGGGGCAGCGGGGCCAGGTTGAGGAAGTCCTGACGGTCGGGAAAAAGAATGTCCCACTCGAGAAGGCTGACGATCCCGAACAGGACCATGAGCAGGGTCATCAGGAATCCCTTTTCCTGCCACGACAGACCGGCGTCGGGGAGAAAGTTGTACTTGAAGAGAAGCAGCTCCGAGCACCAGCCGACCAGGACGGCCAGCAGGGCCAGGACGGCGAACAGCCGTTCCTTCATCTGGTCCTCGAAGTCGATGACGTCGTTTCGGAACAGGCGTCCGAAGAAGTGCCCGGTCAGGCGTCCGAACTGGCCGATTTCGAATCGCAAGTCCGGATTCCGGGCGGGACCTCCGGTCACGGCTCAACGCTCCGCTTTCATGGCTCCGACGAGCCGGTCGGCCGTGAGGCCCGTGTCTTCGTGCACGGCGAGCTGGCTGAAGATATCGGCCAGGGACGGCAGGTTCATGAGGTGCCTCAGGCTCTCCACGGAGTCGTCGGCGATGATCCTTCCCTGATGCAGGATGATGACCCTGGAGCACACCTTTTCCGTGACCTCGAGAACGTGGGACGAATAGACGATGATCTTGTTCTCCGCGGCCAGTCTGCGGATGAGGTCCCGGACGACCAGGCCGGTCGTCACGTCCAGGCCGGACAGGGGTTCGTCCAGGAGAAGGACGTCGGGATTGTGCAGCAGCGCGGCGGTCAGCAGGACCTTCTGGCGCATGCCTTTCGAGAAAGACGAAATCGGGCCGTTCATGTCCCGGTCGAGCCCGAAAATCGTCAGGAATTCCTCAATCCCCGCTTTGAGGGCTCGCTCGGGGATCCCCCGCAGCCGGCCGACCAGGGTGAGGTAATCGTAGGCGCTGAGATGAGAGTAGATCTCCGATTGCTCGGGGACGTAGCCAAGGCGCCGCTTGAAGGCGTAGATGTCGCCCCGGACCTCCCTGCCCTCGAAAAAGACCCGTCCCCGGGACGGCTCGAGCAGGCCGGCCAGAATCCTGATCGTGGTGGTCTTTCCGGCTCCGTTCGGCCCCAGGTACCCGAGGACCTCGCCCGGACGGACGGTGAAGCTGACGCCGTCGAGCACGGTGAAGGCCGAAAACTTTTTGCTGATTCCCCTCAGTTCCAGCATCTCAAAAAGCAATCAAGCAAGTTTCATACCACGGCGCGGGAATGCGCCTCGCCTTTCCGGCGGCCGACCCAGGGGAAGGACCACGAACCTCCGGGCTGTTGCCTGAAAGGCGACTCAGCCTCAAACCGGAGGGTCGTAAATATCCTTTACACGCGGGCCCGGCTCAGGCAGGCGTGGCAGACGCTCCCCTTGCCTTGAACGGCCGGGGGGTTGCAGTCCGTTCCGCCTCCGCCCAGGCCTGAAGGGACGGATCGTGCGGCCTCCGCGCCGTCGCAGCGGCGGCCTATACCCGTGCGTCCCGGCAGGATCGTTTCGGACTCAGTCGGCCGGGCCGTCCAGGATCCAGGCCGTCGCCGAGAACGTCCTGCCGTCGACGACCAGGACGAAGCGGTATTCCCCGGCCGGGGCCGCGAAGGAGGCGTAGGTCGTGTCCATGCCCATCGCGCCGGTGTAGCCCATCTCCCTGGCCTGCCGCAACCGCTCCTGGATTGCCTTCTTCTCCTCGGGCGTGCGCTCTCTCCGTCCTGTCATGGGCCAGACCGCGGTGTTAAGCCCCGGGTCGGAAGAGGCGCGGAGCTCGTTGAAAAGGGCAGCGCCCTTAAAGACCTGGAGCTTGACCTCCGCCTTGGGCTTGCTCTTCAGGAAATAGTTGATGACGATTCCCGGCGGATCGCTCTGCCCGGCGAAGTTCGAGGAACTGGAATCCCTGCGGTCGAACTCGGCCGTCCGGACCTTGGATTTGACGGAGAAGAGATGGACGTCCTCGGCCAGAACGGCCGGGGTGAGCTCCTGGACCGGCGTGAAATCCGCGATGAAGAGGCTCCGCCCGTGTGTCGCCGCGATGAGATCGTTGTCGCGGGGCTGGATCTTGATGTCGTGCACGGGTTGGGTGGGCATGCCGGCCTTCATCTTGACCCAGTGCTTCCCGGCGTCGACGGTGACATAGAGACCGAAATCGGTCCCGGCCGCGAGGACGTCGGGGTTCCGGGTATCCTCCCGGATGACGTTGACGGGCCCGACGCCGAGGTCGCCGGCGATCGAGACCCACGTCTGGCCGAAGTCCGTCGTCTTGTAGATGAACGGCTTGAAGTCGTCGTGCCGCAGGCCCGTATAGGCGAGATAGGCCGTGCCCGGATCGGAGTTCGAGGCCGCGACCCGGCTGACCCAGTAGCCGGGGTTGTCCGGGACGTTGTCGTTGAGCTTGGACCACTTCGCGCCGTCGTCCCTCGTCACCCAGACGTTCCCGTCGTCGGTCCCCGCCCAGAGGAGGCCCGGAGCGAGAGGCGATTCGTCGAAGCTGGTGATCGTGCAGTATTGGATGTTCCCGTCGCCGCCCTTCCCTTCCACCGGGAGCTTGGATTTGTCGTCGGTCGACAGGTCGGGGCTGATCGCGGTCCAGGAATCGCCCCGGTCGGTGGACTTGACCACGATATTGCCGCAATGATAGACGGTGTCGTTGTCGAAGGTCGAGACGAGGATCGGGGCGCACCAGTTCCAGCGCGTCTCCGGGTGGTTCTCCTGGTACGCGATGCTCTTGGTCTCGCCCGTGACCAGGTCGAGCCTGGAGATGACGCCGAACTGGGATTCGTTGTAAAGGTAGCGGTTGGTGACGCGATCAAAGACGTTGTACATGCCGTCGCCCCCGCCGACCGAGAACCAATCCTCGAGGTTGATGGGCGGCCCGGTCGGCGTGCGTCCGCCGCCCCTCATGGCGGCGAACCCCGACATCCTGCCGGCCGGGGCGGGCTTGCTGGAGGGTCCCATGGACGAGCCGTTGTCCTGCATCCCGCCCGCCACCCGATAGGGCGTCGACATGTCGAAATCCACGGCGTAGAACTGGCCGAGCGGGAGGAAGTCGGGGTGGTACCAGTTCTTCCCGCCGTCCCAGGTGACGCCCATGCCGTGGTCGTAGCCCAGGAGCATGTGCTGAGAATTCCCGGGATCGATCCAGAGGGCGTGGTTGTCCCCTCCGAACCTGAACGGCGACGTCCAGGTCTTGCCGCCGTCCCGGCTGGCGAGCACGCCGACGCTCAGGACATAGACGACGTCGGGGTCGGACGGGTCGACGATGATCTGCCCGTAATAATAGCCGGGATTGCCGCCGACGCTGCGCTTTTCGGGACTGACTTTGCGCCAGGACGCCCCGGAGTCGTCGGACCGGTAGATTTCCCCGTCGATCATGCCCCGGCTGGACTTGCCGGCCAGGATCTCCTGCCAGCGGTCCGCCTCCGACATGCCAGGCTTGTTGGCGTTTTCGATCTCGGCGTAGAGGACCTTGGGATTCTTGGCCGCGACAGACAGGCCGATCCGGCCGAGGATGCCGTCCGGAAGACCGCCGGTGAGCATGGCCCAGGTCGCGCCGGCGTCGGTCGTCTTGTAGATCCGCGACCCCGGCCCGCCGATCTGGTAGGTCCAGGGCTTGCGGAGCCGGTCGTAAGTCGCCGCATAGAGAACGTCGGGGTTGGACGGGTCCATGGCCACGTCCACGGCCCCCATCGAACGCCCCTCGACGACGACGTCGAGCGATTTGAGCCAGGTCTTGCCGCCGTCGGCGGTCTTGTAGAGCCCGCGGTCGGCGTTTTCCGTATAGAGGTGCCCGAGGGCCGCGACATAGACGATATCGGGATTCGTGGGATGAACGACGATCCGGGCGACATGATGGGATTCGGGAAGGCCCATATTGGCCCAGGTTTTTCCGCCGTCGATGGACTTGTAGACGCCGTCCCCCCAGTAGGTCGAGCGGGAGTTATTGGCCTCTCCCGTGCCCAGCCAGACGACGGCCGGGTCGGACGGGGCCACCGCCACCGCGCCGAGGGAAAAGACCTTGGCGTCGTCGAAGAGCGGGTCGAAGCTCTGGCCGTTATTCACGGTCTTCCACAGTCCGCCCGACGCCGTCGCCGCGTAAAAGGTGTTCGGCTCCTGAAGAGGCACGGCGAAGTCGACAAACCGGCCGCTCTGGCGGGTCGGGCCGATGGCCCGGTAGCCGATCCCCTTGATCACGTCTTCGGGGCCGGCGGCCGTTGGGGCCTGGGGCCTTGGGGTGCGTTTAACCTGGGCTTCGAGCCCGGACGAGCCCACGAAGAGAACAGCCGCCAGAAGGACGCAGAGAAATCCCCAGCGCTTGTTCATGAACCCTCCTTCGGGAAATCGGGATGATGCGGCCCGGACGCGCGGACAGCCGCGACCGGCGCCGTGGACAGACTTTGCGACATCAATTGTTGACCGTTTGAAGAGCCCTAATTATATCGGTTGGGGCGGGCGAAGGCAAGCGGCATTTTCCTCCGCGTCTCGGGCGCCCCGGGACGTTCGCGACGGCCGGGCGACCTCAGCCCGAAACCCCGTAGCGCACGTTTCTGCGCTCCAGATAATCCATCACGAAGCGGAAAGACTCCTGGGATTCGCCGATGAATTCGGGAGGGCAGATTCCCTTGCGCGGCAGCCGCCCGTCCAGGACGAGGCGGGCCGCAGCCGCGGCCGGAAAGCCCGTCGTCCGGGCCATGGACGAGAAGCCCGTGGCTCTGTCCTTGCGGTCGAACAGGTCGTATTGGATTCTCCTCGGCCGGTCCCCCTCGCGGCCTTCGACGACGATCCTCATGATCGTGAACTCGTCGTCTTCCTCGTGAAGCTGCCAGTGCCTGAAGAGGACCGCCGAGGTGACGTCCAGGGGCTTCACCCTGCACCCCCGGACCTCCATCTCCTCCAGGCCGAAGAAACCGCTGTCCCTCAGGACCTTGATATGGTTGGCATGGCCCGGGTACCGCAGGGTCTTTTCGATCATGTTGGGGACCGGCATCGTCTTCAAGAGCGAGCGCAGCCCGTCGGAATTGAAGGCCTCGAGGGTTCCCACCTCGGCGAAATCCATGAGTTCCGCGTCGGAGAGGGCGGGCTTGACGACGACAAAACCGTTTTCCTTGTAGCGGGCCGGGCGGATGTACTCTTCGATGACGTCGGCCGGAGAGAACGGGGCCTTGTATTCGAAGGGGAATTCGCGCTTGACGGGCAGTCCGCCCACGTAGCACCGGAAATCCGTCACCGTCATGCGGGCGGCGTGATAGCCCAGGATCATGTTGCTCATGCCCGGGGCGACGCCGCAGTCCACCACGGCGGTCACCCCCCTGTTCCTGGCGGCGTCGTCCAGCAGGAAGGCGTCCTCGGGGAAAAACGAGATGTCCACGACGTTCCTTCCGGCCTCGATCGCCGACCGCAGGGTGGCGAAGCCCATGTATCCCGGAACGGCTCCGACGATGAGGTCGCACCCGGCGGCGAGACGCCCGACGGTCTCGGGGCGCGACAGGTCGGCTGTCAACCGCTCGAGCGGAGCGTCCCCGAGCTTGTCCAGGTTGGCCCGATCGACGTCGACGGCCGTGACCTTGAAATCCCGGGCCAGGTCGGCGGCGATGACGCGCCCGACCATGCCCGACCCCAGCACCACTATTCTTTTCACCATGCCTCCTGTCTCGGCCGGCCCCCCCGACCGCCCCGGCGGCGGGCGGGAACCGTCGGTGGAATTTCAGGCGGGTCCGACGCCCCGCTAAATAAGCTCATGCGCCGCTTCCGGCTTCTTCCCCGACTTCGGCCAGGATTCTGACGTTTTCGGCCGGGGTTCGGGGCGCGATCGAACAGGCCGTGCTCAGGATGAATCCGCCGCGAGGAGATCTTCACCGCCTCGACGCCCCGTTCCACCATGCCCTGGGCCAGGGGGATGATGCCGTCGGTGAGTCTCGCCAGGACGGCCTCGGCCCTGGACCCGTCATCGACGAGGCCGGCCAACGCCTGCTCGAATCCGAACAGGTCGAGGTAATAATCCAGAGGCGAGGTGACCTCGCCATGAAAGGAATATCGGCCCCGGACCGCGGGCGCGACGAGGTCGAAGACCTCGAAGAGCCGGTCCGGGTCGAGAGGAAACCTCAGTCCTTGCGAAACCGGAATATGCGTGACCCGCTCGGGAAGACCGTCGGGGTCGAAGGTGGAAAACGCGGGCCGAGGCTCCGGCTCGGGGCCCGGGACAGGCAGGTCGTCGACGGGATAGAACGTGTGGCGCCCGTCCTTCCAGCGGATGTGCTCCCCCGCCCCGTCCCGCCCGACTCCGAGAACGTCCTTCTCCCATCCGGCCCGGTGGCCGTGGAGGCTGACGAGAACGCCGTCGAACCCGTAGAGCGACCGCAGCCGCAGCAGGCCCGCCGCGAAGGTCCCCGCCGAGTGCCAGAATTCCGAGGGCTGGAAGCCCGTCTGCACCAGCATGTGGCCGATGCTCATCTGGCACATGACCGGGACGCGGTCGGGGATCTGGCGGGACATGGCCGCGGCCATTCGTTCACTGGGCGTCATGGACGGCTCTCGGGCCAGGATAGTCCCAACCCGGGCCGGGGTCAAGCCGCCGGCGGGGTCCCGGGCCCGGCTTCGCCGTTCATTTCAGAGGTTTACATTCTTCGATCGGAACTGTATATTGTTCGGGAGTTCCGGCGGGCTTCAGGCCTTTTCCCGGAGCGGGGAACCTCAAGGAATGATCCGGGGTTCCGAAGCAAACGCCATGAGCCATGACCTCGGCCGGTCCGTTGTTCGACCCCTACGGCGCGGGGGGCGGCAGAGTGCGTCCCTGACGGCCGTCCTGGCCGTTGCCCTGCTGCTGTGCCCGGCCCGGACGGCCCTCTCCCAAACCGGGGAGAGGGACGACGAACCGCCGGCCAAGAAGGAGGCCGCCCGGACGCATGTCATCATCCTGCCCATCGTCTATTACACCCCGGAAACGCAGCTGGCCTTCGGCGCGGGCGGGGTGATCAACTTCCGGATGGGCCGGATATCGAACGAGACGCGGCCGTCCTCGCTCTGGCTGCTGGCCGTCTACACCCAGAAGAAGCAGTTCCAGATCCAGCTCACTCCGGAGATTTACCTGAGAAAGAACTCCTTCGTCCTGAACATGGCCTTGAGATACGAGCGATTCCCCCAGAAATTCTACGGCGTCGGGAACGACGTCCCCGCGTCGGAGGAAGAATCGTACACGCCCAAGACGGCCGGCTTCCGGGTCGCCCTCAAGAAACGGTTCCTTGGCAACTTCTATGCCGGCCTCCAGTATGAGCTCGAAAATACCGTGATCCGGGCCACCGCCCCGGGAGGCCTGCTCGAGTCGGGAGGCATCGCGGGAAGCCGGGGGGGGTGGATTTCCGGGCTGGGGGTCAACATCAGCTGGGACAGCCGCGACAACGTGTTCTTCCCGCGCCGGGGGCGTTTCTTTTCGCTGGTCGCCGACGTCTACGCCAGGGTTCTTGGCAGCGACTTCAACTATACGAGCATCATCGTCGATCTGCGGACGTACGTCCCGGTCGCCACCGATCAGGTTCTCGCCTTCCAGGCCTATTTCAAGACCAGGGGAGGAAACCCGCCTTTCTACCAACTGGCGCTCCTGGGCGGCGACTCCATCATGCGGGGCTATTACCGGGGCCGCTACCGGGACAAGACCCTCGTGGCGGTGCAGGCCGAGTACCGGGTCCCGGTGTGGTGGAGGTTCGGGGCGGCCGCGTTCGTCGGCCTGGGAGAGGTCGGCGCGGGCCTGGAGGACTTCCGTCTCGGGAATCTGAGGTATTCTCTGGGATTCGGGGTCCGCTTCAAGCTGGACACGCGGGAAGGGACCAACGTCCGGGTCGACTTCGCCTGGGGCGAGCACTCCCACGGGCTCTACATGACCGTCCAGGAAGCCTTTTAGGCGTTAAAACACCGGACATTCAAAGAACAAGACGCTACGGGTCTGTGCCTGGCCGGTTTTCCCGAGCCCTGGAGAAGCGAGAGCCGCCACCGCGTTGGACCAGCTGCCCTCTTCCCAGGCTTCACGCTTTGAGGCCGCGCATCCAAGGCCGCTTCGTCTCGCGGCCACTAAATCTCTCAATGCCGGAACGCTCCGCTCCCCTACTTGGTCCGGGTGATGCGGAACGTCCGGATCTCGTAGGCGCCGACGGGGATCATGACCTCGTTTCCCTCGCCCTGGGACTCGAGACTCGGGCCCTCCGGGAGGGGCCTTTCGATGAGGTCCGTTTCCTCGGCGCGGAACGGCCAGGGGAAGGACAGCACGGCGTTGGTCTTCCGGCCTTGTGTTTCATAGACCCGGACGACGAGGCTTCGCGAGTCGTAGCCGGATGCCATCTTGAGCGTCGAGAGAAGGACGTTGGCCGGTTCGGCCCGGACGAAGCCCCGCGCCGCCGGCAGATTCCCCGGATGCGCCATGACCGTCTTCACGATCAAGGGATAATTCAGCTCATAGCCGCGCCTGGTGGTATCGGCGTCCCGCCAGGTGCCCGAATGCGGGTAGAGGGAATACAGGAATTCGTGACGGCCTCGGTCGGCCTCCGGGTCGGGATAGGTCGCCCCGTGAATCACGGACATGCGCAGGACACTTCCCTTGACGTCGAAACCGTACTTGGCATTGTTCAGCAGGCTGAATCCGGACCCGCCTCCGGCGTCCGACACGTCGACCCAGCGCAGGGCCGGGACTTCGGCCCCGTCGGCGGGCCGGGCGATCGAGCCGAACGGGATCTCGAACTCGGCGGTGTCGGCCTTGACGTTCACAGGAAAGGCGAGCTTGACCATGAGGTCCCGTTCCTGCCAGTCCGTCGTCGTCCGGCAGTCGATTCTGGGCATTCCCGCGGCTAAAATCAGGTCCTGCTCGAAGACCGAATCCCGGAACGGCGTCGTGACCCTGAGGATCGACCTCACGGGCCCCGCCTCGACCAGGCTGAGCGAGGCCCCGGAATTTCCGAAATCGAGCGGCGGGCCCTTGTATCCAAGCTCCCAGGCCGACATGGATTGGGGTTCGTCGACGATGGACTGGAGGACGTTGGCCGGGCCGGTGAACACCTGTTTTTTTGTCCGCTTGTCGACCAGGCTCGTGATCCAGCCGGTCTTCTTGTCGAGCTCGACCCTGAAGAACTCGTTTTCGAGAGAGTCCGGGGTGGCGGCAAGCCCTCCCCGGGCCGCCCCGGCCGGTTTGGACGCGGGCACGGCGCGGTAGATCCTGTAGCCGAGGGAAGGCACCTTCCCGGCCAGGAAGACGAATTGAAAGCCGGTCTTGCCCTGCCCCGCCTTTCGTTGGAGCACTTGGACCGGCACCTGTCCGCCGTCCGAATCGACGAGTCCCAGCGAGTCAGGGGCGCCGGGGAGATCGACCTCGGCCGTCACGACATCGGTTCGCTCCCAGGCGAGACTGTTGAAGACGGCCACGGGGACGCCCTCTCCCCTCGTGTCCACGGCGTCGAGGATCGTTTCCAGCGAAAAGTCGCGGGCCCGCCGGGCCCGCTCCGAGGCCTCCTCGTAAAACCTCCCGGCTTCCTCGTACACCGGGCCGATGCTGGACCCGTCCAGGATGTCGTGGAACTGGTTGCGAAGGACGGTCTTCCAGGCCTCGTCGATATCGAGGGCCGGATAGTAATCGCGGTACCCCGAGGCCACGGCCAGGCCGGAGATCCTCTCAGCCTCGAGAAGGAGGGACTCGGACGAGCGGTTCCATTTCTTTTCCTCGACCTGAGTCGTGTAGCAGGCGGGAAAGGTGAAATTCAACTCCCTGTTGACCAGCGGGAAGTCCGCCTTTTCGGACCGGACCCGCTTGAAATACTCGTCGGGGCGCCCGAATACCATCTTCGGCTGGGCAGCGTCGTCGCGGTACCCGGCGACGGCCGCGAGGTCGGAGGCCCGGGGGCCTCCTCCGTGGTCGCCGGCCCCGTAGAGGATCATGAAATCCTTGACCGGGGTGTCGCCCGCCACCCCAGCGAGAATGGCGCCCAGGCCGTTCCGCAGGCTGACATTGTACCAGCCGGGGGGCACGTAAGAAAAAACCCGCGAGCCGTCCTTCCCCTGCCACCAGAAAAAGGGCGTTTTCTCGGGGGCGCAGCGTTCCAGGACATAGTCCGTGATCCCCGCCCGTCGCATGACCTGGGGCAGCTGCCAGCTGTGGCCGAAGGCGTCGGGGCTCCAGCCCACGGTGACGTCCACGCCGAACTTGTCCAGGAAATAGCGTTTGCCGTAGAGAAATTGCCTAGCCAGGGACTCTCCGTCGGGCATGTTGAGGTCCGGCTCGGCCCAGGTCCCGCCCACGGGAATCCAGGTTCCTTCCCGGACCTTTTTCGATATGGACTCGAAGAGCGCCGGATAGCGTTTTTCCATCGCGTCGTACAGGGCCGCCTGGCTTTGGGCAAAGGTCAGCGACGGGACTTTCGCCATCTGGGCCAGGGTTCCCGAAAACGTCTCGGGGGCGATGCTGCGGACCGTGTCCTCCCACCTCCAGAGCCAGGCCAGGTCGATGTGCGCGTGGCCGACCAGGGTGGCGGTGTAGGACCGGGCGTCGGCCAGGGTCGCGGCCTGAGCCCCGCTCTCCTCCCGGCCGGGCGCGGCCCCGGATGCCAAGGCCATGGTCAAGAGCCCCATCGTCAAGAGTGTGCCGCATCTTCTCCGGTTCATTGACTCCCCCTTTCTTTGCGAACGGGGAAGGCCGGCGCGACCCGAAGCCGCCGGGGCTTCAGGCCTTCGCGAGGGCGATCTGGTACGCCCCTTCCCCATGAATCAAGAATACCAGAAACGGCGCCCGGGCCAAAGCCCGGGGGGCCCGGCCGCGGGAAAACGCGAAGTCAGGCCCGAAGCTCGGACGTGCAGTTGGGGCAGCGAACGGCTTTGACCGGGATCGTGGTGAAGCAGAACGGGCAATCCTTGGTCGTCACCTCGACGGGGGCCGGCTCGCTTTTTCTCTTCAACTTGTTCATGCTCCTGATGACGAAGAACAGCGAGATGGCCACGATCAAGAAGCTGATGACCGTGTTGATGAACGTCCCGTAGTTGACGGTGACGGCTCCCGCCTGCCGCGCCTCCGCCAAAGTGGCATACGGGCCCGCGACCTGGCCGGCCTTGAGCACCGCGAAAAGGTTCGTGAAGTTCACGTTGCCCAGGAGCAACCCGATCGGCGGAGTGAGAATATCGGCGACAAGCGACGACACGATGGTGCCGAAAGCCGCGCCGATGATGATGCCGACGGCCATGTCCAGGACGGAGCCGCGCATGGCAAACTCCTTGAACTCTTTGAACATTGTTCCTCCTCGACGAGATATTCCGGGCGGGACGTCCCGCCCTCCGCTACCTTGTCACGGTCGGAAATACCGAAATCCGGAGACGCGCGCAGCCCATGGGGATGAGCAGGACGTCTTCGACAGGGCCGCTCCCTTCGGCGGGGCTGGACGGCAGCGGACCAGCCATGCGTCCTTCCGCCGTCCAGCCGGGGATCTTGCGGGCCCGGGCGGTCAGCACGAGCGGAGCGGCGTCGGGCGAGAAAGGCTGGTCCCCCGGCTCCCGGCGGGACAGGATTCTGATCGGTTCCCCCGGCGCCGAAAGATCGGCCGCGAGGCCGTAATTCCAAGGCGTGGTGGGCAGAATTTCCCAGGCCGGCCACTCCTCGGTCCCGCCGCACCGGCGCCACTCTTCCCCGATTTTCAGGGAATACCAGAGCGGCCCGCGCCTGACGGACACGCCCGCCCCGCCCGGGGACCAGGCTTCCACCCGGATCGGGGCGTCGAATTCGAGCCTGACCCGGTCACCGTCCCGCCAGGGCCGATGCAGCACCGCGAAGCGGCCTGCGGACAGGTCTTTCCCGACCTCCGTCCCGTTGACCAGGATCCGGCCCCCCGAAGCCCAGCCCGGAATCCTCAGGTAAAGCGGAAAGGTCGCCGGGCGTTCCATCGCGACCGCGAAGTCGATCCGCTCCTCGAAGGGATATCCGGTCTCTTCGACGATTCGGACCGCCACCCCGTCGGCCACTTTGGCCCTGACGGTCGAGGGCGCGTAAAGCACGGCGGCCAGGCCGTTGTCGGCCGTGGCCATCCAGAGGTGTTCGGTGAAATAGGGCCAGCCGAAGGCGACGTTGTGCTGGCAGCAGCGGTAGCTCCAGGGGTCGTACGAGACGAGCGTCCCGGTGTTCTGGAAATCGTGGTCTCCCGAGCTGTCGCAGGAGATGAGGTTGGGGGCGGTGAGATAGTGCAGGGCCTTGAGGTCGGGGGTCATCGCCGCGGGCAGCGAATTGAAGGCGACCTCCTCGCACCGGTCGGCCCAGACGGGGTCGCCGGTGACGCCGAGCAGCGATTCGAAGCCGGCCATGAATTCGACCATGGAGCAGGTTTCCGCGCCCTGGCGCGGTCCCGACTTCCCCGGCCGGATGTTCTCGTCGGCCCCGAACATCCCTCCGGGCTGTCGGCCGTAGGCGTCCATCACCTGCCGGTAGTTCCGTTCGACGGCGTCGAGAAGCGCGGCATCGCCGGACTGCTGCCAGAACACGGCGGGATAGCGGAAACCCATGGCGATGTTCACGCCGTGATAGAAGGAACTCTCCACCCAGTTCGCGTCCCGTTCGGGGGTCAGGATGGGAGAGGTCCAGTCGGCCGTCCGGGCGAAGAGCCGGCGGCCGAGGTCGAGAAGAAACGACCCACCCGTCCGGTTGTACAGCCAATAGACGCTCTCGAGGTTCTCTCCGCCGCGCAGTTTCTGCCAGCTTCCGGGGAGCAGGTCGGCCTCCGCGATTCCGCTCTCATAGCGGAAATAGGCGCCCATGAAGGGGAGGACCCGGCGGTCTCCCGTGGCCTCGTAGAAGCTCCGCATCGCCGCCAGCATGACCATGTTGGGCCACAGGTCGCCGGCGGCCTTGTTATCGGCCGGGCCGAAGTATCCGTCCGCTTGCTGCGAGGCGAAAGCGCGGCCCAGCCAGCGTTCGGCTTCGCGCTCCAGGTCGGGGTCGTCGAGGAGATAGCCCAGGTCTCCGTATCCCTTGAGCCAATAAGGCAATTCCTCCCATCCCTGGCCCTTGAGCGTGACCCAGCCGCTGTCCTCGCCGAGAAAACGGCTGATCTCGGCCAGCCGGCCGGTGAAGCCGTCCCTCATGAGCCGGAGCTGGCCCAGGAGCCAGCCTTCGGGCGCAACGGCCCCGATGGGCAGCTTGACCAGGGGGCTCACCGCGAGCGGCGCGCGGTTGGAGGCGTAGTGCGCATTCGGCGCGGCTGCGGGAGGGGCCGCGACGAAGCTCAATGCGGCTCCCGGGCGGCGGGACTTGGCGCAGGAGGCCGCCGCCAGGACGATCGCGGCGAAGACGAAGGTGGGGACGAGAAGATGTCGCATGGCAGCCCTCCGCTTCGGGACGGGCCGCCGCCGGTTCCGCTCAGCGCGCCGAGCCCGTCCTAACGACGCGTCGACTTGATCGTCTCGTGCGTCGTTTTCTCATAAATATACGGTTTGGCCGCCTCGTAGTCAATCGTTCCTTCGCGACAGAGTCGGATGAGGCATTGGTCCATGGTCTGCATGCCTTCGGAAGCCGAGGTCTGCAGGGTCTGGTAAATCGCGTCCACCTTGCCGGCCCGGATGTTGTTCCGGACCGCGGCGTTGGCCATCATGACTTCGCAGGCCAGGCAGCGGCTGGTCCCGCCCCTCGTGGGCAACAGCACCTGGGAGACGACCCCCAGGAGGTTGCTGGCCAGCTGAATGCGGGCCTGGGGCTGCTGATCGGTGGGGAAAACGTCGACCACCCGGCTGACGGTCTGGGCCGCGCTCGACGTGTGCAGCGTGCCGAAGACGAGGTGGCCCGTCTCGGCCGAGGTGATGGCGATGCCGATCGTTTCGTAGTCTCTCATCTCGCCGATGAGGATGACGTCGGGGTCCTGGCGAAGGGCGTATTTCAGGGCGTTCCGGAACGACAGCGTGTCGCCGGCGCTGCCCACCTCGCGCTGCGTGACGTAGGACATTTTGGACCGGTGGAGGTACTCCACCGGGTCCTCGATGGTGAGGATGTGGTCCCGCCGGGTGCTGTTGATGGCGTCGATGATGGCGGCCAGGGTCGTGGACTTGCCGCTTCCCGTCGGGCCGGTCACCAGGACGAGCCCTCTCTTGGCCCTCGTGAACTCCTTCACCGCGGGCGGCAGCCCCAGCTCGTCGATCTGGGGAATCCGGTCGGCCAGGGCCCGGACCGAGGCGGCCACCGTGCCCCGCTGGACGTGGACGTTGAACCGGAACCGGCCGACTCCGGAGAGGCCGTAGGCGAAATCCAGTTCGTTGCGGCTGTGGGGATCGTTCTCGAACATGTTTTTCTGGTGGCTGGTGAGGACGCTGAAGATGAGGTCCTTCGCGGATTCGGGCGAGAGCCGCTCGGCGTCCGGGACGGGCGCCAATTCGCCCTGGATCCGGAGGGCCGGGGCCAGCCCGGCGATCAGGTGCAGGTCCGACGCTTTCTTCTCGACCATGAGCTTCAAAAGGTCGTTGAATGTCATGAAACGCTCACCTCCTCGAAGCATCCAAAATAGAAGAAGCGCGGGCCGAATTCAAGACCCCTGCCGATGAACTTCTCCTCATCCCGGGCGATGAGAATCCGGTGATGATGCAAGCGTCGTGCGGGCGGAGCCCTACGGCCGGGCCGGGCTACCAGGCGATGCCGTAGTCCTCCCCGTAGTTGCTGCTGCCTCCCCAGAACGTGCCGTGGGCCCGGTCGAAGACAATGGCGTTGATCGGGCCTGACGTGTACGCCTTGACCGCAATTTCATAGCCCATTGCGGCCAGTGTGCGGCGGACCTCCTCGGGCACGCTTGCGTTCAGGTCGAGTTTTCCGGGCAGCGCCAGGTGGTCGTTGAACGAGTCGTGCATCTGGTAGCTCGTGAAGTTGGCCGCCTCGCAGGCCTGCTGGACGTTCATACCGAACTCCACGACGTTCAGGAAGAACTGGAGAAGGTTCTGGTCCTGGGTGTCGCCTCCCTGGACGGCGAAGGACAGCAGCGGCCGGCCGTCGCGAAGGGCGATCCCGGGGGTCAGCGTCGCCCGCGGCCGCTTGCCCGGCTCGATGACGTTGAAGGGGTTCTTGAAGGCGTCGAGCACGAAGCTCTGGGCTCTCTGGCTCATGGCGACACCGGTCCGGCCCGCGATGACGGCCGGCACCCAGGCTCCGCTCGGGGTCACGGAGACCACCCAGCCTTCCTTGTCGGCGGCCTGGATGGACGTCGTTCCGGACCGGAAGCTGGCTTCGAGAGCCTCGGCCTCGCCGGCGCCGAGCGCGGCCGGGTCCCGCCTGCCCCAGTCCAGCCAGCGGCCCAGAAAGTCCTTGTAGGGATTGGTCTTGTTTTCAAAAGGATAAGGGTCGCCCGGGGAAACGTCCGGATCGTTCCGCTTCGGGTCGACGGCCTTCATCCGTTCCCGGGCATAGTCTTTGGAGAGCAGGCCCCGGAGCGGTTCCTGGGGAGGGAAGTAGGGGTCGCCGTAATAGAAATCCCGGTCGGCGAAGGCCAGGTTCATCACCTGATAGAGGGTGTGGATGTAGGCGGCGCTGTTGTAGCCCATGGCCTTGAGGTCCGTCGGCTCGAGCATGTTCAGGGCCTGCAGCATGACCGGGCCCTGGACCCAGCTCGTCAGCTTGTAGACGTCGATGCCCCGGTAGTTGGTGGTGACCGGCTCCTCGATGTGAACCCGCCAGCGGTCGAGGTCCTGCATCGTGATCAGGCCGCCCTGTTCGGCAAAGCCGCGGACCAATTCGCGGGCGATATCGCCCCGATAGAAGCGGTCGTAGGCCGCGTAGATCGCCTCCTTCCGGGTCCGGCCCTTGTCGAGGGCGTCCTTTTCGGCCGCGACGAGTTTCATGAGAGTGTCGCGGAGGTCGGGCTGGCGGAACATTTCGCCGGGCCGCGGCGCCTCGTCGGCCTCTCCGGCGTGGGGCAGGAAGACCCGCCTGGAGTAGGGCCACTGCTTGATCTTGTCCCTGTCTCTTTCGATCCGGTCGCAGAGTTCCTTTTCGACGGGATATCCCCCGGCCATCTCGATCGCGGGCTGGAGCACATCGGCCAGGCTCATCGTGCCGAACTCGGCCAGCATCGTCAAGAGCCCGCCCGGCGTTCCCGGAGTCACGGCCGAGAGCGGCCCGTCGGCGGGAGGATATTCGAAGCCGCGGCTCTTGTAGTATTCCGCGGTGGCCCCGGTCGGGGCGACCCCCAGCGCGTTGATTCCCAGGACCCGGCCCGTCTGCGGGTTGAAGATGAGGGCCTGGGTCTCACCCCCCCAGCTCAGGACGTCGTGCATGGTGCAGACGGCGCCGAGCATGGCGCAGGCGGCGTCGACGGCGTTTCCGCCCTTCATGAAGATCATGGCCCCGGCGGTGGCGGCCAGAGGCTTGCCCGTGATCGCCACCCAATTCCGCCCGTGAAGGACGGGCTTCTCGGTTCTCTGCGGCACGGCGGGGATGCTGAGGGTCGTCATGACGGTTATTATAAGGAATATCCGTTGAAC
>Ga0210077_1000053_pt1 | contig 66628 bp, 68 predicted proteins | sample RushMan_CattailN_5_FD_185556 | JGI IMG/M metagenome (GOLD analysis project Ga0210077, IMG submission 185556) | Wetland microbial communities from San Francisco Bay, California, USA, that impact long-term carbon sequestration -... | ecosystem: Environmental > Aquatic > Marine > Wetlands ...
GGTCTCGCCGCGCTGAGCTGGTACACCACGCGCACGCACGTCGACGCGACGCAGGCCGAGCTTGCGCGCCGCCTGCGTGACATCGAGACGCAAAGCCACGACGCGCGAATGCTGGCCCAGCAGGCGCAGGATTCCACGCGCGAGATCCAGACCCGGCTGGGGCAGATCGAATCGAGCATAGCCGGATTGCAGAGCCAAAAGGCCGGGCTGGAGCGCTTGTACCAGGACCTGACGCGGAATCGTGACGAGCTGCAGTTGGCCGAAGTCGAGCAGGTGCTGAGCATCGCGTCGCAGCAGCTGCAGCTGTCCGGGAACGTTCACGCCGCGCTGCTCGCGCTGCAGTCCGCCGACAAGCAGCTTGCGCGAGCGGGCAATCCGCAGTATCTGCCGATCCGCAAGGCCATCGCGCACGATATCGAGCAGCTGAAGGCGGTTCCGGCGCTGGACGTGCCGGGACTGAGCCTCAGAATCGACGAGGTTGTTGCCGCGGTAGGGGGACTGCCGCTGGCGTACGACGAGCGGGCGGCGGCGCCGAAGGCGCCGGCAGGCGCGGCAGCCTCCGCAACGGAAACTGCCCTGGCCCGCCTGGGTGCCGAGGTCTGGAGAGAATTGCGCAAGCTGGTCGTCGTGCGGAAGGTGGAATCACCGGAGCCCCCGCTGCTGCCGCCGTCGCAGACGTATTTTCTGCGCGAGAACCTGCGCCTGCGGCTTCTCAATGCGCGCCTGTCGCTGCTGATACGCGACCAGGCGGGCTATCGCGGGGACCTGCAGGCTGCCCAGACGTGGGTGCAGCAGTACTTCGATACGCGATCAAAGCGGGTCGCCGGCGTACTGTCCCAGCTCGAACAGCTTTCGTCGGTTTCGCTGGACATCCAGGTTCCCAGCATTTCCGGCAGTCTCGAGGCAGTGCGCGCCTTCAGGGCACGGTCCGAGGGTGGTGGTTGAGCGTGAGGGCGTGGCCTTGAGAGCGCTGTTCTGGCTGCTCGTGGTATTCGCAGCGGCGGTTGCGCTGGTGCTGTTCGGCCATGCAGACAACGGCTACGTCCTGTTCGTCTACCCGCCGTATCGTCTCGAGACGTCGCTGCTTTTCTTCGGCCTCGCAGCGGTCGCCGTGTTCGCCGCGCTGTACGTGCTGGCGCGGCTCGCGCACCACGTGCTCGCGTTACCGGTCCACGTGCGCAATTTCCGCAAGCGACGCAAGCGCGAGCGCGGACAGGCGGCCCTGGCATCGGCCCTGCAATCGTACTTCGAGGGACGATATGCGCGCGCCGAAAAGGAAGCCTCCCAGGCGCATGCGGCGGGCGCATCGCCCGGCCTCGCCGCGCTGCTCGCCGCCAGGGCGGCGCACCAGATGCGCAATTTCGAGCGTCGCGACGAATGGCTGGAGAGCGCCGGCGCGGCGGGAGAGGGATTGGAGGTGGCGCGTCAGATTTCGCGCGCCGAGCTCGCCCTCCAGGAGCGCGATTTCTCGGCTGCACGCGACGCCCTGAAGGGCCTGCACGGCGCGGGGCCCAAGCACATTGCCAGCCTCAGGCTGTTGCTGCGCGCCGAGCGTGGCGTCGGGAACTGGGAAGAGGTGCTTCGCATCGCGTCGCAGCTGGCGAAGCGCGATGCCATCGCGCCGGCGGTGGTCGAGGAGTACACGGTCCAGGCGCACATCGCGCTGCTCGCCCGCGCGGCGTCGGATCTCGCGACGCTTCAGGCGCGCTGGCGCGCGATTCCCGCGCGCGAGCAGGTACAACCCCGCGTCGCGGCGGCGGGAGCGCGGCACGCGGCTGCGCTTGGTGCGGCGGCTCTGGCGCGCGAGATCATCGAGAAGAGCCTCGCGAGCGAGTGGTCGGCGCAGCTGATAGCGCTGTACGGGGAGCTGCCGGCGCTGGAGGCGACGGAGCGTGCGGCGGAGGCGCGCCGGCGCACCGAGCGGGCGGAGAAATGGTTGCTGGAGCGCTCCGAGGATCCCAGACTGCTGGCCACACTCGGGCGCCTGTGCGCATACGCGGAGCTATGGGGCAAGGCGCAGAGTTATTTCGAGGCCAGCCTCTCGTTCGAGGAAACGCGCGAAGCGCATCTGGAGCTCGCACGCCTGGCGGAGCGCACGGGGCGCGAGGCCGATGCGCAAAGCCACTTCCGCCGCGCAGCCGAGCTGTCCGGCGCCTAGACCCAGTCCTTGGCGACGAGGAAATTCCGGTAGAGGTCGGCTTCGGCGCTGTCCGGGTCGGGAGCCCAGTCGTAGCGCCAGCTCACACGAGGCGGCAGCGACATGAGGATCGATTCCGTGCGGCCTCCGGACTGCAGGCCGAACAAGGTGCCGCGGTCGTAAACCAGATTGAATTCCACGTAGCGTCCGCGGCGGTAGGCCTGAAACTCGCGCTCGCGGTCACCGTAGACCTGGTGTCGCCGCCGCTCGACGATCGGAGTGTAGGCGGTAAGAAAGTGGTCGCCGACCGACCGCATCAGGGAGAAGGAGAATTCGAAGTCGCGCTCGGAAAGGTCGTCGAAGAAGATTCCGCCGATTCCGCGCGGCTCGTTGCGGTGCTTCAGAAAGAAATACTCGTCGCACCATTTCTTGAAGCGTGGGTAATGCTGATCGCCGAAGGGCTCGAGCGCTCGCTTGCAGGTTGCGTGGAAGTGGCGCGCGTCCTCCTCGAATCCGTAGTAGGGCGTGAGGTCCATGCCCCCGCCGAACCACCATATCGGTTCCTCGCCCTCGCGCGTGGCGAGCAGGAGGCGCACGTTCATGTGAACGGTGGGGCAATAGGGATTGCGCGGGTGCAGCACGAGCGAGACGCCCATCGCCTCGAAAGCGCGCCCGGCGAGCTCCGGCCGCGCCGCGCTCGCCGAGGGCGGCAGCCGCGGCCCCCGAACCCGCGAGTAGTTCACGCCGCCACGCTCGAAAACAATGCCGTTTTCAATTACCCGCGTCACGCCGCCGCCGCCATCGTCCGGGCGTTGCCAGGCATCGCTGCGTAAGCTTCCGCCGTCCAGGGCTTCGAGCGCCGAGACAATGCGCGCTTGCAGGCCGGTGAGATAGGAGGCGACGGCTTCCGCGTTCATGAGCGATCAGCTTCTGCCCGTCTTGAGCGCGCGCGCGCCGATATCGCGCCGGTATTGCATGCCGTCGAACCGGATCGCGTCGACCGTTTCGTAGGCCCGGCCGCGGGCCATCCGGATCGAATCTCCCAGAGCCGTCACGCACAGAACACGTCCGCCGCTGGCGAGCACGCGCTTGCCGTCGAGCCGCGTGCCGGCGTGAAACACCCGGCAATCCGCGCTCGGACCCGGCAGGCCGGAGATTTCGGCGCCCTTGCGAGGATCCTCCGGATAGCCCTGCGCCGCGAGCACCACCCCGAGAGCGGTGCGGCGGTCCCAGTCGATCGTCGCGCGGTCGATGCTGCCGTCGAGCGCGTGCTCGAAGAGATCGAGCAGGTCCGACTTCAAACGCATGATGATTGGCTGCGTCTCCGGATCGCCCATGCGGCAGTTGAACTCGAGCGTCTTGGCCTTGCCGGACTTGTCGATCATCAGGCCCGCGTACAGAAAGCCGACGTAGCGCGTGCCGTCTTTTGCCATCCCCTGTATCGCCGGCATGATGATTTCGCGCATCACGCGGGCGTGAATCTCCGGCGTCACCACCGGTGCCGGCGAGTAGGCGCCCATGCCACCGGTGTTGGGGCCCTGGTCATCGTCCCGCAGCCGCTTGTGGTCCTGGCTGGTCGCGAGCGGCAGCGCATGAGTGCCGTCCGATACGACCATGAAACTCGCCTCCTCGCCTTCCAGCCGCTCTTCGATCACCACGCGCCCGCCCGCCTCGCCGAACCGGTGTTCGAGCAGCATCATGTCGATTGCCGCGCAGGCTTCCTCCACGGTTGCGGCGACGACCACGCCCTTGCCGGCAGCCAGCCCGTCGGCCTTGATTACGATCGGAGCACCGTGGCGTTCGACGTAGGCCTTCGCCTCGGTGGCGTCCTCGAACGTGGCGTGGCGCGCGGTCGGAATCCCATGGCGGACCATGAATTGCTTCGCGAAGTCCTTGGACGCTTCCAGTTGGGCTGCGGCGCGGGTCGGACCGAAGATCCTCAGCCCCGAGGCTCGGAACGCGTCGACGACGCCGGCAGCGAGCGGCGCTTCCGGGCCGACCACCGTAAGATGAATCCTCTCGCGCCGCGCGAAGTCGACCAGCTGCGGGATTTCCGTGCAGTCGATGTTCTTCAGGCCGGACTCGGTGGCGGTACCGCCGTTTCCGGGCGCGACGTAGACGACCTGCACGCGAGGACTTTGCGCCAGCTTCCACGCAAGCGCATGCTCGCGGCCGCCCGAGCCAATGACGAGAAGCTTCATTTCAGTGCCGGAAGTGACGTACGCCGGTAAACACCATTGCCACGCCGCGCTCGTCCGCGGCGGCAATTACTTCGTCGTCGCGCACGCTGCCGCCTGGCTGTATCACGGCCACCGCGCCCGCGTCGGCAACCACGTCCAGCCCGTCGCGGAACGGGAAGAAGGCGTCAGAGGCGACCACGGACCCCGCCAGCGGGAGGCCCGCGTTCTGCGCCTTGATCGAGGCGATGCGGGCGCTGTCGACGCGGCTCATCTGCCCGGCCCCCACGCCGACAGTCATGCCGCCGGCGCAGAACACGATCGCGTTCGACTTCACATATTTCGCCACGCGCCATGCGAACAGCAGGTCCGCGAGCTGCGCCTCGGTGGGCGCCTTCTTGCTCACGACCTTGAGATCCGCCCGCTCGATCTTGCGCGCGTCGGGACTCTGTACCAGCAATCCGCCGCCGACGCGCTTGAAGTCGTATTTCTGAACATCGTGGGCGAGCGGGACTTCCAGCAAGCGAAGATTCTGCTTGGTTGCCAGTATCTCGCGCGCCCCGGGCTCGATCCGCGGCGCAATGATCACTTCCGCGAACTGCTTGGTGACGGCTTCCGCCGCCGCGCGGTCGAGCGCCCGATTGAACGCAATGATGCCTCCGAAAGCGGAAACGGAGTCGGTCTTGAACGCTTTTTCGTAGGCGGCGAGCAGGCTTTGGCCGACGGCCGCGCCGCAGGGATTGGCGTGCTTGATGATCACGCAGGCGGGCTCATTGAACTCCTTGACGCACTCCCAGGCGGCATCGGCGTCGGCGACGTTGTTGTAGGACAGCTCCTTTCCTTGCAGCTGGCGGTAATCGACGAGTCCGCCGGCGGCGGGCTTGTCGTCCCGGTAGAACGCGGCCGACTGGTGCGGGTTCTCGCCGTAGCGCATCTCCTGCAGCTTGCGCAGCTGCAGGTTGAGCACGTCCGGGTATTCTCGCCGCTTGCCGTCGGCATCGAGCGAGAACAGGTAGTTCGCAATGGCCCCGTCGTAGGCCGCGGTGTGGGCGAACACCTTCTTCGCCAGGGCGAGACGGGTGGCGTCGGATACCGCGCCCGAGGCGCGGATCTCGTCCAGCACCGGCGCGTAGTCGGCGGGATCGACCAGGACCGCCACTCCGCCATGATTCTTGGCGGCGGCGCGCAGCATGGTCGGGCCGCCGATGTCGATGTTCTCGATCGCGTCTTCCAGGCGGCAGTCCGGGTCGGCCACCGTCGCCTGAAAGGGATACAGGTTCACCACCAGAAGGTCGATCGGCTCGATTCCCGCGTCGCGAATCGCGGCCATGTGCGCCGCGACGTCGCGCCGGGCAAGCAAGCCGCCGTGGATCTTGGGATGCAGGGTCTTCACCCTGCCGTCGAGCATTTCGGGAAATCCCGTGTGGCGGGAAACTTCGGTTACGGGGACGCCTTCCTTTTCCAGCAGCTTTGCCGTGCCGCCGGTGGACAGGATCGACACGCCGAGCCCGGCCAGTGCGCGGGCCAGATCGACTACGCCTTCCTTGTCCGAGACGCTGATCAGCGCCCTGGCGATCCGGTCCATCGTCGCGCGGCGGCCCGGGCGGGCGTCAACCCTTGATGCGCAGCCGCTGCATTTTGCTGCGCAGGGTGTTGCGGTTGATGCCGAGCATTTCGGCCGCCAGGGTCTGATTTCCTTCAGCGAAGCGGAGCACCGTCTCGATCATCGGCTTTTCGACTTTCTTCAGCACCATTTCGTGGATACTCGTCGGCTTCTCACCGTCCATGTCCTTGAAGTAGCGCTCCAGCGCCCGCCTGACGGCATCCGACAGATCGTTGCTGCGCGTGCTCATGCGGCGATTCTCGCGCCGGCGGCTTGCCCGTCGTTGGCCGCCGCGACGAGACGATCGAAATAGCCGCGCACGGCGGCGAACTGGGCGGATGCGGTCTCGATGCGGTTCACCTCGCGCCGGAACTCCTCGCCGCGCGGCAGGCTCGAGACGGTCCAGCCGATGTGCTTGCGCGCCACCCGGGTGCCGTGCTCGTTCCCGTACAGGGCGTAGAGGCCGTCCAAATGCTCGAGCAGCACCGCCCCGATTTCCCCGGCCGTCGGCGGCGCGAGTCGCGAGCCGTGACGCAGGTAATGCTCGATCTCGCGGAAAATCCAGGGCCTGCCGTGGGCCGCGCGCCCGATCATCAGGCCGTCTGCGCCGGTACAGCGGAGCACCTGCGCGGCTTCTTCGGGGGTTCGGATGTCTCCGTTGGCGATCACAGGAATCGCAAGCCGCGATTTCACCTCGCGGATCGTGTCGTATTCCGCCTGGCCGCCGAACGCGCAGGCCCGCGTGCGGCCGTGAATCGCGAGCAAGCGGACGCCCGAGCCCTGAGCGATCAGGCCGATCCGCACCGCGTTGCGCTGCTCGGGTCTCGGGCCGGTGCGGATCTTTAGCGTGACCGGAACCTGCACCGCGGCCACGACCGCCTCGAGGATGCGCACGACGAGCGCCTCGTCTCCGAGCAGGGCCGAGCCGGCGAAGACGTTGCACACTTTCTTGGCGGGGCAGCCCATGTTGATGTCGATGATCTGCGCCCCGCGGTCAACGTTGTAGCGGGCGGCGTCGGCCATCATGGCCGGGTCGGCCCCTGCAATCTGAACCGATATCGGCGCCGCTTCGCCTTCGTGGTCGAGCCGCAGCCTTGATTTGCGCGAGCCGCGCAGTTCGGGGCGCGAGGAGACCATCTCGGACACGGCAAGGCCGGCGCCGAAGCGCCGCGCGAGCTGCCTGAAGGGGCGGTCGGTGACGCCCGCCATCGGAGCGACGAACAACGCATTGCGCAGCACGTGCGCTCCGATTCTCATGCTTGGTACGCGACTTAAGTATTCGAAGGGAGCGGGAATTCTATCATCGTCCCCGCTCATGGAAGCGCCGACGGGCCGTAGATCATGCGGCGCGCAAAAAACCGGCGCGCCGGAGGAAGCGTATCGAGCGCGGTCAGCGCCAGGCCGCGCACCGCGCTTGCCGCCGGGTTGCTGCCGAGAAAGCCGCGGGCGAGCAGATCCGTCACTCGTACCGTCGCGCCCGCGTCGAGACGCCGCCTCGCGGCGAAGCGACCGAGGATGGCGGGGTCGCCGGGATCGTCGGCTGACTGAAGCAAGCTTGCGAGCTCCCAGGCATCCCGCAAGCCGAGATTCAAGCCTTGTCCCGCGACCGGATGCAGTGTCTGCGCCGCGTTGCCGATAAAGACTTCGCGTGCGCCGATGCGCGAAGCCCGGACACGCAGCGAGAGCGGGTGTACGGAGCGCCCTTCCACCGCCAGGAGACGACCGATGCGCCCGCCCAAGGCGCGCGCGAGCGCTTCGAGAAAGGCCGCCGGGGCCGCTTCGGCGAGATCGCGCGCGTGATCGGGCCGAGCGCCCCAGACGAACGCGTAGCGTCCCGCCAGCGGCAGCAGCGCGAGCGGGCCTTCCGGCGTGAAGCGCTCGTAGGCGACCGCGCCCGCGTGCGGCTCGATATCGACCACGCCGACAACGGCCTGCTGGTCGTAGCGTCTTTCGCGCGCATCCTCGGAGACGCCTTCGGCGTGCACGACGCAGCGCGCAGCCAAGCCGGCCGCGTCGCCGCCTCGCCGGACTTCGATTCCGCTCGCAGCCAGCCGCGCGTCGAGTGCCGCGGCGAGCTCGCCGTATTCGACGACGTACCCCAGCGCGGGCACCCCGGCGTCGGCGGCGCTCAGGCGGGCGCGCCCGAACCCGCCGGCCTGGGAAACAACGATGGTATCGATGGGCGAAGGGTCCAGCGCCGACCACGCGCCCACGCGTTCGAGGATGAGCCGGCTCGCATGCGAAAGCGCGAGCGGGCGGCGGGCGGCGGCACGGGCGCGACTGCCATCGGGATCGCGTTCGATGAGCACCACGCGTTGCGCGCTGGCTCGCAGCGCCAGCGCGAAGCTGCAGCCTACCGGCCCTCCGCCGGCGACCAGAATGTCAATTTCCTGCGAGCGCATCCCGCATCAGGGCTTCGATCTCGGCCGCCTGCTTCGGCGTTTCCCGGGTCAACACCTCACATCCCGCGTCCGTCACCAGCACGTCGTCTTCGATGCGAATGCCGATATCGCGCAGCGGCTCCGGGACGTCATCCGCCGCGCGGATGTAAAGCCCCGGCTCGACCGTCAGGGTCATGCCCGGGACGAGCGGGCGCCACTGCCCGTCGCGCCTGTATTCGCCGGCGTCGTGCACGTCGAGTCCCAGCCAGTGCCCGGTGCGGTGCATGTAGAAGCGCTTGTAGGTTTCCTTCTCCAGCACCTCGTCGAGGCTGCCCGCGAGAAGCCTCAGATCGAGCATGCCCTGGGCGAGAACGCGTACGGCCGCTTCGTGAGGCAGGTTCCAGCCGTTGCCCGGTCTGACCTCGTCGATTGCGGCCCGCTGCGCCGCGAGGACGAGTTCGTACACCTCGCGTTGTGCGCCGCTGAAGCGCCCATTGACGGGAAAGGTGCGCGTGATGTCGGACGCGTAGCCTTCCAGTTCGCATCCCGCGTCGATCAGCAGCAGGTCGCCGTCGCGCAGTTTCGCATCGTTCGAAACATAGTGCAGTACGCAGGCGTTGGCGCCCCCGGCGACGATCGGCCAGTAGGCGGGAAACTGCGCGCCGGCGCGCCGGAACTCGTACAGGAGCTCGGCCTCGATCTCGTACTCGTGCGTTCCCGGGCGGGTGGCCTGCATCGCCCGGCGGTGTGCGAGCGCGGAGATGGAGGCCGCGCGCCGCATCAGTGCAAGCTCGTGCGGGTCCTTGATCAGCCGCATTTCGTCCAGCAGCGCGCGCACGTCCTGGATGCGTTCCGGCGCCAGCACGCCGGCCCGGGCCTTGGCCCGAACCTCGTTGAGCCAGCGCACTGCACGCGAATCCCACTCGACGTCCGCGCCGAGCGGGTAGAACAGCGCGGGCTGATTCTCGAGCAGCCGGGCCAGGGATTCGTCGAGCGCCGCGATCGGGTGCGCCTCGTCGAAGCCGAAGCGTTCGCGCGCCGCCTCGGGGCCCCAGCGCAAGCCGTCCCAGACCTCGCGTTCGGGATTGCGCTCGCGGCAGAAAAGCATCGACCTGGGAGCATCGCCCGCCACGACGACCAGCACCGCCTCCGGCTCCCCGAAGCCCGTCAGGTGATAGAAGTGGCTGTCGAAGCGATAGGGATAGTTCGAGTCGCGATTGCGCGGGCGCTCGGGGGCCGTCGGGACCACCGCGACACCCGCTCCCATCGCGCGCACGAGCCGGTCGCGTCTGGCCTGATAAACCGCGCTGTCGTTGGCGTTTCCATCCATGCCTGACTCACTCCTCATTGTCGGCGGCTCCAAGCTGCGAGTCGAGCAGCTCGGCCCAGCGTGCCGCTTGTCCGTCCAGCCTCGCTCGCGTCCGCCGTGCCAGCGTCTCGATCGCCGCCGCGAGCTTGTCGCGCGCCGCGCCCGGGTCCAGCCCGTCGATTGCCTGGGCGCATTGATCGACCAGCTTGCCGGCGGCGATCGCGGTCGCAAGGGCGCTTTTCAGCCTCTCCCGCGGCTGCGGAATCCATCCGCGCGGCGTATCGAGCGCCGCCAGCCGCTCGCCGAGCTCGATGACGCGCTTGTGCAGCTTCGGCAGCGCGCCGAGCTTCGAGGACTGCGCTCCCCCCCAGACCGCGAGGTCGGCGAGCGCAAGCCAGTCGCTGCGCAGACAAGCGAGCCACTCGGCGTCACAGGCCAATGCGCGATCGACGATATCAGCTTCGAGTGCCATGTCTTTCCGCCAGCAGCGCATCGAGGGCCGCCAGTCGCTCGACCGTCCCCACATCCTGCCAAATGCCTTGGTGCAGCCCGCCGGTGACGAGTCCGCGTTCCGCTGCGGCCCGCAGCAGCGGCGCGAGCGGCGCTCGGGAGCCGGGATCGATTCCATCCACCATCGCCGGCGTCATCAGGGCAATCCCCGCATAAGTGTAGCGTGCGCCGGCGCCGTTTCCGACCCTGCCGGCCTCGAGGGTGAAATCTCCCTGAGGATGGTGCGGGGGGTTCGGCACCAGCACGAGGTGCGCGAGCCCGGCGCCCAGCGGCTCCCGGCGCAGGCCGCTGAAATCGACTTCGCAATATACGTCGCCGTTTACCAGCAGGAACGGCGCTTCGCCCAGCTGCGCGCGCGCGTGCGCGATGCCGCCTGCCGTTTCGAGAGGCTCGGCTTCGCGCGAATACCGGATTGAGAGGCCGAATGATGCCCCGTCGCCGACGTTCGAGACGATCAGGTCCGCAAAATGCGAAACGTTGATGACCACCTCCCGGATTCCCGCCGCGGCGAGGCGCTCCAGGTGCCAGGCAAGCAGCGGTTTGCCGCCGACCTGCAGCAATGGCTTGGGCAGGCGGTCGGTGATGGGGCGCAGGCGCTCGCCTCGCCCGGCCGCGAGAATCATCGCCTTCATGCGGCGCTTCCGGCGACCTCGTCCAGCAGCCGGGCCAGCGGAGCGAAGGCGGCATAACGGCCCGCCACCGCGCGCGCGTAACCGACGAAGCGCGGCGTGTCTGCCAGGTACTTCGGCTTGCCGTCGCGGTGCGTCAGGCGGGCGAAGATGCCGAGCACCTTGAGGTGCCGCTGCAGCCCCATCCATTCGAATCCGCGATAGAACTCGGAGAAATCCGCGTCGACCGGCAGGCGAGCCCGCTTCGCCGCTTCCCAGTAGCGGGCGCACCAGTCAAGCACCTGTGCTTCCTCCCAGCTTACAAAAGCGTCGCGCAGCAACGAGACGATGTCGTAGCTGATCGGGCCGATCACCGCGTCCTGGAAGTCGAGCACTCCGGGATTCGGCTCGCACAGCATGAGATTGCGCGGCATGTAATCGCGATGGACGTAGACCGCCGGCTGCGCCAGGGCGCTGGCTGCGAGCATTTCGAACGAAGACTCGAGCGTCGCCCGCTGCGCCGGCGAGAGCGACAGACCCAGATGGCATCCGAGATACCAGTCGGGGAAGAGCGACATTTCCCTGCGCAACAGCGCTTCGTCGTACGCCGGCAGCTCGCCGGCGCGGGTGGCGAGCTGCCAGCGCACGAGCGCCTCGATCGCGTCCTGGAACAGCGCGCCGGCATTGTTTTCGTCGAGGGCGTCGAGATAGGTCGTGCGCCCGAGGTCGGAGAGCAGCAGAAACCCCTGCGCGAGGTCCTGCGCGTGGACCTCGGGCGCATTCACGCCCGCCTCGCGCAGCAGGCGCGCGACGTGCACGAACGGGCCGCAATCCTCCTTGTCGGGCGGGGCGTCCATCGCGACGAAGCTGCGGCCGTCCGACAGCTCCGCGCGGAAGTAGCGGCGGAAGCTCGCGTCCGCGGAGGCGGGAGCAAGCTTAAACTCAGAGCCCGGGAGCTGCGCTGCGAGCCAGCGCTCGAGCGCGTCGAGACGTGCGTCCACGAGTTCCGTTGCGAATTCCGCCGAATTGTGAGATTTTAGCATCCAAGAATCACCGCTTCCCCTTCCGCCTATGCAGCACCGCTTCGCGCGGAAGCTGGCCGTTCCGCCCGCCCGCTTCGCGACGCTGCTCGTTATTCTTTGCATAGCGCCCGGCGCGAGGGCCGACGCGGGCACCCAGGCGGCAAAAGTCCAGCGCGAAGGCCCGACGACGATCGATGCCCAGAGCATCGAGGGCGTATCGGGGCTGGAGTTGATCGCGCACGGCAACGTCGAGCTGCGCCGCGGCGATACCAGCATATTCAGCAATTATCTCAAGTACAACCGGGAGTACGGCCGCGTCGAGGCGAGCGGCGGCGTGCGTATGCAGCGCGATGGCGACCGCTTTTTCGGTCCGAAGCTCAGCTACGACACGAGAGTCGACACGGGCGTGCTCGACAAGCCGACCTTCGTCATAGAGCGACGACGCGTCTCGCGCGGGACGGCCGACCGGCTCGAATTCCTTGGCAAGGACCGTCTGCGGCTGGACAACGCGACCTACACGACCTGCCCCGCGGACCGGGAGGACTGGAAGCTCGTGGTGGGAAAGCTGGACCTCGATTTCAACACGGAGCAGGGGCGCGCGCGCAACGTCAAGCTGCGGTTTCTCCATACGACGATCGCGGGGCTGCCTTACCTTTCCTTTCCGCTCGAGGATTCCCGCAAATCGGGATTCCTGACGCCGTACTACGCGCAGAACACGCGGCGCGGCCTGGAGCTCGGGGTGCCGATCTACTGGAACATCGCGCCCGAGCGCGACGCGACGTTCACCCCGGTCTACATGTCCAAGCGCGGCGTGCAGCTGAAAACCGACTTTCGCTACATCGACCACAGCTACAGCGGGGAGCTGAAGTACGAGTACCTGCCCTACGACATGGCCTTCGGCGCCTCGCGCACCGGCATCTCGCTGCAGCACCAGCAGCAATTCACCCCGCATCTGCACGGCACGCTGGACCTGAACCGGGTCTCGGACGACAGCTACTTCGTCGACCTGTCCTCCCAGGTGCGCCAGGTTTCAGTCACCAACCTGCAGGGGGAGGGCGATCTGAGCTACGACGGGACGCTGGGGAGCTGGGGTTATGGCGCCGTCGCCAGAATCCAGCGCTTCCAGACCCTGCAGGACCCCTTGGCACCGATCGTGCCGCCCTACGACAGGGTCCCGCAGCTCACTTTCTCGGCCGGCCGTAACGACCTCGGCGGCTTCGCCGATGTGAACATTCCGGGCGAATACGTGCGCTTCAGCCATCCGACCCTGGTGGAAGGTGCGCGCTACTCGCTCGATCCGACTATCGCGGCACCGATTTTGGCGCCAGGGTGGTTCCTGACCCCCAAGCTCGGGCTGCATTACGCGACCTACGCGCTTCTCCGCACGGGGCCGGGGCAGCCGGACCGGCAAACCGTGTCGATTCCCTGGATGAGCCTCGACGGCGGCCTGGTGTTCGACCGGCCCGTGACCTGGTTCGGCCAGAATCTGACCCAGACTTTCGAGCCCCGCATGTTCTACGTGCGCGTTCCCTATCGCGACCAGAGCCAGATCCCGCTGTTCGACACCACCCTGGCCGATTTCGACTATGCGCAGATCTTCACCGAAAACCGGTTCGTCGGCGGCGACCGCTTCGGCGACGCCAACGAGGTGACGCTGGCGGCAACGTCGCGCCTGCTCACGTCCTCGGGCCAGGAAGCGCTGCGCGCGACCCTGGGGCAGCGCTTCTATTTCGGCGACGAACGCGTCGGGCTGACGGCCGCGACGCCGCCGCAAACCTACAGGCATTCGGACATGCTTGCGTCGATCGGCGGGCAGTTCGGGCACGCGTGGACGTTCGATGCTACGACCCAGTACAACCCGCGCGAGCGCGTGACCGAGCGCTACGGCGCGTCGTTGCGCTACTCGCCGGAAATCGCCAAGGTGCTCAACTTGAGCTACCGCTTCAACCGCGATCCGGCCAACCCGCTGCGGCAAGTGGATCTTTCCGGCCAGTGGCCTGTCAAACGCGGGTGGTATGCGGTCGGGCGGTACAACTACTCCCTTCTCGACAGGCGGCTACTGGAAGGCACGGGCGGAATCGAGTACAACGCGGGTTGCTGGGTCTTCCGGGCGGTGTTCCAGCGCCTGCAGGCTGCCACCCAGGTGGCGTCGACCGGCTTTTTCTTTCAACTCGAACTCAATGGACTGGGAGGGCTCGGCACGGATGAAGCAGTCAGCATTCTCAAGCGCAGCGTGCCGGGCTACTCGGTCACCAACCCGCGCGATCAGAGTCTGGTACCGCCCAGCATGGGCCCGAAACTGCCGTTCGAGCAGGTCTATTGAAGGCGCTGAATGCGCGCTCTGATCGCCACCCTGGTACTGTGCTTCGCCTTCGCGCCGGCGGCGTTCGCACAGGGAATGTCTCTGGTGGACCGCGTCGTGGCCGTAGTCAACAACCAGGTGATTACCCTTTCGGAGCTGAACGATCACGTGGCCACGGCCGAGCGTCAGCTGCGCCGCCAGGGCACTGCGCTGCCTGACCACGCGACGCTCGAGCGGCAGGTGCTCGAACGGGTGATCCTCGTCAAAGCGCAACTTCAGCTCGCGAAGGATCTCGGCATACACGTGGATGACGTCCAGCTCGACCGGGCGGTGCAGCGAATCGCGGACAACAACGGGATGTCGCTTGCCGCGTTCCGCACCGCGCTCGAGAGCGGCGGCGTGGCGTTCGGCAAGTTCCGCGACGAGGTGCGCGATCAGATCATCCTCAGTCGGTTGCGGGAGCGCGAGGTGGACAGCAAGATTCACGTGAGCGACAGCGAAATCGACGCGTTCCTGCGGCAAAGCAGGGACGCCGCGGAGCAGCATGCCGAATACGACGTGGCCAACATTCTGGTGCGGCTGCCCGATCAGGCCAGCCCTGCGCAAATCGCGTCGGCGCGCGCAAAAGCGGAAAAGGCGCGGGCCGAGGCGCTCGCCGGCGCTGACTTCGCCAAGCTGGCGGCGACCTATTCTGACGGTCCGAACGCCCTCAAGGGGGGTGATCTCGGTTGGCGCTCGGCCGCCCGCCTGCCGGAGCTGTTCACGGCCGCGCTCAAGGACATGAAGCCGAACGGTATCAGCGAGGTGCTGCGCAGCCCCGCCGGATTTCATGTTCTCAAGCTGCTCGGGCGGCGGGATGCGAGCGACAACGGGGGGCGGCCGGTCATGCAGACTCACGTGCGCCAGATACTGATCCGCACCAGCGACGCCGTTTCCGACGCGGACGCCGAGCGCACACTGGAAAGCCTGCGAGAGCGGATCGTGCGCGGGGGCGCGAGCTTCGCCGAGCTCGCGCGCGTGCACTCCGAAGACAGCAGCGCGGCGCGCGGGGGAGACCTGGGCTGGATCTACCCCGGGGATACCGCCCCCGACTTCGAGCGCGCGATGAACGCCCTCAAGCCGGGCGAGATCAGCCAGCCGATCAAGACGCAGTTCGGCTGGCATCTGATCCAGGTTCTTGCGCGCCGCACCGCGGGCATGAGTCCCGAGCGCAAGCGCCTGCAGGTCAGGGAAATCCTGCGCGAACGGAAGGCCGACGAGGCCTATCAAGAGTGGCTGCGCAAGCTGCGCGACGAGACCTACGTCGAAATTCACCTGGATAACCGCTGAAGATGGCCGTCCGCCGGCCCGTCATCGCACTGACCTCGGGTGAGCCCGCAGGCATCGGACCGGACTTGTGCGCGATGCTCGCGCGTCAGTCGCTCCCGGCGCGCGTCGTGGTGCTGGGCGACGAAAAACTGCTCGCCGCGCGCGGGGTCGAACCCGGCAGCGTGTCGATCGAGCATGTGCCGCTCGCGGCGCCCTGCATTCCCGGCAAGCTCGACCCCGCGAACGGGCGCTATGTCCTCGAGCTGCTCGACCGCGCCGCCGACGGCTGCCTGGCCGGGAAGTTCGACGCGATGGTCACCGCGCCGGTGCACAAGGCGGTCATCAACGACGCGGGGATTGCGTTTACCGGCCACACCGAATACCTCGCCGCGCGTGCCGGCGTGGCGCGAGTCGTCATGATGCTGGTGGGGGGCGGGCTGCGCGTGGCGCTCGCGACCACGCACCTCGCGCTGGCGGACGTCGCGCGCGCGATTACCCGCGACACCCTGACGGCCACGCTCCGGATCATCGAGCGCGACCTGCGCGAGCGATTCGGCATCGGGCGGCCTCGCATCCTCGTCGCCGGACTCAATCCGCACAGCGGCGAGGGCGGTCACCTGGGACGCGAGGAAATCGAGGTGATCGAGCCGGCGTTACGCGAGGTGCGCGCAGAAGGCGTCGCGGCCGAGGGCCCGATTCCCGCCGACACCCTTTTCGTGCCCGAGCGCCTGAAGCGGGCCGACTGCGTGCTCGCGATGTACCACGACCAGGGGCTTCCGGTGCTCAAGTACGCGAGCTTCGGCAAGGGCGTGAACGTGACGCTCGGTCTGCCGTTCGTGCGGACTTCGGTCGACCACGGAACGGCGCTCGAGCTCGCAGGCAGCGGCCGCGCCGATCCTGGCAGCCTGCTCGAGGCCCTTCAGCTTGCGATCAAGCTCGCACCGTCCGCGTAAGCGCTTCGGGCAGCACTTTCTGCACGATCGGCAGGTACTGGCGCGGATCGTCGACGCGATCGCGCCCGCGGCCGGTGACCTCCTGGTCGAGATCGGGCCGGGAGAGGGTGCGCTGACGCGATTGCTCCTCGAGCGCGCGTGCCGGCTGGAGGCGATCGAGATCGACCGCGACCTGGCCGCGCGCCTGCGCACGGAATTCCCTTCCGAACGGCTCACCGTGCACTGCGGCGACGCCCTGCGGTTCGATTTCGCCGCGCTTGGTCCCGGCATGCGCCTGGTGGGCAACCTGCCCTACAACGTTTCAACTCCGCTCCTGTTTCATCTGGCGGAGTTCGCCGACCGGGTGCGCGACATGCACTTCATGCTTCAGCGCGAAGTGGTGGCGCGGATGGTGGCCCGGCATTCGACGCCGGCCTACGGCCGGCTGTCGGTTGCACTGCAGACACGGTTCCGGATGGAAAAGCTGTTCAGCGTTCCCGCGGGCGCGTTCCGTCCTCCGCCCAAGGTGGAATCGGCGGTCGTGCGGCTGGTGCCGCTCGCGCCGCAGGAACGTCCGCAGATGGACTGGAGCGTCTTCGCCAGGACGATCGCGGGCGCCTTTTCGGCCCGCAGGAAGAGACTCTCGAACGCGCTTCCGCTCGGCGCGGCGGAATTCGAGGCGCTCGGCCTGGACCCGGGCCTGCGCCCCGAGAACCTGTCGCCGCAGGACTACGTGCGCATCGCGCAGCGGCTCAGTTGCGCTTCTCGATGAACTCGATCTTGTAGCCGTCGGGGTCCTCGACGAAGGCGATCACGGTCGTGCCGCCCTTCACGGGGCCGGGCTCGCGCGTCACTTTGCCGCCCTTGGCACGGACCGCGTCGCAGGTGCCGCGGATGTCGTCGACCTCGATCGCGACGTGGCCGTAGGCGCTCCCCAGGTCGTAGTGGTCCACGCCGTAGTTGTAGGTGAGCTCGAGCACCGCAGCCTTGTCCTCGGTGTCGTAGCCGACGAAGGCGAGCGAATATTTCTGCTCGGGGCGATCGGTGCCGCGCAGCAGCTTCATGCCGAGCACCTCCGTGTAGAAGCGGACCGAACGGTCCATGTCGCCGACCCGCAGCATGGTGTGCAGAAGTCTCATTGTGGCTCCTGAAATTGTGGCAAAGAAGCACCCGCGAGCTCGAGCCGCTCGCGCGCGTCGCGCCAATCAGGATACAACGTCCCGAGCAGATCCCAGAAGCGTTTCGAATGATTGAGTTCGACCAGATGCGCCACCTCGTGCGCGACCACGTAATCGGCAAGCGCGGGCTCCAGATGCACCAGCCGCCAATTGAGCCGGATCGAACCGCGCTCGGTGCACACCCCCCATTGGCTGCGCGCGCGTGACAGCGCCACCGGTGGCGCCGCACGTCCAAGCCGGGCGGCATAGTAGGCGGCCCGCGGGGCGAGCGCGGTCAATGCCTGTTGCTTGAGCCACTCGACGAGCAGCCTGAGCACGAGCCCGGCCCGCCCCGGACTCGACGCCGATACGATGATGTGCGCGCCGGTGCTCGCCACATGACTTCTTCCTTTGCGCACCTCCAGCGCGACACGGCTCCCGAACAGCGGAAGCATCTCGCCGCTCGCGCCCCGGATCACGGCCGGTGGCGGCACTGCGTCCCATTCGCTCAGCCTGGCGACGATCCAGTGGTGCTTCTCGCGCAGGAATGCCTCGATCTCGCGCCAGGGGGCGCGGTGCGGGGCGCGCACGGAAAGACCCGAGGCATCGACGGTCAGGCCGATAGTGCGCCGCTTCGAGCGAGTAAACCGGTAGCGGATGGAAGCCGGTTCGGATCTTGGCTCGTCGAACAGGCTCAGCTGCCGGGGCAAAGCGTCTTCTGCTGCTCTTCGATCCATTGTTCCGCGAGCGCATTGATCGTTTTTGCGTCGTGTCCCTTGCTCTCGATGGTCGGGCCGATGCGGACGGTAATCGTTCCCGCGCGCTTGCGAAACGCGTTGCGCGGCCATAGCAGTCCGGCGTTGTGCGCCACCGGCACGACCGGCGCCCCGCAATGTTCGGCGAGCAGGGCGCCGCCCGGCTGGTACTTCCGGCGCTTGCCCGGCACGATCCTCGTTCCTTCGGGGAACACCACCACCCAGAAGCCGTGCTCGAGGCGTGCCTTGCCGAGGCGCATCAGGCGGCGCAGGGCGGTGGTGCCGCGCGAGCGGTCAATCGCGATCGGGCTGGTCAGCGCAAGTCCCCAGCCGAAGAAGGGAATCCAGAGCAGCTCGCGCTTGAGCAGATAGACCTGGGGCGGAAAGATGACCTGGAACGCCATCGTCTCCCAGGCCGACTGGTGCTTGGACAGGATGACCGCGGGGCGATCCGGCAGCTGGTCCAGTCCTTCGACGCGCCAGCGGATGCCGCACAGCACGCGCGCCAGCCACACCACGATCCGCGACCAGCCGGAAATGATCCGGTTGCGCATCAGCGGCGGCAGGGGAAACGTCGCGAGCGCGACTACGGCATAGGGCGGCGTGATCAGCAACAGCGCAAGCGCGAACAGGCTCGAGCGCAGCAGCGTCACGGCGCGACGTGCTCGGCGAACGCCGCCAGGTCGTCGAACACATGCGTGCCCGGCGGCAGATTTCCCGCCGCTTGCGTCTTCTTGCCCTTGCCGGTGAGGACCAGAACCGGCCTCGCGCCCGCCGCCACGGCGGCCTGGAGGTCGCGCGCCGCATCGCCGACCATGTGCACTTCCTCCAGCGGCACGTTGAAGCGACGCGCGATCTCGAGCAGCATGCCGGGCCTGGGTTTGCGGCAGTCGCAATCGGAATCCGCCGCGTGCGGGCAGAAGAAGATCGCGTCGATTCGCCCGCCGGCCTGGGCGACTGCGCGGTGCATCGCGTCGTGGATCGCGTTCAAGGTGGCCATATCGAACAGGCCTCGCGCGATTCCGGACTGATTGGTTGCGACCACGAGGCGATAGCCGGCCTGCGTCAGGCGCGCGATCGCCTCCATGCTGCCCCCGACCGGCTTCCACTCGGCGGGCGACTTGATGTACTGGTCGCTGTCGTGGTTGATCGTGCCGTCGCGGTCGAGAATGATGAATTTCATGTCGCCAGCCTGGAAATGTCGGCCACGCGGTTCATCGCCTGGCGCAGATCGGCGAGAAGAGCCAGGCGGCTCTTGCGCACCGCATCCTCCTCGACCATGACCATGACCTTGTCGAAGAACTCGTCGACCGGGGCCTTGAGCACGGCGAAGGTCTTCAGGTAGCCGGTGTAGTCGCCACTTTCGAACAGCCTGTTCGCGGTTCCGGAGGCCTTGTTCAGCGCGTCGAAGAGCGAGACCTCTGCCGGTTCCGTCAGCTCCGCGCGGGCGACCTTGGCGTAGCTTTCGCCCTTGGCCGCCGCCTGGCGCAAAATGTTCACCACGCGCTTGTTGGCCGCGGCCAGGCTATCGGCCTCGGGCAACGCCTGGAACGCCCTGACTGCTTCGAGCTGCGACGGCACCTGGCTGATGCGCACGGGCCGCTGGCTGAGAACCGCGTCGACCTGGAGTGTCGAAAATCCCTGCTCTCCGAGGTAGCCGGCGAAACGCTCGAATATGAAGGTCTCAACGTCGGTGTGTGCGTCCGCGATCTTGCCGTTGAACACGCTGAACGCGTCTTTCAAGATTTGATTCAGTGCAAGAGGGAGTCGGTTTTCGATCACTATTCTGAGGACGCCCAACGCAGCCCGCCGTAATCCAAAAGGATCCTTTTCACCGGTGGGTCGCTCGCCGATGCCGAAGAAGCCTGCGAGCGAGTAAAGCTTGTCGGCGAGGGCGACGGCGCAGCCTATCGGTGCCTGCGGCACCCGGTCGCGGGCAAAGCGCGGCAGGTAATGTGCTTCGATTGCGTCTGCTACCTCTCGCGGCTCGCCGTCGTGCTCCGCGTAGTAGCGCCCCATGACGCCCTGAAGCTCGGGGAACTCGCCTACCATGCCGGTCAGCAGATCCGCCTTGCACAGCCACGCCGCGCGCTCCGCATGCGCGGCGTTGGCGCCCAGCGCTCTCGCGATACTGCCCGCGAGCAACTGAATCCGCTCGACGCGCTCGAGCTGACTGCCCAGCTTGTTGTGGTAGACGACCTTCGCGAGCCCGGGCACGCGCGCCTCGAGACGCGTCCTGCGATCCTGGTCGAAGAAGAAGCGCGCATCCTCGAGCCGCGGCCGCACCACGCGTTGGTTGCCGTCGATGATGTGGTGCGGATCGTCGACCCGCATGTTGGAGACGATGAGGAACTTGGGCTGCAGCCTGCCGTTCGAGTCGAAAAGCGGAAAGTACTTCTGATTCTGCTGCATGGTCAGGATCAGGCACTCCTGCGGCACTTGCAGGTACGACGATTCGAATCCCCCTGCGTACACGCTGGGATGCTCGACCAGCGCGGTAACCTCGTCGAGCAGATCGGCGAAATCGCCCAGCTGCGCCCCCAGCCGGTCGGCCTGCTGCCGCAGCTGACGCTCGATTTCGGCGCGCCGGGCAGCCAGGTCGGCGATCACGAAGCCGTCGTCGCGCAGTCGCGCCTCGTACTCGTCCGCGTCCTTGAGCGCGATCGCTCCGACCGCCATGAAGCGGTGGCCGCGCGTGGTGCCGCTGGCCGAAACGCCCAGCACCGTGCCCGGCACGACGCGCGCACCGTGCATCATCACCAGGCCGTGCACCGGCCGCACGAACTGCGCTTCGCCGTCGCCCCAGCGCATCATTTTAGGTACCGGCAGCTTGCCGAGCGCCTGTTCGACGATCTGCGCGAGAACCGCGTCGAGTTCCGCTCCGGGCAGGGTGAAATTGGCGACCACGATCTCGCCTTTCGCCGTTTGGCGACGTTCGAGAGACTGCGGCGTCACTTTGTGTTTTCTGGCGAAGCCTTCCACCGCCTTCGCATTCGAGGCTGGTGGGCCCTCGACCGAGTGACTGGAATCGGAGGCTTTCGACTGGACATCTCCAACAAGCACCGCCAATCGCCTGGGCGTCGCAAAAGTACGATGGGCCGGGTCTCGGTCCTTCAGTCGGTGTTTGACCAGTTCCGATACCACCTGGTCCGCGAACGCGTCCGCGAGTCTGCGCAGCGATTTCGGCGGCAGTTCTTCGGTGAGCAGCTCGACGAGAAGGCTCGCCTTCATCAGGACCGGCCTTTCAGCATCGGAAAGCCCAGCCGCTCGCGCGACTCGTAGTAGGCCTGGGCGACGGCGCGCGCGAGCGCGCGCACGCGCCCGATATAGGCGGCGCGCTCGGTGACGGAGATGGCTCCGCGCGCATCGAGCAGATTGAAGGCGTGCGAACACTTCATGACCATCTCGTAGGCGGGAAGCACGCACTGCGCCTCGATCAGGCGCCTTGCCTCGGACTCGAACTGGGAGAAGTGACCGAACAGCATGTCGGCGTTCGAGAGCTCGAAATTGTAGCGCGACTGCTCGACCTCGTTCTGGTGGTAGACGTCGCCGTAGGTCACGCCCGGCGTCCACTCCAGGTCGAACACGCTATCCCTGCCCTGCAGGTACAGCGCCAGCCGCTCGAGGCCGTAGGTGATCTCGCCCAGCACCGGCTTGCAGGTCAGGCTGCCGACTTCCTGGAAGTACGTGAACTGGGTGACTTCCATGCCGTCCAGCCAGACCTCCCAGCCCAGCCCCCAGGCGCCGAGCGTGGGCGATTCCCAGTCATCCTCGACGAAGCGGATGTCGTGCTGCCTGGAATCGATGCCGAGCGCGGCGAGCGATTCGAGGTAGAGGTCCTGGATGTTCTCGGGAGAGGGCTTCAGGACGACCTGGTATTGGTAATAGTGCTGCAGCCGGTTCGGGTTCTCGCCGTAGCGGCCGTCTTTCGGGCGCCGCGACGGCTGCACGTAGGCTGCCTTCCAGGGCTCCGGGCCGATCGCGCGCAGGAAGGTGGCGGTGTGGAAGGTTCCGGCGCCGACCTCCATGTCGTAGGGTTGCAGCAACGCGCAGCCCTGGAGGTCCCAGTACTGATTGAGGCGAAGGATGAGCTGCTGGAAGCTGAGCATCGGAAGCGGCGGATTTTACCGGCTTCGCCCGGCACGTGCGACGAGACAGGCGCTCGCGAGCAGTGCGAGCGCCAGCGCGAGTGCGCCCCAGTCGCCAATCCGTGCGTACGGCGTGGCGCCGGCGTAGCCCTGCGCGTCGACTTCGAGGCGGCCGACGACGAATTCGGGCAGGCGCGCCAGCACGCGGCCGTCGGGCCCGATTGCGGCCGTAACGCCGGTATTGGTCGCCGTGAGCATCATGCGCCCCGTCTCGAGGGCGCGTACACGGGCGATTTCCAGATGCTGTGCAGGCGCGAGCGAGTCCCCGAACCAGGCCACGTTGGAGACGTTCACCAGCAGGGTCGCAGCCCGAGCCGCGCGCGCGATCGCCGCGCCATAGGCATCTTCGTAGCAGATATCGACCGCGACGCGCTGCCCGGCGACGGCGAGCGGCTTCTGATCGGCCGCGCCGCGCGAAAAATCGGCGAGCGGGATCGAAAGGACGCGTACGATCCAGCCAAAGCCGGGCGGCACGAATTCGCCGAAAGGCACGAGGTGGATCTTGCTGTAGATCTGCGTCGGGGAACTGCCCAGGCTGATCACGCTGTTGTAGTACTTGCCCGGGGCGGTGCGGACCGGCACCCCGAGCAGGATATCGCCGCCGTTGCGGCGGCCTATCGCGGCGAGTCGCTGCAGGTAGCCGGAATTGATGCTGTCGAGAAAGCGCGGCAGCGCAGTCTCGGGCAGCACGATCAACTTTGCATGGGCCTGTTCTGCGAGACGGGCGTAGGTTTCGAGCGTATCGGCGTAGCGCTGAGGATCGAATTTCAGGTCCTGCGGCACGTCGCCCTGCAGCAGAGCGGCGCGAAACGGCGCGCCGGCGGGCGTGGTCCACTGGATCCGGTGCATCGCCCAGCCGGCGGCCAGCACCGCCGCCAGGACGGTTGCCGCGGGCCAGCGCCCCCGCCCGCGCGCCACGCACCAGAGCAGGCCGGCGCACACGAGCGTGGCGAGAGACATGGCGTACACGCCGCCGAGCGGAGCGAGTCCGGCGAGCGGCGTGTCGACTCCGGCGTAGCCCGCCGAGAGCCAGGGAAACCCCGTGAGCACCCAGCCGCGCAGCCATTCCGTGAGCGTCCAAAGCGCCGGAATGACGAACACCGCGCGAATTGCCTGCGGCGCGCGGACCCGTGCCTGCAGCCAGCCGGCGAGGGCGGGGTAGAGCGACAGGACGGCACAGAACGCGAAGGTGGCGATCGCGGCAAGCGGTGCAGGCATCGCGCCAAACCTGTGCAGGCTCACGTAGACCCATGACACGCCGCAGCCGAACAGGCCCAGCCCGAACAGGAAGCCGATGCGAAACGCGTCGGCGGACCGCGGCGCCTCGATCCACAAATGGATCAGCGCAGCGAAGCCGACGAAGGCGAGGGGATAGAAGCCGACGGGCGCGAACGCCCCGACGGTCGCGGCGCCGGCCAGCAGGGCGATCGCCGCAGCCGCGCGCGGCGTCACTTCGGCTTTTCGACCAGCAGGGTGTACACCCGGCGGCTGTCGGCCCGCAGCACCTGAAAGCGAAAGCCGTCGATGGTGAGCGTTTCCCCGCGCTTGGGGAGACGGCCGAGCTGGGCGATCACCAGACCGCCGATAGTGTCCACTTCGTGGTCGGAGTAATGAGTTCCGAATGCAGCATTGAAATCGGCGATCTGGGTCAGCGCCTTGACCCGGAAGCGTCCGCTCGATTCGGCCAGGATGTTGTCGCTCGCCTCGTCGAAGTCGTACTCGTCCTCGATCTCGCCTACGATTTGCTCCAGCACGTCCTCGATGGTCACCAGCCCGGCGACGCCCCCGTACTCGTCGGCCACGATCGCCATATGGTTGCGGCTCGCGCGGAACTCGCGCAGCAGCACGTTGAGCCGCTTGGCCTCCGGAACGAACACGGCCGGCCGCAGCATCTCGCGCACATCGAACTCCTCCTCGCCGGCGTAGTAGCGCAGCAGGTCCTTGGCGAGCAGGATGCCGATCACGTCATCGCGGTTCTGGTCGATCACCGGAAAGCGCGAATGCGCGGTGGAGATCAGCTGCGGAATGAACGTCTCGACAGGCTCGTTGATGTCAATCACGTCCATCTGAGCGCGCGGAATCATGATGTCGCGCACCTGCGTCTCGGACACGGTGAGCGCGCCCTCGATGATCGACAGCGCGTCCGCGTCGAGCAGGTTGCGCTGGTGTGCGGATCGCAGCAGCTCGATCAGCTGCTCGCGGTCTTCGGGCTCGCGCAGCAGCATCGCCGATAGACGCTCGAGCAGGCTGGGTCGGGAGGGGTCGTTCATGCGGACGGATTCATTCTACAGCGTAGGGGTCGCCCAGACCGAGACGGGCAAGGATGCGTGCTTCGGCGCGTTCCATGCGCGCTGCCGGAGCCCTTTGCGCATGATCGAAGCCGCGCAGATGCAGCATCCCGTGAACCACCAGATGGGCGTAGTGCGCCGGCAGCGGCTTGTTCTGCTGCCGCGCCTCCCGCGCTATAACCGGATGGCAGAGCACGATGTCGCCGTGCAGTGGCCGGCGCCCGTAACCGAAGCTGAGAACGTTGGTCGCGTAATCGCGCGAACGGAAAATGCGGTTCAGCCGCCGGCCCTCGGCCGCTCCTACTACGCGCAGCGTCACCTCGAGCGCGCCGGCGTAGGCGGCGCGCGCCCACGCCCGCAGCCGCGCCGGCGACGGCGCGCTGCGCGCAGCACTCGCCCGCTGCACCGTGATGCCGCCGCCGCTACTTCGGGGGCGGCGTCTCTTCGGCCTGGGCTTGCTTTTCATATGCGTCGATGATGCGCGCCACGAGCGGATGCCGCACCACGTCATTGGCGCCGAACTCGGTGAATGCGATGCCGCGCACGTCCGACAAAATGCGGCGCGCTTCGATCAACCCGCTCTTCTGGCCGCGTGCCAGATCGATCTGCGTGATGTCGCCGGTCACCACCGCCTTCGCACCGAAGCCGATACGCGTCAGGAACATCTTCATCTGCTCCGGAGTCGTGTTCTGCGCCTCGTCGAGAATGATAAACGCGTGGTTCAGCGTGCGTCCGCGCATGTAGGCGAGCGGTGCGAGCTCTATCGTGCCGCGCTCGAGCAGCTTGCCGGTCTTGTCGAACCCCATCAGGTCGTACAGCGCGTCGTACAAGGGGCGCAGGTACGGGTCGACTTTCTGCGCCAGGTCTCCGGGGAGGAAGCCAAGCCGCTCCCCCGCTTCGACGGCGGGGCGCACCAGCACCAGGCGCTTTACGCTGTCGCGCTCGAGCGCGTCGACGGCGCACGCAACGGCAAGGTAGGTCTTTCCCGTTCCCGCCGGGCCGATGCCGAACGTGATGTCGTGTGCGAGGATATTCTGCAGGTAGTGGACCTGGTTGATGGTGCGCCCGTGCAGATCGGGGCGCCTGGTGAGCAGCTGCGGCCCGGAGTCGCCGGACGGCGGCGCATTGCCGCGCATCAGTTCACTCAACCCGAGCTGGATGTCGTCGATCGAGAGCTCTTCGGCCGCCTTTTCGTAGAGACCGGTCAGCGCTCTTGCCGCCCGCGTGGCCTGGGCCGATTCTCCACGGACTGTAAAGCGCGCGCCGCGGCGCGCGATCGCCACGTCGAGCGCCGACTCGATCTGCCGCAAATTGGTATCCAGGGCCCCGCAGAGCCGCGCCAGACGCTGGTTATCGAGCGGTTCGAACTGTACCTCGACGGGCTTATTGGGCGTGCTTCGCGTCACCGGGCGCAGGAGCTCCCTAGATCTCGCCGCGCAAAGAATGCGACAGCGCAGCCGTGACGCGCAGCTCGACGAATTGCCCGATCATTTCCTGCGTGCCGCGGAAATTTACTACCCGGTTGTTCCCGGTGCGGCCGGCCAGCTCGGCCGGATTCCTGCGCGAGGGGCCTTCCACCAGAATCTGTTGCCGGCTGCCGACCATGTGCTCGCTTATGGCGCGCGCCTGCCCGTCCAGAGCGGTCTGAAGGCGCTGCAGCCGATCGAGCTTTTCGGCCTGTGGCGTGTCGTCCGGCAGTTCGGAAGCGGGTGTACCCGGACGGGCGCTGTAGACGAACGAAAACGAACCGTCGAATTCCAGCTCGCGCGCGAGATTTAGCGTGGCCTGGAAGTCGGTTTCCGTCTCGCCCGGAAAGCCGACGATGAAATCCGAGGTGAGGCTGATGTCCGGCCTCGCTTTGCGCAGGCGCCGGGCGATCGAGCGATATTCCAGAACCGTGTAGCCGCGCTTCATCGCGGCCAGGACCCTGTCCGAGCCGGACTGCACGGGCAAGTGAACGTGCTCGGCGAGTTGCGGCAGTTCCATGTGTGCTTCGATCAGCCGCTGCGTAAATTCCCGCGGATGCGAGGTGGTGTAGCGCAGGCGCTCAATCCCCTCGATTTCGGCGACATAACGCAGCAACTCCGCGAAGTCCGCGCGCTCGCCGTCGATCTCTCCCCGCCACGCGTTTACGTTCTGTCCCAGGAGCGTCACCTCCCTGACCCCGCGCTCGGCGAGATCTCCGATCTCCGCGATCACGTCGTCGAATGGACGAGAAAACTCCTCGCCCCGGGTATAGGGCACGACGCAGAAGCTGCAGTACTTGCTGCAGCCTTCCATGATCGATACAAAGGCCGCCGCGCCCTCGACCCGGGCCGGGGGCAGGTGGTCGAATTTCTCGATCTCGGGGAAGCTCACGTCGACCTGCGCCCTGCCGCTTGCGCGCCGTCGCGCGAGCAGCTCGGGCAGGCGGTGCAGCGTCTGCGGTCCGAAAACAACGTCCACATAAGGGGCGCGCTCGACGATCGCCGCGCCTTCCTGGCTCGCCACGCAGCCGCCCACGGCGATCATCAGCTGGGGATTGACCTGCTTCAGGTGCTTGACGCGGCCGAGGTCGGCGAACACTTTCTCCTGTGCCTTTTCGCGCACCGAACAAGTGTTGAAGACAATCAGGTCGGCATTCTCCGGCCGGCCGGTGGGCGCATAGTCCCCGTCTTGCGCGAGCACGTCGGCCATTCGGTCCGAGTCGTACTCATTCATCTGGCAGCCGAACGTCCGGATGTAGAGCCTGCCTGCCATGCACTGCCGCGATTCAGTTGCCCGGGGCGGGCTTGGCCGCCTCCTCGGGCGTCAGAAGCCAGATGCGCGTTGGCACACCTTGCTGGTTGACCAGGTAGCGGATCTGAGCCCCGGGAGGAATCGCGGTGGGTACGATCCCGCGGTTGGCGGTGTCGCGAATTTGCACGCCGGGCGGGAGCAGCACGCGCGTGCCATTGATCTCGACCAGCATGCCCTCGATTTGGCGAATCTCGCCGCGCTGTGCGTTCGCGGGGATGGTGCGATCCCACGCCGACGCGCTCAGCGGAAGTCCCGCGAGCAGGCTTAAGGCAATCGCCCGGGTGAGCTTGGCGTGGAACATCGACATGGCCTCCGGACCCTATTCTAGAGGACCGGCGTCGCGGGCCGGGGCAAAGAGAATGGTGGCGAATCAGGGACTCGAACCCCGGACACACGGATTATGATTCCGCTGCTCTAACCAGCTGAGCTAATTCGCCTCCGGGAAGGGCGCGAATTGTCGCCTTCGGGCGCGTTCCGGTCAAGCGCGCGCGTCATTTGGAGATTCCCGCAGGTCCTGAAAAGTCAGTTAAACCAATGCGTTATGTTCATGCCGGCGAGACTTCCTTCATGCGGGCGATACAATGCGGAGGTGAATTTCGATGCCGTCATCGTTGGCGCAGGTCTGGTCGGTGCAAGCTTCGCCCGCGCGGCGCGCGGCCTGTCGATAGCACTCGTCGGCTCGGCATCCCGCGGCCGGGTGCCGGAGGCGTTCGACGCTCGCGTCTATGCGCTCAGTCCGGGCAACGTGGAGTTTCTGCGCCGCTTGAAGGTCTGGCAGAGCATCGCGCCGGAGCGACTGACCCCGGTCTACGGGATGCGAGTGTCCGCCGACAATGGCCGTTCACTGCTCGAGTTCGACGCGTACCGCTGCGGCGTCGAAGCGCTCGCCTGGATCGTCGAGGATAGCCTGCTGCAGGACGCGCTCTGGAATTCGGTCCGCGCTCGCGACGGGATCGAATTGATCGTGCCCGCAGACTGCGAGGAGCTCGAGCTGGGCGCGGACCACGCCACGATCAGGCTGGGCGGCGGGCGCGCCGTTCGGGCCAGGCTGGTGGTGGGCGCCGACGGCGCACAGTCATTCGTGCGAGGCCGCGCCGGCCTCGGCGTTGCCGAGCGCAGTTACGGCCAAACCGCGGTGGTGGCGAATTTTGCCTGCGAGCGTCCGCATGCGAACGTGGCCTATCAGTGGTTTCAGGGCGGACCGGTGCTCGCGCTGCTGCCCCTGCCGGGCAGCCACGTGTCCATGGTCTGGTCGGTCCCGGACGCCGAGGCCGGGCGCCTGCTGGCGCTGGACGGCGAGGCCCTCTGTCGCGAGGTCGGGCGGGCGTGCGGCGGAATGCTCGGAGAGCTGACGATGGTCACGCCGCCGCGCGGCTTTGCATTGAAACGGCTGAAGGCGGGGCGGCCGGTCGCGCCGCGCGTCGCGCTGATCGGGGATGCGGCGCATGTCGTGCATCCGCTCGCCGGCCAGGGCGCGAACCTGGGTTTCCAGGATGCGCGGGTGCTGGCGGAGGTGCTGGCGGCGCGCGAGCCGGTGCGCGATCCCGGCGACTTCAGGCTGCTGCGGCGCTACGTGCGCGCCCGTGCCGAGTCCTTGTTCGCGATGGACGCGACCGTCGACGGACTATTCCGGCTTTTTGCGGCCGAAGGACGGACCGCTTCCCTCCTGCGTAACGCAGGATTGAACTTCACCGACCGGATTCCGGTCCTAAAAAACATTCTCATGCGTCAGGCGATGAGCTGAGGCGCACCGGAGATCACGAATGTTTGTCCGCACCCTGGTGCTCGCCTTCTTCTGCCTCGCTGTTGTGCCCGCGCACGCCGACGAGGCGCAAATCCGGAGGGTGATCGAGGCCAAGACCGGCGGCGCGCACATCGAGAGCATCAGACCGGCGCCCTTGCTCGGTCTGTACGAGGTCGTGATCCGCACTCAGGACGGCCCCCAGATCGTCTACACGGACGCCAACGCGACGGGCATCGTTCTAGGCAGCATTTACGACGTCAAGCACGATCGCAATCTCACCGACGAGCGGATGGACGGGCTGCTCGCGATCAAGTTCGACAGCTTGCCGCTGCAAGACGCGGTGAAGATCCGCCGCGGCAGCGGGCGGCGCGTGCTGGCCATGTTTTCAGATCCGTACTGCCCTGCGTGTCAGAAGTTCGAGCAGGAGCTCGCGCAGGTCAACGACATCACGATCTACGTCTTCATGTATCCGGTCATTCATCCGGAGCTCGCCCGTCAATCGCGGGCGATCTGGTGCTCGCCCGACCGGGCGAAGGCGTGGCTGAACCTGGCGCTGCGCGGCCAACGCCCGAGCGCGGATGCGGACTGCGCGAACCCGGTCGAGAAGAATCTGCGCCTCGGCCGGCGGCTGATGGTCAATTCGACCCCCACCCTTTTCCTTGCGGACGGCGAGCGCGTGCGAGGCGGCCTGTCCGCGGCGCACCTCGCGGCCAGGATGGACAGCGTCTACCGGGAGCTCAAGGCCGCCAAGTGATTCGCTAGGGGCCCGGCAGGGGCGCGCCTCGCGGCCAGAGCAGCCACATCCTGCCCTGCTGGCGCATGCGCCCGGCGAATTCCCCGGCCTCGTCGCCGCTGCCCCAGAAGAAGTCGGCGCGCACTGCGCCGCGAATCGCGCCGCCGGTGTCCTGCGCCATGACCAGCTGCTCGAGAGGAATATCCGTCAGGGGGAGCGTGCTCGCCAGGTAAACCGGGGCGCCGAGCGGGACAAAGCGGCGGTCCACGGCGATGCTGAACATGGCGCTCAAAGGCACGCCCAGCGCACCGGTCGGCCCGCCGCTCGCGGGCAGCTCGCGGAAGAAGACGTAGCTCGGGTTCTGCTCGAGCGCCTGCTGCAGCAACTGGGGGTGCGCCTGACCCCATGCCTTGATGCCTTGCATCGAGGCCTGCTCGAGCGGCAGCTCGCCTTGGGCGACCAGGTAGCGGCCAAGCGATTGGTACGGGTGGCCGTTCTGATCCGCGTACCCGACGCGGATTCGATCGTCGTCGCCGAGGTCGATTTGGCCGCTGCCCTGGATCTGAAGGAAGAACAGCTCGACGGGATCCGCGACCCAGGCAATCACGGGCGCCGAGAAATCCTTGCCGTGGGCGTCGATTTCGGCGCGCGAGTAGTAGGGAATCAGCTTGCGGCCGTCGAGGCGCCCGCGCAGGCGCAGTCCCTTCAGCTGCGGGTAGAGGCTGGCGAGATCCACGTCGACGAGGTCTTTCGGCATCCCGTACACGGGGTAGCGGAAGCGATCGGTGCGCTCGCGGCTGCCCTGCAGCACCGGCTCGTAATAGCCGGTGATGAGTCCCGTCTTGGAGCCGTCCGGTGCGATCACCCGGTAGGGAACGAACGTCGATTCAAAAAAGTGGCGTACCGCGGCCGCATCGTCGGCCGGCACCGCCTCTGCCGCCGTACAGGCGCTCGCCAGCGCAGCCACCGTCTTCAAGCGCGGGCAACCGGCGAGGAATGCGCTCAGGCTCGGCTTGAGCGCGGCGGACTGCCAGCCCGGCAAGGCGGCGAAGGTCGTTTGTTCGTACCGGGCGGCCGATGGCCGCAGAGGAAGCGGTGCGCAGCCCGCGACAAGTACAATCGCTGCCATCACGATCAGCAAAGCACGCGCGATGTGGTTCATTCTTGCGGAAATAACATTTGCACTGGTGCTCGTAGTCCTGATCTACCGGCTGACACTCCCGCGCAAGGGGAACGACGACGGCAAGCAGCCGCCGGAGTCTTCAGGATAGCTTCTTCTTCAGCTCGATCAACCTGAACCAGCCTCCGGCAAGCGCCGGCTCATCGCCGATCAGCGCGAGCGCAGGGACTTCGGCGAGCACTTCCTCGAAAACCACGTCGGTCCGCGTCGCAACGCGACGCGCGAGGGGGTTGATTGCGCGTCTCAGCCACGCGCGCTCACCGGGACGCAGGAACTTGTCGAGCAGCAGCACGCGCGCCCCCGGTCTGAGCACTCGGGCGATTTCCGCCAGCAGGCGTCCAGGTTGCGGGACGACGGCCAGAATGAGGTGGAGCAACGCCGAATCGAACGAGGCATCGGCAAACGGCAGCGACTGGACATCGCCCTCGACGAAGGATATCCGAAGGTCGCCGCGACGCCTGACCGCGCGGGCGAGCATCGCGCGCGTCAGGTCGATGCCGACGTAGCGGTGCGCCGGCGGCAGCAGCGGCAGGTCCAACCCGGTGCCGATGCCGGCGACCAGGACACGGCCGCGGTCGCTGCGTTCCAGTCGGGCCAGGCTGCGGGACCGCGCGCGGGCGAATGCGCCGCGCACGGCGAGGTCGTAGACCGGCGCGAGCAGACGGTAACTGAATCGAAGGTCCGGCGCCCGCATGGCGCCGATCAGTGCAGAACCCGCGGCACCGACAGCGTGAACTCGGGAATCTGGGCTTCGAACCGGGTGCCGTCCTCGGCGACCATCTGGTAGCTGCCGCGCATGGTTCCCACCTGGGTGGCAATGGAGGTGCCGCTGCTGTATTCGAATTGCTCGCCCGGACGCAGGACCGGTTGCGCACCGACCACCCCCAGGCCGCGCACTTCCTGCACCAGGCCCTGCGCGTCGGTAATGACCCAGTGGCGACTGATCAGCTGGCTCGTGACATTGCCGACGTTGCGGATCGTGATCGTGTACGCGAAGGCATAGCGGTTCGCTGCCTCGTCGGATTGCTCCGGCAGGTACTGAGGCGATGCACTGACCGCAATCTCGTACCGCTTCTCGTTAGCCATGGCCGCATTGTAAACTGGCTTGGTTATGGCGTTCCGCATTGCCCCAAGCATCCTGTCGGCCGACTTCGCGCGCCTGGGCGAGGAAGTCCGGGCCGTGGCCCAGGCCGGCGCCGACGTCATCCATTTCGACGTCATGGACAACCACTACGTGCCGAACCTCACCATCGGCCCGCTCGTGTGCGAGGCGCTGCGCCCGCACGTATCCCTGCCGATCGACGTGCACCTGATGGTGAAGCCGGTCGATCGCATCGTGCCGGATTTCGCCAAGGCCGGCGCGAACATCATCAGCTTCCACCCGGAAGCGAGCGAGCACGTCGACCGCACCATCGGCCTGATCCACGAGCACGGCTGCAAGGCGGGGCTGGTGTTCAATCCCGCAACGCCGCTCGGCTGGCTCGATTACACTCTGGACAAGCTGGACCTGGTGCTGATCATGTCGGTCAATCCCGGGTTCGGCGGCCAGAAATTCATTTCGTCGATGCTGCCGAAGATTACCGAGGCGCGGCGGCGCATCGACGCGGCGCAAAGCTCGGCCGGGCGGGAGGTCTGGCTGGAAGTGGACGGCGGAATCAAGACCGACAACATCGCCCAGGTGGCGGCGGCAGGCGCCGATACATTCGTGTCCGGATCGGGGGTTTTCGGCACGAACGACTACGCGGCCACGATCCGCGAGATGCGAACGCGCCTTGACGCGGTTCGCCGCGCGGCGTGATTCGCGCCGCGCTGGTCGACCTCGACGGAACGCTGCTGGACACCGCGCCGGATCTGGCGGCGGCGGCGAACGCGACGCTCGCCGAGCTCGGAATCGGAACCCTTCCTTCAGGCCAGATACGCGAGTTCATCGGCAAGGGAATCACTGTACTTGTGCACCGCTGCCTCAAGGCGGCGCTTGGAGCCGATCCGGACGCGCCGCTTTACGAGGCGGCGCAGGCGTGCTTCGCCGGCCACTACGAACGACTTAACGGCAGCTCCGCGGCGGCCTATCCGGGAGTGGAGGAGGGGCTGGCGGCGATGAGGGCGCAGGGGATGCGGCTCGCCTGCGTGACCAACAAGGCCTCGCGCTACACCGATCCTTTGCTCGCATCGAGCGGCCTGGCGCCCTATTTCGACGAGGTGGTGACGAGCGACCGGGCCAAGCGGCGCAAGCCCGATCCGGAGCCGTTCCTGCTCGCCTGCCGGGAGCTCGGCGTTTCGGCATCGGAGGCGGCGGTGATCGGCGACTCCGCCAACGACGCCCAAGCGGGCAGGGCCGCCGGCTGCCGCGTCCTGCTGGTGCCCTACGGCTACCGCGAGGGCCAGGATGTACGCAGCATCGATTGTGATGGTATAGTCGCATCGCTGTTGGACGCCGCAAAATTTCTTTCGGCACAGTCGTGAATCACCACCGATCCGGAATCTGGAGCACTCTCTGGCGTAGCTGGCGCCCCTGGCGCCGCTAGTCCCTTACGCGTCCCCCGCGCGGCACGGGAGGCGCGCAGTGCCCAGGCCGCAGTTTTCCGGTTGTATTCGGTTTCAGGTGGAGAGGTCGCATGACTGAGCTCGATTTCGACAAGCTCGCAAAACAAGGTTTTACCCGCATCCCGGTCGTCGCCGAGGTGCGCGCGGATCTGTACACCCCGCTCGCGGTGTACGCCAAGCTGGCCAACTGCCCGTATTCGTATCTGCTCGAATCGGTCGTGGGCGGCGAGCGCTTCGGGCGCTATTCCTTCATCGGGCTTGCGTGCGCCGAACGCGTCGAGGCGCGGGGCGCGACGGTGCGCAGGCTCCTGCGCGACGCCCGCGGGACGGACGTTTGCCTCGAGCGCGCCGACAACGCGGATCCTTTCGAGTACGTCCGCGCCTACCTCAAGCGGCATCGCGTCGCGCCCGCGCCGGCGGCGCTGCGCTTCGGCGGCGGTCTGGTGGGCTATTTCGGCTACGAAACGGTCCGGCACATCGAGCCGCGGGTGCTGTCCCGCGAAAAACCCGACCCGCTCGGCACGCCGGACATGCTGCTGCTCGTCTCGGACGAGCTCGCCGTGGTCGACAACGTGATGGGCAAGCTCTACCTCGTCGTCTACGCCGACCCGCAACAGCCGGAGGCCTATCGCGCTGCGACCGAACGGCTCGAGCACCTGCGATCGCGTCTCGCGACGCCGTTGCCGGACAGCCTGGCGCTGGCCCTCGCGGTTGATACCCAAGCGGGCGACCCGGCGCCGCTGAGCCGGACGTTCACCGAGGAAGGATTTCTCGAGGCGGTCCGTCGCTCGAAGGAATACATCTTCGCGGGGGACTGCATGCAGGTGCAGATCTCGCAGCGAACCACACGGACCTTTGATCCGCCGCCGCTTACCCTTTACCGGGCGCTGCGGGGCCTGAACCCGTCGCCCTACATGTTCTATTTCGACTTCGGGGACCACCACGTGGTCGGCGCGTCCCCGGAGATCATGGTGCGCCTTGCGGGCGACGCGATCACTTTGCGGCCGATCGCCGGCACGCGGCCGCGCGGGCGCACCGACGAAGAGGATGCGCGGGCCGCCGAAGACCTGCTCTCGGATCCGAAGGAGCGCGCCGAGCACGTGATGCTGATCGACCTGGGACGCAATGACGCCGGACGGGTCGCCGCGACCGGCAGCGTGCGGGTCACCGAGAAGATGGTGATCGAGCGCTATTCGCATGTGATGCACATCGTCTCGAACGTCGAGGCGAGGATCGCGCCCGGGCTGGACGCGATCGACGTGTTCAAGGCGAGCTTTCCCGCTGGCACCGTGAGCGGGGCGCCGAAGGTGCGCGCGATGGAGATCATCGACGAGCTGGAGCCGGTCAGGCGCGGCGTGTACAGCGGCGCGGTGGGTTATCTCGGATTCAACGGCGACATGGACGTCGCGATCGCGATCCGTACCGCCGTGCTGAAGGACGGACTGCTCCACGTGCAGGCCGCCGCGGGCATCGTGGCCGACTCCGACCCTCAGTCCGAATGGCAGGAAACGCAGCACAAGGCGCGCGCGATTCTGCGCGCCGCTGAAGTGGCCGCGGCGGAGCACGCCTCCGGCGCCGCTGCGGCCCCTTCCCGCGCGCCGAGGTCGGCGTCACGCTAGGGGAATCCGATGCTCGTGATGATCGACAATTACGATTCGTTCACCTACAACCTCGTGCAGTACCTCGGCGAGCTGGGCGAGGAGGTGAAGGTGCTGCGCAACGACGAGGTCTCGGTCGCGGAGGTGGCGGCCATGGCGCCGGCGCAGATCGTGCTCTCGCCGGGACCGTGTACGCCCAACGAAGCGGGCATCTCGCTCGAGCTCATCGAGAAGCTGGCGGGGCGGATTCCGATCCTCGGCGTGTGCCTCGGGCACCAGGCCATCGGGCAGGCGTTCGGAGGCCGCGTGGTGCGTGCCAAGCAGGTCATGCACGGCAAGGTCTCGCGTATCCGGCATGACGGCAAAGGGGTATTCGCGGGCGTGGCGCAGGACTTCATCGCGACGCGCTACCACTCGCTGGTGATCGAGCGCGACTCGGTCCCGGCCTGCCTCGAGATCTCGGCCCGATCCGAGGACGGCGAGATCATGGGACTGCGTCACCGCGAGCTCGCGGTCGAAGGCGTGCAGTTTCATCCCGAGGCCTTGCTGACGGAGCACGGTCACGACATGTTGAAGAACTTCCTGCAGGGGAGGGGCAAATGAAGCAAATCACGATCGCGGAGGCGATCCAGCGCACCGTGGAGCATCGGGAAATCTTCCACGACGAGATGCTTCACATCATGCGCCAGATCATGCGCGGCGAGCTGACGCCGGCGCAGATCGGCGGTTTTCTGATCGGCCTGCGGGTCAAGAAGGAAACGATCGGAGAAATCGCCGCCGCCGCGCAGGTCATGCGCGAATTCGCCACCCGCGTCGAGGTGGCCGACGACCGGCACCTGGTCGACATCGTCGGCACCGGGGGCGACGCGGCGCACACTTTCAACGTCTCGACCGCGGCGGCATTCGTAGCCGCCGCCGCGGGGGTCAGGATCGCCAAGCACGGCAACCGCGCGGTGTCCTCGTCGTCGGGGAGCGCGGACGTGCTCGAGGCACTGGGCGCGAACATCATGCTCGACCCGAAGCAGGTCTCGGCGAGCATCGAGAACGTCGGTCTCGGATTCATGTTCGCGCCGTCGCACCATCTGGCGATGAAGCACGCCGGACCGGTGCGCAAGGATCTCGGCGTGCGCACGATCTTCAACATCCTCGGCCCGCTCACCAACCCCGCGGGCGCCCCGAATCAGGTGCTGGGCGTATTTCATCCGGATCTGGTGGGGATCCAGGTGCGGGTGCTGCAACGACTCGGCAGCAAGCACGTGATGACCGTTTACGGGCTGGACGGACTGGATGAAATCTCGATCTCGGGCGAGACGATGGTCGGGGAGCTGGTGAAGGGGGAAATCAAGGAGTACACCATCCATCCTTCGCAATTCGGCCTCGAGCTCTACGACCGGCGCGCGATCCAGGTCAATACGGTCGACGAATCGAAACAGATGGTCCTCGCGGTATTGGAGAATCAGCCGGGGCCTGCGCTCAATATCGTCCTGCTCAACGCGGGAGCCGCAATCTACGTCGCGGGCATAGCGAAGTCGCTCGGCGCGGGAATCGAGCGCGCACGCAAGGCGATCGAAGGCGGCGAGGCGCGCAAGAAGCTCGATCAGTTCGTCGCCTATACGCGGGGCCTGAAGGCCGGTTGAGGATGGCGGACATCCTCGAGCGCATTCTCGCGGTCAAGCGCGAGGAGATCTCGGCCGCCAAACGCGCGCTCCCGCCGCGCGAGGCCGAGGCGCGCGCGCGCGCCTCGGCACCCGCGCGCGACTTCGTCGGCGCGATCAGGGCCAAGCACGCCGCCGGCAATGCGGCGGTGATCGCCGAGATCAAGCGCGCGAGTCCCTCCAGGGGATTGCTGCGGCAGGATTTCGATCCCGCAGCGATCGCGCTCAGCTACCAAGCCGCCGGCGCGGCCTGCCTCTCGGTGCTGACCGACCGGCAGTTCTTCCAGGGGGCGCCCGAGCACCTGGTCGCCGCGCGGGCGGCGTGCGCGCTGCCCGTCCTGCGCAAGGACTTCATGCTCGAGCCCTATCAGGTGTACGAGGCGCGTGAAATGGGCGCGGACTGCATTCTGCTGATCGCCGCGGCGCTCTCGCCGGAGGCGATGCGCGAGCTCGAGGCTGCCGCACAGGCTCTCGGCATGGCGGTGCTCGTAGAGGTGCACGACAGCGCGGAGCTCGAGGGAGCGCTTGCGCTCGCGACGCCCCTGATCGGGATCAACAACCGCGATTTGAAGACCTTCGAAACCCGCATCGAGACCACCTTGTCCTTGCTCGAGCGGATTCCGGCCGGGCGGATCGTCGTCACGGAGAGCGGGATCGTCGGCTCGGAGGCCGTTGGGACCCTGCGCGCGAAGGGTGTTCAGACCTTTCTGGTCGGCGAGGCGTTCATGCGGGCCGCCGATCCGGGGCAGGCCCTTCAAGGCCTCTTTGGGACGGCCTAATTGGCTGTTGCGTAAGAGAAAAGCAAGAGCGTTGCGAAAACACAACAACAGTGGCGAAAAGCACGAAAACCACAGCTATTTTGTTGCTGGCGCCCGAGCCGACTCGCACAATCCACCTAACTTCTCGGAAGAGGAGTTAAGCGGGGGGCAAAACACAATCAAGCCGCCCGCCAACCCGTTCGACGGGCGGTGCGAGCTGCCCGGTTCCTCAACATATATATGTCGGGAGATTCATTGATGAACAAGAAACTTATGGCTGTAGCGGTCGCCGGCGCGCTGGCGATCCCGGGCCTGGCGTTCGCGCAGTCGAGCGCGACGCTGTACGGCACGATCGACGTCGGCGTCAAGAACCAGAGCAAGGTGAACACGGCTACGGGCAACGGCTCGGTAACCGAGGTGTCGAGCCAGAACCGCACCTCCAACCGCTGGGGCCTGAAGGGGTCGGAAGACCTGGGCGGCGGCCTGAAGGCGAACTTCGACCTGGAAGCGGGCTATGCGAGCGACACCGGTGACCACGCTACCGGCAGCTGGGATCGGATGTCGTGGCTCGGCCTGTCGAGCGGCGAGAACAGCGTCGAGCTCGGCTACGATTACACGACGAACTTCAAGATCACGGCCAAGTACGACCCGATGAGCTACACCTACACCGGGATCACCCCGGTGGTCGGCATGACGGGTGTGCGCACGAAGAACATGGTCCAGGGCCAGGTGGGCTTCAACGGCGTGACGCTGATGGCGCAGTACGGGATGGGTGAAGTGCCGGGCAGCAGCAGCGCCGGGCGCAACACCGGAATCGGCGGCTACTGGAGCGGCAACGGTCTGACGATCGGCCTCGGCACCATGCAGCAGGACGATGGCACGGGCAACGCGAAGAATACCCTGACCACCTTCGGCGCGGCCTACGCCATGAACCAGTTCACCTTCCGCGCCGGTCTCCTGACGCAGAAGTGGGATTCGGGCTACGTGACCTCCAGCACGGCGGCGAGCGTCGGCATCGTCGGCGGTGTTCCGGCCGTCGTTCCGGCGAGCGTCAAGACGGCGACTTTCGAGAAGTCGCGACTGGCCATGATCGGCGTGGAGTACGCGTTCTCCGATCGCGTGAGCGGACGTGTCGCCTATTACGACACCAAGGACTCGGCCTACGCGGGCGGCACCGACGGCAAGAAGAAGTTGACGATGGTGGCGGTGGACTACAGCCTGTCCAAGAGCACCACGGCCTACGCGGAGCTCGACCACAACGCCTACTCGGACGCGGACGTGTCGACCAAGGCCGGCGCCCTGGCCGACGGCGCGACCGGCATCGGCGTGGGCATCGTGCACGCGTTCTAAGAGTCGTACGCTCTAGCAAGAACCACAAAGCATCAAGATCTGGAGCCGCCCTTCGGGGCGGCTTTTTTTTGCCGCCAGATTTGTACGCCTCGCGGCCATCGCGCCCGATCTCTCTGATATTCGGAAAACTCTTTTGAAACAATAATCTGAGATATTGTGGAAAATTTTTTTCAAAAGACTTTTGGGCAAGCCTGTTGCAGATATGCAACAGCCTGATACTTTTAGTGGAAAATTTTGGAGCACAAGCTGTCCGCTTGCTAGGTGAGCAGTCACAATCGGCACAACTTCTCACGTGAGGGGTTGAGGCGGGGTGCACCGCGCCCCGAAATTTACCAACAAGTTGGGAGACTTATTGATGAACAAGAAACTTATGGCTGCGGCGGTCGCCGGCGCGCTGGCGATCCCGGGCATGGCGTTCGCCCAGTCGGGCGCGACGCTGTACGGCACGATCGACCTCGGCGTCAAGAACCAGAGCAAGGTGAACACGGCTACGGGCAACGGCTCGGTGACCGAGGTGTCGAGCCAGAACCGCACCTCCAACCGCTGGGGCCTGAAGGGGTCGGAAGACCTGGGCGGCGGCCTGAAGGCGAACTTCGACCTGGAAGCGGGCTATGCGAGCGACACCGGTGACCACGCTACCGGCAGCTGGGATCGGATGTCGTGGCTCGGCCTGTCGAGCGGCGAGAACAGCGTCGAGCTCGGCTACGATTACACGACGAACTTCAAGATCACGGCCAAGTACGACCCGATGAGCTACACCTACACCGGGATCACCCCGGTGGTCGGCATGACGGGTGTGCGCACGAAGAACATGGTCCAGGGCCAGGTGGGCTTCAACGGCGTGACGCTGATGGCGCAGTACGGGATGGGTGAAGTGCCGGGCAGCAGCAGCGCCGGGCGCAACACCGGAATCGGCGGCTACTGGAGCGGCAACGGTCTGACGATCGGCCTCGGCACCATGCAGCAGGACGATGGCACGGGCAACGCGAAGAATACCCTGACCACCTTCGGCGCGGCCTACGCCATGAACCAGTTCACCTTCCGCGCCGGTCTCCTGACGCAGAAGTGGGATTCGGGCTACGTGACCTCCAGCACGGCGGCGAGCGTCGGCATCGTCGGCGGTGTTCCGGCCGTCGTTCCGGCGAGCGTCAAGACGGCGACTTTCGAGAAGTCGCGACTGGCCATGATCGGCGTGGAGTACGCGTTCTCCGATCGCGTGAGCGGACGTGTCGCCTATTACGACACCAAGGACTCGGCCTACGCGGGCGGCACCGACGGCAAGAAGAAGTTGACGATGGTGGCGGTGGACTACAGCCTGTCCAAGAGCACCACGGCCTACGCGGAGCTCGACCACAACGCCTACTCGGACGCGGACGTGTCGACCAAGGCCGGCGCCCTGGCCGACGGCGCGACCGGCATCGGCGTGGGCATCGTGCACGCGTTCTAAGAGCTATTCGCTCTAGCAAGAATCACAAAGCATCAAGATCTGGAGCCGCCCTTCGGGGCGGCTTTTTTTTTGTCATGCGGGTTCGGTAAGATGTCGACAATGACTGAGAATCGCTGCGGCCTGGACCGCCTGATCGAAGGGTTCGACCTTGCCCTGAGGGCGGTCGCGGGGGTGCACCGGGCGCGGCGGCCGTCACCGGCCGAGGGACGGCACGAGGCGACGCTGGACGACGCGGAGCGGGCCCATGCGGCGGCACTGATGCGGATCAACCACGTCGGGGAGGTCTGCGCGCAGGCCCTGTACCAGGGACAGGCGCTGACCGCGCGCGATCCTGCGAACCGGCAGGCGCTCGATCACGCCGCTGCGGAGGAGCAGGACCATCTCGCCTGGAGCGCCGCCCGCGTCGACGAGCTGGGCGGGCGCCTGAGCCTCGCGAACCCGCTCTGGTACGCGGGTGCGTTCGCGATCGGCGCGGCGGCGGGGGTTCTCGGCGACCGCTGGAGCCTCGCCTTCCTGGCCGAAACCGAGCACCAGGTGGAGGCGCACCTGTCCGGACATCTCGATCAGCTTTCGTCGGCCGATGTGCGGACCCGGGCCGTGGTCGAGCAGATGCGCTCGGACGAAGCGCGGCACCGCGACACCGCGCTCGAGCTCGGTGCGGCCGAGCTGCCCGCGCCGGTGAAGGCCGCGATGAGGCTGATGTCGAAGCTGATGACGACCCTCGCCTACCGGATCTGAGCCGCGGCGCGATGCTCAACGTCTTCATTGGTTACGATCCCAAGGAGTCCGTCGCGTTCTATACGCTCGCTCACTCGATCCTGCGCCGCGCGTCGGTTCCGGTGGGGATCGTGCCGCTCATGCGAAGCCAGCTCGGCGGGCTCTACACGCGCGAGCGCGGACCCACCGAGTCGACCGAGTTCAGCCTGACGCGCTTTCTGGTGCCGGCGCTGTCGCAGTACCGCGGCTGGTCGGTTTTTCTCGATTGCGACATGCTTTGCCGGGTCGACATCGCGGGCCTCGCGGCGGAATCCGAGCACCAGGCCGACAGGGCGGTGCTGGTATGCAAGCACGACTACGTGCCAAGGACCGAGCGCAAGTTCCTCGGACAGGTGCAGACCAAGTATCCGCGCAAGAACTGGTCGAGCCTGATGCTGTTCAACAACGAGCGCTGCCGCGCGTTGAGCGTGGACTACGTGAACTCGGCCGGCGGTCTCGATCTGCACCGTTTCGCGTGGACCGAGGACGGCGCGATCGGAGACCTGCCGCTGGAATGGAACTGGCTCGTCGGCGAGTACGAGCACAACCCCCAGGCGAAGATCGTTCACTACACGCTAGGCGGGCCGTATTTCGACGACTACCGCGACTGCGACTACGCGGCGGAGTGGTTCGAGGAATTCCGCGCGATGACCCACGCCGCGAGCGCGCCGCGCTAGCTATTCCTCTACGATCTCGAAGTCCTTGCTGATCTCGGCCGTCTTGCCGAGCATGATCGAGGCCGAGCAGTACTTCTCGTGAGAGAGCCGGATCGCGTGCTCGACGAGGTTTCGCTTCAATGCCTTGCCTCGGACCACGAAGTGCATGTGAATGCGGGTGAAGACTTTCGGTTCGCTCGGCGCGCGATCTGCCTGCAGCTTGACCTCGCAGCCGGTGACCTGCTGGCCGCTCTTTCTGAGAATTAAGACCACGTCGTAGGCGGTGCAGCCGCCCGTGCCGGCCAGGACCAGCTCCATCGGCCTCGGCGCCAGATTCCGGCCGCCGCCCTCCGGGGCACCATCCATGGCCACGATATGGTTGCTCTCGGTCTCCCCGATGAAGGTCATGCCTTCGGTCCAACGCACAGTGCATTCCATTTCAGAATCCTTAAGAAATCAAAGATTTGTGCGGTGCGGCAGAAATGACCCGATAATTCGTGTGGACTACCGACATCGGTCTTTGGGCCGGGCCTGCACAATAATTATTCCGCGCATACAATCAACGTTCTATGTGAAATGTGTCACGCATATAGAGAGTTGATGTAAGCATTAGTTTATTAGTTTTGCATCGCAGCAATAATATCTCTAGCATTCAAGCTGTCGTGTGGTTCCACCCTCCTCCGGAGCCGCACGATTTTGTCTCCTCCACCCTCCTCCTTTGGTGGATTCAACGCGACTCGCAAGAGTCGCGTTTTTTTTGTGGCGTGGCCGCGAAACTTTGACGTCAACTCGCTATTCCCAGTAAAATCGCCGTCTTTTTAAGACCTCGCGCAGCATGAAAACCTATTCGGCGAAGCCGGGCGCAATCCGCAATGACTGGTACGTGGTAGATGCCCAGGGCAAGGTCCTTGGACGCCTCGCGGCTCAAATCGCGACCCGTCTGCGCGGCAAGCACAAACCCGAATACACGCCACATGTCGATACGGGCGACTACATCGTAGTGGTCAACGCCGCCAAGCTCCGCGTCACGGGAAACAAGGCGCAGGACAAGAAATACTACCGCCATACCGGCTTCCCCGGCGGTATTCGCGAGACCAGCTTTGCCAAACTGCACGCCAAGTACCCGGGGCGGGTTCTGCAAAAGGCGGTCAAGGGCATGTTGCCCAAGGGGCCGCTGGGAAACGCAATGCTCAAGAAACTCAAGGTCTATGCGGAGGGTGCCCACCCTCATTCGGCACAGCAGCCTAAAGCTCTGGAAATCTGAGATCGATACCTATGGTCGGTGACTACTACTACGGCACGGGGCGGCGCAAAAGCGCGGTGGCGCGTGTCTTCATCAAGCCCGGAAAGGGCGGCTTCATCGTCAATGACAAGCCGGTGGACGAATTCTTCGCGCGAGAAACCGGCCGCATGATCGTTCGCCAGCCACTCGACCTGACGAAAAATCTCTCGAGCTTCGACATCAAGGTGAACGTCTATGGCGGCGGCGAGAATGGCCAGGCGGGCGCCGTGCGTCACGGCATCGCCCGGGCGCTGATCGAGTATGATGCTGCGCTCAAGCCGGTTCTGAGCGCGGCGGGGCTCGTGACGCGCGACGCGCGCGAAGTCGAGCGAAAGAAAGTCGGCTTCCACAAGGCGCGGAGGCGCAAGCAGTTCTCGAAGCGCTGAGCGAAAGGGGGCTTCCCCCAAACGCGAACAAAGGCCGCCCACGGGCGGCTTTTTTGTAGGTGGACGGATCTTGCGGGTCCTGTTCAAGGGTGCGGATGATCAAGGCTGGAATTGTCGGCGGAAGTGGCTACACGGGCGTGGAGCTGATGCGCCTGCTTGCGCAGCATCCCGACGTAGAACTCGTCACGGTCACCTCGCGCAAGGATGCGGGCACGCCGGTGGCGGACATGTTCCCGAGCCTCCGACATCGCGTGCCGCTGTCGTTCACGGAGCCGGATTCCGCGGCGCTGAGCAAGTGCGACGTGGTGTTCTTCGCGACCCCGAACGGCGTGGCCATGACCGAGGCCGGGGCCCTGTTGCAGGCCGGCGTGCGGGTCGTCGACCTTTCTGCGGACTTTCGCATCCGGGACGTCGAGGAGTGGGAGCGCTGGTACAAGGTCAAGCACGCCTCTCCGGACCTCGTCGCGCAGGCGGTCTACGGGCTGTGCGAAATGAACCGTTCCAGCATCCGTACGGCCCGGCTGGTCGCCAATCCCGGGTGCTATCCGACAGCCGTTCAACTGGGCTTTCTGCCGCTGCTGGAATCCAGGGCCGTCGATGCCGGGCATCTCGTCGCCGATGCCAAGTCCGGAGTGAGCGGCGCGGGACGCAAGGCGGAGCTGAATGTCTCGTTTTCCGAGGCGTCGGACAATTTCAAGGCCTACGCCGTACCTGGCCATCGCCACTGGCCTGAGATCCGCCAGGGGTTGTCTCAGGCGTCAGGACGAGAGGTGGGCCTGGTCTTCACGGTCCACCTCACGCCGATGATCCGCGGCATATATGCGACGCTATATGCCAGAATTTCACGCGAAATTGATTTTCAGGCTCTGTACCATACCCGCTATGGCGAAGAGCCCTTCGTGGACGTCATGCCTGCGGGCAGTCACCCTGACACGCGTTCGGTGCGCGCGGCGAACGTGTGCAGGATCGCTCTCCACAGGCCGCGCGAGACTGCGACCCGCTCGGACACCCTCGTCGTGCTCTCCGTGATCGACAACCTGGTAAAGGGGGCCTCCGGCCAGGCCGTGCAGAATATGAACATCATGTTCGGTCTGCCCGAGACCGCAGGGCTCGGGCAGCTTCCCGTCATCCCTTAGCGAAAGATATGGCGCGCGGACTCCGCAAGCTGCGTAAGCGGTTCGGCATTTCCGCCCCTCGGGTCGCGGTGCGGACCGAGGTGCCCTGGTATTTGCGCTGGCTCGCCTTCGCGATCCTGCTGGGATTCGCGGCCGCCGTCGCGTTCTGGACCTACGACGCCGGCCGACGCTTCGCGGGCTTCGACCAGGACCAGGTAGAGCAGAAACTGACCGACACCCAAACCGAACTCGCGAGCGCCCGCAGCGAGCTCAAGCGATTGCGCGCGATCGCCAACGCGGCCGGTAGCCAGCTCGAAATCGAGCGTACCGCGCAGGAGCGACTCGCGCAGCAGATTCGAACGCTGGAGAGCCAGGACGGCAAGCTGCGCGAGGATCTCGCGATTTTCGAGCGGATGCTGACGTCCGACCCGCGCAGCGCCCCGGCGCTCGCGATCTATCGTTTTGAGGTCACACCGGACGTATTACCGGGCGAGTTCCGCTATCGCATGTTATTAATCACTTCGGGCGTGCGCCGGGACCGGCAATTCCAGGGCCGCCTCGAGCTCGTCGTGAGTATGACGCAGAATGGCAAGAGTGCTATCATGAAATTTCCCGAGCAAACGGATTCGCACGCATCGGATTTCGACTTGAAATTCAAGTACTTCCGGCGCGTAGAGGGAACATTCCGGGTGGCACCGCAAGCCAAGGTCCAGAGCGTGCAGGTCAGGGTGTTCGAAGGCAAGGCTGACCAGGCGCAGGCGACGCAGACGGTCAATCTCGGTTGAGGGAGGACGGTGAGCATGTTTCGAAAGACCAGTAAACCGCAGAGTCGGATCGACAGCCTGATCGGCGCGACCACCCGAATCGAAGGCAACGTGTTCTTCAGCGGCGGACTCCGAGTGGACGGGGCCGTACGCGGCAATGTAGCGGCCAGTCCGGACCAGCCGGGCACCCTGGTGGTGTCGGAGCAGGCCACCATCGACGGTGAGGTGCAGGCGGCACACGTGGTGGTGAATGGCACCATCAACGGGCCGGTGAACGCGACCGAATCGCTTGAACTCCAGCCAGGATCCCGCGTCAAAGGGGATGTTCACTACAAGAGTGTCGAAATGCACCAGGGCGCAGTCGTGGAGGGCCGGCTGGTCCACCACGGTTCCGAGGCGAAGGCCATCGAGCTCAAGCTCGCGTCGGGGAGTTCTCCGGGGCAGCTCGCGAGCGGGAACTGACCGCCGAGGGTGCGCAATAGCCCCGTTGACCTCGTGGGAACCGAGGCGAGATAATTTCCTGACAGATTTCAGGAGCTAGGAATGAATGCCGTTACCGAAATGCCGGCGCCGTTGCTCTTCACCGACAACGCCGCCAACAAGGTCAAAGAGCTCATCGACGAAGAGGGAAATTCCGAACTCAAGCTTCGTGTCTTCGTGAGCGGAGGCGGGTGCTCGGGGTTTCAGTACGGGTTCACCTTCGATGAAGTGCAGAACGACGACGACACCGCGATGGAGAAGAACGGGGTGACACTTCTCATCGACCCGATGAGCTACCAGTACCTGGTTGGAGCCGAGATCGACTACCAGGAGGGGCTTGAGGGCGCGCAATTCGTGATCAAGAATCCGAACGCGACCACGACCTGCGGCTGCGGGTCGTCATTCTCGGTCTGAGTCCGCGCGCCGACTAAGCTGGCAAGAAAAGGGGGGCGAAAGCCCCCTTTTCTTATTTCAGCGCGCCGCTAGGCAGGGTAGATCGCACCCAGCACGCGCGCGGCCCGCGCGCCTGTCACCGCGGGCAGGTTGGCCGGCTTCCCCCGCAACGCCATGCTCGCGAGCCAGGCAAACGCGACCGGCTCTACCTGCTCCGGCGCCAGCCCGAGGGCGTCGCTCGACACGACTTGCGCAGGCTCGCACAGCGCGCTGAGGCGCTTCATGAGGGCGGTGTTGCGCACCCCCCCTCCGCACACCACGACCCTGCGAGCGCCGGCGCAGAAGCGCGTGCGCGCGTCGGACACGCAGCGGGCGCTGAATTCAAGCAGCGTGGCCTGGGTGGCGCGCGGCTCCGAATTCTCCGCGCCGTGCGTCAACAGCCAATTCTCGTTGAAGAGGTCGCGTCCCGTGCTCTTGGGCGGAGGCGCGGCGAGGAACGGCTCGGCGAGGAAGCGCTCGAGCAGTCGCTGATCCACTTTCCCGCCGGACGCCCAGGCTCCATCGGCGTCCAGCGGCGTTCCGAGATGCCTTTGAGCCCATAGATCCATCAGGCAGTTGCCTGGACCGCAATCGAAGCCCGCGACAGGACCCGAGCGAGGCAGCCAGGTCAGGTTCGCGATGCCCCCGAGATTCACGACGGCCCTGTCTTCCTCCGCGCTGCCAAACGCGAAGGCGTGAAATGCCGGCGCCAGCGGCGCCCCTTGCCCGCCGGCGGCGATGTCCCGGCTGCGAAAGTCCGCCACCACCCGGACGCCGGCAAGCTCCGCCAGCAGCGCGGGGTTGGCAATCTGAACCGTGTAGCCGAGTTCGGGGCGGTGGCGAACGGTCTGCCCGTGACACCCGATCGCGCTCACATCCCGCGCGGAGACGCCGGCCGCATCGAGCGCAGCCTGCGTGGCGGCGGCATAGCGGCGCGCCAATTCATTGCCGAGCAGGCAGGCCCTGTGAATCTCATCGCCACCCGAGACATTCAGCGCGAGCAACCCGGCGCGGAGCTCGGCCTCGAAGCTTAGATGAGTGCTGGCCAGGACCTCGAACCGGCCCCCGGACAGGTCCACGACGCTTGCGTCGACCCCGTCCAGGCTGGTGCCCGACATCAGCCCTACGTAGATCTCTCGGGACACGGTGAATTGAAGCGCCTGGAAGAGGCGCTAATCCTGCTGCGCGACAGTGCTTGCTGCGAGCAGATTGAGCTGGGCAACGAAGGGCTCCGCGTACTGACGGAAGGCGCCCAATTCGCGGGCGGAAACAGGCGACGCGGCCGGCAGTGCCACCGCGAGCGGATTGCGGGCTACCCCCGCGATCCTGAACTCATAGTGCAAATGCGGACCGGTCGCCCAGCCCGTCTGGCCGACGTAGCCGATGATCTGCCCCTGCTCGACCCGCACCCCCCGATGAATTCCGCGCGCGAATCCCCTCAGATGGCCGAACACGGTACTGTAACGGCCGCCGTTGCGAAGAAGGATCACGTTGCCGTACCCGCCCTTGCGCCCGGCGAAGGCAACCACGCCGTCCGCCGTCGCACGGACCTTGGTGCCAAGCGGAGCCGCATAATCGACCCCCTTGTGCTTTCGCCATTTGTGCAGAAACGGGTGCTTGCGCATGCCGAAGCGCGAACTGATCCGCGTAAACTCGAGCGGCGCGCGCAGGAAGGCCTTGCGCAGACTCTCTCCGTCGGGAGCATAGTAGCCACCCTTGCCGTTCGCCCCGACGTAATAGACTGCACGAAACGCCTTGCCTTTGTTGACGAACTCCGCGGCGATCACGCGCCCCGCTCGCACAGGCCGCCCGTTCAGGTAGTGCATTTCGTATACAACGGAAAAGCGATCGTCCTTCCGAAGATCCCGGTAGAAATCGATCTCGCCGCCGAAGACGTCCGCCAGCTGGATCGCAACGCTATCGGGGATGCCGGCGCTGTCGGCTGCGCCGAACAGCGACGAACGGATCACCGCGTTCTTGACCAGGGTACCCGTAACGAGGGGCGCGGGCTCGTCGCCGACGTGGAAGCCGTTTCCGGCGGGGGCGATGCTGCGAACCGTCTCACGCCCGTTCAGGTAGCTCATCCGCACCAACGCACCGTCCGGCTGGAGCTTCGCGGTGACGAAAGTTCCGGGGCGCAGCAGGTGAAGCGCGCCCAGCTGACTCAGGCGATTGGCCTCCGAGCCCGCAATCCCGAGTTTGCTCAGCAGGTCTTCCAGGCTGTCCCCGCGGGCGAAGCGCGCTTCCCGCGTATACACCCGCGGAGGCGGAATCAGGGCATCGCGCGAGATCTCCACCGGTTCCGGCACGGCTCTGGTGAACGTCGGTAGCGGCTCGGGCGCCGGCGCGATGGCGGCAAACGCCGCCACGATACCCGACGTAACCAGCGCGACCAGCACCGCAACCCGCGCGGGGCCGGGAGCGGGAAACCATGCTGCGAATCTCACGATGCGATCGGTCTCCGTTTTCCGGCTAAAATCCTTGCTCTTTCAGTCGCCTGCCGGTGAATCTTGAGTGCCGGCGCAGTTTAGCAAACTTTGTCAGACAGGCAAATCAACTTAGTCGCAATTTGCACGGGCAAATGACCCCAATCGCGCAGGCCATGGAGTTGATCAAGCGAGGCTGTGACGAACTTCTCGTCGAAGAGGAGCTCGCCAGGAAGCTCGCGTCCGGGCGCAAGCTGAGAATCAAGCTGGGTCTCGACCCGACCGCGCCGGATCTGCATCTCGGCCATACCGTGGTGATCAACAAGCTTCGCCACTTTCAGCAGCTCGGCCACCAGGTGCAGTTTCTGATCGGCGACTTCACCGGAATGATCGGCGACCCGACCGGCAAGAATCAGACCCGGCCACCCCTTACACGCGATGAAATCCAGCGCAACGCCACGACCTACCGTGACCAGGTCTTCAAGATCCTCGATCCAGCGCAGACCGAAATCCTGTTCAATTCCGCCTGGTCCGACAAGCTCGGCGCCGAAGGCATGATCCGCCTCGCGTCCCGCTACACCGTGGCGCGAATGCTCGAGCGCGACGATTTCGGCAAGCGATTCCGCGGCAATCAGCCGATCGCGATCCACGAGTTCCTCTACCCGCTCATGCAGGGCTACGACTCGGTGGCGATGAAATCCGACGTCGAGCTGGGCGGCACGGACCAGAAATTCAACCTTCTCGTGGGACGCGAGCTGCAGAAGGATTTCGGCCAGGAGCCGCAATGCATTCTGACCATGCCGTTGCTCGAGGGGCTCGACGGCGTCAACAAGATGTCAAAGTCACTGGGGAACTACATCGGAATTGCCGAACCGGCCGGAGAGATCTTCGGCAAGCTGATGTCGATCTCGGACGACTTGATGTGGCGCTATATCGAGCTCTTGTCGTTCGAGCCGATGCCGACGGTGCGCAAGTGGCGGGAGGAGGTCGCGGCCGGACGCAATCCGCGCGACATCAAGGTACGGCTTGCGAAGGAGATCGCGGCGCGCTTCCACGACAGCGAAGCGGCCGAGCGTGCGCATGCCGAGTTCGAGCAACGCTTTCGCCATGGCATGCTTCCGCAGGACATGCCGCAAGTGACGTTGAAGGCGACGGATGACGGGCTCGCGGTAACTCAGCTTCTGAAGCAAGCGGGGCTCGTGCCAAGCGTCTCGGAAGCGATGCGCATGATCGAGCAGGGCGGAGTCCGGCTGAACGGCGATCGGCTCACGGACAAGGGGCTCAGAGTGGCGCGCGGTGAGTCCGTCGTCGCCCAGGTCGGAAAGCGCAAGTTCGCGCGCATTACGCTCGATTGAGGGAAGACATGGCGCGGGAACCGGCTTACGAAGTCTACGCGATCAAGTACGCCTATCACGCGCGCAGGGCCGGGGAGAATTTCATCGGCGGCGACCCGCACGACGGTCCGATGCCGCTCGATTACTTCGTATGGCTGGTCCGCGGAGGCGGGCGGGAGCTGGTGGTCGACACGGGCTTCTCCGCCGCAGTCGCGGCGCGCCGCGGCCGCGATCACCTGCGATGCCCGACCGAGGGCTTGCGCATGCTCGGCGTCGAGGCGCAAACCGTGCGCGATGTCGTTATCACGCATCTGCACTACGATCACGTCGGCAACTTCGAGCTCTTCCCTGCTGCCAGCTTTCACTTGCAGGACGAGGAACTGGCCTACGCAACCGGGCGGCATATGGCGCGTCCGGTATTCAGTGGAGCGTTCGACGTCGAGGATGTCGTGGGGATGGTGCGAAACGTCTACCGTGGACGGGTGCGCTTCCACGACGGAGACGCCGAGCTGTTTCCCGGCGTGTCGGTGCACCTCATCGGCGGCCATACTGCCGGCCTGCAAGTCGTTCGCGTAGCGACGCGCCGCGGATGGCTTGTGCTCGCATCGGACGCGAGCCATTTCTACGCCAACATGGAGCAGGCGCGCCCGTTTCCGATCGTATATTCGGTCGCGGACATGGTGCAGGGATACGACCGGCTTCGCGAGCTGGCACAATCCCCGGCGCACATCATTCCCGGCCACGATCCAGAGGTGCTGCGGCGCTATCCCGCGCCCCGCGAGGATCTGCAGGGCGTCGCTGCGCGCCTCGACTGATCTGCTAAAAGCCCGCAATGGACTACGACTTCGATGAGCTGATCGACCGTTCCGGAACCTGGAGCCTGCGCTGGGAGCGCTACGCGGATCGCGATGCGATCCCGCTGTGGGTGGCGGATACGGATTTCCGCGCACCGCCGGCCGTGCTCAAGGCATTCGCAGGGCGGGTGAGCCACGGCGTGTTCGGATACACGGAGACCCCGGGTATTCTGCGCGAAGCGATCGTGGAGCGCATGCGCGCGCTCTATGGCTGGCGCATCGAGCCGGGCTGGGTCGTGTTCCTGCCCGGAGTGGTGCCGGGACTGCATCTCGCGGCGCGTCACCTGGTGCCGGCCGACGGACACGTGCTCGTCCCGACGCCGATCTATCATCATTTCAAGCGCGCGGTGCAACTGGCGCCGCGCGAGCATACCGACGTACCGTTGATACTTTCCTCCGGACGCTGGGTGTTCGACGAGGACCGCCTCTCCCAAGCCGTGCGGCCGGCCTCGAAGCTGCTCTTCCTGTGCAACCCGCAGAATCCCGGCGGCACGATCTTCAGCCGTTCCGAGCTCGAGCGGCTGGCGGCGCTGGCTCAGCGCCACGACCTCTTTATCTGCTCGGACGAGATTCACGCAGACATCCTGCTCGAACCCGGCAAACAGCACGTGCCCATTGCGGGCCTGGCGCCGGAGATTTCGCGCCGCACGGTTACGCTGATGTCGCCCAACAAGTCGTTCAACTTCCCGGGCGCGGGTTGCGCCTACGCCATCATCGAGGATGAGGCGATGCGACGCGCGTTTTCGGTCGATCACCACGCAACTTTGCACGACGCATCCGTATTCGGCTACCTCGGGGCGCTCGCCGCGTACAAGGAAAGCGCGGAATGGCTGAGCGCCCAGCTGGGGTATCTGCGGGCGAACCGGGACCTGGTCGAGCAGAGTGTGGCGAAAATGCCCGGTCTTGAAATGGCACATGTCGAGGCGACCTACCTGGCCTGGATCGATGCCACGGGCGTCGGAGAGCCCGATCCCCAGAGCCTGTTCCTCAAACATGGCGTCGCCTTGTCGCCGGGCTCGCAGTTCGGTGCAACGGGATTCGTGCGGCTCAATTTCGGCACGCAGCGATCCCGCCTCATCGAGGCACTGCGACGCATGGCGGGCGCCCTGGCGCGCGGCTAGGGCCTGGCCCTGCGGCGCAGGGCGCGTGCCGCGGCGAGGACCTTCTCGAGGTGAGGGTCGCGCACGCCGAGGCTGCGCATGTGCGCGAGCGTGCGATCAAGGTATTCGAGATTGTGTCCGCGTTGCCCCGATCCCTGGGCGACTAGGCGCGCCGTGTGCCCTAGCTTCAGATCCCGCGCGTACTGGCGATGCCCGGGGTCGGCGACGAAGGCGACGGCTCGAACCGCGCGCTGCGCGCCGACTCGCACGCTCAGCATTCTCGGCTGGTAGACCCGGCCGCGCATTTCACGCTGCCACAGATTGGCCAGCACCGCAGGCGCGGACCGCAGCGCGACCCGGAAGGCGATACCCCAGCATGATCCGCCGCGCTTCAGTCCCAGCACCAGCCCAGGGACCTCTGGCGTGCCGCGGTGCCGATGCGAATAGATGCACAGCGACCGGTGGTAACCGAACACGATGCCCGGACGCTGCTCCAGGAAGCGAAAACCCGGAGACCACATCAACGAGCCGTATCCGAATACCCACAAGTCACCCCGCGGCAACTCGGAGAGCAACTGTACGACGGTCATTGCGGCGCGAACTTGTTGCCCAATTTGTTATCGTAACGGACATTACAATCGCATCGACGCTGAAGCATGCGAAAGAAATGGTTCGCCTTGCTGCTGCTTTGCGGCGCGTCAGGCGCCTCGGCGCAGAGCCTGCACCCGACCCCGCCCGTCGTGCCGCCTGCGCTCGAGCTGAAGGGCGTGGATGGCCGGGTGCATCGCCTTGCGGACTTCCAGGGCAAGGTCGTGCTGGTGAACTTCTGGGCCAGCTGGTGCGGACCCTGCCGCGAAGAGATTCCCTCGCTGGAGGATCTGCGTCGATCGTTGCGCGGCGACCCGTTTGTGATCCTTGCGGTCAATGAAGGTGAGAGTGCTCAGACTATTCGCCGTTTCGCAGGCAGGATCGGGCTGGGTTCGGTCCTGCTGCTCGATCGCGAGGGCGATGCCGCTCGAGCATGGGGTGCCCGCGCGCTGCCCAGCAGCTTCGTAATCGGGCCGAACGGCAGGGTTCGCTACAGCTACGTCGGAGCGTTCGACTGGTCGACGCCGGCGGTGCGCAGGGCGATTACCGGGCTGATGAAGACGATGCCGTCGCTCAGAACGGCGTCGTACCTCCCCGATAGCCGTTAATTGACCCGGATCAAGGCGCCTGCTTGCCGGACACCCAGACTTGCCCGATGAGCTTGGAGCTGATTCCAGACGAGTCCGCGGTGTGGGAGGCCTTGCGCGGCGTTTCCGACCCGGAGCTCGGCGAGAGTGTGGTGGATCTGGGCCTGATTTACGGTGTCGAGTGCACCCCCGGGTGCGTTCGCATTGACATGACCATGACGTCTCCCGCCTGTCCGATGGGCGGTCTGATCGCGGAGGAGGCCGAGGGCGCCATTCGCGATGCGTGCTCCGAGGCAAAGGACGTGAGCGTGAATGTCGTATTCGACCCGCCCTGGACTCCCGAGCGAATGAGCGAAGAAGCCAGGCGGCGTTTCGGTTGGTAGCGGAGCGAATGACGGACCTCAGGCCCGCCGCGCGTGCGCCCCTGCTGGGGCTCGGGTTCGTCGCGCTGTTGCTGGGCGTCGCGGGCGGGCTGGCGAGGCTTGGCCTGGCGGTGCCGGCCGTCGGGGCGGGGATCGCGTGGCACGGAGCGCTCATGGCGAGCGCCTTTTTCGGGACCCTGATCGCGCTCGAGCGGGCGGTCGCCATCGCACGACGTTGGGCATACCTTGCGCCGGCGTCTTCGGGCCTTGGGGGAATCTTTTTGCTGGCCGGCTACCCGCGCACCGCGTTCGCGCTTCTGGTCGCGGGAAGCGCGGTATTTCTAGCCGCCTCCGCGTGGATCTGGGCGCGACACAAGGCGCTGCATACCGCGCTGCTTGCCATGGGCGCGTTCGCGCTGCTATGCGCGAATCTGGTGCTGCTCTCTGGAAGACCGGTGGAAAGCGCCGTCCTTTTCTGGATTGCTTTCCTTTCCCTGACGATCGGGGGAGAGCGCCTCGAGCTTTCGAGGCTGTCTCCGGTGCCGCGCTTTGCACGCGGCGCGTTCGGCGGCGCGAGCGTTTTGTTGCTGTCATCGGCGCTTGCCGCGTTGTGGGCATATCGGCCCGGGGTACGTGCGAGCGGACTGCTCCTCGTCCTCATGGCGGTCTGGCTCGTGCGCTACGACATTGCTGCGCGCACGGTGCGTGCGGGCGGCTTGGCGCGGTACATTGCCCTATGCCTGCTGGCAGGATACGCATGGCTTGCGTTCGGCGGGGTGCTCTTGGCGACCGGATCGGCGTTCGACAACGGGCGCGCGCTGTGGGATGCGGCGTTGCACGCCATCCTGCTCGGCTTCGTGTTCTCGATGGTATTTGGCCACGCACCGGTGATCCTTCCATCGGTGCTGCGCGTGCCGCTTCCCTACTCGCCTGCGCTTTACGCGCCGCTCGTGCTCTTGCACGCATCGCTTGCTCTGCGGATTGCCGGCGATCTGGGGCTCGGCGTTCCGGCTCGCGAGCTGGGCGGCGCCGGGAATGCGCTCGCAATCGCCGCATTCATCCTCACCGCGGTCGCACAGGCGCTAAGAGGCGCCCCGCCCCGGCTCAGAGCACCTTCCCGGGATTCATGAGGCCCAGCGGGTCAACGGCATCCTTCAGCGAGCGCATGAGCTCTAGTTCCAGCGAGGGCTTGTGCCGGCGGATCTCCTCGCGCTTGAGTTGGCCCAAACCGTGCTCGGCCGAGATGGAGCCGCCCAGCGCATCGACGACTTCGTAGACGACCCGGTTGACCGCACACTGGTCGAGAATCAGGACCTCGGTGGCGGCCGGATCGCTCATGCCCACGTTGAAATGGACGTTGCCGTCGCCGATGTGCCCGAAAGCGAATATTCGCGCTCCTGGGAAGGCGGCCTCGAGAGCTGTCGAGGCACGCTCGATCAGCTCGGGTACCCGCGATACCGGCACCGAAACGTCGTGCTTGACGTTTCGAAACTGGGCTTCCGGAATCGACTCACGGAGCTTCCACAGGGCCTGCGCCTGCGCTTGGCTGTGCGCGAGGGCGACGTCCTTCAGGGTCCCGCGCTCCGCGCACTCCAGGAGCGCCTGCTCGGCCAGTGCCGCCAGCGCTGCCGAGTCGCCGCTGTCGGCCAGCTGCGCAAGCACGTACCAGGGGTGGGGCGTGCTCAACGGGTCGCGGCTGCCGGGCACGTGTTCGAGCACAGCATCGAGGCAGGCGCGCGACACCAGCTCGAAGGCGGTGACTCTGTCGCCGAGGCGCTCCCGTAGCAGCGACAGCAGCTCAACGGCGCGCGCCGGGCTTGCCACGGCGATCCAGGCGGCGGCTCCGGCGCTCGGTTTTGCGTAGAGCTTCAGCACGGCGGCAGTGATCACTCCGAGCGTGCCCTCGGCGCCGATGAAGAGCTGCTTCAGGTCGTAGCCCGTATTGTCCTTGCGCAATCCGCGCAACCCGTCCCAGACCCGCCCATCCGGCAGCACGACCTCCAGCCCCAACACCTGCTCGCGCGCATTGCCGTAACGCAGAACGTTGACGCCACCCGCATTGGTCGACAGGTTGCCGCCAATCATGCAGCTGCCTTCCGCGCCGAGGGAGAGGGGAAAGAGCCGCTGTGCCTCGTCCGCCGCGCGCTGGATATCCGCCAGGACACATCCCGCCTCGGCGGTCAGGGTATCGTTAAGCGGATCCAGCGCCCGAATTCGGTTCATGCGTGCCAGCGATAGTACGATTTCCCTTTTTACGCCAGTGGGCACCGAGCCGCCGCACAGTCCGGTGTTGCCGCTTTGAGGCACGACCGCGACCCTCTCCTCGACGCAAGCCTTGAGTACGGCCGAAACCTCGCCAGTGCTGGAGGGTCGAACGACACACTCGGCTTCGGCGCGATACTGCCTGCGCCAGTCAGTGAAATACGGCGCGGTATCCTGCGCTTCGGTCAGCACCTGGTCGGCGCCGACGATTTCGGCCAGGCGGGTGAGGAGGCGGGCTTGCGGCATCGAATGGATGTTCCTTGACGGGGATTTTGGCACACCTTACTTTGGAGACGGAAATTGAAGGATGAAATTCGAGGACTGGCGATGAATCGAACGCGTGCGTTGATGCTGGCGCTGCTGCTGGCGCTCGCGCCCGACGGCGTGCGCGCGCAGTCGGCGCCGGTAATCGTCGGCGCCGTGGTTTCGCAGACCGGACAGCTCGCCGATCTCGCCTCCGGTTACCGCAAGGGGCTCCTGCAGTGGCGGGACGAAGTCAACGAGGCGGGCGGCCTGCTCGGGCGTCGAGTCGAGCTGCGACTTATCGACGATCAGTCCGAGGCGATCAACTCCGAGCAGTTGTATGCGCGCCTCGCGCGCGAGCGCGGCGCCGATCTGCTGATCGGTCCCTTCGGGTCCGCGGCCTCGCGCGGCGCGGCCGCAGCCGCCGAGCGGGCGCGCCGGATCCTGATCAATGCCACCGGCGCCGCAGCTTCGGTGCTGAGAGCGGGCCACCGCTACGTCTTCCAGTTGCCGGCACCTTATGCGGCCTACGGGGCAAACGTGCTCGGGCTGGCGCGCCGCGTCGGCTACCGGAGGCTGTTCATCCTGGCGCGGGACGACCCGGCATCGCGTGAAATGGCCGAGCACGCGGTCGCGGACGCGGCGAAGGAGGGCTTGAGTGCCGATGCCGCGCATGTCTTTTCGCCCGGCGTGAGCGACTTCGCGCCGCTGGTCGCGATGGCGAGGAAGGCGGGCGACGAGGCATGGGTGGCGTTCGGCACGGCGCTCGATGCGGCCGAGATGGTCAAGACCTTCAAGCGGCTGAACTACGCGCCGAAGCTCTTCTTTGCCCAGGGCGCGTCCGACCCTCGCTTCATCGCCGAGGTCGGGCAGGACGCCGAGAAGGTCATCGGCCTGAGCGCCTACGAGCCCTCTTTCATCACGCCGGGCAACGCGATTTTCGTCAAGGCCTATACGGCGAAATGGTCGTCCGCCCCGGGGCTGGCCGCGGCCGAGGGCTACGCCGCCGGACAGCTGCTGCAGGAGGCGGTCGGCCGTGCCGGCACGCTCGATCAGGACAAGTTGCGCGAAACACTCGCGGCTTTGGATGCCGAAACGGTGCTCGGCAGGTATAAGCTGGACCCCGCCAGCGGCGAGCAACTCGGGGCGCGGCCCGCGCTGCTGCAGATCCTGAAGGGACGGCGCGAGGTGGTCTGGCCCGACGCACTCGCGGTGGCCATGTGGCAGTTGCCATATCCTCGGTGGCAGGATCGAAAGATCCTGCAGTAACGGGAATACCCATGTCTCTGAACCGTTCGTTCTTGTTTGCGCCCGGCAATCATTCGCGCCGCGTGGAGAAGGCGCTTACGCTCGGGGCCGACGCCGTGATCCTCGATCTGGAGGATGCGGTGGCGGTAGCGGAAAAGGCCGCCGCCCGCGAAGCGGTGGCCGCGGCGCTCGCGCGCCCGCGCCACTGCCGCGGCTACGCTCGCGTGAACGCTCCGTCGACGCCCTATTGCTACCGCGACCTGGTGTCCGTGATCGACAAGGGACTTGACGGCGTGGTGCTGCCGAAGGTCGAGAGCGCGGCGGACTTGCACGCCATCGACTGGTTGATCGCGAGCCTGGAGCGAGAGCACGGGCTCGAGGTCGGGTCCATCGACCTGATTCCGATCATCGAGACGGCGGTCGGCATGCAGAGGATCGACCGAGTGGTCCAGGCGCGCGGCCTGCGGCCCTATGACGGGCGCTGGCGGGTGAGGCGGCTCGCCTTCGGCGCGGCGGACTATTCGGCCGAGGTGGGTCTGGCGCCGGGACTGGACGAGGCCGAGCTGACGGACGCGCGCGCGCGCGTGGTGCTGGCCTCGCGAGCCGCCGGCCTCGAGGGACCGCTTGACAGCCCGTGGTTCCACCTGCGCGAACTCGAGGCGTTCGCACGTGCCTTGGGTGCCAGCCGGCGCATGGGTTTTCAGGGCAGACTCTGCATTCACCCGGATCAGGTCGAGGCCGTCAACGCGGCGTACGCGCCGAATGCGGATGAAATTGCGCGCGCCGAGCGGATCGTCGCCGCGTTCGACGCGGCCGAGGCGAGCGGCGCGGCCGCGATTCAAGTCGATGGTCAGATGATCGACTACCCCGTCGCGCATCGAGCACGCGCGGTGCTCGAGGCCGCGCGCGAGATCGCGCGTAGGAGCTGATCCTGACTTGAACGCGGCCGTGCCGTCGCTGCGCGTGGTCGCCCTGCCTCTGACGGCGACGCTCGCGATTCAAACGCTGGTGGCCCTGGCGGTTTACTGCACACCGGTACTGGCCCCGGTGGCGGGCCCCGCGCTCGGGGTCGCGCCGTCGGCGATCGGCTATTTCATCGCCATGGTGTATTTCGGCAGCATGCTCGGCAGCGTGACCTCGGGAGGCTGGGTGGCGCGCCTGGGGCCGATACGGGTGAGCCAGATCGGTCTGGCGCTGAGTTTTGTCGGACTGTCCCTGGGCGCCTCGGCGTGGCTGCCGCTCGTCGCGGCGGGCGCGGTGGTGATCGGACTCGGTTACGGTCCTGCGACTCCGGCGAGCTCGCACATCCTGGCGCGCGCGTCGCCGCCGGGCCTGGTGTCGCTGACCTTTTCAATCAAGCAGACGGGGGTGCCGCTGGGCGGTGCGTTCGCGGGCATGCTGGTGCCCGCGATGATTCATGCCCTGGGGTGGCGGGCGAGCGCATTCGCGATAGGACTGGCATGTCTACTCCTCGCCTTTGCGGTGGAACCCGTGCGGGAGCGTTACGACCGCGGCGCCAACCGCAAGGCCCGGGTTTCCCTCCGTTCGGCATTTGCGCCGGTGGCGCTGGTGCTGCGCGAGCGACGGCTGCGGGAAATGTCGGTGACGTCGTTCATCTACGGCGGAGTGCAGATCACCCTGGTCAGCTATCTAGTGACCTTTCTTACCGAAGCGTTCGCCATGCGGCTGGTGCTGGCCGGCCTGGTCATGGCGGTCTCGCAGTTCGCGAGCGTGATCGGCAGGGTGGCCTGGGGCGTGGTTGCGGACCGTCTGCTGTCGCGGCGCAGGATGCTGGGTCTGCTCGGGATCGGAATGGGAATTTCCGCGGTGGCGACTCTGGCGGCGGGGCCGCATTGGTCGAACTGGCTGCTGTTCGTCTACGCGGCCGTTTTCGGAGCCACCGCGGTCGGGTGGAACGGCGTCTACCTCGCCGAGGTTGCGGGCCTTGCGCCGCAAGGCCAAATCAGCCAGGCGACAGGAGGTTGCTTGTTTTTCACCTTTCTCGGCGTGGTGGTGACGCCGCCCTTGTTCAACGTCGTGTTGTCGCTTTCCGGCGGCAGCTACGCGGTGGCCTACGCGGTATTCGGCGTGCCGTCGCTCGCAATCGGCACGCGTCTTCTGTTCGTCCGGCCAAGATAGAATCTCCCGTCATGCAAACCGTGGTTCTGGTCCACGGGCTCTGGATGCCCGGGCTCGTGATGTCGCCCCTGGCCACCCGGCTGTCGCGAGCGGGATTTCACTGCCATCTGTTCGACTACACCGGACGCGAGCGCCCGCTTGCCGCCAATGCGCAGCGGCTTGCGCAGTTCGCGCGCCGGGTTGGACCGGCGCACTTCGTCGGTCACAGTCTCGGAGGACTTGTAGTGCTGGAGGCGCTCGATTCCGATCGTTCGCTGAAGGTTGGACGGGTGGTGCTGCTCGGCACGCCGGCGCGCGGCTGCCTGGCCGGCCGTCGCCTGGCCCGCTACGGTTTCGGCCGCTGGATGCTGGGGGAGAGCGAGGCCTTGTGGCGCGACGGGCGGACCGCACATTGGCGGCGACCGGAGCCGCTCGGCGTGCTTGCCGGCAGCTTTCCTTTCGGCCTGGGCCGCAGTTTCGGGCGCCTGCCCGGCGCAAACGACGGCGTGGTATGCGTGGAGGAGGCGCTCGTCGAGGGCGCATCCGACGTTACGGTTCTCCCCGTGAGCCACAGCGGCATGCTGCTCTCGGCGCGCGTGGCGCGGGCACTCCAGCATTTCCTCGAAGCGGGACGTTTTGCGGCGCGTGCGGCTTAGGTGGCTGGCGCTGGCGGCGTTGCTTGCCCTGGCGGGCTGCGAGTCGCTGTCCTACTACGCCCAGGCGATCGAAGGGCAGCTTCAAATGATGCACCGGGCGCAGCCGGTCGCCGAGTGGATCAGTAATCCGGCCACCCCGCCCGCGTTGCGCGAGCGCTTGGAGCTTGCCAGGCGAATACGTAATTTCGCCTCGCGCGAGCTCGGGTTGCCGGACAACGGAAGTTACCGCAGGTACGCGGATCTCGGTCGCCCCTATGCGGTGTGGAACGTGTTCGCGGCACCCGAGTTTTCGGTCAAGCCGGTACAGTCCTGCTTCCTGGTCGCGGGCTGCGTCGCCTATCGCGGATTCTTCGCCCGCGACGATGCCGAGCGCTACGCCGCGAAAGTGCGCAAGAAGGGCCTCGACGTCTTCGTCTACGGCGTGCCCGCATATTCCACCCTCGGCTGGTTCGACGACCCGCTGCTTTCGACCTTCATTCGATACCCCGACTGGGAGCTCGCGCGGCTCATATTTCACGAGCTCGCCCACCAGATCGTGTACGTGAAGGGCGATACGACGTTCAACGAGTCCTTTGCGGTGACGGTTCAGGATGTGGGGGTTGGTCGCTGGCTCGAGTCGCAAAATCGAGGATCGGAGATCGCGACCTATCGCGAGGCCGAGGCGCGATACAGCGAATTCGTGAAATTGATCGCTCACACGCGCGCGCGGCTCGTGCGCCTGTACGCGGAGCCGATCGAGCCGCCGGCGATGCGCGCGGCCAAACGCGCGGAGTTCCGCCGCCTCGAGCAACGCTACGCTGCGCTCAGGGCGCGCTGGGGGGGCTACTCGGGCTACGACTACCTGATGACCCAGCCGAACAACGCGCTGCTGGCCTCGATCTCCGCCTACTCGCGCCTGGTGCCGGCCTTCAGGCACGAGCTCGCGGCCGTGCGCGGCAATCTTCCCGCGTTCTACGCCAGGGTCAAGGCACTTGCCCGATTGCCCAAGGCGAAGCGCGACGCCGTGCTCGACTCCGACTTAACCGCGCAAACGGGAGCCCGTCTAGCGGCGCATTAGCGCGCAGTCCAGCCAAGGTCCATGCCGAGGGCTGCACCCGTGATGCTGCGGGCGGAATCCGAGCAAAGGTAAGCGACGAATTCAGCCACTTCGCCCGGTTCGATCAGGCGCTTGACCGCGGCAGGGGCAAGCATGATCTTTTCGATCACCTCGTCCGCCGAGATGGCGTTCGCTTTCGCCTGATCGGCGATCTGCGCGTCGACCAGCGGTGTTCGCACATAGGCGGGACAGATCGCGTTCACCGTGATGCCGAACTCGCCTCCCTCCAGCGCGGCGGTGCGGGTAAGACCGACCAGCCCGTGCTTGGCGGAGATGTAGCCGACCTTGAAAGGGGAGGCGACCAAGGCGTGGATCGACGCGATGTTGACCACTCGGCCCCAGTTCTGCCTCTTCATCGCCGGCCAGCAGTAGCGCGTCAGAAGGAACGGCGCGGTGAGCATCAGCGCGATCATCCGTTCCCACTGATCTTCCGGAAATTCCTCGATCGGCGCGACGTGCTGATAGCCGGCGTTGTTGACGAGCACGTGCACCGTCCCGTAGGCGGCGAGTGCCGCCTCGACCAGGCGTTTGCAGCCTTCGCGCCGGACGAGATCCGCGGCGACGAAGCGGCCTCCGATGCGTTTTGCGTGCTCGGCGCCCGCCTGCTCGTTCACGTCGGCGAGGACGACCCTGGCTCCCTCGGCGGCCAGCCGCTCGGCGCAGGCGAGGCCGATTCCGCTCGCCGCCCCGGTGACGATCGCCACCTTATCTTTCAGTTTTGGCATCGCCTAGCTGATCTTGGTGTTGACCCATTTGTCGAAAGCGGGCCGTTCGAGCAGGCGCTTGTGCCATGCGGAGAGATTGGCGTACGCGGGACGTTCGAGCGGCATATTGAGCCACAGGTGCAGGTGGCAGCCGAGCGGAATGTCGCCCATGGTGAGCTGCTCGCCGGCGATGAACGGGCGCTTGGCGAGCGCGGCGTCGACGTAGCCGGCGAGCTCGCTGCATTTCCTGGCGCCGTCGTCGATCGCCTTCTTGTCGCGCTGCCCGGGCGGCGTGCGCACCAGCCCCCAGAAGACCGGCCGGAACGCCGGCAGAAAGCTCGAGCCGGCCCAGTCCATCCAGCGGTCGGCGTCCGCTCTCGCCCGCAGGTCGGTCGGCCAGAGGCTGCCCGCGCCGTGCTTGGCCGTCAGGTAGCGCACGATCGCGTGCGATTCCCACAGCACGAACCCGTCTTCCTCGATGGTCGGCACCAGGCCGTTGGGATTGAGCTTGCGGTATTCGGGTGTGTTGACCACCCCGTACTGCAGCCCCGCGTCGACGCGCTCGAACGGCAGGCCCAGCTCCTCGCAGCACCAGAGCACCTTCCTCACGTTGACCGAGTTGGCGCGCCCCCAGATTTTCAGCATTGAATCCTCCTCAGTAACCGACCGCCTGCCCGTCGCGGCGCGGATCGCTGGCGGCGAAATAGCCGCCGTCCAGCTTCCAGATCATCTGCGCGCAGCCGAACTGGTTGTAGTCGTCGACCGTCACGATCCGGTGCCCGCGGGCCTTGAGCGCCTCGAGCGTCGCGGCGGGAAAGCCGCCTTCGACGCTCACGTCCATGCCCTGCACCCAGCGAAAGCGCGGGCCGTCGCTCGCGGCCTGCGGGTTCTGACCGTAATCGGCGATTCGCACCATGACCTGCGTGTGGCCCTGCGGCTGCATGGTGCCGCCCATGACGCCGAAGCTCATCACCGGCTTGCCGTCCTTCGTGACGAAGCCGGGAATAATGGTCTGGTAGGGGCGCTTAGCGGGGCCGACGCGGTTGGGATGGCCTTCCTTCAGCACGAAGGTGGCACCCCGGTTCTGCAGCGAGATCCCGGTGCCGGGCACCACCACGCCCGAGCCGAAGCCCATGTAGTTGGACTGGATCATCGACACCATCATGCCCGAGGCGTCGGCGGCGGTGAGGTAGACCGTGCCGCCCTTGGGCGGCGTTCCGGCGGCGAAGGGCTGCGCCTTCTTCAGGTCGATCAGTTTCGCGCGCGACGCGAGGTAGGCCTTGTCGAGCAGCCGCGCGGGCGGGAAAGGCATGTAGTCGATGTCGGCGACGTAGGCCTGGGCGTCGGCGAAGGCGAGCTTTACCGCCTCGATCTGCAGGTGCACGCTGTCGACCGAGTCGACCGGATAAGCGGCCACGTCGAAGCTCTCGAGGATGCCCAGCGCGATCAGCGCGACGATGCCCTGGCCGTTGGGCGGCAGCTCGTGCAGCGTGTAGCCGCGGTAGTCCATGGAGAGGGTATCGACCCAGTCCGCCTTGTGCGCCGCGAGATCGGAGACCTTCATCACGGCGCCGTTCGCCTTGGCATGGGCTTCGAGCCTCTCGCCGAGTTCGCCCCTGTAGAAGACCTCGCCCTTGGTAGCGGCGATCTTCTCCAGCGTCGCCGCGTGATCCGGAAAGCGGAAGCGCTGTCCGGGCGCCGGAGGCTTGCCTTCCGGCAGGAAGGCCTCGGCGAAGCCGGGCTGGACCTTGAGCTCCGCGGTCTGCGCCGCCCATTGACCCGCGATGGTCGGCGACACGAGAAAGCCGTTGCGGCCGTAGCCGATTGCCGGCTCAAACAGCCTTTCGAAGGGAAGCTTGCCGAAGCGCGCGCTCAGCTCGCGCCAGGCCGACACGCAGCCCGGCACGCTGACCGAATTCCAGCCCCGCGTGGGAATCCCTTTTTGACCGGCGAAGAATTCGGGTGTCCAGCCCGCAGGCGAGCGGCCGGAAGCGTTCAGACCGTGCAGCTGCCTGCCGTCCCAGACGATCGCGTAGGCATCCGAGCCGATGCCGTTGGAAACCGGCTCGACCAGCGTCAGCGTGATCGCGGTCGCGAGGATCGCATCGACCGCGTTGCCGCCTTCGAGCAGCATGCGCAGACCTGCCTGCGCCGCGAGCGGCTGCGAGGTCGAGACGACGTTTGCGGCGAGTAGCGGTTTGCGCGGCCAGGCGTAGGGAAGGTCCCAGGAAAAAGGCGTCATTTATCCGTTCTTTTCATGTTCAAAATCGAGTACCACGCGGCCCAGGATCCTGCCGGCCTTGAGCTCGTCGAGCGTACGGTTGACCTCGCCCGCGGGCCTCGTCTCGACCGGCGAGGGCTTGAGCTTCTTCTTCTTGGCCAGCGCGACGACCTCCTTCAGTTCCTGCAGGTCGCCGACGTAGGAGCCGATGATGCCGATCGCGCGCTGCGCGATCGGCGGCAGCGGGTAGTGCAGCTCTCCGCCGAACAGGCCGCACAGCACGTAGCGCCCGCCCTTCCTGAGCGCGCCGATGCCGAGCTGCGCGGTCGCCGGCATGCCGACGAAGTCGATCGCGCCCGCGAGCTTTCCCTGCGCGAGCGTCGCGAGCCTCTGCACGGCGTCGGGCGCGCGCGTATCGAGTACGAGCCTGGCGCCCTGCTTTCTCGCCGCTTCGAGCTTGGCCTCGTCGATGTCGCACGCGATCACGTTTTTCACGCCCTTCGCCTTGAGGACCGAGATCGCGATCAGACCGAGCCCGCCGCAGCCGAGCACCGCGATCCAGTCCTTCTGGCCCGGCGGCGGCAGCTTGTTGATCCCGCTGTAGGCGGTAAGCGCCGAGCACGCCAGCGTCGAGGCAAAGCTTTCGTCGATGCCCGCGGCGTCGAGCAGGTACCTCGGATGCGGCACCAGCACGTGGGTCGAATACGCGCCCGCCCGGTTCACACCCAGGAAGCGCGAGCCCGAGACGCAGTAGTTGTCCTTGCCGGCCTTGCACACGTCGCATTTGCCGCAGCCGATCCACGGATAGACCAGGCGCTTGTGGCCGATTTTCAGGCCCTTCGCGGCTTTTGCCGCCGCCGGACCCATCGCCTCGACGACGCCGAAGGGTTCGTGCCCGAGCGTGAACGGCGGCACGCAGCCGCGCTCCTTGACGTAGAAGCGCTTGCCGCCGCCCAGGTCGAAATAGCCGTCCCAGATGTGCAGGTCGCTGTGGCACACCCCGGCGCGCGTGATGCGCACCAGCACCTCGGTGCCCTTGGGCCTGGGCGTGTCCTGCAGCACCTTCTGCAGCGGTTTGCCGTGTTCGGTGACCTGCCAGCTGAGCATGGACTCCTCCTATGCCTTGGATGCCGCGACGAGTGCCTGGTCGATGTCCCACAGGATGTCGTCGAGCGATTCGATGCCGACCGACATGCGCACCATGTCGGGTGTCACGCCGGCCTTGATCTGTTCCTCGTCGCTCATCTGGCGATGAGTGGTCGAGGCCGGATGGATGATGAGCGTCTTGGCGTCGCCGATGTTGGCGAGATGGCTCATGAACTGCGCCGCCTCGATGAACCTCTCGCCTGCCCTGGCACCACCCTTGACCCCGAAGTTGAGCAGCCCGGAGGCGCCCCTGGGCAGGTACTTCTGCGCGAGCGCATGGTACTTGCTGCCCGGCAGGCCCGGGTAATTCACCCAGGCGACCTGGCCATGGCCTTCCAAAAACTTCGCCACCGCCATCGCGTTGGCGCAGTGCCGTTCCATGCGCACGTGTAGCGACTCGATCCCCTGCAGCAGCAGCCAGGCATTGAGCGGCGACAGCGCGGGACCGAAAGTGCGCATGATCTCCATGCGCGCCTTCATGGTGAAGCCGAAATCGCCGAAGGTTTCGTAGAAGCGCACGCCGTGGTAGCCGGGCGACGGCTCGGTCATCTCGGGGAAGTTGCCGTTGTCCCAGCTGAATTTGCCGGATTCGACCACGACCCCGCCCATGGTGGTGCCGTGGCCGCCGAGGTACTTGGTGGCCGAGTGCACCACGATATCGGCGCCCCAGTCGAACGGGCGGCACAGGTAGGGCGAGGGCACCGTGTTATCGACCACCAGCGGAATTCCCGCCTCGTGCGCGATGCCGGCGAGCGCCTCGATGTCGACGATGTTGATCAGGGGGTTGCCGAGCGTCTCGGCATACAGCAGCTTGGTCTTCCCTGGACGGATCGCGCGGCGGAAGTTCTCCGGGTCGTCCGGCGCGACGAAGGTCGTTTCGACGCCGAGCTTGTTCAGGTTGACGCCGAGCAAGGTGTGGGTGCCGCCGTAAAGGGTCGAAGCCGAAACGATGTGGTCGCCGGATTTGGCCAGGGTCAGGATCGCGACCACCTCGGCCGCCTGGCCCGTCGCGCAGCCGAGCGCCGCGCGCCCGTTCTCGAGCGCGGCCATGCGCTCCTCGAATACCGCGACGGTGGGGTTCGAAATGCGCGAATAGACGTTGCCGAAAGTCTGCAGATTGAACAGGCTCGCGGCGTGGTCGGCCGAGTCGAACACGAATGAGGTGGTCTGGTAGATCGGCGCGGCGCGAGCGCCGGTCGCGGCGTCGGGGATCTGCCCGGCGTGCAGGCAGAGCGTCTCGATGCCGAATTTGCGGTCAGCCATCCCGCGATTCTACCGGCGAGACCGTGACGTGCTCGTCGTCCACTTCGAAGTTCGCGTGGATACGCCGCATGGGCGTAGGCGTGCCTATCGCGCGCTCAGCAACTTACCGAAGGACTCGGGGCTGC
>Ga0210077_1000054_pt1 | contig 66608 bp, 61 predicted proteins | sample RushMan_CattailN_5_FD_185556 | JGI IMG/M metagenome (GOLD analysis project Ga0210077, IMG submission 185556) | Wetland microbial communities from San Francisco Bay, California, USA, that impact long-term carbon sequestration -... | ecosystem: Environmental > Aquatic > Marine > Wetlands ...
AGGTAAGAGAAGGCTAGACCGCACGCGGGCTGCTCAGGCCGTCGCGGGATTTGTAGCAGCGAGTAGGCTTACGGCTATGTTGCCGAATCCATCAGACCACCGCGCCAGACAATTTGGGTTGTGGAGCATGTTCGCGGTCCTCATCGCGTACGCGATCGTCGTAGCGTTCGTCTTCGAGCCGCTAAGCCGGGGCTTAGGCTATGAGTTTGCCAGCCTACTTGTAGTATTTGTCGCGCTATTCGTCATTCAATTTGCGCGGAAAGTTGGCGACGAAGCAATGCAGTGGTACGAGTGACCTGCCCCCTAACTGAAGCGTTTCCCTGTTACCCGACACGTACTAGTTAGACCACATCATGTGGGCGAACTTCCTCCGCAGACATTGGCTTCTCACGACGATTACCGGCGTTTGCCTGATCGTCAACATTGGCCTCGTGCTGGAAATTGCGTCCGTTGTGACTCTCGGGAAGCCTTATGGCCAGATTGTGCACAACCTGTTCCTGGGATTTGTTGTTGTTGGGCCGTCTGTCTTGGCCCTATCAGTTGTTCAGGGCGCCTACGTCTTTATGGGCAGGAAATTAGTCAATCCTGCGGAAGCCAATTGGATGCGTATCTTTCGCGTGCTCTCGATCCTGAACTCGATTATTCCGATCGTCTTCGGCGCATTCGCTTTCGCGGTGTTCTCCTTCGGGTACTTTTGGCTAGGATGGGTATAGTTCTGCATCCGCTACGTCGAACCGGCCGGCGACGGATTCGAAAAGCGTCGCATACAGTAGCCGCGCCTCATCGTCGCGTAATCCGATTTCAATGGCAGCTTTCGACCCCAAGCGGCCACTCAGTCTTTGGGCCCCTCGAGTCGTGAGGTCGGACCGCGAGTCCTCTATGGCAACCGCCAGATGTCGAGTACGCCGCTGGTCAGATGACTGTTTGCATTTCCCTCGGGCAGCGCGACGCGACCGTCGACGGCGATCGGGCTGTTCCAGTGACCACCGCCGCAGGCGAGCGTGGTCACCCCGTTCCCGGTTGCAGCGTCGTACACCCGGAGGCCGCCGCCCGGGTCGTACACGTAGAGCAGCCCGTCGGCGATGAGGGGGCTCGTCCCCGCATGGGTGTTGGACCAAAGCGACTGCAGACGATTCCCACTCAATGCCCAAGCCTGAGTGCCGTTGTTGTCGGCCACGAAGACCGTGACCCCGGTCGTGTCGCGGAGCACCGCCGGGGCTGTGAAGAGGGCCCCCCCTCCCGGGGTTTGCACCACTTGGAGTTCGTTACCCTTGTGTCCCGCCGAGCCCTGCATGGTGCTCCAATCGAGCAGCCGGAGCGTGCCGTCCTTACCGCCCTGGAGGACCAGCCCACCACCCAACAGCACAGGTGAGGTGGACCCGACGTCCAAATCCGAGGCATTGAGTTGATCGGTATTGGCGGGGGTGAAATTCCCGAGGAGCTGTATCGCGCCCGAGTCGAGCTCGAGCGTCGCGTCACCCCAATTCGTCAGGCCGTCCCAGAGGGCATTCCCCGTCGCCACAAAGATGTGCCCCGTCGCGGTGTCGATCACCGCACCGGCGCGGCCCCAGATCGCAGCGTCGCTCTCGGCGCATGAGGCAGGCTCGATGAGCCCGGCGCGATCGCTGCAGAGCGAGTTCCACACGGCAAGCAGATTTCCTGTGGCGGAGTCGAGGATTGCGACGTGCCCCTGATACGGCGGCGCATCACCGACGTAGCCACCCGTCGTCGCGATCACGTGGCCGCGATCGAAGTTGAGCGACGACGCGATCTTCTCCCGCTCAGGCAGGTTCGTGATCGACGTTTCCCATTCGACATGCCCGTCTGCAACGGCGAGTTTCCGGATCATGCCGTCGGGGGAGGCCGCGTAGATGGATTGTCGGTCGGGATCGGCGACCGGTGTCGCGGTGGTGATGCGATACGTTCCTGCCAGAGTGGCATAGCTTGGCGGCGTGTACTCCCAGAGCACCGTGCCGCTGTCGGCGTCGATGGCGATCGTCTTCCCGTAGGTGGTGGTCACGAAGAAGACGTCGTGTGTGGCGCCTTGGACTTGCGCCCCGTGGAGATAGATCGCCGAGGCGTCCACTGTGCCGTCCAGCGCCACCTGCTGCCGTGTAAGAGAAACGACGTTACCTGCGGTGATACCGGTCTTGATGCTGGGCGCGCTTGAGCGTCCCGCATCCCATCCAAACCGCGTCCAGTCCGCGACGGTGGGGACCGGAGCCGGGCCGCCGCTGGCGCCGTTCCCGCCGCCGGAGCTCCCACACCCCGACCAGGCGGTGCCGAGGAGCGCCATGCAGCCGGCGAGGATCAAGGCGAATCTGCGGCGAGAGCGTGGGGTGCGAGGCGTCATCCGGGCCCTCCGGGCATTACGGTCACACGCGATCGTTGGTCTCGTCGGACGCCGGGAGGGAGTAAAGCAGGAACCCGGCGGATGTCGAGCAGCATCCCGACAAGGTAGTCCAAACGATAGGAAATTCTATCGCGTCCGCGTTTCGAGGTGCGGGTGCGAATGACCGTTTCTGGCCGAAAGCAAACATTGGGGGGACTAGGTTTTACGCGACCTCCATCCAGCAGTCGCAGGGTAATTGGAGGTCGGTTATATAGCGTTCAAACCCCCTCGGCACGCCGCGCGCTTGAACCGCTTCTCGCGGCTCTGCGCGAGTACCATCGGAACCGGCTCTAGGAGGGGCGCCAATGCAAGCGGGAAAAAATAGCGCTGCCACCGGCTACGCACCGCCGGTACCCAAGCTGCGCCTCGTCCCGGCGTTAGAAGCTTCCGTGTTGTCGCTCGCGGTTGCCCTCACTTTTCATCACTGGATGGTTTCCGCCCCGTCCCACAGTCCGCGTCCGGGGGATTATCCCTTGTCCGCGTCGGGCGTTGTTCTCGGCACGCTGCTCCCTGCTTATCTGTTCCTCTGGGTTGCGTATTCCGTGTGGCGCAACCGGCGCGGATTTCCCGCGTGGCGCTCGGACAGGCTCATCCTTTGCGGCCTGCGCATCGTGCTCCAGCCGGTGTACTGGCTTTTCGGCATGGTGATGCTGACGAGCATCGTGTTGCCTGTCTGTCACGAATGCACGATTCGTCAGCAGATCGCGTTGACGGTTATCGGGGCGGTAAATCTCGAAAATCCGGTGACCAATCGCGCGCAAGCAAACGGGGCCCTCACCGGGTCGGGCGCGGGCATCGAAGTGAATCCCGATCGATGGATTACCGCGGGTCTCGTCGGGCGCGACGGTGCCGTGATCACCTACAACGGCAGATTGAGGATGCTGGCGGTTCTTCTGCCGGAAATGCGCCGCGATCAGGTAACTTGGTCGTGCGAGGGGATGCCGCCGAAATACTTCTCGCGTTTCGAATTCTGCAGAGACGCCAACGGCGAGACGAGTTTCGCCTTGCGCGACAGCGGCTCGCCGCGGGAGGACGCGCTCGCCCTGCTCGCGCGCGCGGCGGTGTGGCAAAGACAGGTCGAGTCGTCCGCGCTCGCGCACGGAACTCTCGACGACAGCGCCCGCACGACACTCGTGCGACGGCAGGGGCTGATCGACTTAGCGCTGCTCGACAGCAACGGCAGAATGGCGCTCTACAGCGACCGCCATGGAACCTTCGCGCTGCTCGAGCCAACGCTCGAGAAGGGCAAGGTGACCTGGCGCTGCCACATCTGGCCCGCGACGGCCGCGACCGCTGGGTGCGCACCTGGGCGGTGAGCAAGGACATCCAAGGCGAATGTCCGCTCTTTGGCCGGCAGCGGACGTTCTCCGGGCCGACCACTTGCGTGCCGGGGCCCCCAATGCCCTGAAATCAGGCAAGTACGGCCACTTCCCAGGGCACTCGGACGCTGTTGACCTTAGCGACAAACCCCCTTGGGGACGCCACTCCGATATACCTATCGACAAGCGCGGCTGACAGTCCTGCATGTATTCGACCGACTGCGACGGCGAGCGTATCTGGTGCGAGCAGCACCGGCTTGTGGTGATATCGCCCTACGGTTGGTAGGAGCGCGAGGCGGGATGTGACTAGCGCAGAGCTTGTACGCCTTCGTTCTTCTTCTTTTGCGCGAGGTCCGTCATTATCTTCGCATAGCACTCGGCACATACGGCCCGGTTACTCTTCGGTCCGGGCAGTATTCGGAAGGTCGCGCGCGGCTTCGAGTGCTGGCCGTGAAAACAGTATCTCAGCGGATCGAGGTTCACCATCGGTTGATTACCGGCATGCGCTACGCGTCGGATTTGCTGCCTTCGGCGAATCGTGGGCGCTAGTGGATAGCGCTACGCGAGTGCGTCAGCAGTACGTGCAGATTGTGGATGTCTTTCACTACATGCAGGTGAGCGCTCAGTAAGCGAGCAGACGAAGGCAAGCTCCCAATTTCTTCGGAAGGTGTTTGCGGATTGCCAATCTCCGTTGCATGGCGTTCAATCGCCCCAAGCCAGTACTGAATCGCGCCGTCGAGGTTCTTCGCGCGCATGTGCTGGCAGAACTTGAGAATGTGAGGGATTGCCTCGGCAGGCAAGGACGATTCGGCTACGTACCTGTCAAGCTCGCTATTCAGGCTTTCCACCATGCCGAGAAGCTGTTTCAATTCGCGGGATTCCATGTTTACCCCCGTCAACGCGCCTAAACGCGACCCACTCCGTATCAAAACATTGGGGCGCGCAACGACGCTAAGAACCAAGTCGCGATTTGCACCTTTTGACATTGTCAAAGAAACCCTGATGACGGCATGCGCCGGCGTGCTAGCGGCAGTCTTCTTTCCGGCAGGCCCGCGCAGCTGGTGGGAGCGCGGCGCGGGGTGCGACGAGTGGGCATGGGGGTAAATAGCGGAGCCGATATCGCTTTGATAACCCTGTCTGCCGAGTTTCGCGGCCCTGAACCGACCCCCCCCCTACTCGGAAGCCCGTAGAACTGCGCTATGCGACGATTCGAAGCTCCGAGCTCAGCGTCTCTGAAGCGCAAAGCTCCGATCCCCTTGGGGACGCCATCCTGCTTGGCAGGCAAGCTAGTTTCTGAGCGCTTTTTCAAGCGACGAGAGCGACGTCCCGCGGGAACCCGTACGCTTCGACCTCAGCGACAAGTCCCCTTCGTGACGCCGTCGCCACGACCGAACCTTTTTCTGACGTATTGATTCAGGTGACGGATTGGGAATGAGCGTAGATGGTCCGCTTCATCGCCCTTTTAGGGGGATGCAATGGATGCGCAAAGACGGAGCCGGCTGAAGAGGATGCTGCAACGCATCGGCGGATGCATCGCTCGCGATGCTCCTCCCGACATAGCGGCATGCGAGATTTGCAGGAAGATTCAATGCGCGAATGACGAATGGATCGTGTGCGAGAGGCGGATTGCGCACGCGAAGTGCCTGGAAGAAATTGAGAACAAGAAACGGTCCTGAGCCTGTGAGTCGGGTTGCGACACGCAGTGCCGCCACGAATAACCTCAGGCGCTCCGTCGCCTATCGCCATCCCTCAACTGGTAGCGTTAGAGCAATCATATAGCGCTCGAATCTCCCTGGGGTCGGTGGGCGCGCGGCGTAGGGTGCGATGAAGCGTAGTAAGGGGCTACCGCGACCGGCGCCCCGAGTTTTTTGCGCTACAGGGAGTGTCGACTATCGCAAGCCATTTGCCATCGGCCTGCGCGATGTTGCCGACTAGGTACCCGCCGAATCTTGTCATGTGCTGCACACGCAGCAATACTTCTCGCGGGCTCGGCCCGGTGACGAGGTACTTAACGCCTACCTCCTCGACGCTGCATCCGTCCTCTACGTCGGCCTCGGCGCTCATGCGTGAAGCTGCTTCCCGCAGCTCAGATAACTTCAGGCGATCGCTAATATCACTTACAGGGGCGCGTTCCGGAATTGTGCAGGCTCCGGTCCAGCGGGACCCATCCGCAACCGCCTCCGCCAAGATTTTGGCGCCGCGCCCCACATACTTGACGAGCGCACCGTCAACTTCCTCTCGTGAGTCGCCGCCCACCATCAGACAATCCCCAGTATCCAATACGCTTACCGCCATCGGCCCATCTCCGAGAGAGACGTGGCTAATTGTAAGAAACCATCAAATGCCGGTGGAGGTAATAAGTCACGGTTCCAGATCTCACTCTTCTTCACCGGGATTCTTACCGCGCCGTCGTTCTATGCGGACGACTTATCGGATCTGGCCAAGACCCCGGTCGTTGGCCGCGCGGCGACAGGCAGAAGGAGCGCCCCGCGAGGCAAACCGCTGGCTTGGGCATAGTGCATAAGACCGAAGAGCAGCGAGCGCTGGCTGCTTTGCCTCTGGGCGGAGGTCGGCTCTCCGTAATAGGGCCTTGATTCGATCGCCCGTGCTCTTAGGGGATCGTCCGGGCGTCCAAGGCCCTCATTCATGCCCTCTATGTTGTGATGCCTGATGCACGCGCGAAACCTGCTCGACCGCCACCAGATAGAGACCTATCAGCCCTAGTGCTGATGCAAACACAGAGCCTGCGGCCGCGATTCCGGCATATAGAGGGATTTGCGCCAAGGGGGTACCAAGGATATCCGCTGGCCAAAGGCCCACGCTGAACGCGAAGATCGCGGAGATCAGCAGTAGCTGCGTGAGAAGCTCGAAGCTGATGCCGAGCCAGTCGGAAACGCTGAATTTGGAAGTGGTCATGATCGCTTTGTCGTGCATGTCGGACCTGTTATTAGCCTTGGTCCCGCCAGTTTGTCGCGCGCCTCAAATAGGGCCAGCCAAGATTCCCTGAGGTCCACACATTTTGACCATTTGGTCTCGCGCGTCCGTTCGGGCGCGGTGGGGCAATCGGGACGGTGGCGCTCTGCGCCGTGCAGTGTTGCAGTGGCGAGGAGCATGCTGCTTGGAAGCAATTGCGATTGACCGCTGGAATGAGGGCCCGGCAACGGTTTCCTGCTGCGCGGTTCGACAGGCAGCTGTTATAGATTGTCAAATCGCGTATTTCTTCACGAAAGTAGCCCGGTTCCCGGATTCAGACGTGAGGAATTCACTGTGCGGAAATGTTGAGGACGGCTAGTTTGAGTTCGTCGAATTCGCAATGCCGGCGCACTTAGTCGCCGGGTAGGGGGATCAGATGACGAACAAACGCCACATGTGGTCAACGACGTTGATCGCGTTCATTACGGCTTTTCTCGCGAGCGGTATTGCGATCGCCGCAGACGAGGTCGAATGCAACAATCCTGTGTTAGATACCAACGGCGCCGTCGCAGTAGACACCAACGGGAAACCCTTCCCGCAGCCGCTCGTCTTCGACAGCAGCGGTACGGTCGAGGTTAACGGCGCAATAGTTAACGGAGCAGGTTTCAACGCATGCTCCGCACCCGCAGGTCGCGACATTGACTACTACACCTTCAAGGCGAATGCTGGCGACGTCCTTAACCTCGCCATCTTGAACGCCTTCGAGGGGACATACCCGACATGGATTGACCTTGCCGTGTTCGGACCGTCTGGTGGCGATGTTTACCATATGTATCGTGAGACTATGGTCAATCTGGGACCGACCGGACCTGGCCAGAGTATCTACGACCCCGCCATTCCCGATTTCGTTGCGCAGGAAAAGGGAACCTATTACGTGGGCATTAGCAGCTATCCGGGCCAGTTCGACCGCATCGACCACTTGACCTCTCTCAACGTTAACACCCCGCAGTCCCCGTACCCCGGTCAGGTTGGCAGCTATACGCTGCGGATTACGGGCGCCAAGCCGGCGGTGCTTCAGATCAACATCGATATCAGGCCGGGCCGGCGCGACGTCATCTGGTCCGCCACCGCGGTACGCGAGTTTTCCGGGCGGGGCCGCGATTCCGACCGGGACGACGATTCCGGGCGGCATCACGCCCTCGAGGGACTCCGTCATCACTTCAGGAACGGCCTCCCGGTGGCGCTGCTGTCGTCGGACACGTTCGATGCGATGGACGTGGACCAATCCTCGCTCAAGTTCGGCAGCACGGGCGATGAAGACAGCCTTATTCGCTGCAACCGACACGGCGTCGACGTGAACCAGGACAAGCGGCCCGACCTCATCTGCTGGTTCGATTTCACCAAGTCGGATTTCGTGCCGGGCGACAACGAAGGCGTGGTCACCGGATCGACGAATTCGGGCGGTGCCTTCGAGGGCAAAGGCGTGTTGAAGATGGTGACGGGGATGCCGCGCCTCCGAGATCATGGTCGCGACCACGATCACGGCCGTCGCCGCCACGGACGCTGATCCGGCAGGCGGCCTTCTCAGGCGCAGGAAGCGTCAAGTCCCTGACGGAGACACGCCTGCTGTAGAAAGGATCTCCAAGTCGTTTTGAAAACGCCGCCTTTGCACGACGAGTGCAAAGGCGGCTCTGTTTTGGCGGCAGCTGACGTTTCCGCGGCCGATGCGCTAAGCTGCGGCCCCAATTAACTCGGGAGCCGCATCGTGACCTCACGCACCCACGTCTTGCTCTGGACCGACTCGACCACCGCGTATCTCGACGCAATCAAGGCCGCCGGCCTGGCCGAGCGCGTCGTGCTCGATTGCCTGCCGCGCAAGGAGAGACCGTCGGCCGAGCAGATGGCACATACCGAGGCCCTGATGTCCTACGGCGTCCCGTCCGGCGTGCTGCCGAAGATGCCGAAGCTGCGCTGGGTGCAGGCGATGACCGCGGGTGTCGAGGGCTGGCTCGCGATGCCCGACCTGCCGGCGGCGGTGACGCTCACCTGTGCGCGGGGCACGCACCGGGAGTCGATGCCGGAGAACATCATCGGCGCGCTGCTTTACGTGGCCAAGCCCTACGCTGAAGCGGTCGAGAACCAGAAGCTGCGCAAATGGGTCCAGCGCCCGGCGCAGCCGCTATCGGGCAAGACGCTCGGCATCCTGGGCTTGGGCGCGATCGGGCAGGACGTCGCGCGAATCGCCGCCGCGCTCGGCCTGCGGGTGATCGGCACCCGGCGCCGGCCGGAGCCGATGGACTGCGTTGCCGAAGTGCTGCTGCCCGAGCGCACGCCCGAAGTGTTGGCCCAGTCGGACTTCGTCCTGCTGCTGCTGCCGGCCACGCCGCAGACCGACGACTTCATCAACTCCGAGCGCCTGGCGATGATGAAGCCCGGCGCCTGGCTGCTGAATTTCGGCCGCGGCCATCTGATCAAGGACGACGACCTGATCGCCGCGGTGAAAGCGAAGAAGATCGCGGGCGCCGTGCTCGATGTCTACCGGCAGGAGCCGCTGCCGGTCGAGCACCCGTTCTGGAGCACCGAGGGAATCATCGTGCTGCCGCACATCGGCGGCCCGCACCCTCAGCGCGACCAGATCGTCGCCCGCCTGTTCGTCGAGAATCTCGGCCGCTTCCTGGACGGCAAGCCGCTCAAGGAAGTCGTCGACCGCGAAGCAGGATACTGATTACGCGGGGGTGAAACCGCCACCGCCGCGTCGCAGCGCTGACTTCGGGTCGCCTAGGCGGTCGCGTGCTCGGCGCGGGCCATGCGGTTGCGCCCGAGCCGCTCGTCCACCAGCGTGACGATCTCGTGCAGCGTCTCGGAGTGCAGCTCGAGCTGGTGGGCGATGCGGCGCACCAGGCTGTCGACGCGCTCGATGTGATGGGCGCCGCCGAACAGGGCGCGCGCGGCGGACGAGGGCTTGGCAAGGCCTTCGGCGGCCTTGGCGTACTTCTCGAACGGGACCAGGTCCTCGCTTTCGGCGCCCAGCCGGTGGCATAGCTTTGCCACCCAGTCGTAGATCTCGCGCGAGATGGCGACGTCGCCGTGCACCGCTTCCTTGATGGGGATCATGTCGTCGGGCCGGATGCAGCGGTAGTTGCCGGCGATCAGCATCGGCCACTTCGCGAGCGGTACGAAGACCGAGTCGTGGACCTTGAGCTTGACCGGGATTTCGAGCTCTTCGCCGTCGACGGCGAAGCGGGCGCACTCGATGCCGTCGGCGAGCTCGCGCAGCATCGCGGTGTCGTGCTCGGATTCGAAACGCGCAACCTTGAAGTTGGTCGGCAGGCCCACCTGCAGCACGTTCTTCGGCTGGTCGGCCGGGCGGAAGGCCTGCGGGTCGGGGCTGGCCAGGGTGATGTGCGCCGGGTCGAAGCCTTCCCAGACCGCGGGATCGGCGTAGCAGCCCTCCAGCGCGTCGGTGGCGAGGCCCGGAATGCGCTTGAGGTAGGGCAGGGGCGGCATGTTCATGATCGCGAAGCACGGCTTGCGCGAACGGGCGATGCGGCCCATCAGCTCGCGCACGCCTGGCGCGCCGTACTGAGATTCCTGCATGCCGAGCACGATCAGGTCGAAGGCGCCCGGATCGACCTCGTCCGGCGTTCCGGCGCGCAGCCCGCCGGGACATTGCCCGGAGGCGATCTCGACCGGCGAGGCGCGGCCCTTGAGCGGGAAGCGCACAATGGTCCCCTCGCGGTTGATCCGCTCGGCGGTCGACCCGGTGCATACCAGGGTGACGCGGTGACCGGCCATCAGCAGCTTGGTGGCGAGCAGCGAGCCGTACGAGGCTCCCAGGATCAGAACGCTGTATCGCTTCATCGGGACTCTCCTTGCGTGACGACCGTGGCGCAGTATAAGCAGCGAAATCTGGTAAATTTGACTGTGGAAATTTCACAATGTAAATTTCACACATGACTTCAGCCACGAGGGCGCTCGCCGCATGACGCTGCACACCCGTAAGAGCCACTTCCTCGGCACCAAGCTGCGTGCGCTGCGCAAGCGCAACGGCCTCACCCTGGAGGAGCTGTCGGCGCGCTGCATCCAGCTCGATTCGCACGGCGCACCGTCGGTGTCGTATCTCAGCATGATCGAGAGCGGTAAGCGGGTACCCTCCGAGGATGTGCTCGGCCTGCTGTCGTCGGTCTTTCAGCGCGAGCCGGGCTGGTTTCTCGACGGCAACCCGGAAATCGAGGTGCCCGCGGTCAAGGCGCGCGCCGGCGGCGCGGCAGGCGTGCCGCTCGAGCCGGCGTTCCTATTCTCCAAGGAGCTGCTGCAGGCGGCGATCCCCGAGCTGCTGACCCAGACCGGCACCACCGGGCGGCAGTTCGCGCACCTGCTGATCCGCTCGCATCAAGAGATGTCGCGCAACGATTTCCCCGACCTCGAGCGCGCGGCCGAGAGCGTCGGCGAGCGCAAGTTTCCGCTCGAGGTCGACGACCTGTTGCGCCTGTGCCGGCAGCACGGCCTCAGCGTGCGCTGGTTCGACAGGAAGCCCGTGCTCGCGCGCGACAACGACCGCGAGCTGCGCAGTGTGCTGCGCTCTTTCTTCGAGTCGCCGCGCACCGTGTATCTCAACCGCGGCCTGCAGGCGAGCCCGGCGCGGCTGAAGTTCGACCTTGCCTCGCACCTGGGGCACAAGCTGCTGCACGGCGGCGACGGGCTCAAGTCGGCGCACGCCACCGGCGGCGAGATGGGCGGCAGCCCGGAAGGCGCGCAGGCCGCCGGCATGAGCGCGCAGGACGTGCTGCACGCCTGGCGCGACTTCGAGTGCAGCTTCTTCGCCGGCGCGCTGCTCGCGCCAAAGGCGCCGTTCCGCCGCTTCCTCGCGCGCGAGTCCTACCGCGTCGAGGCGGGCGAGAAGATCGAGCTCACTCCGGCGCTGGTGATGCGGCGTATGACCAAGGTATCGCCCTATCCCTACTGGCACTTCTTCGACGCCTACCCGCCGGGCTACCTGCGCGCGGTGTACCGCGGCAACGGCATCCCGCTGCCCTGGGGCAACATGGCGCAGGCGACCGACCCCTGCCCGCAGTGGGCCGTGTTCCGCATGCTGCACGAGCATCGCGGCGCCGACCGTGGCTCGCAGATCTCCGTGCTGCGCGACGGCGACCAGTCGCTCTTGTACTGCTGCCACTCGCGGCGCACCAACGACATGGCGGGCAATCCGCACGTGCTCTCGGTGGGGATCGACCTCGTGCCGGCGCTGCGCTCGCACAGCGTCGACGCCGAGGACCTGGTCGCGAGCATCGCCGAAGCCTGCCAGCACCAGCACGGCGAGGCGCGCATCCCGAAGGCCGCCGCCGAGGCCATCGGGAGCGTGGCAAAGGTGCTCAACATCGCCTGGGTCGAGGACGCGCTCGCGAATCCCGCGCGCATCATTTGCCCGCGCAGCACGCATTGCCCGCGCGGCGTGCATTGCGACGGCGAGGGCGCCTCGCGCGCGCGCGAGATCACCGACCTGCGCAAGGAAATCATCAGCAGGGCACGCCGCGCGCGCTAGCGCCCCGGCGTGGGGCTCGCGCGCCTACTTCGGGCAGGAATCGGTTGCGGAGGGAACCTTTCCCACCAGCAACAGGAAGTTCGCGAACGGCCCCATGTTCCCCATGGCCTCGAGCATCGGGCCCTGGAACTCCAGACGCCCGAAGAACATCGCCTTGGTCGGGCCGTATTCGCCCTTGCCCATTTCGACCCAGCGGCTGGTCCACGCGTGCATCACGTAGTCCGCGTCGCCGTCGAGCGTCGCGTTCTCGATCGCGCCGCCGTACACGCACTGGGCCCGCGGTCCCTTCGTGCCGATGCGCAGCTCGACCGGCCGGCTATCCTTGCAATCGGTGCGGTAGACGTGGATCAGCTTGTAGCCGCGTCCTTTGTCGTTCTTGATCCATCCGGATTTCGCCAGCCCTTCGGTCAGCACGGAATCTTTGTTCCAGGCGGCGCAGGCTTCCCTGGCCCATTCCGCGGACATCATGACCGGCGCGGCCTGCGCCAGGCTCGCCCCGGCGAGGCCGAGCGCGGCGGCGAACACACGAATCGAGACTCGCTCCATGTTCCCTCCTCCCGGGCGGTAAAGCGGTGTGAGACAAACTATCCGAACGTCGCGCGCCGGACCAATCATTGAAATTGCTGGCCCGATTAGCCGCCTGGGCGCGACCGGCCGGTCCGTCGCGGGATTCGCGGGCTTCGCCCCCGGCAAGGCGTGTTCCGTCGCATCGCGGTTGTGCCGCGCCCGGGCAGCAGGGACAATCTCGCCGCTTGCATTCAGGGACCAGGACGGATGACTGACAAGGAATCGGCCGGCGCCGCGCAGGTGGCGCGCCTGCGGGAGGTGGTGAAGACTTACGACGACGAGGGCCTGCGGGTGACCGCCGTCAACGGCATGACCTTCGACATCCCGCGCCAGCGCTTCGCGATGATCGTCGGACCCTCCGGCAGCGGCAAGACGACGCTGCTCAACCTGCTCGGCTGCATCGACACGCCGAGCTCGGGCCGGATCGAGGTCTGCGGCGAGGACGTGGCCGCGCTGTCGGACGACGCGTTGTCGGACTTCCGCTCGCGCCACATCGGCTTCATCTTCCAGAACTTCAACCTGGTGCCGGTGCTGTCGGCCTACGAGAACGTCGAATATCCGCTCCTGCTGCTCGGCACCGGTGCGGACGAGCGGCGCGATCGCACCGAGGCGATGCTCGAGTCGGTCGGCCTGACCGCGCAGCGCGACCACCGCCCGAACCAGCTGAGCGGCGGCCAGAAGCAGCGCGTGGCGATCGCGCGTGCGCTGGTCAAAGGCCCCGAGCTGGTGCTCGCCGACGAGCCGACCGCGAACCTCGACAGCCACACCGGCGCCGCGATCATCGAGTTGATGCGCGGGATCCAGCACGAGCGCGCCGCGACCTTCATCTTCTCGACCCACGATCCGCAGCTGATCTCGCACGCCGAGGAGACGTACACGATCCGCGACGGCAAGCTGGTCGAGCACCGCTCGGAGGCGGCATGACGCTGCTGCTCAAGATCGCCTCGCGCAACATCCTGCGCAACGGCCGCCGCTCACTGATGACGGTGCTCGCGATCGCGGTGGGCGCCAGCGCGATGCTCCTGTTCGGCGAGTACATCGCGTTCATGATCCTCGGTCTGCAGACCACGATGGTGCAGAGGATCGGCCACCTCACGGTGTCCAAACAGGGCTACTTCGAGCTTGGCTCGGGTAATCCGGCCGCCTACGGCATCTCTCATTACCGCGACGTGATGAAGCTGATCGAGGACGACCCGGTGCTCAAGCGGATGGTCAACGTGGTGACGCCCAACGTGACGCTGTACGGCATCGCGGGCAACTTCGACGTCGACGCCTCCAAGACCTTCTTCGGCTCGGGGGTGGTGCCCTCGGACCGCGAGCGCATGCGGCAGTGGAACGAATACCGCTTCGAGCGCACCCGGCCCGCCCTGGCGCCCGTGATGTCGGATGCCGAGCCCGCGCGCGGAGTGATCGGGGTGGGCCTGGCGCGCATCCTCGGCCTTTGCCGGCCGCTCGAACTCGGCGACTGCCCCGATCTGCCGAAGCCCGCGCAGGACGGGACGGGACCCGCCGTGCGGGACTTCAAGGAGCTTGCACAGCGCGACCTGCCCGGGAACCGCCCCGCGCGCGGCCTGCCGCGCATCGACCTCCTCGCGGCGACCGCGGGCGGCGCGCCGAACGTGGTGAGCCTGTACGTCGCGCGCGCCGAGCCGCAGGGCGTGAAGGAGCTCGACGACAGCTACGTGGTGATGCCGCTCGCGCTGGCGCAGCAGCTGCTCTACGGCCGCGGCGAGCACAAGGCGGTCGGCATCGTGCTGCAGCTGCACCGCAGCGAAGACATCCCGGCGGCGCGCGCGCGGCTCGCGTCGCTGTTCAGGCAGCACGGGCTCGGGCTCGAGGTGCACGACTTCACCGAGCTGCAGCCGGTATACAAGCAGATCATCGGCATGATGAGCGCGATCTTCAGCTTCATCGCCGCGATCATGGGCGTGATCGTCCTCTTTACGGTGGTGAACACGATGAGCATGAGCGTCATGGAGCGGGTGAACGAGATCGGCACCACGCGCGCGCTCGGCGTCCGCCGCGCCGGCATCCGGCGCCAGTTCGTCGCCGAAGGGCTGCTGCTCGGCGTGCTCGGCGCGAGCGCCGGGCTGCTCGCGGGCGCGGCGCTCGCCTACCTGGTCAACCGCGCCGGCCTGACCTGGACCCCGCCGATGCAGGCGCGGCCGGTGCCGCTGCGGCTGCTCTCGAGCGGCATGCAGACGCTGGTGATCAGCGTCTGGCTCGGGCTGGTCGGGCTCGCCACGCTCGCCGCGCTGATCCCCGCCAACCGCGCCGCGCGGATGCAGGTGGTCGACGCGCTGAGGCACGTATGAGGTTCGCGACGCGCTTTTTCGTGTTGTCTCTCGTGTTGATCTCTTGCGGCGCGCAGGCCGCGCCGACGGCGCAGGAGATCGTCGCCGCCTCGGACAAGGTGCGCAACCCGGGGCAGCCGTTCCGCCTCACCAGCACGCTGCAGGAGTACGTCGGCGGCCAGCCGCGCGACCGCGTGGTGCTCACCGTGTACGCGAAGGAGGACGCGGCGACGCGCCAGTTCAAGAACCTGGTGCGCTACGTCGATCCGCCGCGCGACCGCGGCAAGATGGTGCTGCTCGACGGCACCCGGATGTGGTTCTACGACCCGGCCTCCAAGGTGAGCATCCGCATCTCAGCGCAGCAGCGCCTGATGGGCCAGGCCTCCAACGGCGACGTGATGACGGTGAACCTCGCGCGCGATTACCGCGCCACGCTTTCCGGCGAGGAGACGCTCAAGGACGCCGACCGAAACGAGCGCGCCTGCTGGCGCCTCGAGCTTGCCGCCGCCACCGACGACGCGGTCTACAGCCGGATCGAGTACTGGGTCGAGCGCTCGAGCTACCGGCCGGTGAAGGGCAAGTACTATTCCGACAGCGGGCGGCTGCTCAAGATCGCCTACTTCCGCGCCTTTCGCGACGAGCTGGGCGCGGCGCGCCCGACCGAGAGCATCATTATCGACGCGGTCGACCCCAATCAGGTCACCACGATCAACTCCTCGGGCTACCGCTTCGAGACGATCCCCGAGGCCTGGTTCCAGCGCGAGTTCCTGCCGCGGCTGAAGGCCGAATGATGCGCGCCGCCGGCGCGCTCGCCGCGGCGCTCGCCTGCGCCGCGCTCGCGGCGCGCGCCGACGATGTCGACCTGATCCCGCAGGCGGTGCGGCAGGCCGCGCCGGCGGCGCCCGCCGCACGCGAGCGCGCCGCGAAGCTCAACCTGGAGGACGCGCTCACCGTGTGGTCGCTGCGCGAGCCCGCAGTGCCGGTGCCGGGCGGCACGAGCCTCGACGCGCGCAACCGCACCAGCGTCGACCTGCGCGGGCGCTGGCGGCTCGGCGAGCGACTCGAGATGTCGGTGAGCGACCGCGCGAGCGCGATCGAGGAGAACGACTTCGCCTTTCTCTCGAGCCGCGCCTGGCGCAACGACTGGCGCGAGGGCTACTTCACCTGGGAGCCCGCACCGCGCGCCTGGCTCGAGGCCGGCCGCATCAACCTGAGGAACGGAGTCGCGCTCGGCTTCAACCCGACCGATTTCTTCAAGACGCGCACGCTGGTGGACCAGAGCTCGCAGGACCCGTCGGCATTGCGCGAGAACCGCCTCGGCACCTTCATGCTGCGCGGCCAGCGCATCTGGGACGGCGGCTCGGCGAGCCTCGCCTGGGCGCCGCGCCTGTATTCGCCTACGCCGCTCGAGATCGGCCTGCCTGCGGCGGGCCTGCGCGCGGGGCTGGACCGCACCAACGGCGCCGCGCGGCTGCTCGTCAGCACGAGCTTCGAGCTGGCGGACCTCGCCCCCCAGCTGCTCCTTTACCGCGAGAACGGCGCCACCCGCCTCGGGCTCAACCTCTCGCGCACGGTGGGCAAGAGCGTGGTGCTGTACGGCGAGTGGGCGGGCGGGCGCTACCCGAAGCTGATCACGCGCGCGCTCGCCTACGGGCGCGAGACCGGCACGCTGCCCCCGGCCGCGCCGCCGGTGCTGCCGACCGAGGCGGGCGACGCGTTCCAGAACGACCTCGCGCTCGGCCTTTCCTGGACCGGCACGGCGAAGCTCACCGTCAACGCCGAATATCTGTATCACCAAGCCGGCATGACGCGCGAGGACTGGCGGCGCTGGTTTAGCACGGGATCGGCGAAGGCCAGCTCGCTACCGGTCACGGGCGCGCTGTGGTACATCCGCGCCTTCGCCGCCGACCAGCAGGAGCCGGCGACACGCGAGCAGTTGTTCCTGCGCGCGGCCTGGAGCGACGCCTTCGTGCCGCATCTCGATCTGAGCGGGTTTGCGCTGGTGAACCTCTACGACCGCTCGCGCCTGGTGCAGCTCGGCGCAACTTACGACTTCTCCGACCGCTGGAGGCTTGGCGCCTACCTGGGCGCGAACCTCGGTCGCGCCGACAGCGAGCGCGGCAGCCTGCCGCAGGCGCACAGTGCGGTGCTGCAGGCGCTGTACTACTTCTAGTCAGCTCTTCAGTTCAGGAAAGTCCTCGTCCCAGAACTCGTTCCTGCGCCGCGCGTCGCCCTGGCGCTCGTTCTCGGCGCCGCGCAGCTCGACGCGGCGGATCTTGCCCGAGATGGTCTTGGGCAGCTCGGCGAACTCGAGGCGGCGGATTCGCTTGAACGCGGCAAGCCGCTCGCGCGTGAAGCGGAAGATCGACAGCGCGGTCTCGCGCGACGGATCGAAGCCGGGCTTGAGCACAAGGTAGGCCTTGGGCACCGACAGGCGCAGCGCGTGCGGGCTCGGCACCACCGCCGCCTCGGCGACCGCTTCGTGCTCGATCAGTGCGCTCTCCAGCTCGAAGGGGCTGATGCGATAGTCGGCGCTCTTGAAGACGTCGTCGGCGCGGCCGACGTACCAGAAGTAGCCGTCGCCGTCGCGCGCGGCGACGTCTGAGGTGCGGTAGTAGGCGCCGCCGAGCAGCTCGCGGGTGCGCTCGGGGTTGTCTATATAGCCGGTCATCAGCCCGAGCGGGCGCGGCTCGAGATTGATCGCGACCTCGCCTTCGTCGGCGGGCTTGTCGTCGACGACGTCGAGCAGCTCGATGCGGAAGCCGGGCAGCGGCCGTCCCATCGAGCCGATCTTCACTGCTTGTCCCGGAGGGTTGCCGAGCTGCGCGGTGGTCTCGGTCTGGCCGTAGCCGTCGCGCACCGTGATGTTCCACGCCGCCTGCACGCGCTCGATCACCTCCGGGTTGAGCGGCTCGCCCGCGCTCGCCAGCTCGCGCAGCTTGATCGGCCAGGACTTGAGGTCTTCCAGGATCAGCATGCGCCACACGGTGGGCGGCGCGCAAAGCGTGGTGACGCCGTAGCGCACCAGCGCGTCGAGCGTCTTCTTCGCGTCGAAGCGCGCGAGGTTGTAGAGGAAGATCGTCGCGCCTGCGTTCCACGGCGCGAAGAAGCAGCTCCAGGCGTGCTTGGCCCAGCCGGGCGAGCTGATGTTGAAGTGCACGTCGCCTTCGCGCAGCCCGAGCCAGTACATGGTCGAGAGATGCCCGACCGGGTAGCTCTGGTGCGTGTGCTGCACCATCTTCGGCTTCGCCGTGGTGCCGGAGGTGAAGTAGAGCAGAAAGGGATCGTCGGCGCGGGTCGCGCCCTCGGGCGCGAAGTCCGCGGCGGCGGCATCGGCCTGCTTGTACGGCGTCCAGCCCGGCGCCTCGCCGCCCACCAGGACACGCGTGTAGTTGCCCGGCACGTCGGCGAACTTGGCGCTCGCGGCGGCGTCGGCGACCACGTGGTGGATCTTGCCGCGCTCGATCCGGTCGGCGAGGTCGGCTTGGGTCAGCTGCGTCGTCGCCGGGCTCACCACCGCGCCGAGCTTCATCGCCGCCAGGGTGATCTCCCACAGCGGCACCACGTTCGGCAACATGACGAGCATGCAGTCGCCGCGCTTCACGCCGGCTGCGCGCAGGAAGTTCGCGACGCGGTTGGAGCGCGCGCTCATTTCCTCGAAGCTCACGCGCGCCTCGGCCCCGTCCTCGCCGACCACCCACAGCGCGGTGCGCGAGTTGCCGCGCGCGATGACGTCGAAGTAGTCGCGCGCCCAGTTGAACTCGGTGAGCTGCGGCCAGCGGAACCCCGCATAGGCCGCCGCGTAGTCTTCGCGCTTCGCGATCAGGAAATCGCGGGCTTGCAGGAAGCTTTCGGTCGCGTTCATGCTGTCTTTCCTCCGGCAGATTCAGTCGGCAAACGCCGATCATATTCGCCGCAGCGGCAAATTAGAAACCCGTGTTTGCCCGTGCTCGGTTTGGTACCCTTCCCCTGTAGTGGGCGACCAGAGAATGCCCCGGGGGAGGCGCCATGAGCATCGAGCATTTCGACCTGCTGATCGTCGGCGCGGGCCTGTCGGGCATCGGCGCGGGCTACCACCTGAAGACCCGCTGTCCCGGCAGGACATACGCCATCCTCGAGGGCCGCGACGCCATCGGCGGCACCTGGGACCTGTTCCGCTATCCCGGCATCCGCTCCGATTCCGACATGTACACGCTGGGCTATTCGTTCCGGCCGTGGGAGGAAGCCAAAGCGATCGCGGCAGGACCGTCGATTCTCAAGTACGTGCGCGACACCGCGCAGGAGAACGGCATCGACCGCCACATCCGCTTCGACCACCAGGTCAAGCGCGCCTCCTGGTCGTCGCAGGACGCACGCTGGACCGTCGAGGCCGAGCGCGGCAGCGCGAAGCAGCCGGCGCGCTTCACGTGCAACTTTCTGTTCGTCTGCGGCGGCTACTACAAGTATTCAGGAGGCTATGCGCCCGACTTTCCCGGCGTGGAGCGTTTCGCCGGCCGCATCGTGCACCCCCAGAAGTGGACCGACGACATCGACTACGCCGGCAAGCGCGTGGTGGTGATCGGCAGCGGCGCGACCGCGGTCACCCTGGTGCCGGAGTTGGCGAAGAAGGCGGCGCACGTGACCATGCTGCAGCGCTCGCCCACCTGGGTGGTGGCGCGCCCCGCGGAAGACGCCGCCGCCAACCGCCTGCGCCGCTGGCTGCCGTCGATGCTCGCCTACCGCATCAACCGCTGGAAGCGCGTGCTGCTGCAGCAGTATTTCTTCAACCTGTGCCGGCGCGATCCTGCGCGCGCCAGAGCGTTGATCCTGGGCGGGGTGCGCGCCTACCTCGGCCCCGACTACGACGTCGAGCGGCACTTCACGCCGCGCTACAACCCCTGGGAGCAGCGCCTGTGCCTGGTGCCTGACGCGGACCTGTTCCTCGCCATCCGCAGCAAGAAGGTGTCGGTGGTCACAGACCGCATCGAGGCCTTCACCGAGAAGGGCATCAAGCTCACTTCCGGCGCTGAGCTCGAGGCCGAGCTGATCGTCACCGCGACCGGGCTGAATCTCGAGGTGCTGGGCGGGCTTAAGCTCGCGGTCGACGGCGAGCGCATCGATCCGGCCAAGACCTTCAACTACAAGGGCCTGATGTACAGCGGGGTGCCCAACCTCGCGTCCTCGTTCGGCTACACCAACGCGTCGTGGACGCTGAAGTGCGACCTCACCTGCGAATACGTTTGCCGCCTGCTCAATTACATGAAGAAGCACGGCTGCCTGCAGTGCACGCCGCGCAACGCCGACGCCGAGCTCACCGGGGCGCCGTGGGTCGATTTCTCTTCCGGCTACATCCAGCGCTCGCTGCACCTGTTCCCGAAGCAGGGCTCGAAGCCGCCCTGGAGGCTGCATCAGAACTACGCGCGCGACATCATGGCGCTGCGTTTCGGCCGGATCGACGATGGCGTGATGGAGTTCTTCGCTGGATGAACGAATTTACCGGCAAGGTGGCGGTGGTGACGGGCGCGGCGAGCGGCATCGGGCTCGCGCTGGCGACGCGCTTCGCGGAGGCGGGCATGAAGGTCGTGCTTGCCGACATAGAGAGCGGGCCGCTGGAGGCGGCGCGCGCGGCGGTCGCGGCGAAAGGCGGCCAGGCCATGGCAGTGCGTACCGACGTGATGCGCGAGGAGGACGTCAAGAAACTCACCGACGCGGCGTTCGACGCCTGGGGCAACGTCCACGTCCTGTGCAACAACGCGGGCGTGAGCGGCGGCGCAGGCGCCGACGGCGTCTGGAACGTGCCCATGGCGGACTGGGACTGGGTGCTCGGGGTCAATTTCTCGGGTGTGCTGCACGGCATCCGCCATTTCGTGCCGCGCATGCTGGCCAAGGGCGAACCGGGCCACGTCGTCAACACCGCCTCGGCTGCGGGCCTCGTCACGGGCGTAACGGGCGCCCCCTATACGATCTCCAAGCACGGCGTCGTGGCCCTGAGCGAGCTGCTCTACAAGGACCTGAAAGCGCGCAACGCGAAGCTCTCGGCCTCGGTACTGTGCCCCGGCTGGGTCGACACGAAGATCATCGATTCGGAGCGCAACCGGCCCGGGGCGCTGACGCCCAAGGCGGCGGACGCGCCGCAGATCACGCCGCAGATGCAGATGTGGCGCGAGGCCGTGCGCGGCCTCCTCAAGGAAGGTTTCCGCCCGGACGCGATCGCCGGCCTCGTGTTCGAGGCCGTGAAGAACGATATCTTCTACATCGTGCCGGTGCAGCCGAACATCGACGAGGCGTTGGCGCTGCGGCTGGAGGACATCCGCTTGCGCCGCAACCCGGCGATCACGTAGACGGCGGTTCCATTCTCGATCGGCCGATACTATTGGCCCTGCTTGTGCATGCCCAGGCGGTTCGGATAAAGATGCGCGGTCAACGCAAGCATGGCGTCAGCGAGACCTTTGTCGGGGTAGGCCGCGCAGTACTTCTGCAGCCACAACATGGCGCCGCTCACGTCGGTGTCGCCGAGGATGTTGCTCGTGTCGGGCGCGAGGGCGTTGTACGCGGTGAGGTAGCCCGTCACCCACGCCGTGTCCGCGTTGTAGGCCCAGCTCTGGGCCTTGTGGTCGCGCATGAAGGCGGCGCAGGACTTGGCGCCGACCGTCTCGAACGATCCGCCCGCGTCGCGCGGCCAGGCGGCGGGGGCCATGCAGAGCAGCGCGGCCGCCACGATCAGTCGTTTCATGTCGTTCCCTCCCGAAGCCTCAGCTCCGCTTAAGATAACCCCGCTAAAGTGTAGCGGCGCATCCCACAATAAAGGAAACCCGTTGAATCGCTCGCAACGCACTGGCGGCGCGCGCCGCCTGCTCGTTCGCACCCTGCTGGGCGCGCTTGCGCTCGGCCTTCCACTCGCCGCGCGCGCGGCGGCCGAAGGACAGGTGCTGCGCGCCACCCTCGGCAACGGCCTTCGCGTGGTGATCGTGCGCAACACGCTCGCGCCGGTGGTCACCACCGAGCTCGACTACCTGGTCGGCTCGAACGAGGCGCCGGCGGGCTTCCCCGGCATGGCGCACGCGCAGGAGCACATGATGTTCCGGGGCAGCCCCGGGCTGTCGCAGGCACAGCTTTCCGAGATCAGCGCCGGCATGGGCGGCGACTTCGACGCCGACACCCAGCAGACGGTGACGCAGTACTACTTCACCGTGCCGGCGCAGGACCTCGAGGTCGCGCTGCACCTCGGGGCGACCCGCATGCGCGGCGTGCTCGACGACGAGGCCTCCTGGAAGCACGAGCGCCCCGCGATCGAGCAGGAGGTGGCGCAGGACCTGTCGAACCCGCAGTACCTGATGTACACCGACCTGCTCGAGGCCGCGTTCACGGGTACGCCGTACGCGCACGATGCGCTCGGCACGCGCGAATCGTTCCAGCGCACCACCGGCGCGATGCTCAGGCACTTCCACGACACCTGGTACGCGCCGAACAATGCGGTCCTGGTGGTGGTCGGCGACCTCGATCCCGGCAAGACTCTGGCGAGCATCGAGCGGCTGTTCGGCCCGATCCCGCGCAAGGCCCTGCCGCCGCGCCCGCAGATCCGCCTCGAGCCGGTCGCCGCCCGGACCCTGCGCCGCAACACCGATCTGCCCTACGGCCTCGCGGTGATCGCGTTCCGCATGCCGGGCTACCGCGCGCCGGACTTCGCCGCCGCCGAGGTGCTTGCCGACGCGCTCGCGAGCGCGCGCGGCCGGCTCTACGGCCTGGTGCTCGAGGGCAAGGCGCTAAAGACCGATTTCTCGCTCGACCTGTTGCCCGAGGCGGGACTGGGCTTCGCGACCGCCGCGTTCCCGCGCGGCGCCGACGGCGACAAGCTGCTCGAGAGGATGCGCAAGGTGCTCGCCGGCATCGCCGCGCACGGCGTGCCGGCCGACCTCGTCGCCGCGGCCCGGCGCGGCGAGCGCGCGCAGGCCGAATTCGACAAGAACTCGATTCCCGGGCTGGCGCACGCCTGGTCGCAGGCGGTGGCGGTGGAGGGGCGCAGCTCGCCGCAGGACGACGTGCGGGCGATCGAGCGGGTGACGCCGGCCGAGGCGAATCGCGCGGCGCGGCGCTACCTCGATCTCGGCCACGCGATCGACATGGTGCTCACGCCGCAGGTCTCGGGCAAGCCCGTCTCCGGGCACCGCTTCGGCGGCAAGGAGTCGTTCGCGCCCGAAAAGGCGGCCCGCGTACCGCTGCCCGAGTGGGCGCGCAGCGCGGTCGAGCGCGTGAAGGTGCCGCGCTGGACGCTGCGGCCGGTGAGCGAGCGGCTGCCGAACGGCATTCGCCTCATCGTGCAGCCGGAATCGATCAGCGACACGGTGAGCGTCTACGGCCATATCCGCGGCCGCGCCGCGCTCGACGTTCCGCGCGGCCAGGAAGGCGTCGACGACGTGCTCGACGAGCTGTTCTCCTACGGCAGCACTGCGCTCGGCCGCGCGAAGTTCCAGCGGGCGCTGGACGACATCGGCGCGAGCGAGTCCGCGGGAAAGGATTTCGCGCTGCAGGTGCTGGCCGCGGACTTCAAACGCGGCGTCGAGCTGTTGGCGCAGAACGAGCTGCATCCCGCCCTGCCGCAGAAGGCTTTCGGCATCGTGCGCGGGCAGAGCGCGGCGGCGCTCGTAGGCGAGCTGCAAAGCCCCGGCTTCCTGACGGGCAAGGCGCTCAAAAAGGCGCTCTTCCCCCGCCATGATCCCGAGCTGAGGCACGCGACGCCGCAGAGCGTCAAGGCGCTCTCGCTGCGGGAGGTGCGAGCGTACTACCGGCGCACCTTCAGGCCAGACCTGACCACCATCGTCGTGATCGGCAAGGTGACGCCGCAGCAGGCGCGCGCGGTGATCAGCAAATACTTCGGCCCGTGGAAGGCGCGCGGGCGGAAGCCTCCGGTCGAGCTGCCGCGGGTGCCGGCGAGCCGCGCTTCGGCGGCCGAGGTGCCCGACGACAGCCGGGTGCAGGACGAGGTGGTCCTGGCCGAGACGCTGGGGCTGGACCGCTACGATCCGGACTACTACGCGCTGGAGCTCGGCAACCGGGTGCTGGACGGCGGCTTCTACGCCAGCCGGCTGTACCACGACCTGCGCAAAACGACCGGCCTGGTCTATTACGTCGGCTCGGGATTCGAGGTCGGCCGCACGCGGGCGCTTTACATGGCGCGCTACGCCTGCGACCCGGCCAACGTCTCCAGGGCGCGCGCGATCATCGAGCGCGATTTGCGCGCGATGCAGACCGAGCCGGTGGACGCCGGCGAGCTGCGGCGGGCGAAATCGCTCGCGCTCAACGCGATCCCGCTGTCGCAGGCGAGCGTGGACGCGGTGGCCGGCGGCCTGCTCCATCGCGCGCGCCTCGGCCTGCCGCTGGACGAGCCGCGCCGCGCGGCGCGCCGTTACGCGAACCTGAGCGCGGAGCAGGTGCGCGCGGCCTTCGCCAGGTGGTTGCGGCTGGGCGACCTAGCGCAGGTTACGCGCGGCCCCGCGCCGCATTAATTCGCGGCGGCCGGCCCGGCTGTTGACGAAGGGTAATCGCGCGCGGACCGGGTCGCAGTATCATCTGCGGTTACTCGGGCCGTGGTTCTGCCCGAAGTCAACGGCGTGCAAGCCAAGGAGGAGATCATGTGCAAATGGAACCGGATGCAGGCGCGGGGTTGGTTCGCGGGCCTTGTCGGCGGCGCCTTGCTCGCGCTCGCGGCGCACGGCGCTTGGGCGGCGGACAAGACGTACAACTTCGGCGTGCTGTTCCCGCTCACCGGACCGAACGCGGTGTACGGGGACGTCTTCAGCAAGGGCGTCAACCTGGCAGTGGAGATGGTGAACGAGGGGCACAAGCTCAGCCGTGACATCAAGCCGGTCTACGTCGACAGCCAGGCATTGCCGCAGCCGGCGGTTGTCGGCATGAACCAGCTGGTCCACGTCAACGAGGTCCCGTACACGCTGACCGCGTTCAGTGGCGTCAGCAAGGCCATCGCACCGATCGGCAACCGCTTCCACGTGATCATGGTCAACGGCGGGGGCGTCAGCCCCGAGCTGGCGATCGGCAAGTACTTCCTGAACGACATTCCGCTGGCCGACCAGGAGATCGGGGTGGTGCTACCGTACGCCGTCAAGGGAAAGAAGATACGTAAACTCTCCGTTGTGTACGTCGACGACCCGTTCGGAAACAGTGTCAACCGACAGATCCAGACGCACTGTCCGAAGCTCGGTTGCCGGATCGACCCCGATCTCGCAGTGAACCCCGGGAACACGGATTTCCAGGGTGAAGTGGCCAAGATTCGCGCCGCCGGCCCCGATGCGGTGTTCATCGCTTCGTATGGGCAGCAGCAGAACGTGATCACCAAGCAGCTGCGGGACGGAGGCGTGAAGGCGCAGATCCTCAGCTACTCGGGCTACGGGGTGGGCCCCACCCTCAAGCTGCCGGAGGCCCAGGGTGCCATCTTCGACCATCAGTCCGTCAGTTTCGAAGCGAACGCCTTGAGCAAGGAGTTCCACGCCAAGTACGTCAAGAAGTACGGCTCGGAGCCGAACTTCTATGTTGCCAACTACGCCAACGCGGTGTTCATCTTCGCCGATCTCGTGCAGCGCCTGGAGGCGAAGAAGACCAGCGTGACGGGCGAGCACCTGCTCGCCGCGCTGCACCGGCAGAAGACGTTCGACGTCATCGGCGGCAAGGTGAAGTTCTCGAAGCGCGGCACGGTTAGCGTGCCGATGCAGATCAACGAAATCAAGGATGGCAAGGCCGAGCCGCTTACCGTGGTAAACCCGTGAGGCCTGAATGCTCTTCTGGCAACTGCTGCTGCAGGGCATCGCGGCGGGCGCGGGCTATGCGCTGATCGCGGTCGGATTCGCGCTCATCTATTCGACAACGCGCACGTTCCACTTCGCGCACGGCGTCACGTACGCGCTGGCGGCGTACGCCTACTACGCTTCGCTCCAGACGCTGCACTGGCACCCCGCCGCAGCGATCGTCCTCGCCGCGTGCATCGCGGTGCTGTTCGGCGTGGGCGTCGATGCACTCGTCTACCAGCCGATGAGGCGCACGGCGGCCTCCTTTCTCACGCTCTTCGCGGCCTCGTTCGGCGTACTGGTGGTGGCGGTCAACTGCCTCGTGCTGGTGTTCGGCAACAGCTTCTATAGCCTGAGCGGCACGCTGAGCCGCGGCGTTGAATACGGGCCTTTCGTCGTGTCGCTTGCCAACCTCACGGAAATCGCCCTCGCGGCGGTGCTGATCCCGCTCGTTCTGGTGATCATGCATCGCACGCGCCTGGGGACGTTCTTCCGCGCAATGGCGGACAACAACGAGCTGGTGGAGGTGTTCGGCTTCACGAGCCGGCGCTATGTCCGCCTCGCGTTCGCGATCGGTTCGCTGTGCGTGGTGCCAGCCGCCGTCCTTGCACCCTACATCGGCGGAATCCAGCCCGGCACCGCCACGGTGGTCACGTTGGTTGCGATCGCGGCCACCATCATCGGAGGAATCGACAGCATCGCCGGCGCCGCGCTCGGCGGTCTGCTGCTGGGAGTCGCGGAGAACGTGGGGATCTGGAAGCTCTCTTCCGCGTGGAAGCCGGCGATCAGCTTCGGAATCCTGCTGCTGTTCCTGGTCTTGCGCCCGAGGGGTATGCTGGGCGCGAGGGGGCGGCGTGCCTGAAGGCTGCAAGCGCGCGCGATGCTCGCATACCTGCTGAATCTCGCGATCCTGCTGGGGATCGCCGTCATCCTCGCCTGGTCGCTGAACGTGCTGATCGGGTTCGCCGGGATTTTCTCCGTGATGCACGCGGTGTTCTACGGCGTGGGTGCGTACGTCGCGGCGCAGTTCGCGCTCCACGTTTCCTCTGATTTCGTGCTGTCGACGATGGTCGCGATGATCGTCACGGGCGCGCTCGCGTTCCTGGTCGCGGTGCCGGTGCTGCGTGTGCGCGAGGAATACTTCGTCGTCGCCGCGATCGGCTTCCAGATGGTGGCGTCGACCATCTTCATTACCTGGGAGAGCGCGACCGGCGGCATGGGCGGCCTGACGGGGATCCCGCCCGCCAAGGTGTTCGGATTCGAGCTGATCAGTCCCGCTGCCTATCTCGTCTTGACCCTGGTGTGCGCGCTGATCTGCGTGCTGGCGCTGCTCGCCGTCGTACGCTCGCCATTCGGGCGTGCGCTGAAGGCGCTGCGCGACGACGAGACCGCGGCCATCGCGCTCGGCAAGCACCCGGTCAAGCTGCGTCTGATCGCGACGACCATCGGCGGCGCGATGGCGGCCATCGGCGGGTCCCTCTACGCCTTCTACGTGAGCTTCGTGAATCCCGAGAGCTTCACCCTCGACTACTCGGTCCTGCTGATGGCCATGGTGATCATCGGCGGCGCGGGCTCGCTGCTGGGCCCGGTGCTCGGCGCGCTGTTCATCACCGTGTTTCCCGCGCTGCTCAATTTCCTCCAGGTCCCGAGCAGCGTCCTCGGGCCGGTGCAACAGATCGTCTACGGCATGATGATCGTGCTGTTGATGCTGTTCATGCCGGAAGGCCTAGTCTCGGCGGGGAAGCTGATTTCAAGGCGTCGCAAATGAGCCTCGCGCTGAACGAGCTCTACAAGTCCTTCGGCGGCAATCAGGTCATCAACGGCGTCACGCTGCAGATCGAAGACCGCAAGGTTACCTCGCTGGTCGGGCCTAACGGCGCCGGCAAGACAACGCTGTTCAACATCGTCACGGGCTTCATTGCGGTCGACCGGGGGACGATCCATTTTGCCGGCCGGGATCTGAGCGGACTGACTCCACAGGCGATCAAGCGGCACGGGCTGGCGCGTACGTTCCAGAATCTGCGCCTGTTCCTCGACATGACCGTGCGCGAGAACGTGCTCGTCGCGCTGGAGAGCGACATGAGCGTGAACTTTTGGTCGCGGGCGAACCTCGGGCCGGTGGAAAGGGTGCTGCGGCAGGTGGGCTTGTGGGAGCAGAGAGAGAAGATGGCGGGGGAGCTTTCGTACGCGGAAAGGAAGTTCCTTAGCCTCGCGCGCGTCCTGGCGACCGGAGCGCCTTGCCTGCTTCTGGACGAGCCCGCGTCGGGGCTGGACGGACCGTCTCTGCGGCTCTTCCACGAATTGATCCGGGAGTTCAAGAACGGCGGCGGAACGGTGCTGCTGATCGAACACAACCTCGACATCGTGCGGGACGTTTCGGACCGCATCGTGTTCCTCGACAAGGGCCGGATCGCGGCCGCCGGCACGCCGGACGAGATCTTCTCCAACCCGGTCCTGGGAGAACTCTATTTCGGGGTCCGGGTCGGCGCCACGGGACGGGAGGGACCTGGGCATGCTGCGCGTTGAACGGGTCAGTGGGGGCTACGCGCACGTCCCGGTGCTCGAGGACGTCAGCTGCGAGCTGGGCGAAGGCGAGATCGTGGCGATCTTCGGCCACAACGGAGCCGGCAAGTCGACCTTGCTGAAGCTCCTGTTCGGCCTCCTGCGAGGCGCAGACGGCAGAGTGGAATTCAACGGCAGCGACCTGACAAGGGCGACGCCGCGCGAGCACACGCGCGCGGGCATCGCCTACGTGCCCCAGGAGCAGGGCGTGTTCCCCCGCCTGACCGTCGGCGAGAACCTTCGCATGGGACTCTGGGCGCGCAGCGGTCCGCGCGACGGGAACGAAGAGGCGGCGTTCGACGAGGTCTTCAGGTACCTGCCAATCCTGCGCGAGCGCTGGGGTGCGCACGCGGGCGATCTTTCGGGCGGCCAGCAGCAGATGCTGAGCATCGCGCGCGCGCTGGTCACGCGGCCCAAGCTGCTGATGCTCGACGAGCCGTCCACGGGGCTCGCCCCTACTCTGGTCAAAGATGTCATGGAGCTCGTCAAGCGGATCAAGGACGAGGCGGGCGTTTCGGTGCTGCTGGTGGAGCAGAACGTTGCCGCCGCGCTCGCGATCGCGAACCGGGCGTATCTCATGAAGTCGGGCAGGATCATCCGCGCCGCGCGGCCGGACGAGCTGTACGACGCAGCGACTCTCTGGTCGCTGTTCTAAAGCGGGCGGAGCGCCGAATGGACCCCATTTCCGGGCAGGAGGTCGCAATGATTCGCGACACGGCGCGGCGTTTCGTACGCATGCGCCTGGTCCCGCTCGAGGCGCAGATCGAGGCCGTGGACGACGTCGACCCCGGGCTGGTGGCGGTGCTGCGCCGAGAAGCCGCGGCGCTGGGTCTGTACGGGTTCAACCTGCCGCCGCAGGTCGGCGGGCCGGGCCTGCCGGTGGAAGCGCGGCTCGCGATCCTGGAGGAAATCTCCTACACGTCTGTTCCATTGAGCGAGACCGTCGGCCATCTGCCGCTGTCGCTCACCTTTTGCAACGAAGAGCAGCGGCGCAGGCTGCTGCCGGACATCCTGTCGGGGGCGAAGGCGGTTACCTACGCGCTGACCGAACCCGACGCCGGTTCGGACCTCGGTCGGATCCGGACCCGGGCCGTCCGGCGCGGTGACGGCTGGGTGCTCAATGGACGCAAACAGTTCATTTCCAATGCCGAGACGGCCGACTACATCATCGTTCTATGCGTCACCGACTCCACCGCCCCGCTCAAGGAGCGGCTCACGACTTTCATCGTCGCGCGCTCGAATCCCGGCATCTCGGACATGACGCGCTTCAGGAAGATGGGGTGGCGAGGCTACCAGCTGAACGGTTTCGCGCTGCAGGATTGCTTCGTTCCCGGCGCCGACCTGTTGGGCGGGCCCGGGGACGGATTCGCCGCGATCATGGCATCCATCAACCACGACCGCATCTTCTCCGCGTCCCGCGCGCTCGGCATCGCGCGGCGCGGGCACGAGATGGCCTGCGCCTACGCCAACGAGCGCTCCGCGTTCGGCGCGCGGCTCGGCGAGCATCAGGGAATCCAGTTCATGATCGCCGACAGCGACGTCGAGATCGAGGCCGCGCGGCTGCTCATCCGTCGCGCCGCGAAGCTGCTCGAGGCGAACGATCCCGACGGCCGGATCGCGGCATCGCGGGCGAAACTCTACGCAAGCGAAATGGCATGCCGGGTTTCGGACCGGGTGTTGCAGGTCTTCGGTGGCATGGGATACATGTGCGATCTGCCCGTCGAGCGGTTCTACCGGGACGCGCGTGCCTTTCGCATCGGCGAAGGAACCTCCGAAATGCAGCGCATCCAGATTGCGCGACACGCTCTTTTGCAAAGGGGAAACCATGAAGCGCGGTGAGATCAGATCGGATATTGCCTGGGCTACCCCGACGAAGGTCGTCGTACACGGCCTCGACCTGTGCGAGGAAATCGTCGGCAAGCTGGACTTCGGCCAGATGGCGTTCCTGCAGATCTTCGGCCGCGCGCCGCGCGACGCGGCGGAGCTGCGCATGTTCAACGCGGTGATGGTGATTCTGGTCGAGCACGGAATCACGCCTTCGTCGCTTGCCACGCGCATGACCTACTGCGGCGCGCCGGAGGCGGTACAGGCGGCCGTCGCCGCGGGCCTGCTCGGGCTGGGCTCGGTATTCGTCGGCTCGCTCGACAACGCCGCGCGCATGCTGCAGGAGGCGATACCCGATAAGTCCAGGCCCGGAAACGTGCCGGCGCTCGCGCGGGAGATCGTGGCAAGCCGGCGCTCGCGCAAGGAGATCGTCCCCGGCATCGGCCATCCGTTTCACAAGCCCGTGGATCCGAGGACGGGGGCGCTGTTCAAGGTCGCCAGGGAAACCGGCTATTACGGTCCGTATGCCGAGTTGATGACCGAGATTGGTGCGGAAGCCGAGCGCCAGACGAAGAAGGCGCTGCCGGTCAACGTTACCGGAGCGATGGCCGCTGTGGCCTCGCAGATGGACGTCCCGTGGCAGGCGTGCCGCGGCCTCGCGGTCGCGGCGCGCGCTGTCGGGCTGGTGGGGCATATCCTGGAGGAAATGCGCCGGCCGATGGCAGATGAAATCTATCTTCGTATCGAGCACGAGGCGAGCGCGCACCTGGTGCCGAAGACATGACGGCCCGACGGCTGCCGGAACGGAGCGAGTTCCGCTTCTGGACCGAAGAGAAGCTGCGCAACCGCGACACCGATCAATTCGGCCACGTCAACAACGCGACAATCGCCTCGTTCTTTGAATCGGGCCGCATGGAGATGCTCTCCGGCCCGGACGCGGCGCCGCTTGCCGAGGGAGCGAGCCTCGCCGTGGTACGCCTGCTGATCGAATTTTCCCGCGAGTTGTTCTTTCCGGGCAGGGTGCGGGTGGGATCGAGTGTTACCGGCGTCGGCAACACCTCGTTCAACGTGCGGCAGGCGCTCTTCGACGACGCCGGGTGCGTCGCCTCGTCGGAAGCCACGTGCGTGCTGATCGATGCCAAGCTAAGGCGTCCGCGCAGGATCCCAGATACGGTGCGCACCCATCTCCTGGGCCGGGAATCCTCGGGTGCTTCCTGAATCCCGGCGCCCGCGTTGGCGCGCGACTACTTCGGGATGATGAGTACCTGCTTCGGATAGATCAGGTCCGGTTTGTCGATCAGGTGCGAGTTGGCGCGCAGGATGTCCGGCCAGCGGTAGCCGTCGTGATAGAAGAACGCCGCGATCTTCGACAGCGAATCACCGTTCTGGATCGTGTAGATGCCGCGCGCGCCGGTCAGCCGCGCGACCTCGGATTGCGCCTGCTCGAAGGCTTCCCTGATCCTGCGCAGCTCGTCCCGGCGCGCCGCGCCTGAGGCGGCGAGCTCGGACTTCTCCTGCAGCAGTGCTTCGTAGGCGCGGTTCAGCTGTGCCGAGCGCGCCTTGGCGTCCTCGAGCGTCTTCGCGGTTGCGCCCAGCTCGCGTGCGGCGCTGGCATGGGCGGCGGAGGCCTGATGGGCCTTCGCCTCGGTCTCGGCGAGCTTCTGCGCCAGCGCGGCATTTTGCTCACGCAGGCCCTGTGCCTGCATTTCCAGCACGTCCTGCTTGGCGAGCTTGTCCTGCAGCGCTCCCTCTGCGGCGGTCAGCGACTCGATGCGCTTGTCCTTCTGCTCGGCCTGCCTGGCCTGATCGGCCGTGCGCTGGCGCAGCTGCCGCATGTCCTTTTTCAGCGCGACCTGCTCGGTGGCCAGCTCTTGCTGCGCCTGCTGCGCCTGCCGCAGCGCGAAATACAGCCATCCCACCGCGACCGCCAGCACGCCGGCGAACACGGTGACGGCGATCGTTCCTGGTCGCGCCGAAGTCACCTCGGTGAACGTCTGTCGCGCCGGACCCGGACAATGACGAGACCCAGCATGAGCAGCATGATAGCGGCGGAGGATTCCGGATGCTTGACGACGGCCACCACCGGCCAGAGAGCCCATCGCGTTGCGGCGCGCAAGCTATCGCGCTCCCGGATGTAGTCCGCGAGCGGAGGCGAGTAGCGGTAGTACAAATGCACGAGCCCGCGCCCGATTTCGCTCTTCATGAGGTGATCGTCGCGGAAGCGCCGCAGCGTCACGACGTCCTCGGCCATGTCGCTACCATAAGCCGCCGTCGCGATGAAGCAGCCGCCGCCACCGGCGCTGTAGCTGCTGCTGGGCGGTGTGACCGCGTTGAAAGTTACCGTGCAGGACTTGTTCGCGTCCATCGTAACGGTGCTGCCTGAGCAGTCCGCTCCCCAACCGACGAACACCGATCCGCTCGCCGCGGCGGCCGTCAGAGTGAGCGCAGTGTTGAAGGGGAACTGCGCCTGGCAGGTCGCGCCGCACGCGATGCCGGGTGGGGAGGAGGTCACTGTGCCGATACCGGTCCCGATCTTGGCGATCGTCAGGATCTTGGGCCCGCCGAGCTCCGTTACCGTGCCGTCAGTGGCGTTCGTTACGTAGGCCCGTTGTCCGTCCGGACTAATAGCGATGCTCTCCGGCCCGTTGCCGACGCTGAGCGGCGAGCCGGCCAGGGAGTCGAGGGCCACGTTGATGACGTTAACGTAGTTGCTCCCCTGATTCACGACGTAGACCTGGGTTGCGTCCGGGCTGATGGCAATCCCCGCGGGTGCGAGGCCTACCGCGACCGTCGTCGTCACCACGTTTGTGCCGGCATCGATTACGCTGACCGAATTGCCGAGATAGTTGGAGACGTAGACCTTCGCGCCGTCGGGCGTTACCGCCACCGCGGTGGGTCGCGCGCCGACCGGGATTGCGGTCGCCGTCGGCGCCATCGCGATGGTGTCGAACACGCGCACCTCATCGAGGCCCGACGAAGTCGTGTCGGCGAACGCGAAATATGCGCGCTGCCCGTCCGGGTGCACGGCGACGCCGAGAGGCATCCAGCCCGTGCCTCGCGCGTAGCTTGTCACGATGGTTTTCGTCGCAATGTCGATCACAGACACCGCGCCGCCGTCCTGGTTGTCCGAAACGAATAGATGTCGGCCGTCGGGGCTGATGGCGAGCCCCCGTGGATTGAGCGTGCTTCCGCCCCCGGCGCTGACCGTGATGACGTCCTTCACCACGGCAGTGCCGGCATCGATAACCGAGATTCCGGCGGCTCCGTTTGTCACGTACAGCCACCTTCCACTCGGCGCCGCGACGATTGAATGCGCCTGCGCGCCGGTGCTGGGGGAAGCCAACACGGTTTCGGTTCGCGTATCGATCAAGGTGACGAGCGCCGAGCGCGTCGCCACGTAAGCCCTGCGCCCGTCCGGGCTCATCGCGACGCCTTCGGGAGCGATGGCGGTCCCGATCGTGCCGGTGTCCAGCAGTTGGGGCGCGCTCGGTGCGAGATTGAAGTCGACCGGACTCGTGGCACGACCCAGCGCGGTAGTCAGGTGGATGTGGCCCGTTGTCGCGCCCACCGGCACGCGCGCGGTCAGCGCGTAGCTGTCGGCCGTCAGCGTCGAAGCGGATGTGGCGTTGAAGTCAATGCTGTTGTCAGCAGGTGCTGTGCCGAGCGTTGTGCCGGCGATCGTCACCAGCGCGTTGGCCAGTCCTGCGGGCGGGTTTACAAAGCGGATGCGCGGCCCCCCGGGCCTGGCGATCTGGATGCCGGTCAGCGTGCCCTGTCCGCTCTGGGCGGGCTGGGTCCAGGTGCCGCCAGCGGTGAGGTTGGGCAGGTCGAGCGCGGTTAGCGTCCAGTAGTTGGGATAGCAGGGCGAGCGGTCGAGAGTACCGCTGAGCACGTTGTTCGCGTCGACTGAGCCCGTTAGCACGCCGTCCATGCAATCGATGTCGCCCCGGAGGGTGCCGCTACCGGCGACGCCGCTGGTGCCGGACGGTACGAGCTCCGCCTCCCAGGTGCCGGTCACCAATCCTTGCGTGGTGTTGGTTCCCGTCCAGGTTCCGGCCCATACGCCGAACAGCTCTTCCGGCGGCGCGGGAGGGGGCGGCTCATCGCCCCCGCCGCCGCCGCAGCCAGCGAGTGCGAACAACAGGATCTTCGCCGTGGTGCGAGACACCATTCGATATGCGCACATGGAACCCCCTTTATGCCATTGCACGCGGGAAAGGAGGCTAACTAATCATGTATATCTTCGATGGCGGGTCCTGGGAATCACATATTCAGGCGGTATCGGCGCGCTAGGCAAAGGCCGCGGCGCGCTCCATCAGCTCGGCCACGCCCGGCTCATCGGGGTTGCGCGGCTTGCCCGGGTGGATGATCGAGACCTGGCAGCTCTCCGCCGCCTCCACCAGCTGCGCGTAGGTGCCGGCGTCCGGGTCGGCGACGTAGGCCTGCTTGTTCTCGTTGTAGGCGAACATCTTATCGTTGATCTGGGTGCACTCGTTGCACGAGGTGCAGCGCGGCGTCTCGATGTACGGGGCGTCGGCCGATTTCTTCTCCTCGGCTACGACCTCGGGCGCCGCGGCTTCGGCCGCGGGTGCGGGTGAGGCGGACGGTGCGACAGCGCGCTGGGGCTGCTCCGCGCGCGCTTTGGCTTCGCGCGCGAGCAGACGCTCGGCGTGCGAATTGTGGATGCCGCCCAGCTCCTGCAGGCTGTGCCAGGACTCGCGGCAGCGCAGTGCGGCACGCACCAGCGGTTCGTCGACGATGGCGCGCTGCAGGGCGTTGCCGGCGTCCACCAGCATCACGTAGGGAACCGCTTCACCGGCCCCGGCGGCGCTGCGGCGAAGGTGCTCGTCGAGGGGAACCATCCTGTCGTTCCAGTCCGCGCGCGGCACGCGGGCGTAGTGGCGTGCATGGCGTGCGTCGCAGGCGACGAAGTCGACGAAGGTGAAGGCGGGTGCGCTGCGTACGCGCTGGTGGTTCTCGTCCTCGTACCAGAATTCCTGCGAAGGCCAGTCGGCCTCGACCTGCGTGTTCGCCTCGAGGTCGAAGCGCGAGGCCCAGTTCGGACCTGCGGACGGGTCGTAGCTGTAGGCCGGGAAGGCGCGCGACTCCATCGCAGCGGCGGCGAGCAGATAGGGCGACAGCCCCCCGCCGTCGCCGGAGGCACCCGAATACACGCTGAACAGCGCCGGGCCGGGGTAGGACATGCCCGCCAGGATCCGGTCGCGGAACTGGAACAGGTTCGAGCTGCTCGATTGCAGCACGTAGACGTCGTTCAGCCCCATCGCCATGCTGGCGAGCTGCTTCGCGCGCGTGCCGAGGGCGAAGTGCCCGTCGCGGGCGATGCTCGATTCCTCCAGCAGGTCGTCGGTCTGAACCAGGACCTTGACCGGCAGCCCCGCCGAGAGCAGCTCCATCAGGCGGTCGGTTTCGGCGCCGTGCAGGGCATTGGCGGGCATGCAGATCAGGTAGTCCGGAAGTCCCGCAAGCGCTTCCTGACCCAGGCCGCCCTCGCCGAAGTCGGCGAAAAGCGCGTCGTGCGCGGCCTCGCGGTACTCGCCCTTGACCTCAAGCTCGGCCACCGCGATCGACCTGGCGAGCTCGACCGCTTTCGGCAGCCGCTCGCGGTAGGCCGCCAGCGCCTCGGCGCAGCTGCCGAAGGTGAACGCGTAGCAGCGGTCCTGGCTCTGCGGCTCGTCCGGCACCGGCGCGAAGCGCTGCGACTGCAGCACCTCGAGCAGGGATTCGATGCGGCGGCGGCGCCCGGCGGGTAGCCCGTCCCGCGAGGCGCTCCTGCCGAGCAGGCGCGACATGGCCGCGAAATCGAACACCTCGGCGTGCCCGGCGCCGATCGACGCCTTGAGGCCTTCCGCGCTGCGTCCCGCCTCGGAGCGCGCCGCGTCGGCCTGCAGGATGTTCGACAGGCCGATCGTCAGGCGCCGCAGGTCCTCGCCCAGCCGGCGCGTCTTACGCTCGCGCACCACGCCCCAGGCGTGCTTGAGCAGCAGCGCAGGCAGGGACTCGTCGCAATCGGCGAGCACGCCGTCCGCCTTGAGCGCCTTGCGCGCGCGGCTCAGGCTATCCTGCAGGGACGCGTCGCCGCCGGCGAGCCGCGCGGCGGCATCGTCCCACAGCGCGGTCAGCGTCCCCCGTGCGCCGCCTGCGAGCAGGACGCGGATCTCGCGCTCGAGCCGGAGCAGGTGCCGGGTCGCGCGCTCGCCGCCGTCGTCGCCGGCCACGCGGTGGACCGCGTCGTCGACGATGCCGGACAGGCACTGCGCGTAGTCCTTGTCGGGCGCGCCGCGCGCAAGCACGAGCGGGAAGTCGTAGCGCAGGGCGGTGAGGTCGCGGTAGCGCGCGAGCAGGGCGGGGCGCAGGCCAGCGCCGCCGTCATCGGCCCCGGCGGCGGGTTTCCTGCCTGCGAGACGGAAGGCTATTTGCGTTTGCAGTTCGGCGTTCATGAGCCTGCTATGCCTGTTGAGGCCAGACGGTGTACTTGTCGAGTTCGGTTTCCAGCGCCGCGCGCACGTGCGCCGGCGTCGTGAGCTGCCCCGCGTGGCGCGTCTCCTCGTAGCAGGGCACTTCGGGGTTGCGGTAGAGGATGCCGACCGGAATCGGGTCGCTGCCGCTCGCGATCTCGCGCGCGCGATGGATGTCCGAGGGGTCGTGCTCGAGCTGCTTGCGGTAGGTCCTGGTGAGACTTTCGCTCAGCTGCAGGCCGTCCGCGTGGTGCAGCAGCAGCACGCGGTTGGTGTCGTGCAGCACGGGCTCGAACATGCGCGGCAGCCATTCCGGGCAACGCTGGATGATGCGGATGAACGAGAACCCCTTGTGGTGGAACGCGGCCCTCACCACGTCGAACAGGACCTCGGGGATCCAGTCCACGACCTGGGCCACGAACGACACGTTCTGCACCCCGAGCGTCACCGTGAGCGGATTGAGCGCGTCGAGGTAGGAGCCGCGCGGCGAGGTGTTGGTCTTGGTGCCCTTGGGCGAAGTGGGCGAGGCCTGCATCTTGGTCAGGCCGTAGACCTGGTTGTCGTGCAGCATCAGCGTCATGTTCATGTTGTAGCGCAGCGCATGGATCCAGTGCGCTGCGCCGATGCTGCAGCAGTCGCCGTCGCCGGTGTTGACGAACACCTGAAGGTCCGGGCGCGACATTTTGACGCCTTCGGCCAGCGGCAGCGCGCGGCCGTGGATGCCGTGGAAGCCGTAGGTCCGCATGTAGTGCGGGAAGCGGCTCGAGCAGCCGATGCCCGAGACGAAGACGGTCTTTTCCGGGCGCAGGTTCTCGTCTCGGCACAGCCGCTGCACCGCGGCCAGGATCGCGTTGTCGCCGCAGCCGGTACACCAGCGCGGCACGCCGCCCTGATAGTCTTCGAGCTCGTGGTGCTCCTCAACCAGGCGCAGCAGGCATTCGGTCGCGGTGTTCATGATTTGGCCGCCTTGAGTTTCTTGGTTACCGGCTTCGCGCCGGGTTTGAGCTTCTCGCGGATCACGCGGCAAATGCTGCCGGGCTTGATCGGCTGGCCGCGCACCTCGGTCCAGCAGTCGACGTCGACCAGGTAGCGCGCGCGCAGCAGCATCGCCAGCGCCGAGTAGCGCCGGTTGTTCTCGTCGATGATCTCGTCCTGAGGGCTGTCGCCCCAGTTGCTTTCGATCGTCATAACCGTCTTGAAGCGCTGCATCGCGTCCTTGATGCCGGGCGGCAGCGGCTGCAGGAAGCGCAGGTGCATCGAGGAGACGTTGAGGCCCTCCGCCCGCAGGGTGGCGACGGATTCCTCGATCGCGCCCTGGGTGCTGCCCCAGCCGATCACGAGCAGGTCGCCGCTGTCGCCGCCGACGACCGGCGGTGCCTTAAGGGACTTCTGCAGCGTGGCGAGCTTGAGGCTGCGCATACGCAGCCCCTCCTGGTTGGCGTCGGGGTCGTAGGCGACGTGGCTGAGCCGGTCGTGCGCCAGGCCGGTGATGGTGTGCATCCCGTTGGGCTGGCCCGGCACGATGCGCCGCGCGAGGCCGGTGGCGGGGTCCCAGTCGTAGGGCTTGGTGCCCTCCGGCACGGGGGTCTGGTCGATCGGCGGCGCGAGCCAGCTTTCGCTGAACTGCGGCCGCGGGAACGGCTGCTGCGAGGTGGCGAGCCCGGCGTCGGTGAGCACCACCACCACCATGTTGAAGGTCTCTGCGATCTTGCGCGCCGTGACGACCGAGTAGAAGCAGTCTTCGATCGTGCTGGCGGCCATGACCACCTTGGGCGCGTCGCCGTGGCTGCCGAACATCGCGCTGAGCAGGTCGCCCTGCTCGGCCTTCGTCGGCTGCCCGGTACTGGGGCCGCCGCGCTGCACGTTGATCACCACCAGCGGGATCTCGCACATCACCGCCAGGCCGATGCCCTCCTGCTTGAGCGAGTAGCCCGGGCCGGAGGTGATCGTGACCGCGCACTTGCCGGCATAGGACGCGCCGATGGCGAAAGCGCAGGCGGCGATCTCGTCCTCCGCCTGGTGCACGATGCCGCCCACCTTCTCGAACACGTCGCTCAGGTAGTGCGACGCCGAGGTGGCCGGCGTAATCGGGTACATCGCGCAGATCTCCATTCCAGAGGCGAGCACGCCGAGCGCGAGCGCGGTGTTGCCGTTGACGACGATCTGCGGCACGGTGGAGCGGGTCGCGGGGATGCGGTACTTGAAGTCCAGGTGCGCCTCGGCCCAGGCGTGGCCCGCGTCGAGCAGCCTGATATTGGCGTCGATGACGCTTCTTTCCTTCTTGCCAAAGGTGATCGCGATCTGCTCGCGCGCCAGCGCCAGGTCGAGGCTGTAGATGCTGCACAGCATGCCGAGGGCGAACATGTTCTTGCCTCGCCGTGCGTCGTTGACCAGCGCCAGGCACTCCTTCTCCATCGGCACTTCGTGCACCTTGTAGCCGGCTGCGACCAGTCTGTCGTAGGCCTCCTTGTACGAGGCGGCGACGGTGGGGTCCTTGTGGCTGCGCCACATGTTCTCGAGCAGGATGGTGCAGCCGGGCTTGAGCTCGCGGTCGCGCACGCGCCCGAGCAGCACCTGCTCGTTGAACGCGACCACGAGGTCGGTCTCGTCGCCTCCGTTGGTGATGCGTCCCGCGCCGATGCGGATGCGGTTGCCGCTCGCCCCGGCGACGCTGCGCGCCGGCGGGCGGATCTCGGCGGGAATGATCTCGACGGTCCAGATTCCGTTGCCCATCCTGGCGGCGATCGATCCGAGCGACTGGCCGCAGCGCTGCGCGCCCTCGCCGGAGTCGCTGATGATCTCCACGATGTGTTCTTTGAGGGTGACCACCGGCTTTTCGGCCTGGAGCATCATTGTTGTGTCGTTCATGGCTGGTGATTTCATCCGGCGCTAGGCTGCGCGTATGCGCGCGAAGTTGCGTTGTTGGGGATCGAGGCCGAACATGCGACCGGCGCTGCCGCGGCCATCGATCGCGTACGGCTGGTCGGGGTCGCGGATGCCGAGGTAGGCCTTCATGCTGCGCGCGGCCCTGCGGCCGGCGCCCATCGCCTCGATCACGGTCGCCGCGCCGGTGACGATGTCGCCGCCGGCGTAGACGCCGGCCACCGAGGTCGCGAGGTCGGCGTCGGTCTCGATGTAGCCCCACTTGTTCAGCTTGAGGCTCGAGGTCTGGCCCATGATCGGGTTCGCGTTGGTGCCGATCGCGAACACCACCAGGTCGCACTCGAAGTCGTGCTCGCTGCCGGCCACCGGCACCGGCCGGCGCCTTCCCGAGTCGTCCGGCTCGCCGAGCTCCATGCGGATACAGCGCATGCCGCGCACGCCGCCCTGGCCGTCGTCGAGGATCTCGGCCGGGTTCGTCAGCCAGTGGAACTCGATGCCTTCTTCTTCCGCGTGGTGGACTTCCTCCGCGCGCGCCGGGCACTCGGTGCGCGAGCGGCGGTAGATGCAGTACACCTTCTCCGCGCCGAGGCGCTTGCACACGCGCATCGCGTCCATCGCCGTGTTGCCCGCGCCCACCACCGCGACCCGCCGCCCGAGCGGCAGCGGCGTGTCGTAGTTCGGGAATTCCTTCGCTCGCATCAGGTTGCAGCGCGTCAGCAGCTCGTTCGCCGAAAGCACCCCGTTGAGCGAGTCGCCGGGGATGCCGAGCATGGTGGGATAGCCGGCGCCGGTGCCGACGAAGACCGCGTGAAAGCCGAGCTCGTCGATCATCTGTTCGATGGTGAAGAGCCGACCCACCAGCGTGTTGCACTCGAACTTGACGCCGAGCTTCTCGAGTCGGCCGATCTCGGCGTCGATCACCTCGTTCGGCAGCCGGAAATCCGGAATGCCGTAGCGCAGCACGCCGCCGGGCAGGTGGAAGGCCTCGTAGACGGTGACGTCGCAGCCGGCCTTGGCCATGTCCGCGGCGCAGGCGACCCCGGCCGGGCCCGAGCCGACGATGCCGACGCGGTAGGGAACCGGCTCGATGTACGGCGCGCCGGTCCAGCCTTCGGCGATTGCCTTGTCGCCGACCCAGCGCTCGAGGCGCCCGATCGCGACCGGCTCGAGCGACTCGCCCACGGTGCACACGCCCTCGCACTGGTTTTCCTGCGGGCAGACGCGGCCGCAGACGGCCGGCAGCAGGTTGGTGTCGGTCAGCACGTCGTAGGCGCCGCGGAAGTCCTTCTGCCCGATTCGCTCGATGAAGCCCGGGATGTCGATGCCCACCGGGCAGCCGCCCACGCAGGGCTGGTCCGGGCAGAGCAGGCAGCGCTCGGATTCCCGCAGCGCGTCTTCCTGGCTGAACCCGCAGGCGACTTCGGCGAAATTCTTCACCCGCTCCGCGGCGGGCTGCTCGCGCATCGGCGTGCGCTCGCGGGGAATCGTGCGGATGGTTCTCTTCTTTGCCATTCAGCCCCCTTGCACTTCGTCGAACGGATCGGGCAGCTCCGCCTCCTCGGCTGCCGCCGCGACGTGCGGCACCGTGGCCATACGGCAGGTCTCGGACCAGCGCTTGGTGGCCGCTTTTTCCTGCTCGGTGAAGCGCCGTAGTCGCGTCATCAAGTCGTCGAAGTCGACCAGGTGGCCGTCGAAGTCCGGCCCGTCGACGCAGGCGAACTTCACTTCGCCGCCGATCTTGACGCGGCAGCCGCCGCACATTCCGGTGCCGTCCACCATCAGCGGGTTGAGGCTGACCATGGTCTTGACCTTGTGCGCCCGGGTGGCCTCGGCGCAGCCCTTCATCATCACCGGCGGGCCGATGACGACGAATTCATCGATGTCGTCATGCTCGCGCAGCGCCTTCTTGATTCCGGCGGTAACCATTCCCTTGATCCCGGCCGAGCCGTCGTCGGTGCAAACGATCAGCTGGTCGCACACGGCGCCGAACTTGTCCTGCCAGAACATCAGCTCCTTGCTGCGGAAACCGACGATGCCGATCACGTAGGCGCCGCTTTCCTTGTAGGCGCGGGCCTGGGGATAGACCGGCGCCACGCCGAGTCCGCCGCCGACGCAGACCACTTTCTTCGCCTTGCCGATATGGCTCGGGATGCCCATCGGCCCGGTGACCCCGTACAGGGGGCTGCCGACCACGCAGTCCTGCTGCATCTCGCGCGTCGTCTTGCCGACGGCCTGGATCACCAGGGTGATGGTGCCCTTGGCGCGGTCGTAGTCGGCGATGGTGAGGGGAATGCGCTCGCCCTCCGGGTGGGACATGACGATCACGAACTGGCCCGGCCGCGCCGCGCGGGCCATCGCCGGATGGCTTACTTCCAGAAGGTAGGTGACGTCCGAGAAGTCCTCGCGCGCGACGATTTCGAATCCTTGCATCAGCCCTTCCTCCGCTATTGCTGCGCGGCTCCGCGGCGGAAGCCCTTGCGCCGCCGCGCCTCCGATTCGAACTCCTCCAGATCGGGGTCCAGCGCGCTGCGCGCCGAGACGATGCCGATCGGCTCGCCGTTCACGACCACGGGCACGTGGCGGAAGCCGTTCTCGTGCATCAGCAGCAGCGCGTAGCCGAAGCTCTCACCCGGGTCGACCGATACGGGGGACTTGGTCATGACCTCCGCCAGCCGCGTGGTGTGCACGTCGCGGCCGTGCGCGATGACGCGAACCACGAGGTCGCGCTCGGTGAAGATGCCGATCAGGCGCGTGCCGTCGAGCACCATCACGGCGCCGACCTTTTTGTCCGCCATCAACTTGGCCGCGGCGCTCACGTTGGTGTCGGGCGCGGCGACCAGAAGCTTGTTCGGCTCCATGACATTCCGGACTGGTTCGCTCAGCATCGCGGTGCCCTGAAAAGGCAATGACGTTGCCAGAGGCTAGCGGCTCCGAACGGCGCCACTTTGATTGTTGTCAAGTAGGGCGCTGACGGCGGCGCGCGCGCCGAATTCCTTGCCTTCGGTCAACTACGCTTTCGGCTGCTCGGCGTGAACTGTTTGGCATCTGCTGCGCTGCACTGCGGCCGAACCGGCATAAACTTCGCGCGTTGTGAAAAGTAACCTGGCTAACTCCAGGCGGCGCGGCGAATATTCAGGCGTCTATCGCCATTCGTCGTCAGGGGGGAACTCGATGCGCACGCCGAACAAACATATCGTCCGCTCCGTCACGGTCGTCCTGCTCGGATCGATCGCCGCCGCATGCACGACGGTCCAGCCGCCGGCCCCGCCGAAACAGGCCTCCGTCGCACCGCCGCCGCCAGTGGCGGTGGCCAGGCCCGCGCCGAGGCCGGCGCCCGCGCCGCGCTACCACTCGATGAAGCAGTACGAATACATGCTGGCGAAACGGATCTTCGAGAACAACCGGGGCCACACCATCACAGGCAGGCTGCAACCCCTGCTGCGGGCGGTCGTGGTGCTGCACTTCGAGGTCGATGCCACGGGCAAGGTGCACAACGTGCAAACCTGGCGCACACCCGAGCGCGCGGCCGACCGCCTTGCGCGCGCGAGCCTGGTGCGCGCCGGCGCCCTGCCGGCGCCCCCGCCGCAGTGGCTGCGCGGAGGCAAGCTGGGGATTACCGAAACCTGGCTGTTCAACAACGACGGCCGCTTCCACCTGCGCGCGCTGGCGCCGCGCCAGGGCTGAACTCCGTCCTGCCGGGCGGCGCTAGGGCAGGCTGGCGATCAGGTCCTGCGCCGCGCGCTGGGCGATCTTGCGGAAGGTCACCCGGCGCTCCTGCCCGGTGTCGAAGGCCATCGATACCTCGTCGATGCCTTCCCAGACGATGCTGCCGTCGCGGCTGTCCCAGATCTGGCAGAACACTCGCATATTGGCGTACTGGGTGTTGAGCAGGCTCAGGCCGAGCAAGCTGAACCGGCCGCGCGCGCCCTGCTCCATATTGGCGAGCTTGAGCTGCACCAGGTAGCGCATCCCCGTGGCCCGCGCCACCTGCTTCAGCATGTCGGCGTCGAACACGCCGGTATCGCGGTAATCGCGGTACATGCGCCGGTAGGTCTCGGCCAGGCCGGCGCGGTTGACCGCACCGATCGTCTGCGGCAGGGCGTCGAAGCGGATCTCCGGGCGCCGCGTCTTCAGCGCGTCGGCGAACACGTAGGCCAGCGACTGCTTGTCCTCTTCCTGCCCCGTCACCGTCGAAGGCGTGAGGAAGGCGAGCCCGCCCTCGGCGAGCTCGTGCGGTTTCAGGCGCAGGGTCTGGTGCTGCGGCGAAGAGTAGGTCTGGACGTCGGTGGCGCAGCCAGCCAGCAGCAGCGCCGCGGCGAAGCACGCCAGCGCGAAGGTGCGCCGGGACGGGGTTTCGTGTCTCAAGGTTTTCCTCATGGATTGACAACGGTATCGATGCGGCGCCTGATGCGCGCCGTGGCATCCCGGTCGCCCGCCGCCTCGGCGCGCCGCGCCTCGACCTGCAGCCAGGCGAGCAGCGGCCGGCGCCAGCCGTTGGCGGAGGCGGCCTGGACTGCGGCGCCGATGCCGTCCGGGGCGATGTGGCCTGCCCGCAGCAGTGCGCCGGCGGCGACCAGGCGCGCGAGCGGGTCGTTTATCTCCGCCAGCGCGGCGCTGCCGCCGGCCACGGCCGAGCGGTGTGGCGGCGCGAGCAGTCCGGGGTCGAGCCCGTCCCAGCGGCCGGACAGGTAGACCGCGTAGGCGCGCTCGGCGGCGCTCGCGTCCTGCTCGAGCGCGCGGTAGCCCGGGCAGGGGCCGAAATCCAGGCTCGCCACCCGCAGCGCGCAGCGCGCGAGCTCGACGCGCGCGACGAGCTCGGGGCGGCCGGTGCGCGAGACCTCGGCACGGGCGCGCGCGAATTCGATCTTCGCCGTGCGGTCGTCGCCGCGCAGGTAGGCCGCCTCGAAATTGGCGAGCGCGCCGTGCGCGTTCGACTGCCAGTCGGGCGCGGGCGGCCCGCCGGCGCAGGCCGCGAGCAGCAGCCCCGCTGCGATCAGGGCAGCTTGAGCTCGGTGTCGCGCTTGAAGGGCCATTTGCGGTTCACTTCGTCGATAAGGCCGCCGAGCTTGCGCACGTTCGCGTCGACCTCGGCGCGCAGGGCGGCCAGGTCCTCGGTTGCGGCGGCGGTGTTGGCGCCGACCTTCTGCGCCTCGGCGAGCACGGCGTCGGCCTTCTTCAGGCTCTCGCGCGCGTCGGCGAGCGTCGCGTTCAGCTGCGCGATCGCCTGCTCGGTGCCGTCCATCACGCCGCCGGCGCCGAAGACGCGCGCGTCGGCCTTGTCGAGCGTGCGCCCGAGCTTGGCTGAGACGCCGCCGAGCGAGGCGAGCAGGGCGTTGCTGCGGTCGATCGCGTCGATCACTTTCTTCGCGTTTTCGTCGCCGCCGAGCAGGCCGCCGAGCGCCCCGTACCGCCCCGTCATGCGCGCGCTGATCACGCGCAGGTTGGCCAGGCTCGCGTTGAGGTCGGAATCGGCCGCGGTCATGCGCTCGACGTGGTCGAGCACGGTGCGCAGGGTCGCGAGCAGCACCGGCAGCTGCTCCGTCGCATCGCCGCGCAGCACCGCGCGCTCGGCGTTCGGGGGCAGCGGCGGGTCGTCGAGGTTGCCGGTAAAGGCGCGCAGGCGCGCGCCGCCGACCAGCCCGCGCTCGAGAGTGAACACGCTCGTGCTGCGCAGCCAGTGCAGGTCCTTGACTGGAATCTCGACCTCGATCTTCGCCTTGCCGTTCTTCGACAGTTCGATGCGCTGCACGCGCCCGACCGGGAAGCCGGAGAAAGTGAGGTTGGCGCCCACCGCGATACCCTCGGAATCGTCTGCGATAAGCACCAGCTTCTGGGTGTCCTCGAAGGCACCGCGCGCGTACAGCACGTAGAGCACGAACCCCGTCACCAGCGCGGCGACCAGCAACAGCAGCAGGCCGGCCTTGAGCTCGACGTGCCGGATCGCGGGCCCGGTCTCGGATTCGGTAGCCATGCGTCAGACGTACATGATCGCGAGAAACACGCCTTCGATCGCCACCAGCGCGAGCACCAGGCCCACCATGCCGCGCAGCACCGCCACCGGGGCCATCCGATCGCGCCTCGGCACCGCCAGCGCGGCGGTGATCGGAATCACCGCCACCGCGATGCCGAACAGCAGCGTCTTGATGCCGAGCCCGATATCGGCCACCGGGGCGAACACCTCGCCGGTGATGCGCAGGAACTGCGGCAGGCCCCAGGGCGAGATGCCGTACATCTCGTAGTAGGTGAGCAGCAGCGCGACCGCGCAGTTGAGGAAGGAGAGCAGCATCACCGCGACCGCGCTGCCGATCACGCGCGGCACCAACTCATGGCGCAGCGGGTCGCGTCCGGCGCGCTGCTGCGCCTCGAGCTCGCCGCGGATGTGCATAAGCACCACCTGGGTGTTGATCGCGGCGCCAGAGCGCAGGCCGACGAAGAGCGCGGCGAAGAGCGGGATCAGCTCGAGCACCAGCACTCGCATCGTGAGCTCGAGCGCGTAGGCGGACAGGCCGTAATCGTTGGAGCTGCGGATCACGATCCGGATCAGCACCCAGCTCACGAGCGCGCAGACGAGCGTGAAGCCCGGCAGCGACTGCCAGGCCGAGAAATAGATCTGGCGCGCCGCGACCCGGCGCGCGGCGGGGTCGTAGGCCGAAGGCGACAGCGCGGTCGCGAACGCGACGGCGGCGAATCCGGTGCGGCGCAGGCGGGTGGCGAGCGGCTCCATGCCTCAGTCGAACAGCTTCCAGCCGTAGCCGGCGCATTCGGCGCAGACCCGGGTTCCCACCGTGCCGGCGCCGTTGCAGGACTGGCATTCGTCCCAGATCAGGGAAAGGTCGCTGTGGTAGGTGCCGTAGCAGCGCCTGCCGTTGACCATGGCCCTGCAGCGTTGATTGAGCATCTCGCGCAAATCGGTCGGCGCCCGGCAGACGGAGCAGGCGCCCGCCGGCTTGGGTTTCTTGACTTGCCGCATGGCGCAAGTATAAAGGGCCGTGGCCCACGATTGCTTCGAGGTTGAGCGCGACGCGCACGTGGCGACGATCCGCCTGATCCGGCCGGACCGGCTGAACGCGATGACGCGCGATTTCTGGCTCGAGCTGCCGGCGATCCTGCGCGGGCTGGACGCCGAAGGCGGCACCCGGGCGGCGGTGCTGTGCTCGATCGGCAAGCACTTCAGCGCCGGGATGGACCTGTCGCTGTTCCGCGACGGCGCCGCGCTCGAGACCGGCTCGGTGGCCGCGCGCGAGCGTTTCCGCCAGCAGCTCAAGGCGCTGCAGGGGTCGTTCGAGGCGCTCGCGGGCGCCCGCTTTCCGGTGATCGCGGCGGTGCAGGGCGGCTGCATCGGCGGCGCGGTCGACCTGGTCACCGCCTGCTGCCTGCGCTACTGCGCGCGCGATGCCTATTTCGTGATCCAGGAGATCAACCTCGGCATGATGGCCGACGTCGGCACCCTGCAACGCCTGCCCAAGCAGCTGCCCGACGCGGTGGTGCGGGAGCTCGCCTACACCGGAGACCGGCTCGGCGCCGAGCGCGCCGAGCGGCTCGGCTTCGTCAACGGCGTGTTCGAGACCCACGAGGCGCTGCTCGAGGGCGCGCACGCGGTCGCGCGCCGCATTGCCGCCAAGGCGCCGGCGGCGGTCGCCGCGAGCAAGGAAATGATCGGCTACGCGCGCGACCATTCAGTGGCCGAATCATTCGCCTACCTGAACGCGCTGCAGCCGGGCGTGTTCAGCATCGAGGACATCGCGCGCGCGGTGGCGGCGCAGAAGGACGGCCCGGCGCCGCAGTTCGAGGACCTGCCGCCGATCGACCCGCCGATCAAGCCCTGAGGCCGGGGCAGGGAGCCACGACATGGCGACCATCCTCGGTTTCCTCGCCTGCGCCGTCGCGATCGGCGTCGCTGGCACCTACCTCTCGCGCTACGGCGACGTCATCGCGCGCCGCACCGGGTTGGGGGGCACCTGGGTCGGGGTGGTGCTGCTCGCGGTGGTCACCTCGCTGCCCGAGCTCGCCACCGGGGTGAGCGCGGTCACCGTCGGCGACGCGCCCGACATCGCGGTGGGCGACGTGTTCGGCGCCTGCGTGTTCAACCTGCTGTACATCGTGGTGCTCGACTTCCTGGTGCGCGGCGAGTCGGTCTACACCCGCGCCCGCCAGGGCCACATCCTGTCGGCGGGCTTCGGCGTGATCCTAATCGGCTTCGCCGGCTTCAACGTGCTCCTGGCGCAGACCGGCCCGCATTGGGACCTGGGCCACGTCGGCGCCTACACGCCGGTGATCGCGCTGATGTACGTGGTGGCGATGCGCACCGTGTTCCGCTATGAGACGTTGAATCCGGCCGCCGCCGCGGAGGATGCTTCGCTTCGCTCCGCGCCCAGCCTGCGCCAAGCGCTCGTGCGCTACGCGCTTGCGGCGCTGGTGGTGGTGGCCGCGGGCGTTGCGCTGCCCTTCCTCGGCAAGTCGCTTGCCGCGCAGATGGGCTGGCAGGAGAGCTTCGTCGGCACCCTGTTCGTCGCTGCAATCACCTCGCTGCCGGAGGCCGCGGTGACGGTCGCGGCGGTGCGCATCGGCGCCCTGGACATGGCGATCGGGAACCTGTTGGGGAGCAATTTGTTCAACATATTCATATTGGCGCTCGACGACGCGCTTTACCTCCGCGGCTCGCTGCTCTCGCACGTGTCCCCCGAGCACGCGGTGTCTGCGCTGTCGGCGATGATGATGACCGGGGTGGCGATCGTCGGGCTGCTGTACCGTCCGCGCCTGCGCGTGTTCAAGACCGTGGGTTGGGCCAGCATCGTGCTGTTCGTGTTCTACTTGCTCAACGCCTATATCCTCTACCTCCATGACTGACACACTGTTTGCGGGCGAAACGGCGCTCGTCACCGGCGCGGGCAACGGCATCGGGCGCGCGCTCGCGTTGGGCCTCGCGCGCGAAGGCGCGCGGCTGCTGCTGGCCGAGATCGACCCTGCGCGCGGCGCGGCCGCGCTCGCCGCGGTGAGGGACACCGGCGGGGTAGCCGAGCTGGCGCAGGTCGACCTGTCGCGGCGCGGGGCGGCCGAAGCGCTGGTCGACGAGGCGGTGCGGCGCCTTGGGCGGGTCGACATGCTGGTGCACAGCGCGAGCCCGCCGCGGCGCGAGGCCGACACCCTGATGCAGGTGAGCGACGAGACCTGGGACGCGATGCACGAGGTCAACTTGCGCTCGGGCTTCGTGCTCGGGCGCGGCCTCGCGCGCCACATGATCGGGGCGAAGATCCGCGGCCGGATGCTGCTGCTGACCTCGCTGCACTCGGGAACGCCGCGCAACCTGCCGCATTACGCCACCGCCAAGGCGGGCATGCTGATGCTGGTCAAGGAGCTCGCCAAGGCGCTCGGCGCGCACGGCATCCGCGTCAACGCGCTCACGCCCGGCGCGGTCGCCGCGGGCGGCTTCAAGCCGAGCGGCGACCTGGCGGCGAAGATCCCGCTCGGGCGCCTGGCCGACGCTGACGACATCGCCGCGATGGGGCTCGCGGTGCTGAGCGAGAAGTTCGGAGGCTACGTCACCGGTGCCGACATCGTGGTCGACGGCGGGCTCGCATTGCACAACTGGTTCGAGCCCGCGGTGCCCTGATCTGCATGGCCGGGCGCAGCGACTGGCACGCGATCGCGGGCGCGCAGACGCTGGCCGAGCTGGCGAGCTCGCGCGGCGGGCTGTCGCCGGCCGAGGCGGCGGCGCGTCTGGAGATGCACGGCCCCAACCTGCTGCCGCCGCCGCCGCGGCGCGGGCCGCTGATGCGCTTCCTGGCGCAGTTCCACAACGTGCTGATCTACGTCCTGATCGCCTCGGCGGCGATCACCGCGGCGCTCGGACATTGGGTCGACGCGGGCGTGATCGCGGGCGTGATCGTAATCAACGCGATCGTCGGCTTCATCCAGGAGGGCAAGGCGGAAGAAGCGCTCGACGCGATCCGCAAGATGCTGTCGCTCTCGGCGCTGGTGCTGCGCGGCGGGGCGCAGCTCAGGCTGCCCGCCGAGCAGCTGGTGCCGGGCGACATAGTGCTGCTCGCCGCAGGCGACAAGGTGCCCGCCGACCTGCGCCTGCTCGAGGCGAGAAACCTCAGGATCGACGAGGCGCTGCTCACCGGGGAGTCCGTGCCGGCGGAGAAATCGGTCGCACCGGTGGAAGCGGGCGCTCCGCTCGGCGACCGCACCTGCATCGCCTTTTCCGGGACCTTGGTGACCTACGGCCACGCCCTCGGCGTCGTGGTCGCTACCGGCACCGCGACCGAGATCGGGCGCATCAGCGCGCTGCTCGAGACGGTGGAGGAGATCTCGACCCCGCTCACGCGCCAGCTCGCGGTGTTCGGCCGCTGGCTCACGGTCGCGATCCTTCTGCTCGCCGGCGCCACCTTCGCGCTCGGCTACTGGCTGCGCGGCTTCAGCGCCGCCGACATGTTTCTCGCCGCGGTCGGCATCGCGGTGGCCGCGATTCCAGAGGCGCTGCCGGCGATCATGACCGTCGCGCTTGCGATCGGCGTGCGGCGAATGGCGCGCCGCAACGCGATCGTGCGCCGTCTGCCGTCGGTCGAGACGCTCGGCTCGGTCACCGTCATCTGCTCCGACAAGACCGGCACGCTGACCAAGAACGAGATGACGGCGCACGAGGTCGTCCTCGGCGAGGCGACCGAGCAGCAGCTCGCGCGCGCCGGACTGCTGTGCAACGATGCCGCGGCGCACGAGGAAGAGGGTGCCTGGAAGGTCGTCGGAGATCCCACCGAGGGCGCGCTGGTGACGCTCGCGATGAAGGTCGGTTTGCAGCCGTTTCGCGAGTACGCGGAGTGGCCGCGCCTGGACGAGATCCCGTTCGAGTCCGAGCACCGCTTCATGGCGACGCTGCACCACGCGCCCGACGGCTCTCACGCGATCTTCGTCAAGGGGGCGCCCGAGCGCGTGCTCGAGATGTGCGACGTCGAGCGCGCGCCGTGGCAGGCGCGCACCGAGGCGCTCGCGCGGCAGGGCATGCGGGTGCTCGCGCTCGCGCGCCGTCCCGTCGGCGCGGAGCAGGAAACCCTCGACCCCGAGGATGTGCGCGGCGGCTGCTCGCTGCTCGGCCTGGTCGGGATCATCGATCCGCCGCGCGACGAGGCGATCGAGGCGGTGCGGCAATGCCGCGAGGCGGGCATCCGCGTGAAGATGATCACCGGCGACCACGTCGTGACCGCGCAGGCGGTAGGCGCGATGCTCGGCATCGCGCCGGACGACGTGATCGCGCGCGCGAGCCCCGAGGACAAGCTGCGCCTGGTCGAGCGGCTGCAGGCCGAGGGCGAGGTCGTCGCGATGACCGGCGACGGCGTCAACGACGCACCGGCGCTCAAGCGCGCCGACGTCGGCGTGGCGATGGGCGAAAAGGGCACCGAGGCGGCCAAGGAAGCCGCCGACATGGTGCTCGCCGACGACAACTTCGCCTCGATCGAGCGCGCGGTCGAGGAGGGGCGCACCGTCTACGACAACTTGAAGAAGACCATCGTCTACCTGCTGCCGACCAACGGCGGCGAGGCGCTGGCGGTGATCGCCGCGGTAGTCATGGGCATGACGCTGCCGATCACGCCGGTGCAGATCCTGTGGGTCAACATGGTGACCGAGACCACGCTCTCGCTTGCCCTGGCGTTCGATCCGACCGAGCCGTCGACGATGCGGCGGCCGCCGCGGAATCCCCGCGAGCCGCTGCTGTCGCGCTACCTGGCGTGGCGCGTCACGTTCGTGTCGCTGCTGCTGCTCGCGGGCGTGCTCGGGCTGTTCCTGTGGGAGATGGGGCGCAGCGGCGACGTCGCCGTCGCGCGCGCGGCGGCGGTCAACGCGCTGGTGATGGGCGAGATCGTGTACCTGTTCAACAGCCGGCGCCTCGCCGACAGCGCGCTCAATCTGGACGCGCTGCTGGGCAACCGCATTGCGCTCGTCGCGGTCGGTGTGCTCGTTCTGCTTCAGCTCGCGTTCACCTACCTGACGCCGATGCAAACCCTGTTCGGCACCGGGGCCATGGATGCGGCCTCGTGGGGGCTGGTCTGCGCGTTCGGCGTCGCGATGTTCTTCGTGATCGAGATCGAGAAGGCCGTCACGCGCGCGCTGCGCCGTTGAGACTTATACTTCCGGCGGTGAAGAAGGCCTTCATCCGCATCCTGCTGCTTAGCGTGCTGCTCAACCTCGCCGACTGGCCCTACGTCGACGAGATCTTCGGCAGCGCCGGCCCGGTCAGCGAGCTGATGGGCGCGGGCAAGCAGGCGCCCGTGCCGCAGCACTCGGGCGCGGCGAGCCGCGTGCAGCAGGGATACCAGATCCTGCTCGGCATGCAGGCGCTGCCGCAGTCGCCGTGGCGGCTCGAGTCGCCCGCGCGCGACAAGGTTGCCTCCTTCGACGTGCGCCTCGCGCGCTACCTCATTCCGCCTCGCATCGACCGGCCGCCGATCCGCGTCACCCTGTCCTGACGTCCCGGGCCGTGCGCTGACGCCGGCCCGCGTTCCGTTCAATTCTTGAGGACAGGAGGTCGGCATGGCGCCGATCCACCGCCGCTGCGCGAGCCTCGCGCTCGCGCTCGCCGCGCTTTCAGGTTGTGCCACTCAGCGGACGCCGCCGCCGTTCCCGGCGGCTGCCAACGCGCGCTCGCTCGACGCGCGCAGGCTCGACGACCCGCGCCTGCTGCGCTTCGTCGCAGCGGCCCGCTCGCTTTCCGGCAAGCCCGCTCACACGGGGACCTGGGGCCTGGACGACCTCAGCCTCGCCGCGCTCTATTACCACCCCGATCTCGACGTCGCCCGCGCGCGGCTCGCCGCGGCGCGCGCGAACGTCGCTGCCGCCGTGCAGCGGCCGAACCCGTCGGCCGGCCTGTCGCTCGGCTACAACGCGACCACGGCGGTGCCATCGCCCTGGACCGTGGGCCTGATGGTCGATTTCATCGTCGAGACTTTCGGCAAGCGCGAAGCGCGCCGGGCGCGCGCCTCGCACCTGGCCGACGCGGCGCGCGACGACCTCGAGAGCGCGACCTGGAAGGTGCGCGCGGGCGTGCGCGACGCGCTGCTCGGGATGTGGACCGCCGGACGGCGGCTCGCGCTCGCCGAGCGCCAGCTCGAGCGCCGCGCCGAGCTGGCTGTACTCGTCGAGCGGCGCCTCGACGCCGGCGCCGCCTCCGCGCTGGACGTCTCGCGCGAGCGCATCGCGCGCGACCGCGCGCGGCTCGAGGTCGCGCAGGCCGAACGCGAGCGTGCCGCCGCACGGGCGCGCCTGGCGCAGGCGATCGGTGTTCCGCTGCGTGCGCTTGATGGCCGGCCGATCTCGTTCGCGGCCTTCGACGCGCCGGCGCCGGTGGCGCCGGACGTCTCGGCCGGGGCGCTGCGCGAGCGCGCACTCACCCGCCGCTCCGACGTGCGCGCGATGCTCGACGAATACGCCGCGGCGCAGTCGGCGCTGCAGCTCGAGCTGGCGCGCCGCTGGCCGGACTTGCGCCTGGGCCCCGGCTACACCTACGACCAGGGCGACCACAAATACAGCCTCGCGCTGGGCGGCGAGCTGCCGCTGCTCAACCGCAACGAGGGCCGGATCGCCGCGGCCGAGGCGCGCCGCGTCGAAGCGGCGGCGCGCTTCGACGCCCTGCAGGCGCGGATCATCGGCGAGATCGACGCCGCGGCGGCCGGCTACCGAGCTGCCGCCGGCGAGCGGGCGGGGGCGCAGGCGCTCGCCGCGCAGGCCGCGCGCCGCGAGGCGGGCATGCGGCGCGCGTTCGACGCCGGCCAGATCGGGCGCCCGGCGCTGCTCGCCGCCGGCGTCGAGCTCGGCGCAGCGCGTCGCGCGGCGCTCGATGCGCGTGCCGCCGAGGACCGCGCCGTGGCGTCGCTCGAGGACGCGCTGCGCACGCCGCTGTTCGGAAGCCCGCACGGGCTTCCGCTCGAGGAGCGAAACCCGCGCCTCGCCACGGAGGACAAGCGATGAGTCCCTATCCCACGAGAACTTACCTGCGGGCCGCGCTCGCGGCGACGCTGCTGTTCGCGGCCGCGCACGCGGGCGCCGATTCCGACGACGACGCCTCCGCGGCGGTCACCACGCCTTCGCGCGTGTCGCAGCGCGGCGGCGAAACCATGATTACGCTGGATGCCGAGGCGCGCGCGAAGAGCGGAATCGAGACGGCGCCGGCGGAGCCCAAGCCGTTCCGGCGCGAGTTGCGCGGCTACGCCAAGGTGCTCGATCCGGGCCCGCTCACCGCGCTGCGGGGACGCTACGAGGCGGCCGTGGCGCGGCTCGCCGCCGCGCAGGCGAGGCTCGCGGCATCGCAGACTGCCTACCGGCGCGCGCAGGGCCTGTACCGCGACGGCCGCAACGCCTCGCTCGCCGAGCTGCAGGCGGCCGAAGCGGCTTACCGCGCCGACCGCGCGCAGGTCTCCGCCGCGCGCGCCGCGCAGGCGAGCCTTGCCGCCGAGGCACGCCAGGAGTGGGGCGCCGCGCTCGGCAGGGCGGTCGAGGCCCGCGGCCCCGCGCTCGAGCGCCTGATCGGCCGGCGCGAGCTGCTGGTGCAGGTGACGCTGCCGCCTGGCAACGCGCTCCCCGAGCCGCCGGCCAGTGCCGCGCTCGAGACCGCGCGGGGCGCGCGCGCGCCGCTCGCGCTCGTGTCCCGCGCGCCGCGCACCGATCCGAAGATCCAGGGCGCGAGCTTCTACTACACCGCGCCCGCGGCGAGCGGGGCGTTGCCCGGCATGGAGCTGCTCGCCTGGCTGCCCGAGGGCAAGCCGGTTGCCGGCGTGCGCGTTCCGCCGCAGGCGGTGGTGTGGTGGCAGGACCGCGCCTGGATCTACCGCCGTACCGGCCCCGGGACCTTTACCCGCATGCGGATCCCGACCGACCGGCCGGCGCCCGGCGGCGGCTACCTCGTCTCCGGCCTGCCCAAGGGCAGCGAGATCGTGACACGGGGTGCGCAGCTGCTGCTGTCGGAGGAGTTCCGGGCGCAGATCCAGGTGGGGGACTGAATGCAGGAAGCGATCATCGGTTTCGCGATCCGGCAGCGCCGCGCCGTCCTCGCGCTCGCGCTGCTGCTCACCGCCTGGGGCCTGTGGTCGCTCGGCGCGGCGCGCTACGACGTCTTCCCCGAGTTCGCCCCGCCCGAGGTCGGCATCCAGGCCGAGGCGCCCGGCCTTACCCCGGAGCAGGTCGAGACGCTGGTCACGCGCCCGCTCGAGGCGGTGCTCAACGGCGCGCCCGGCGTGCGCAGCCTGCGCTCGACCTCGATCCAGGGCCTGTCGGTGCTGACCGTATTCTTCGATCCCTCGAGCGACATCTACCGCGACCGGCAGGTCGTCTCCGAGCGGCTGGCGAGCGCCACGGCGGACCTGCCGCAGGGCATCAAGCCGCCCGGCCTGACGCCGCTCACGTCCTCGACCAGCACCGTGCTGGTGATCGGGCTCACCTCGGCGAAGCGCTCGCTGATGGCGCAGCGCGACGCCGCGCAGTGGGTCGTCCGGCCGCGCCTGCTCGCCGTGCCCGGCGTCGCGAAGGTGGCGGTCTTCGGCGGCGACGAGCGCTCGATACAGATCCAGATCCACCCCGACGCGCTGATCCGCTACGGGCTCGGGATCGACGACGTGCTGGCGGCGGCGAAGCGCGCCACCGGGGTGCGCGGCGCGGGATTCGTCGACACCGCCAACCAGCGAATTCTGCTCTCCACTGAAGGCCAGTCGCTCAGCGCCGCCGACATCGGGCGCACCGTGCTGGCGAGCCGCGGCGGCGCGAGCATCACGCTCTCGAGCGTGGCCGACGTCGCGGTCGCGCCCGAGCCGGCGATCGGTGGCGCCACCGTCGACGGTGTGCCCGGTGTCGTGATGGACATCTCGGCGCAGTACGGCAGCAACACGGTGGAGGTCACGCACGCGGTGCAGGCCGCGCTCGCCGAGCTCTCGCCGGTGCTGTCGGCGCAGGGCATCGCGCTGCATCCCGACCTGTTCCGCCCCGCCAACTTCATCGCCGCCGCGACCGGCAACGTGCGCGAGTCGCTGATGCTGGGCGGGCTGATGGTGATCGCGGTGGTGTTTCTGTTCCTGTTCAACCTGCGCTCGGCGACGATCGCCTGCGCCGCGATTCCGCTCTCGCTGCTCGCCGCGATGATGGTGCTCGAGCGCATGGGCGCGACGCTCAATACGATGACGCTCGGCGGGCTCGCGATCTCGATCGGCGTGGTGGTCGACGACGCCGTGGTCGGGGTGGAGAACATCGTGCGCCGGCTGCGCGAGAACGCGCGCCTCGGCGGTTCGCGGCCCGCCGCGCGCGTGGTGCTCGAGGCCTGCCTCGAGGTGCGTGGGGCGATCGTCTACGCGACTTTCGCCGTGATCCTGGTCGTACTGCCGGTGCTGGCGCTGTCGGGCATCGCAGGGCGCCTGTTCGGGCCGCTCGGGCTCGCCTATGTGCTCGCGGTGCTCGCCTCGCTCGCGGTCGCGCTCACCGTGACGCCGGCGCTCGCGATGGCGCTGCTCGCGCGCCGCGGGCTGCCGCAGGAGGACCCGCCCGTGATGAGATGGACGCGCTCGCGTTACGAGGCGCTGCTGCGCGGCGTGGCGCGCCGGCCGCGCTTGCTGGTGGCCGCGGCGCTCGCCTTTACCGCGGCCGGCTGCGCCGCACTGCCGTATTTCGGTGCGAGCTTCATCCCGGAGCTGAAGGAAGGTCATTACATCGTCCACATGGCGGCGGTGCCGGGGACCTCGATCGCCGAGTCGATGCGCCTCGGCGAGCGCGTCGACCGGGCGCTGCTCGCGCTGCCGGAAGTGCGCTCGGTCGGGCAGCGGGTCGGCCGCGCCGAGCTCGCCGACGACACCTGGGGGCCGAACTACAGCGAGTTCGAGGTCGACCTCGAGCCGGGGCTGTCGGGCGACGCCGCCGAGGACGCGCTCGGCCACATTCGCAAGGCGCTGTCGGGCTTCGTCGGCGTGAACTTCGCGGTCAACACTTTTCTCACCGAGCGCATCGACGAGACCCTCTCGGGCGCGGCGGCGCCAGTGGTGGTGAAAGTCTTCGGCGAGAACCTGGACGCGCTCGACCGCACCGCGCAGGCGATCGCGCGAGTGGTGCGCGGGGTGCCCGGCGCGGTGGACGTGCAGCTCGAGTCGCCGCCGGGGCTGCCGCAGGTTACCATCGACCTCCGGCGCGCCGACGTGGCGCGCTGGGGCTTCGACCCGGTCGACGTGCTGGAGCAGATCCGCACCGCATACCAGGGCGAGGTCGTGGGGCAGGCCTACCAGGGCAATCGTGTATTCAATGTCATGGCGATCCTCGATGCGGCGACCCGGGACGACATCGCGAAGATCCGTGCGCTGCCGTTGCGCAACCCGGCGGGCGTGTACGTCCCGCTCGGGCGCCTGGCCGACGTCTACCTCGGCGCCGGCCGCTACCAGGTGATGCACGAGGGCGCGCGCCGGCTGCAGACGGTGACCGCGAACGTGAACGGAACCGACGTGACGTCGTTCGTCGCCGCAGCGAAGCGCGCGATCGCCGCCAGGGTGAAGCTTCCGCCCGGAACCTATCTCGAGTACTCGGGCGCGGCGCAGGCGCAGCGCCGATCGCGGCACGACCTGTTGGCCGACTCGCTGGTCGCCGGCGCGGGGATCGTGCTGCTGCTGTCGTTCGTGACCCGCAACTGGCGCAACCTGCTCCTCGTGCTGGCCAACCTGCCGTTCGCGCTGGCGGGCGGCGTGCTCGCGGTGCTCGTCACCGGGGGCGAGCTCTCGCTCGGCGGGCTGGTGGGGTTCGTCGCGCTGTTCGGCATCTCGCTGCGCAACTCGATCCTGATGATCGACCATTACGAGCGGCTGGTCGGCAGCGAGCGCCTGCCGTGGAACCTCGCCACCGCGGTGCGCGGCGCCGCCGACAGACTGACCGCGATCCTGATGACATCGCTGGTGACCGGGCTTGGCGTGCTGCCGCTCGCGCTCGGCATGGGGGCGCCCGGGCGCGAGATCGAAGGCCCGATGGCGGTCGTGATCCTGGGCGGCCTGCTGACGTCGATGGCGCTCAACCTGCTGGTGCTGCCGACGCTCGCGCTGCGCCATGGCCGCTTCGAGGCGCAGGCATGAAGCCGCTCGCGGTCTGGCAGCGCCTGTGGCTGCTGTTCACCGTGATCTGGGTGGTGGTGGGGTTGCTCAAGGTCGTCACGCTCGCCGCATACGGCGAGCCCGGGGCGGGCCAGTTCGTGCAACCGGCGGTGCTCACGATCGGGGTGCCGCTGCTGGTTTATCTGCCGCTGTGGGGCTGGGCGGCCCTGCGCGCGCGGCGCAAAGGAGAGGAGCGATGAGTTCGAAGAAATTCAAAAATCCGCTGGTCTGGGGCGTCGTCGCCGTGGTTGTCTTGGTCGCGGCCGGGCTGGGCGCCTGGGGCTACGCGAGCTACCGCGAGCGCAGCCTTCACCAGGCGGTTGCGCCGCAGGTGCAGGCGGCGGACGCGCGCCTGCGCGAGGCGCTCGCCGCGCCGCTCGAGCCCGCCGCGGAGCAGGCCGAGCAGGCTGCAGCAAAGCTCGAGGCCGCGGCGCAGGACATCGAGGCGCGCCTGGAGGCGCTGCGCAGGCTCGACGCGGCGCCCGACCCGGCGCGGGTCGCGATGGCCAAGGAGGAGCTCGGCAACGCGGCGGAGATCGTGCGCAAGGAAGCCGTCGTGGTGCGTGAGGGCATCGCATTCAACACCGCGCGCGACGCGCTCGCGCAGCACATGCGGGGCGCGAGCTCGCGCTCGGGACCCTGGGTGAGCAAGGCGATCGAGCTCAAGCGCCAGCTGGACAAGGCCTACTTCAACTACAGGTTCGCCCTCGACGGATTCGCCGCGCGGCTGGTCGATGTTCCCGACGAGAAGCTCGCGGGGCAGGTGAGGGCGCGCGTTGACGCCGCGCTCGAGCACGCCAAGGCGGCGCTCGCGCGCTCGGGCAGGCTGGGTTAGCCGGGGCGGCGGGTTTGAGCCGAAAGCCTGACGCGAGGCGCGATCGGATCGAGGCGGCGCAGGTCGCGGAGCGCTCGACGCCGCGCACGCCGGTCATCTACGAGACGGTGCGCCGGCACGGCGAGGAGGAAATGGCGCGCCCGGCCATGTCGCTGTGGTGGTCCGGGGTCGCGGCCGGCCTCTCGATCGCGTTCTCGCTGCTCGCCGAGGCGCTGCTGCGCATGCACCTGCCGGAAGCGCCTTGGCGCCCCCTGGTCACCAGCCTGGGCTACCCGGTCGGGTTCCTGATCGTCGTGCTCGGGCGGCAGCAGCTTTTCACCGAAAACACCATCACAGCCGTGCTGCCCGCGATGGCGCGGCCTTCGCGCCGCAGCTTCGGCCGCCTCGGGCGGCTGTGGGGCATCGTGTTCCTCGCCAACATGGCCGGCACCCTGCTTGCGGCGCTGTTCTGCGCCTTCGCCCCGGCGCTGTCGCCGGCGCAGCTCGGAGCGATGCTCGAGATCAGCCGCGAGGCGATCGCGCACGGCTGGGGCACGATGTTCTTTCTCGCCATCCCGGCCGGCTTTCTCGTCGCGGCGATGGTCTGGCTGCTGCCGAGCGCGGGCGAGAGCGTGCAGTTCCACGTTGTCTGGCTGATGACGTACCTGATCGGCCTGGGCGGGTTCGCGCACATCGTCGCGGGCAGCGTCGAGGCTTTCCTGCTCTTGTGGAACGGCGAGCTGGGATTCGGTGCCCTGCTCGGCGGCTTTACCCTGCCGGTGCTTGCCGGCAACATCGTCGGCGGCACCGCCCTGTTCGCGGTGATCTCCTACGCGCAGGTGATGCAGGAGATCGAGTGAATTCGCGCCGCTAGCGCCTGCGCTTCGCGGCGAGGAACTCACCAAGCATGCGCCGCGGCGCCTCGCCGGCGTAGGCGCGGGCGAACTCATCGATGCTCTCGTGCACGCACTGGTGCAGCGGAGCTTCCTCCCACAGCTTGCACAGGCGCTTCTGCGCGCGCAAGGCGGCGTCGCCGGCGGCGAGCAGCGCGCCGAGCGCGGCCTCGACCGCGGCGTCGAGCTGCGCCGCCGGCACCACGCGCTCGACCAGGCCCCAGTCGAGCGCCTGTGCGGCGTCGATGTTCTCGCCGGTCAGCACCAGCCAGCGCGCGCGCCCGGCGCCGATCAGGCGCGGCAGCAGCGCCGCCTCGACCACCGAAGGGATGCCCAGGCGCACCTCGGGCATGCCGAAGGCCGCCTCGGCCGCGGCGATGCGCAGGTCGCAGGCCGCGGCCAGCTCGAGCCCGGCGCCAAGGCAGTAGCCGTTGACGCGCGCGATCACCGGCACCGGGCACTCGCGCAGCGCCTCGCAGGCCTCGTGCACGCGGGTGATGAACTCGCGCGCCGTGACCGGGTCGAGCGCGGCGAGCTCGTCCACGCTGGCGCCGCCGGCGAAGGCGCGCGCGCCGGCGCCGGTGAGCACCACCGCGCGCACCTCGCCGGGCAGCTCGCGCATCGACTGCACGATACCTTCCAGCGTCGCGCTGTCGAGCGAATTAAGCTTGGCTTCGCGCTCGATGGTCAGGCGCGCGATGAGCCCCGCGCTGCGGCGCTCGATGCGGGTCGAGAGCGCCGCGCTCACCGCTTTGCGGCCTCGATGATGCCGAGGCAGCGCGCGAGGAAGGCCTTGCGGTGCAGCTCCGCCTTGCGCGGCGCGTCGAACACCGCTTCCGCGGCGCCGCTCAGCAGCGCTTCGTCGTCGGCGTCCTGGGCGAACCAGCGCAGGCTCTTCGGGTAGGCGCGGATCGCCATCAGGTCGCCGCGCAGCTTGCCGATGAAGAACGCGCGCGTGGCGCCGGCGTCGCGCGCCTGCGCCGCGTGGAAGATGAAATCGGAGCCCTCGCGGCACTCCTGCACGCTCGGCACGTGAGCCGCGCAGGGCGCTGCGACCAGGAACAGGACGGCCAGCAGCGCGCTGCGCGCGGGGTTCACGCCGCGCGCCTGCCGCTCACCAGCGACGCGACGAGCTTCTCGAGCTTGCGCGCGTCGGCGTCGAAGCGGCGGATGCCGTCGGAGAGCTTTTCCACCGCCATCTGGTCCTCGTTGTGCATCCAGCGGAACGCCTTCTCGTCGAGCTCGACGCGCTCGATTTCCGCGTTGCTGTCCGGCGCGAGCTTGCGCTCGACCTCGCCCGGCGCGGCGGCGAGCTTCTCGAGCAGGTCGGGCGCGATGGTGAGCAGGTCGCAGCCCGCAAGGAGCAGGATCTGGCCGGTCTTCCTGAAGCTCGCCCCCATCACCTGGGTCGAATAGCCGAACTTCTTGAAGTAGCGGTAGATGCGCGTCACCGAGGCCACGCCCGGGTCCTCCTCGAGCGGGATGTCGTCGACTTTCCGCGCGGCCTTGTGCCAGTCGTAGATCCGGCCGACGAAGGGCGAGATCAGCGTCACCCCGGCGTCGGCGCAGGCCACCGCCTGGGCGAAGGAGAACAGCAGGGTCAGGTTGCAGTGGATGCCCTCGCGCTCGAGCTGCTCGGCGGCGCGGATGCCCTCCCAGGTGCTGGCGACCTTGATCAGCACCCGCTCGCGCGCCACCCCGGCGCTCTCGTACAGTCCGATCAGGCGCCTGGCCTTGTCGATCGATCCCCGGGTGTCGAACGACAGCCGGGCGTCGACCTCGGTCGAGACCCGGCCCTCGATGTGGCCGAGGATTTCGCGCCCGAAGTTGACGAACAGGTACTCCATGGTCGCCTCGGTGCCGCCCTGGCCGCGGGCCACGGCGTCCTCGACGAGGCGGCGGTAGCGGGCGTCGCCCGCCGCCGCCAGCAGCAGGGAAGGGTTCGTGGTGGCGTCCTGGGGCTTCCAGCGGGCCACCGCGTCGATGTCGCCGCTGTCGGCGACCACCGTGGAGAATTTGCGCAGGGATTCGAGCTGATTGGTCATGGCCAGTGGAGGATACCGCCTTGTTCGAGCATGAATAAACCCTGACGTTAACTTTTGATAGTTAAAGCATAAGCCTTTTCTATGGACCGCTCGAGGAGTAAACTTATCGTTTCCCCTGCACCTGGCAGCGAGCCGAGGAGTCGTCGTTGCAGAAGACAGACATTCGCAATCCGGACTACTTTCATAAAGTCGTTGATTGCCAATGGGCCTGCCCGGCCCATACCCCGGTTCCCGAATACATCAGACTGATTGCGGCGGGGCGCTACTCCGACGCCTACATGGTGAACTGGGAGTCGAATGTCTTTCCCGGCATCCTCGGCCGCACCTGCGACCGCCCCTGCGAGCCCGCCTGTCGGCGCGGCCGCGTCGAGGAGGAAAACCAGGCGCGGCCCGAGCCGGTGGCGATCTGCCGGCTCAAGCGCGTCGCGGCGGACTACAAGGACGACGACATCAAGGCGCGCCTGCCGAAGCCCGCGACAAAGAAGAACGGCAGGAAGATCGTCTGCATCGGCGCGGGTCCCGCCTCGTTGACCGTGGCGCGCGATCTCGCCCCGCTCGGCTACGAGGTAACGGTGTTCGACCGCGATCCGCGGCCCGGCGGCATGATTCGCACCCAGATCCCGCGCTTCAGGCTGCCCGAGGAGGTGATCGACGAGGAGTGCGGCTATGTGCTCGGGCTCGGCGCCGAGTTCCGCCAGCGCAACGTCGAGAGCATGAAGGCGCTGCTTGCGGAGGGCTGGGACGCGATCTTCGTCGGCAGCGGCGCGCCGCGCGGGCGCGACCTCGACATCCCGGGGCGCAAGGAAGCGGCGAAGAACATCCACATCGGTATCGACTGGCTCTCGTCGGTGTCCTTCGGCCACGTGAGCAAGATCGGCAAGCGCGTGATCGTGCTCGGCGGCGGCAACACCGCGATGGACTGCTGCCGCACCTCGAAGCGGCTGGGCGGCGAGGACGTCAAGGTGATCGTGCGCTCGGGCTTCGAGGAAATGAAGGCGAGCCCGTGGGAGAAGGAGGACGCGCAGCACGAGGGCATCCCGATCCTGAACTACCTCGTTCCGAAGTCGTTTGAAATAAGAAATAAACGACTTACGGGAATGGCGTTCGAAAAGGTCAGCGCGGTATACGACGCCAACGGCAAGCGCAGCCTGATTCCGACCGGCGAGCCGGACCAGCACTTCGAGTGCGACGACGTGCTGATCGCGGTCGGGCAGGAGAACGCCTTTCCCTGGATCGAGCGCGACGCCGGAATCGAGTTCGACAAGTGGGGTTTGCCGGTGCTCGACAAGGCGACCTTCCGGTCCTCGGTGCCGAACGTGTTCTTCGGCGGCGACGCCGCCTTCGGCCCCAAGAACATCATCTGGGCGGTTGCGCACGGGCATGAGGCGGCGATCTCGATCGATAAATTGCTGAATCAGGAAGAACCAAGCGACAGACCCGCGCCCGGCGTCAGACTCGTGTCGCAGAAGATGGGCATCCACGAGTGGAGCTACGACAACCAGATCCATCCCGACGCTCGCTACAAGGTGCCCTGGCGCGACGTCAACCAGACGCTGCGCAACATAAAGGTCGAGGTCGAGATGGGCTTCGACGTCGCCACCGCGTGGAAGGAGGCGCAGCGCTGCCTCAACTGCGACGTGCAGACGGTGTTCGCGCCGAAGCTGTGCATCGAGTGCGACGCCTGCGTCGACATCTGCCCGATGGACTGCATCACCTTCACCGCCGACGGCGAGGAAGCCGATCTCAGGCAGCGGCTCAATGCGCCGGCTGCCAACGCGAAGCAGGACCTTTACGTGCAGGGCGGCCTCAAGACCGCGCGCGTGATGGTCAAGGACGAGGACGTGTGCCTGCACTGCGGCCTGTGCGCCGAGCGCTGCCCGACGGGGGCCTGGGACATGCAAAAGTTCCTGCTCAACATGACATACGCGGGGCCGGATTGCCGCCGGCCCCAGAAGAAAGCAGCTTGAGGGAGGGGGAATGATGAGCGTCACTTCACTGAAAACGAGCAAGAACACACTCGATGATTCCTTGGAGCGGCGCCTCAGGGTGCAGCTCGCCGCGGCCTACCGCATCGCCGACCACCTCGGCTGGTCGGAACTGATCTACACCCACATCAGCCTGCGCGTTCCCGGGCCCGAGCACCACTTCCTGATCAACCCCTACGGGCTTCGCTTCGACGAGGTCACCGCCTCGAACCTGGTCAAGATCGACCTCGCGGGCAACCCGGTGGGTGAGCAGGCCTACGGCGCCAACAAGGCGGGCTTCGTGATCCATGGCGCGATCCACCAGGCGCGCGACGACGCGCAGTGCGTGTTCCACACCCATACGCTCGCCGGCATGGCGATCTCGGCGCAGGAAGACGGCCTGCTTCCGGTGCACATGTACTCGCACAACTTCTACGGCAGGCTCGGCTACCACGACTTCGAGGGCCCGAGCATGCGAATGGACGAGCAGGAGCGCCTCGTAGCGAGCCTCGGCCGGCATCCCGCGCTGATCCTGCGCAACCACGGCCTGCTGACGGTCGGGCGCACCGTGCCCGAGGCCTTCATTCGCATTTGGCGTCTGGAGCGCGCGGCCCAGATCCAGCTCGCGGCGCAGGGCGCACGGATGCGCCTGCCCTCGGGCGAGGTCTGCCTGCAGTCGCAGGCGCTGGGCGAGGAGTTTCTCACCGACAGCGCGCCGCTGGGCGAGCTGGAGTTCGCCGCGCTCGAGCGGGTCATCGAGCAGAAGGATCCTTCCTACAAGAACTGACTGAAGGAGCACAGGGCAGGAAATGGCAAAGCGCATCGAGGCGGTCAACGATTTCGTCGTCAAGTTCGCCAACGTTAACGGCTCCGGGTCGGCGTCGGCGAACGAGCTCTTCGCCAAGTCCTTCCTGCGCATGGGGATCCCGGTCTCGCCGCGCAACATCTTCCCCTCCAACATCCAGGGGCTGCCGACCTGGTACGAGGTGCGCGTCACCGAGCGCGGCTGGCTCGGCCGCCGCGGCGGCGTCGACCTGATGGTGGCGATGAACCCGCAGACCTGGGACCAGGACATGGCCGAGATCGAGCCGGGCGGGTACCTCTTCTACGACGACACGCGGGTGCTGCCGGCCGCGAAGTTCCGCCCCGACGTCAACGTGATCGGCATGCCGCTCACCGAGATCTGCAACGCGAACTACACCGACGCGCGCGAGCGGCAGCTGTTCAAGAACATCATCTACGTCGGCGCGCTCGCGGCGCTGCACGGCATCGAGCCCGAGGTCATCGCCGAGCTGATCGGCGAGCAGTACAAGGGCAAGGAAAAGCTTCTGATGCCGAACGTGAAGGCCTTCCACATGGGCTTCGACTACGCCCGCGAGCGCCTGAAGGACGCGCTCGGGCTGAAGGTCAAGCGCAGCGAGGCGGTCGGCGACAGCATCTTCATCGACGGCAACTCGGCCGCGGCGCTCGGCTGCGTCTACGGCGGCGCCACCGTCTGCGCCTGGTACCCCATCACGCCTTCGTCGTCGCTGGCGGAAGCCTTTCAAAGGTACTGCTCAAAATTAAGAATCAATGAAAGCGGGCGGAACAACTTCGCCATCGTTCAAGCCGAGGACGAGCTCGCCTCGATCGGGATGGTGATCGGCGCGGGCTGGAACGGCGCGCGCGCCTTCACCGCCACCTCGGGCCCGGGGGTTTCGCTGATGACCGAGTTCATCGGCCTCGCATACTTCGCCGAGATCCCGGCCACCATCATCAACGTGCAGCGCGGCGGGCCCTCGACCGGCATGCCGACGCGCACCCAGCAGGCCGACATCCTGTCCTGCGCCTACGCCTCGCACGGCGACACCAAGCACGTGCTGCTCTTCCCCGAGGACCCGAGGGAGTGCTTCGAGTTCGCCGCCCAGGCGCTCGACCTCGCCGACCGGCTGCAGACCCCGGTGTTCGTCATGACCGACCTCGACATCGGCATGAACCAGCGCCTGTGCCGGCCGCTCGAGTGGGACGACGCGCGCGCCTACGACCGCGGCAAGGTCATGACCCGCGAGGAGCTGGAGGAGGGCAAGGACTTCGGCCGCTACCTCGACGTGGACGGCGACGGGATTCCGTACCGCACCTGGCCGGGCACGCACCCCAAGCGCGGCGCCTACTTCACCCGCGGCACCACCAAGGACCGCTACGCGCGCTACTCCGAGGCCGGCCCGGACTACGTCGACAACATGCAGCGGCTGCAGAAGAAGTTCGAGAGCGCGAAGGCCATGGTGCCCAAGCCCCTGCTCACCGCCTCGAAGGACCCCGCGCGGTTCGGCGCGATCTACTTCGGCTCGACCAGCCCGGCGATGCAGGAGGCGCTCGAGGCGCTCGCCGCCCAGGGCGTGTCGATCAACGCGCTGCGCGTGCGCGCCTTCCCGTTCCAGGACGAGATCGCCGACTTCGTCGCCGCGCACCACAAGGTCTTCGTCATCGAGCAGAACCGCGACGCGCAGTTGAAGACCCTGCTGGTGAACGACGCCGGCATCAACCCCGCGAACCTGATCTCGGTGCTGCACTACGACGGCACCCCGATCACCGCGCGCTACATCACCAACGAGATCGCGCAGATCGTCACCACCCTGAACGTCCGCCCGATCAAGAAGGACAGGGCAGCATGACCTACCTCGCCAAGCCGAAGCTCCACCACCCGAGCCTGCACAAGAACAAGGTCGGCTACACCCGGCGCGACTACGAGGGGCCGGTCTCGACCCTGTGCGCCGGCTGCGGCCACGACTCCATCAGCGCCGCCATCATCCAGGCCTGCTGGGAGCTCGACATCGAGCCCCACCGCGTCGCCAAGCTCTCGGGCATCGGCTGCTCGTCCAAGACCCCGACCTACTTCCTCGGCAACTCGCACGGCTTCAACACCGTGCACGGGCGCATGCCCTCGGTGCTGACCGGCGCCAACCTCGCCAACCGAGACCTCATCTACCTCGGCGTCTCGGGCGACGGCGACTCGGCCTCCATCGGCCTGGGCCAGTTCGCCCACAGCATGCGCCGCGGCGTCAACATGACCTACATCCTGGAGAACAACGGCGTCTACGGCCTCACCAAGGGCCAGTTCTCCGCCACCGCCGACGCCGGCTCCAAGTCCAAGCGCGGCGCCGTCAACACCGACTCCGCCGTCGACACCGTCGGCCTCGCCCTCCTCATGGGCGCCACCTTCGTCGCGCGGAGCTTCTCGGGCGACAAAAAACAGCTCGTCCCCCTCATCAAG
>Ga0210077_1000055_pt1 | contig 65843 bp, 49 predicted proteins | sample RushMan_CattailN_5_FD_185556 | JGI IMG/M metagenome (GOLD analysis project Ga0210077, IMG submission 185556) | Wetland microbial communities from San Francisco Bay, California, USA, that impact long-term carbon sequestration -... | ecosystem: Environmental > Aquatic > Marine > Wetlands ...
CCTGGGCACGCAGCACCCCGCCGATCTTGCCATGACCCACTGCGAGGTCGTGCTGCCAGCCCACATTCGAGGGATCGGCCGCGGCCAAGCGCTGCATTCCCGCCAGGGATTCCCGGTAGGCTTTAAGCCCCCCCGCCAGATCGCCCTGGTCACAAAGCACGTCGCCGACTAGCTCCTGACTCACTGAGAGGTCGCGCTGCCAGCCTGCGTTCGAGGGATCGGCCGACACCAAGCGCTGCATCCCCACCAGGGATTCTCGGTAGGCTTTGAGTGCCCCGGCTAGGTCGCCCCGGGCACGCAGCACGCCGCCGATCTTGCTATAACCCGCCAAGAGGCTGTGCTGGCAGACCACGTTCGAGGGATCGGCCGCGGCCAAGCGCTGCAACGCGGTCTTCACGGCCTCGACTAGCCGCAGACGCGCGCCCAGCCCGACGTCGTTCTTCATCTGCTCGAACAATCTAAACTGGAAGTTGTTGGCGAGGCCATAAACTTCCATGGATGCAAGACCGGTAGTGTCCAGCCATGAGGTGATCCATACCAGATTGGCATTTTCCTCATCACCCGACTCGCCCGCGGCGACCCAGTCGACCAGCGTCCAGGTGGCGCCCACGCGCTCGGTGGCAGCTTCGGAGGATTCATCCAGAGCGGCATAGTAGCGTGCTGCGCGCAGGGCGTCATGTTCCCCGATCAGTTGCTCCATCTGTTCAAGCCGAACCAAGGGGTCGCTCGGCGGCAGGGTTTCCAGGTGGTCGTTTATGGCGGCATGGAGGACTCGCCGTGCTTCGGCTTGTGGGGCGCAGCGCTCGATCATCGCCCGGCGCATCTGCGCATGGAAGAAGTCGAGCTGGCCGTTCTCGCCTCGCCGGACGATGTGAGCACGGAATCCTCGACGGAGGGCAGCGAGACCAAGATCATCCAGAGCCTCAGCAGACGCCTCAGGAGAAATAATCCTGCCGAGCCGGGGGACCAGCTCAAGAAGGTCGGTCTCGCGCCAGCCGAAACGGCTGAGGGCCAGGGCCGCGGCGAATCCCCGCGCGTGCCCGGCACCGAACGCTTTTTCATTCTGCTCCAGGAGCCACCCGTAGAGCCCGCCGATATCTGGCGGCATCCGCCTGATGGTATCGATAAGCAGAGCTGTGATCCGCTCTGTGGGTGAGCCGGTGAATTCGTGCTCGGCCCGGGCGAAATCGTCGGCGTCGAGCAGATTGAGCTGTTCGAGGGCTAGGGTGAGCCAGAGCGGGTTTCCACAGGCCGGTGTACCATCTGGCAGTGACTTTCCTACGAGCAGACGGAGCACGGTTGGGTTCAGATCTCGATGGTAACGCCGCCAGACAAGTTTCCCGATTTCAGCCGCATCTTCATTCCCGAGTGGCGGCAGTTCGACTTCCTCGATGCCCGTGCAACCAGAAAGGACTCCCAGGGCCGCACATGGGGGTCCGGTGGCCATAAACCTGGCGTTCGATGGCCATCGCTGGGATTTAAGCCAGGTGAGATGCCGCCCGCGCGGGGTCGGCTCGAACTGATCAAGGGCATCGACCAGAACCACGACCCGGTGCTGCGCAGAGGCATTTTGAAGCAGGGAATGGAATGCCGCCTCGGTGTCGTCGGGCGACGCCTTTTCGGGAAGCGGATTCGCCATTCCGGCGGCAGTGGCAAGCTCGGTGATCCAGCGCCGAAGCATGGCATCCACACTCGAGCCGTGCTGGGTGCCCCCTGCAGCGTTGGCCAGAAGCAAGATTGAGCGGTCGGCCTCAAGCTCCCGGTGGAGTTTGGCGAAGAGCGCGCTCTTGCCCGATCCAGGCGATCCGACGATAAGGGCGCCCCAAGTCGTTCCATCCTTGGACTCAGGGGCCCCCGTCGAGCGAGCGATGCTGAGAAGCCACCGCACAGTTTCTTCCCGACCGACAAAAATCCGGCTGCGGTGCTCAACGAACTCGGCCAGCGCCGAGCGTTCCTGTTCCTCCCATGTCGGCATCGGCCGGACAGCGAAAGCCCGCGTCTCTTCGTCGAGCGCCGCCCAGAGTTTTTCGTAGACGAGCTCGCCAAAAGCGGCCAGGCCGGTGACCTCTCCGGTGGCGACATCCCAGCCGAGACTGTAGTCGAAAACATGTGGCCCGAGTTCAGGATCCTTTTTTTGCTGGTCCTTCAGAGCGACGAGCTTGGCATGAGAGGCGCGGACCTGCGGGTCCGGCGAATTGGCATCGCTGTATTTCTCTCGCTGAGTCTCCGGCATCTTGTCGTAAGGAAGCGGCTGGCGGAAAAAGAAGAGGCTGCGCCGTTTTTGCGTGGGGTCTTCCTTCAGGATTCCGAACTCGATCTCGAGGGCGGTGATGCTCTTGCCCACCGGAGAGGTTTGAAACCCCTGCTCCCGCGCCGCCGCGGCGATACGATCCTCGGCCGGCACCCAACCGTAGCGGTCGCCCAGAATGACCAGCAGGAAGGGGCGGCTGCGCTTGATTTCGTCCAGGCAGACCTTGAGCACGCGAAGTTCGCGCGCTTCTTCCGTGCCCGCTTTTGCGGTTTCAACGCCAAGTCGGAGGTCAATCAGCTCAAGATGGTGGCGGCGCCGCCTCAGCTCCTCTTCCAGGCGGGGGAACACCCGCGCCCGCAGCCAATCGCGCTCGGCGTGCATGTCTCTGAAGGTGGAACTGATGAAGACCGGCCTCGAGCGCCACGGCCCCGCTGAGGAACCTTCGGCAGACATAGATTTCTCCACGGCAATAGGCCCAGGCTTGCTCACTGGCTCCCCTCCTTCATGAATCCCTGCCGATACCATCAAGCTAATTCCGATTTCATCTGGAAGTCAATAGGGAGACATGATTTTGGCCTTATCAGGAGCCTTACTCGAGATCTGGTAAAGCCAAACGCAGCTTTACTGAGGGCATGTAGAGGACCAAAGGTAGAAGAAGGCCTTTTAATGAAAAAATATGGTAAATTTCTGCAGAGATTTGCATTTACGCTTCAGCGCGTGATCGGGGGCTGGTCAGCTGAAGGAAGTTTCCTGATTCACACATTCAGAAGAATGCGGTTATGAGCTCTCGCTGAGGTCATCAGATCCAGCCTTATCCGTTGCAGTCGGAGCACTTTATGTGCTCATAGCCGATGCCGTAGCATTCGCAGCAACAGACTTCGGCCCCGAGGCCGGCGCACGAGTGGCAGTTTTGTCCGCTTTGAATGGTGTGAAGCCAATGACATCATAGTTTATTGCCGGCGTTGCGGTTTAGATATTACCTATGAAGTCTCAAAGAACTGCCCGCGGAGAATAATCTGATGTGTCCTGTGAACCGGAAGGTTTGTCGAGGGCAAATTCTCAGGCAATTTATGTATTATCGTGATTGTCACTTATGAAATTAGAATGTTGCGGGGAAGCCAGGCCCGGATCTGGCGGGCGACACGTGTCGCCGCCGGCGGGCTGAGGTTGGCCATGACGACGATGGTCACCCCGCGGTCGAGCATCCACTCCAGGGCGGCGTTGAGTCCGGGCGCGCCGCCCGCGATACCCATGCCGCCTTGGAGGTCCTCGCCGGCCGGTCCATAGAGGCCCTTCCCGAGGGCGATCGTGTACTTGAGGAGGTCGTCGGCCGTGGCATAGCCTCCGCCGGCCGAACTCCCTATGCCGGGCAGTGTGCCATAGTTCGTCTTCCAGGTCGACCCCTCGCGGACGTAGCCGACCGCCCGGCCGGGCACTTGGACGTCCTTCCTCGTCCATTCCGAGTCGCCCATCCCCGCCGGCCGGAAGACATTGTTCCGGATATGCGTATAGTAATCCTGGCCCGTGACCTTCTCGATGATCAGGCCGAGGACGACGTACCCTCCGTTCGAGTAGAGGTTGCCCTTCCCCGGCTCGAAGGCCAGGGGTTGGTCGGCGAAAAGCGGCAGATAGTCGGCCAGGGTCCGGATCTTCTCTTTGTCGGCCGCATCGTAGCGCTCGCCGAAGAAGTCTCCGATCCCGGAGCTCATGTTGAGGAGCATGCGGACCGTGACCTTGGAGGCCGCGTCCTTGTTGGGATAGTCGGGGAGGAACTTGCCGATCGTGTCGTCGAGCGAGAGCTTCTTCTCCGCGGCCAGCTTCCGGATGGCCAGGGCCGTGAACGATTTGTCGATCGAGCCGACGTTGAACTTCGTGTCGGTCGTGTCGGGGATTTTTTTGTCCCGGTCGGCGTAGCCGAAGGCCTCGTTGAAAACGGGGGCGCCGTTCCTGGCGATCAGGATCACCCCCGAGAAATCGCCGGCCTCGACGGCTTTGCGGGCATAGTCCCTGACGGCGGCGAAGAGCTCCGCGTCGTCTTTCTTGGGGTCGGGCGCCGGGCCTTCCCCGCCCGGACCGCCGCCGCCCGCCTCGATGCGGATCCCCAGCAGGCCGAAGGGCTCGGCGGGCTCGAACTCGAAATTCAGCCTGACCATGCCGCCGTTCCCCGTCCGGGCCGAGATCGAGATCGAGCCCGGGCGCGTCTCGCCGACGGCCTGGGGCTCGAGCGTCCCGAGCTGGCCGCGCATCTGGGCGTATCTCTCCAGCCGAACGGACATGGGCATCCTCTCGAGCGAGCTTTTGGCCGCATATTTTTCGAAGTAGCCCTTCATGGCGCTCTCGCCGGCGTTGAAAGCCTGGAAATAAGCTTCGGCGGCCCGGCCGGCCGCGGTGTCGGGGAATCGGACTTCACGCGCCTGGGCGGACCCCAATCGGGCGGCGGCCGATACGCCGAGGGCGGCGAGGCCCCCCACAGTCAGAATGCCGAAGACAGTCAACAGGAAGATCCTGCGCGTCGAGTTGATGCTGTCAGTCATTTCGTCACCTCCAAGAATCCCCGCGGCCCAAGCGCCGCCGGGTTACCCTTCAGACTATCAAAACTTCGCGGCGGCTGGAAGCGTTGCCGGAGGTGGAAACATGATCCGCCGGAGAGGACCAGGGGTACCGGGTACGTTCTCTCCGGGGAATAGCTCTTCGGCAAACGGCCCAGATGTTCGACCTTCGGGCCTGTTTCGGTTTTTCGCCAACCGTTCGCTTCCCGCCTCATTTCTTTCGTGCGCCGTGAAGAGGACAAAGGCGCGATAATCCCTCCTCGCGGCTCGATTCGGCTCCCAACGGAGAGGCGGCGACATCGGAATCGACGGCGCCCTGATGCCAGTCGGAAAGACGCCGGAGCCGCCGCGGGGGTTCTTTTTGCTGAACGTCGCGACGGACGATCGGATCGATCCCGGCCCCCCCCAATCCGGGCGCGACTATTGACACCGGCGCACGGCCGGCCCTACACTTACGGTGTGCCGAAACGGGGAGGTTTAAGGCTCTCTAACTGGTAAGGGAAAAATCCGACGCCGACGGCACCCCGGGAAAACAGAATCCTGACCCAAGCTCCATTCAATCCTGACCCGGCCGGAGATAATCTAAGGGATCGAGGCCGTTTGCGAGGCAACCCATGGGATTAGCCCTTCGGCTCCGGCCGCCCCGTCGTACCCTGGCGGTCTTTCTCTGTCTCATGCTCGTCCTCGGCAGCGTCCTGGGCTGGCTCGGGTGGCAATTGCTCAAACAGGATCGGGCGCTCGAAGGGCAGCGCGTGCAGGAACGCCTGGAACTTGCGGCGGACCACATGGCCGCCGAACTCCAGCAAAGCCTCACGGACCTCGAAAGCTACCTGAGCTTCGTCCCTGGCCCTGGCGCAAAAGAACCGTCGGGACAGGTGTTTGTCCTGCAGGTGACGAAACACGCCGTCACCGCTTACCCGCCCGGCTGCCTGCTCTACTATCCCGTGATTCCGGACGGCGAAGAACCGCCGGCCGCGATTTTCGCCACCGGCGAGACCCTGGAATACCAGCGCAACGATCCGGCCAAGGCGGCCGAGGTCTTCAGGGGGCTGGCGCGATCACCGGATCCCGGGGTGCGCGCCGGCGCTTTGCTGCGCTTGGGACGCAACCTCCGCAAAACCGGCCGAAATGAGGAGGCCCTCCAAGCCTACGGCGATCTCGCCCGGCTCGGGCAAACCTCAGTCCTGGGACTGCCGGCGGAACTGACGGCGCGCGAAGCGCGCGGCACGGTGCTGGAAGCGATCGGAAAGCGCGAAGAACTCCGGAAGGAAGCCTCGCTCCTGCATGCGGCCCTTTGGAGCGGTCGCTGGAGCTTGCTCCGGCCCGCCTGGGAGTTTCATGTGGAAGAGGCGAAGCGCTGGTCGCGGGCCGGTGCCTTGAAGGAAAGCGAGCTGGACGCACTCGCGGTCACGATGGCCACCGAGTCGATGTACGCCCAGTGGATTGCCGAGCCGGAATCGAGAGGGCGCCGGATTCTGAAAATTGAAGGTCGGCCGGTGCTAATCTCCTGGGCGGGGACTCTGGATCGGCTGGCCGCCGTGCTGGCGGGGCCCGGCTACCTTGGGACAAAGTGGACACAGGCTTTGCAGGGCCGGGGCGTCCAGGGCGCCCTGATCGACGCAAACGGCCAAGTGATGATCGGCTGGTTCGACAAGAGCGGCCCTCAGGCGGTACGGACGGCCCCCGACACCAGACTCCCCGGGACTCTGCACGCGACCAGTACCGATCCCGGCATCGACGAAGCAGGCCTCGCCGGGCGGCGCCGCCTGCTGCTTTCGGGATTCGCGGTGCTGGGGCTGGTGCTTCTGGCCGGCTCATATTTCATCATGCGCTCCATCGACCGCGAGCATGCCGTGGCCAGGCTTCAGTCCGAGTTCGTATCGGCGGTGTCGCATGAATTCCGGACCCCCCTCACCTCGCTGCGCCAGCTTTCGGAGATGCTGTCCAAAGGGCGGGTTCCCACGGAGGACCTGCGGCAAAAGTCCTATGCCATTTTGTCCCGCGAAAGCGAGCGGCTGCAGAGGCTCGTCGAGTCGCTGCTGGATTTCGGCCGCATCGAGGCGCACGAGTTCCGCTATCACTATGAGCCTCTCGACCCCGCACTGTTGGTGGGCGACCTGGTGGCCGAATTCCAGGAGAAGGCGGAAGCCCGGGGCCACCGCGTCGAACTGGAGCTCGCCGGCAAGTATCCACTCATCCATGCTGATCGCGAAGCGCTCGGCCTGGCGCTCAGGAACCTGCTCGACAACGCGGTTAAATATTCGCCGGATTGCCGCACCGTCTGGGTCGCGATGACGCGCCAACGAGACCGCCTGGCCATCAGTGTCCGGGATGAGGGCATGGGAATTCCGGCTTCAGAGCAGAAAGAGATATTCAAGAGATTCGTCCGTGGGAGCGGCTCCCGGGCGGCCCATATCCAAGGGACCGGCATCGGTCTGGCCATGGCGCGCCACATCATCGAAGCTCATGACGGCGAGGTCCGTCTGGAGAGCGAACCCGGCAAGGGCAGCACGTTCATCGTCCTGCTGCCGTTGGAGAAGATGGCATGAAACGCATTCTGGTGGTGGAAGATGAATCCGCAATCGCGTTTGGTCTGCAGCTGGATCTGAAGAGCGAGGGATACGACGTAGAGATAGAATCGGATGGAGAAAGCGGCCTGCAGCGGGCGCGGAAAGACGCCTTCGACCTGATCCTGCTCGATGTCATGCTGCCGGGCAAAGACGGCTTCGAGGTCTGCCGTGAACTGCGCCGGGATGGATCGAAAACGCCTGTCATCATGCTGACCGCCAAGACTCAGGAGGCGGAGAAGGTGCTGGGGCTGGAGATCGGCGCAGACGACTACGTGACCAAGCCGTTCAGCCCGCGCGAATTGCGAGCCCGGGTCAAGGCGGCGCTCCGCCGCACCGCGGAAGACGATTTGCCGATATACCGGTTCGGGGACGCAGAGGTGGATTTTGGGCGTTGTGAGCTGCGGCGCGCCGGCCAACGGATTGAGCTGACGGCCCTCGAGTTCAAGCTGCTCGCCGCCTTTGTCCGCAGCGGCGGCAAAGTGCTGAGCCGGGATAAACTTCTGGATCTCGTCTGGGGGCACGGCACGTTCGTCACCGATCGCGTGGTCGACAACCACGTCGTCAGCCTGCGAAAAAAAATCGAGCCGGAACCTTCAGAGCCGCGTTATATCATGAGCGTCCGCGGCCTGGGGTACCGTTTCGATGGCTGAATAATACCCGATCCTGACAATAGCGCGGATACTCTCCTGACAATATCGCCGTAACATGATGGGGAGGAGGAAACGGCAATGAAACCCACAAAGCTAGTTCTTCTGGCCGGGCTTCTCTGCGCGACCCTGTCCGCCGGGTACCCGGCGAGCCAGGCGGAGGACAATCAGGCGGAGGTGGCGCTCCAGGCCGCCATTAAAACAGAAACCGTCGATGGAAACCTGAAGGGCGCCATCGAGCAGTACAAGAAGATCGCCGCGCAGCCGGGCGCCGGCCGGGCCACAGTCGCTACGGCCCTGCTGCGGATGGGCCGGTGCCACGAAAAGTTGGGCGAAGCGGACACGCAAGAAGCGCGGAAGGCGTATGAGACCCTCGTGCGGCAATACGCCGACCAGACCGAACAGGTCCGGGCAGCGCGGTCCAGGCTGGCTGCGTTGGCCGGGACTCCAAGCCGGACGGCCGGCACGGAGATGACGATTCGGAGAATATGGTCAGGTCCCGGGATGGACGTCACCGAGTCGCCATCTCCGGATGGAAGATACTTGTCCGTCACGGACCCTGAATCGGGCGATCTGGCCGTTTGGGAAATCGCGAGCGGGCAAAAGCGACGGCTTACAACCAAGGGCAGCTGGGCGACTTCAGAAATGGTTCTCGGCTCGACATGGTCTCCTGATGGCCAAAGGATCGCCTTCGCCTGGATGACCAAAGATTTCGCTCTTGAACTCAGGATCATCGGCATTGACGGATCCGAGCCACGGATTCTGGCGGCGGCCTGGCCACTGGATTGGTCCCCCGACGGCAGATTTATGCTTGCCCTTGTTCCCCGGAACAACAAATCCAGTACTGAAATGGCCTTGATATCGGTGGCCGACGGTTCTTTAACCACTCTTGGCGCACCGGGAAAGCCGATCTCCTCATGGAACGCGGGTTATTCAGCGGATGGGAAATACATTGTCTACGATATCCCGCAGCAGGAAGGGTCTCGGGAACACGATATCTTCATGGTCTCCACCGATGGAAAGCGGGAGATCCCGCTCGTCGAGCACCCCGCCCATGATCAGCTCCTCGGCTGGGTGCCGGGCTCTGACACCGTCCTCTTCGCCAGCGACAGGACAGGAACGCAGGACGCCTGGGCGCTTCATGTCGCCGACGGAAAACCTCAAGGCGAGCCGGTCCTGGTCAGGAAAGGCATCGGACAAGTAACGCCTATTGGATTTTCCGATCGAGGCACTTTTTACTACAGCCTCGGGCTCAGCATCGTGGATGTTTTTGAGGGCTCGCTGGATCTAGCCAAGGGGACGGTCGTCGAGCCGCCAAAGAAGATCATTCAGCGCGTGGGAGGCACCAACCACTCTCCCGAATGGTCTCCCGACGGCAAATATCTGGCCTATGTTTCGGAGCGTATGGCGGGGTCCGCATCCCAAAGCTCTTACATCCTGGGCATCCGTTCCGAACAGACGGGAGAAGAGCGAGAAATCCCGCTTTCGATAGATTCCTTCTGGAAGATGCAATGGTCGGCTGACAGCGGCGCGGTGTTTGCCGCGATGTACGACAAGACGAACCAGGGCCTCTTCAAAATCGACATCCGAACCGGCAAGCCGGCTCTTCTGGCCCGAAGCGGCTGGTCCGATTCGCTGATCAAGGATTTCGCGGTCTCACCGGATGGGAAGTCGGTTTACTATGCGCATTTTCAATGGGTGAAGAAACTGGTTACGATCATCAGGCATGATCTGGAGACAGGACTGGAAAAGGAAGTCTATCGGAAAGCGGCTCCCCCGGACCTGAGCGGCATGACGGTCTCGCCTGACGGGAAGTATCTGTCCTTCAGCACGAGCGATAGCCTTGCGAAACCGGGGTATGTCATAAGGATCGTGCCGACGGCGGACGGTGAAACGCGGGATCTTCTCCAGGGAAACCTCGAAACCTTCGCCGTTCATGCCTGGACTCCGGATGGCAAAACCATCCTTTATATCAAGAAAACGGCCGGCTCAAAAGACGAGAAACGTGAGTTATGGCAAGTCAATTCGGCAGGCGGAGAACCCAGGAAGATCAACATAGGCATGGAGCTGCGGGACATCAGGCTTCATCCTGCTGGACGGCGGATTGTTTTCACATCCGGAAAGAAGTCCCGGGAAATCTGGGCGATGGAGCACTTCCTGCCGACCCCGAAAGACGCCAAGTAGGCCGCCGCCGCCTGGCCTAAGTGATTTCCCATCGATGATGATAAAAGCTCCCCGGCATGAAATCGCGACGCCGGACAGTCCTAGGTCGGAAGCTTCATCCGCCGCAGCAGGTCCTGAAATCGCGGCTCCTTCCGGAGATCGTCAAATATCGGGTCCGCACCGAGATAGGGCATGTTGGGGTCGTGGGCCTGGTAGGCCTTCTCCAGCCACTCCAGAGCTTCCTCGTTCCGCCCGGCCCGAGTGTACAGCGTCGCAATTTGCCACGGCGGCACATAAGTCGTCCGCGAGCGCGCGGCCAACGTTTCTGCGACACGCTGGAGGGCGCCCTGATAGCCCGCCTCCTTGAAGCCGCGCTCCAAGGCGTCCTCGGCCTCCGGGTCACCCTTCGCCTCATAGGACCTCTTCCATATGTCCAGCGCGGCGCGGTACATGTGCTTCATATGGAAGGCGGACCGGAGTGTCGACAGGGCTATCGCGTCGTCGGGTGAAGTCTTGAGTATGCCGCGGAGCGTGGCGATGGCATCGTCATAGCGGCGCGCGAACATCAAATCCATGCCGTAAAGACCCCGGAAGAGGGTGTTCAGCGGGTCCAATTCCAAGGCGCGCTCAGCCTGAGGCATCGCTTCCTTTGGACGCTTCGTGATATTCAGGAAATGCGAATAGTAGATCCGCGGGTCCGGATATTTGGGGTTGAGTTCGATCGCCCGACGGAACGCCCTCTCGCCGGCTGCCCAGTCCCAATCCACCCAGGTGCTGATCGTCGCCAATGTGGAGTGGACTTCGGCAAGCGTGCTGTCCAGCGTCAGGGCCTTCAGCGCGGCCTCCTTCACTTTCGGCGCCGCCTCGTCATAGGGAAGGAATCCCTGTTGCATGCGGCCTTGCCAGACCCCGGCGACTCCCGCATACGCCGGGGCATATTCAGGGTCTTGCTCCAGGGCGGAGCTGAAGTACTCCAGCGCCCTGTCGAAGCCCTGTCGGCTGAGCTTATACCATTGAAACTGGCCCTTGAGGTAGGCATCATAGGCTTCGGGATTGACCTGGCTGGCGCTGGCCAGGCGGGTCTCTTCCTCGGGCGTGAGCCGCACTTTCACTTCGCGGGTGATCGCCGAGACGATCTCGTTCTGCAGGGACAGGACGTCGCGCAGGTCCCGCTCGTAGCTCTGGGCCCAGACCTGGGCCTCGGTTGCCGGGTTGATGAGCTGGGCGGTGACGCGGACGCGGTCTCCCGAACGCAGGACGGCGCCTGTGATCAGCGCGTCGACCTTCAACTCCCGGGCCACCTCGGACAGGGCCGTCTTCGTGCCCCTGAAGCGCATCACCGAGCTCCGGGCTATCACCCGCTTCAAGCCGCCGACCTGGGCGAGGTCGGTGATGAGCGCCTCGTGTATGCCGTCGGAGAAATACTCCTGCGCGGGATCCCCGGAGAGATTCTCGAGGGGAAGAACGGCGATGGATTCGAAGGACAGGCCGCGGTTCGGAAAAGAGAAAATCATCGCCAGGGCGAAAAGGACGACGAGCCCCGCAAGGCCGGCGTAGGCATGGATTTTCCTGAGGCCCAGGATTTTGCTCCTGAATCCGCCCCTCTTCGCCTTGACGGGCTTAAGCCCTTCGGCCACTGCTCTCAGGTCTCCCAGCAACTCTCCGATGCCCTGGTACCGCCCGGCCGGGTCCTTGATCAGCGCCGTGCGGACGACGCTCTCCAGCGCCATGGGAACTCCGTCCCGAATCCTGGAGACCCGCTCCGGTTCCTTGTTGACGATGGCATACATCAGCGAGTGTTCGTGCTCGCCCTCGAATGGCAGCTTCCCGGTCAGCATCTCATAGAGAACGACCCCCAGAGACCAGATATCGGTCCGCTGGTCCAGGACGTCCCCGCGGACCTGCTCCGGCGACATATAGGCGGCCGTCCCCATCGTCATCGGTTCCTTGGTGATGATCGATTCGCCCGAGACCTTGGCCAGCCCAAAATCCATGATCTTCACTTGGCCGGACGCCGTGATCATGATGTTCCCGGGCTTGATGTCCCGATGGACGATCCCCTTGTTGTGCGCTTCGTCGAGCCCTTCCGCCGCTTGAACGGCAATATCCAGGGCCTGATTTTGGTCCATAGGCTGTGCGGCTATTCTCTGCCTCAGGCTCTGGCCGTCGATGAACTCCATGACGATGAAGGGGACAGCCTCTTCTTCATTGATCTCGTGGATCGCGCAAATGTGAGGATGCGAAAGCGCGGCCGTGGCCCTGGCTTCCCGGATGAACCGCTCCCGGGCCTCAGGACTCTCCAGGAACTCCTCCGGCAGAAACTTCAGGGCGACGGTTCGTTTGAGCCTGAGATCCTCGGCCTTGTAAACGATCCCCATTCCGCCTCGGCCGATCGGCTCGATGATGCTGTACTTGCCGGCCAGCGTGGTTCCCTTGGCGAAGGCTCGAAGCGGAGACTGAAAGGTCCTGGTCTGGGCGAAAGGACCGTCCTCCGGAGAAGAGAGCTTCGTCCCGCAATCCCCGCAGAACTTCTGGGTGTCGGGATTGTCAAAGTGGCATTTCGGGCAGTTGAGGGACACGTCTGACCTTTTCGCTCGCTGAATTTAAAGCATATAACAAGGCCGGGTGCCAAAGTCAAATGAGCCGATCGTTTGACATGATTTCCCGAAGCTCATTATACTTCGAGTCCTGGGCCGGGAGGATCCCGTCCCAAATCCGAACGATGCCGCGGCCAGCCTCTCGGTGGCGGATAAGGGGACGAATTGAGCCTTTTGAGAAAGAGAATTTTAACGGGAGTCGCGACGGGCTGCATTTTCGTGGCGGGATTGTGTCTCGGCCAGAAGCCGGCCTATGACCTGATCTTCGCGGGAGGACGGGTGGTCGACGGGACCGGCGCGCCATGGTTCCGGGCCGACGTCGCCGTCGTCGGCGACCGGGTCGCCGCCATCGGAGACCTCTCCAAGACCGGGGCCCGCCGCCGCGTCGACGCCTCGCGTCTGGTCATCTGCCCCGGGTTCATCGACATGATGGGGCAGTCCGAGTACCGGATCCTCGTCGACAACCGGGCCGCAAGCAAGATCACCCAGGGCATCACGACCGAGATCACGGGCGAGGGCTCGTCCATCGCCCCGACCGACCAACGGATGATCGAGGGAGGCCGGGACGTCTGGGAACGGTACGGAGTGACGCCGAGCTGGACGACGCTCGCCGGCTACTGGGAAGCCTTCAAGAAGAACGGCTCGGCCGTCAACCTGGGCACCTTCGTCGGCGCCGGAGGCATCCGCGATCTCGTCGTCGGGCGCGACAATCGCCCGGCGACCCGGGAGGAGCTCGAAACCATGAAAGCCGCGGTGGCCAAGGCCATGGAAGAGGGCGCGCTCGGGCTGTCGACGGCGCTCATCTACGTCCCCGACTGCTTCGCCTCGACCGAGGAGGTCATCGCCCTGGCCAAGGTCGCCGCGTCCTACGGCGGGAGCTACATCACCCACCAGCGGGACGAGGGCAACGACGGCAACGGCGGTCTGGACGCCAGCCTCGGCGAGGTCTTCCGCATCGCCCGCGAAGCCAAGATCCCGGCGGAGATCTACCATCTCAAGGCCGCGGGAAAGGAAAACTGGGGCCTCATGCCTCACATTCTCGAGAGGATCGAGGAAGCCCGCACCCATGGGCTGGACGTCACCGCGGATCAGTATCCCTGGACGGCCAGCTCGAACGGGCTCGTCGACAGCCTGCCGCCCTGGGTCCAGGAAGGGGGCCGGGACAAGCTCCTGGAGCGCCTTCGCAACCCGGCGACCAGGGACCGCATCAGGAAGGATTTCCTGGCCGGAGAGCCGGACTGGCCCGAAGGCGCCTCGCGCATCCTCCTTACCAGCGTCATCAACCTCGACCTCAAGAGATACGAGGGGCGGACGATCGCCGAAATCGCCAAGGACGAGGGCCAGGACCCTCTCGACACGATCATGGACATCGTGCTGGCCGACCGCGGGAACACCATGCGCGTGACCTTCGGGATGAGCGAGGACGACGTGCGAGCGGCCCTCAAGCATCCGCTCGTCTCCCTGTGCACCGACTCGCCCGCCTCGGCCGAGGACGGGATTTTCTCCAAAGAGAAATCGCACCCCAGGGCCTGGGCCTCGACCGCCCGCATCCTCGGCCATTACGTGCGCGAGGTCGGGCTGATGCCGCTCGAAGCGGCCATCCGCAAGATGACGTCCCTTCCGGCCGCCCGGATGCACCTGAACGACCGGGGCCTTCTCCGGCCGGGGATGGCGGCCGACATCGTCGCCTTCAATCCCGAGACGGTCCGCGAACGCTCAACCTACGCCGACCCGAACCACTACAGCGAGGGATTCGAATACGTGATGGTCAATGGGGAGCTCGTCGTCGACGGCGGCAAGATCACGGACGCGAGGCCCGGCCGGCCTATTCTCGGCCCCGGCGCTCGCAGCCGGGCGTCGGCGAGCCGATAACGGCGAGCTTCCGTCGGGGAAAACCAGCAAAAACGGTACCGGGTCTACAAAATGCTGGTTTTTTCAAGAAGGCGCCGGCTTCAGACACGGCCGATTCTGGCCAGCGTTGCCTCGGCCTCCCGCACCAGGTCTTGAATGATGGCCCGCACGGGCTTGACCTCGTCGATCAGGCCGACGCACTGCCCGGCCATGAGCGAGCCGGTTTCCACGTCGCCCTCTTCGACGGCCCGGCGGAGGGCGCCGACCCAGAACCTCTCGACCTCGGCCTGGGCTTCGACCCGGCCGACCTCTCCCCTCCTGAGCTTTTGCAGCAGCTCGAGCTGGAGCTTCCCGAATTCGGCGACACCCTTGTTCTTGATGGCGCGGACCGAGACGACCGGAAGCGCGGAGTCGTATTCCGGCGTGGACATGGCCTCCCGGGACCGGGCCCGGCGGAAGCGTTCCTTAAAGGCCGGGTGGGCCCGGCATTCCTCCGACATGGCGAAGATCGTGCCCATCTGGACGCCCGCGGCGCCCATCAGCAGGAGATGGGCGATCATCCGCCCCGTGGCCACTCCACCGGCCACGAAGACCGGCACCTGGTCGAAGCGGAACAGGACCTCCTGGATGAGGACGATGGTCGAGACATGGCCGATGTGACCTCCCGCCTCGCTGCCCTCGAGGATCAGGGCGTCCGTTCCGTAGTCGATCATCCGGGCGGCGATGGATTCCGTCGAGGCGAAGCACATGACTCTCGCTCCCGAGGCCTTGGCCCTCTCGACCTCCGCCTTCCGCGGGAAGCTCCCCGCGAACACGATGAACGGCACCCGCATCTCGGCCGCCTTTCGAAGGTGGGCCTGGTAGTTCGGGGCGATGGTGATGAGGTTGACCGCGAACGGAAGCGCCGGTCGGGCCTCCTGGAGCGTCCGGATCTCGCTCTCCAGGTTCCCGACGGGCATGTTCCCCGCCGCCAACACCCCGAACGCCCCGGCCTCGCCCACCGTCCGGACCAGCCGTGAATCCGAGATCCAGGTCATGGCCCCGCTGATGAGCGGGTACCGGACCCCGAGGAAGTCCGCTCCCCGCTTCCAGAGCTTCGAACGCCGCTTTGTCATGCCGAGAACATTCTATCAGGTTTCGCCCCGGCCCAGAACCGGGCCCGGATGGTGGCGAGACCGTTCACGGGCGGCTCCAGCATCCGCCGCGGCCGATTCGAGGTTGACGGCCGCCCGATGAGGCCCTATAGTGGAGGTGTCAAACGCAGAAGGGGGTTAGAAATGCCGAAATATCTCGTCCATGGCTCCTACACTCAGGAGGGCCTCAAAGGTCTGCTCAAGGAGGGCGGCTCCAAACGTCGTGAGGCCGTGGAGCAGGCCGCCAAGGGCTTGGGGGGATCGGTGGATGCCTTCTACTACGCCCTCGGAAAGGATGACTTCTTCGTTATCCTCGACATGCCCGGCATCGTCGAGCTTTCAGCCCTCGCGCTGGCCGTCAATGCCGTCGGAACGACCGAGACGAAGGTCACCGTGCTCATCACGCCGGCGGAAGTCGATCAGGCCGTCAAGAAAGCGGTCAGCTACCGCGCCCCGGGGAGGTAGGCCCGGCTGCCGCAGGGGTCCTTCCGCCCCCCGGCTGACGGGGAGAAACCCGGCCGAAATCCAGCGGACTGGACGGACGGCTGTATCGCCCTGTTCAATCCCGATATCCGCGAGCTCTACGAGTTCGTCCCGGACCGGACGCCTGTGTCGATCGTGGCGAAGGGGCCGGTCACGGCGCCGCCGCCCGCGCCTTCCTTCGTCCCGGACCGGCGCGAGTAGGCAATCACGGTACCGGGTCTCAAAAACGCTCATCCGGCTCCCGCGTCGGTCTTCGAGTCCTCGACACGTTCCGATCCGGAGGCCGAAACGGCGGTGGGCGTCCGAAAACGCCCTTATTCGTACCGAAGCGAATCCACAGGATTCGCCAGGGCCGCCCGGACCGCCTGCCAGCCGACCGTGAGGAAGGCCACGAGCAGGGACAGTCCCAAGACCGACCCGAAGATCAGCATCCCGGGGCGGGTCCGGTAGGCGAAGTTGGCCAGCCAAAACCGGCCGACGACGACGTAGGCCACAGGCAGGGCGATGGCGTTGGCCACCAGCACCCACTTCAGGAATTCCCTCGACAGGAGCGCCACCAGCCCGGCCTCCGAGGCCCCGAGCGTCTTGCGGACACCGATCTCCTTGGTCCGCTGCTCCGCGGCGAAGGAGGCCAGCCCGAAGAGGCCGAGGCAGGCCACGAAAATCGCCATGGCCGCGAAAGCCGAGACGATCCGGCCGACCTGTTCCTCCGACTTGTAGAGGGAATCGAAGTTCTCGTCGGCGAAGAAATAGTCGAAACCGCGCTCCGACCTCCCCGCCCACTTCCCCCTGACGAATGCCAACGTCGCCGGGATATCTCCGCCTCGGAGCTTGAGGGACAGGAAACGTCCGCGCGGAGTCATCTGCTCGGAAGTGCCCAGCCTCACCACGAGCGGCCCTATCGGATCCTTGAGCGAACCGACATGGAAATCCTTCATGACGCCGACGATCTCCAGCAGGTCGTCCGGGTCGAAGCCGATCTTCCGGCCGACCGCCTGGAAGCCCCATCCCATGCGCCGGGCCGCCGTCTCGTTGACCAGGTAGACGCCCCGGCCATCCGACGGGTAGGTCCGGGAAAAATCCCTTCCCGCGAGAACGGTGATTCCGTAGGTCCTCACGAAGTCGAAGTCGGACCAGATGACGTCGGCCGTGAAGCTCTCGCTCTCGGGCCGCCCCTCCATGCTGACCACCATGGATGTCGTGATGCGGCCGGGGATTCCCGAGCTGAAACTCACCTCCCCGACGTTGGCGTTCGCCCTGAGGTCGGCGACCAGGGCGTCGGCGCCGCGGCGGACGGCCGCGTCCCTCATGGCCATGACAAGAACCCGATCCTTGTCGAACCCGAGGTCGCGGCTCTTCATGTATCGCGTTTGGGCCAGGACGATCAGGGTGCCGGCCATCAGGACGATCGAGACCGAGAACTGAAAAACGACCATCGCGGTCCTGAAGCCCGCCCTCTTCAGGCCCTTTCCGAGCGTTCCCTTGAGAACGGTGATGGGCCGGAACGCGGACATGAAAAAGGCCGGGTAGAGGCCGCCCAGGATCCCTGTCAAAAGGGTCAGCCCGGCCAGGCCGAGAGCGGCAGCCGGATTCAGGAGAGACGCCCACCCAAAGGCATTCCCCGCCAGGCGGTTGAACGAGGGCAGGGCCAGCGCCACCAGCAAGACGGCCCCGGCCGAGGCCAGGACCGCCATCAGGACCGACTCGCCGAGAAACTGGAACACGAGGTTCCCCCGGCGCGCGCCGAGGACTTTCCGCAGGCCGACCTCCCGTCCCCGTCCGGCCGAACGGGCCGTGGAAAGATTCATGAAGTTGACGCAGGCCAGGATGAGGATGAACGCGGCGATGACGGAGAACACGTAGACGTGACGGATATCGCCGTTCGCCTCGATCTCGGCCTCGAGGTGCGACCTCAGGTGGATCGAAGTGAGCGACTGGAGCCTGAAACTCATCTCCGACCCCGACCGCTCGAGCTCCTCGCCGGCGTGCTCCTGAGTCACAGCCGTCATCTTGGCCTCCACGGCCGCGGGATCGGCGCCCGGCTTGAGGAGAACATAACCCCAGCCGTTGAGCCGGAACCACGACTCGAGCATCGGCCGGAATTCCGGCCTGTCGGCGACCGTGGCCAGGGACGCCAGGGCGCTGAACCGGAAATGGGAGTTGGCCGGGACGTTCTCGACGACCGCGGTGACCCCGAGGTCGATGACGTTGTTCAGATTGACCGTCCGGCCGACGACGTCGATCCGCCCGAAGAGTTTCCGGGCGGTCTCTTCCGTCAGGATGATGTTGCCGGGCGAGGCGAGGGCCGTCCCGGGGTCCCCGAACAGAAACTCGTGGCTGAATATTCCGAAGAACGCGGGGTCCGTGAAATAGAAATCGGTCAGGTCGAACTTCCGGTCTCCCGCGACCGCCAGCGGGGACGACTTGAGCAGGCGCGCGTAGGATTCGACTTCGGGAATCTCCGCGGCAAAGGTCGGCGCCGCGACGAACGGCGCCAGCGCGAAAGCTTCCGAAAGACCCGCGATCTCCTCCCGCTCGGAGATCCTGTAGATGCGGTCCGCCTTTTCATGGTAGCGGTCGAAGCTCCGCTCGTTCCCGACCCAGAGCAGGATCAACAGGCAGGCGGCCAGCCCGACGGCCAGGCCGGCGACGTTGATCAGCGAGTAGGCCCGGTATTTCTTTAACGTGCGCATGGCTATCTTGGCATAATTCCACAGGAGGGCCGGGAGGACACGGGGCGGCCGCCGCGACGACGGACGGGCCAGGGGCGAGGCGCTCCGGGCCCGGCTATAGTCGTCGGCCAGGTCGCCTTGCCGGGCGAATTCCCTCGCCGCCCGCTCGAAGGCCTCCTCCTCGTCGAGTCCCCGGCCGACGAGGTCCTCGATCTTGTCCCTCAGGTAACCCTCGAGTTCGGCGACATCTCCCTCTTCGATGCCTGGATGGTTTTTGAGGGACTTGGCCCAACCCCTGATGGACTTTTCCAGGTCGAATTCCCGTTTAGCGTTCTTGTCTATGGGACACATGTCGATCCGCCTCTCATCATTCGCGAACGCCCGGCGCCGCCGCCAGCATGCGCCGGTAGATCCTGTCGACCAGGAACCACTGAGCCTTCTCCGTCTCGAGCTCCGCGAGCCCTTTCTCCGTCAGCCGGTAGTATTTCCGCAGCCTTTTCGTTTCCGTGAACCTCCATGTCGACTGGACCAGCCCCTCTCTCTCCATCCGCTTGAGGAACGGGTACAGCATGGGCTCGGACCATTCCAGCCGGCCGCCCGAAATCTCCCGCACCCGCTGGATGATCTCATACCCGTAGCTTTCCCCGTTGTTCAGGATGGCCAGGACGAGGGGCTTGGTTGATGCGGCCACGAGCGGTTTGGATATCATCATCGGTTACCTCGTCTCATTAAACACCTAACACCGTTAGGTAAGCAAGATGTGTGCCACAGCAGGTCGTAGGATAAGCGAAATGGCTAAGATGACCCAACTAGGATCAAGACAGAAGCGACATGTCTAATTTCCACACATATGGCATGCCGGTGCTTGTCGAAGTAAAACGGTCTTGGTGTCCGGAATCGAGATATGGATGTCCGAACCCGGACAAATTGAACATATGAGCTTTCTCGAAGATGGGGTTTGGAAAATTCCCCCGCCTTGCTAATAGATAAGAAACCTGATTACGAGGTCCCGTCCTCAATGCTTCGAGACAAAAGCGGCCGCAGTCACTGGAAGATCGGTTCTGCCTTCGCCGCGCCGCTGCCACTCATGAAAAAAGGCGCCGTTGAAGCTGAACAACCCCAGATAATATCGCCCCGGCTGCGATCAGTCTTGGTTTGCTCCCCAAACGGCCACCCTATTTAGCCTGGATTATTCATGAGTCGAGGCGGCTGCAGATGCGCGACGTCAAAGGGCGACCCTGTACTCCGAGTACTGCGAGCCCTTTGCAGCAAAGCAGATGCGGCCGGATCGGCTCACCCAAACGTAAGAACGCCGGTCTTGGATTTCGGCGGTTTATGGAGATAGCCGGCGTTTTTATGAATAATTCAGGTTAGTATTTCCGATCAACCAAATATAAGTACGCAAGCAAATCCTTTCCTCCGGGATTGAGATGGCCAGACGGTTCGTATATGGTATCCAGAAAATCATGCGGGCCTGCGCCTGGTGTAAATGGAAAACATACGAAAGCCGGCCTTCGCACGATGTCAACGCCGGCTGTCTTTTAACCCGTGATTCTCCCCCAACCGCCCCATCACTAAGGATTCTTGATGAGGACGATCTTGTAGGAAAGCCGGATCTCTCCCGTCAGCGGTTCGTAGTTGTGCCTGACGGAAGTATCGTAGGTTTTCTTCCCTTTTGCGATCGTTTCGATCTCATCAAAACAATAGGCCGTGCGAAAGCCGAACGGCTGTTCTTCGACTCTGAACTCCCAAGTATTGGCGCTGGTTCTCGTGACGAAAAAGCCCCTGCCCCCATCGAAATCCCTGCGGGCCATATTCATCAACACCGTCGGGTAATTCAGAGCGGGAATGGGTCGCAGATTGCCACAGTGGGTCCAATTCCAGATATCGATCCAAACGCCCAGATCGCCGGTAAAAAGGATTTCCTGCCCGATCGGGAAGGCTTCGAGGTTCTCCCCGACCTGAAGGCCGAAAACCAGGTATTCATATCCCTGTTTGGGATGGCTAGAATTCAGGAAATGAAAAAGACAGTCCGGAGCATTATCTTCCGATGCGGGAAAGCCGCAATAGCCGAGCGGGCCCGGATCCTCTGCCCAAGTCAGGACGGGCGGCATCGCCACGTTCCGAAACATGGCCGATGTCTGTCCGGGCTCGCCTTCAATGCTCAAGGCGTTCTCGTAAATGAAAAATCTGAGCCCGGTCAGTGGCTCTCTCGCACTTCCTTCATAAACGGTAGCGCGAACATTGGCGTCGGTGCTCGGGTTATAAATATATTCCCCGCCGTTCATCCCGACGATATTTGGCGCCTCGCCGCCAAAACGGACATAATCGGGAATCTGAGCCCCCCAGACGGTGGTCAGCTTGGGAGGTTTTTGGCTAAAAGCCGTTAGGGAGAGCGCAACGATAACGAGCGATGCGACACCAAGCCCCAAAATGATTTTCGTGTTCCTTTTCATTGAGCAGCCTCCTTGGTGTAAAGTCCTTACCTGTCACGTAGCAGCAAGGCATCCCACTTGATCCGGGGTGAATTTGGCGCTTATTGTCTCTCTTTGTCACTTTTCCTGATCTTTTTAAACTTGGCGAACCATTCCTGCCGGAAAACGTATCTCCGCATCGGTGCAGGCCGGACTCCTCCTCCTGGCGGGCTTGCTTCTGGCCGCTCAGCAGCCGTCCGACTTGGCCGGCACGTGGTCGGGGGACGCCACCCTCGAGGGAATGGACGAGCCGAACACCCTGACCCTCTTCCTCGAGATGAAAGAGGGCAAGCTGGCCGGCCACATGACGGACCAGTACGGGACCATCGACGGAGACATTAAGGACGTCGTCGTCGAAAAGAACGCTTTCAATTTCACGGTCCCCGTATATCTTCCCGACGGCGGCCAAGGCGTCATCAATTTTAAGATGAAAGTCGCCGGGGACGCGATGAAGGGCGAAATCGAAGTTCCCGAAATGTCCGCCAAGGGAACTTGGGAGGCCGCAAAGAGGAAATAGGCGTACTTGTCTAGAAAAAAGCCGGGCGCCGCGCCCCTTCCGCGCCTTGACGACGGCTGTCAGAATGCCCCGGCCCGCCCCGCTTTTCTTCTTCTACTTCTTCGGTTGGGATTCAGGCAGAAAGTTCCGCAGGACCCAAACGTCGGCGGCCGTGTCACGATTGACGGTCGTGGCAAAGGCGAACCTCCGGCCGTCCGGATGGATGGCGGGCCGGCCCCATACGCCGAGGGGCAGGGCGATCTCCAGGGGCTCTCCCCCGCCGGCCGGCACGCAGAACAGGATATTGCTCTTCTCGTTGTCGGGCAGGATGCCCCCGATTAGGATGTATTTCCCGTCGGGCGTCCAGACCGGATTCGCGTACCGGCCTCGCTCGAAACGATGGATAGGTCGGGAGGGTCCGCCGGCGCTCGGGATGACCGAGAGCAAGCCGCTCCGGCTGAACGCGGCCAGCCATTTCCCATCAGGCGAAGTCGCGATTACGGTAAAGAGGTCCGTTCCGGATAACGAAGCCAATTCTTCCTCTTCACCTGTGTCCAGGTCGATCTCCAGAATCCGAGAGGTGCCCTGCCCGGCGCCGGACCCGACGTACCGGATATAGAAAAGATGGCGGCTATCGCGCGAAAAGACATGGTTATGTATCGTGACATCGGCCGGTGTTTCGATCAGGACGCCGACCCTCCCCGTGTCGAGGTCGACGCGATAAAGATTTCGCCCCTGCCCCGTCCCGCCTGCAACCACGACCGACCGACCGTCCGGCGCCCATCGGGGACCCAGCACGGTGCGAACACCGAGGCCGACAAATTCATCCATGAATACTCGTTCGCTCCCGGTTTCGAGAGATTGGAGACACAGAGCGTTGGCAACATTCGTCGGAAAGACCATGCTGCCGCGCCTGGAAACATAGGCCAGCCATTTGCCGTCCGGCGAGTAGCTGGGACCGAGGTTCGATCCTTCATAGCGGGTGACCGCCTTCCTGGGCGGCGTGAGGACTTTCCCCGAATCGAAGTCGATTTCGACCGAGTATATGTCTCGGGCGACCTTGACGTCGGCATAATAGAACGACCCGTCCCGCGCGAATCCCAACGGCGCGATGCGCCCGATGGAGGGGTTGGCGGCGACGGGCGCCCCTTGCGGTCTCCCTTCCTCAATCCGGATCGCCCACAAACCCAGCGTCCCGGACCGGTCGCTTAGAAACAGGATCCAATCGCCGTCGGGGGACCAGCCGAGGACGCCGTCGTCCGAGGGATGTTCCACCACCGGAGTTTCATTGCCTGACCTCAAGTCCAGGACGAAGATGTCCCGAGCCGCGACCCTGCCCGGCGTTCTGTCATAGACGATGAAGCGTCCGTCGGGCGAAAAATAGGCCTCGGAAGTGCGGGCTCCCGGAGCGAATTTGGCGACCTCCCGCGGCGAGCCTCCCCCGACTGGAACGAGGAACAGTTCCGGCCCGTCTTTCCGGCTGACACTGGCCAGGATAAGCCGACCGTCCGGGGACCAATCCAGCGGCTCCACCCAAGCGTCGTCCGATTGGTCCTCGAAAAGAACGCGCGGGTGGTGACTATCCAAGGCGAGAATCCGCAGCTCCGACCAGGACCCGTGCTGCCAGCAATAGGCCAGCTGGTTCCCGTCCGGCGACCATCTCGAGGAATAGGCCATTTGCGCCGGCTCCTCCCAGGTCCCATCCGATGTGAGAAGCCGGCTCGTCCCGGCCTCGAGGTCGCGGATCGCCAGATTCCCGGATTCCCAATCCACATAGCTCACAAACCTTCCGTCCGGCGAAGGAGCGTTGCTGAAAACCCCGTCGGCGTCTGCCCAAACGAGCCTGGTCGCAAAAGCCGTTCCCATTCCCTCGGCCGCGGGCTTCGCCAGCGCGGCCAGCCGGCCTCGGGCCTCCCCGGCCTGCTCGGGCTGATCGGCGTATTCGACGACCAGCCGCTCATAGGCCTTCCGGGCTTCGTCCCGGCCCAGCTTTTCGTAACACCTGCCCATGCGCAGCAGGGCCTTCGCGGCCACCGCTCTTTCGGCGCCGCTCGCGGCCACGACTTTCGTGTACAGGTCGATGGCCGCGTCGAGGTTCCCCTCGACGGTCTCGAGCTGGATCGCCCTCTCCAGCATGACCGCGGGCTTCTCATCGGCCTGCCGGGCCGCCGTGAATGACGCCGCCAGAAACAATGCAAGAGACGCGAGTCCAAGGATGATTGCTTTGGGTGTTGTCATCTCATCTCCTCCTTGGCCTCAAGATAAGACCCGGCTGTCAGGCCGCGACGAGAGCCCGGCGAGGATTCGGTGAGGATCTCAGCCGTCAAAGCGATATCCCAGGCCGCGCACGCTCACGAGGTGGCGCGGCTTTTTCGGTTCGGGTTCGATTTTCCGCCGCAGCCGGACAATGTGAAAGTCGATGACGCGGTCGGTAACGAAGGTGTCCGCGCCCCAGGCCGCATCGAGAAGCCGGCGGCGGCTCAGGACCCGGCCGCGGGCCTCGACGAAAGCCTCGAGCAGTTTCAGCTCGAGTGCCGTCACGGCGACCGGCTTCCCGGCCCGGCGCAGCTCGCCCCGGGAGAAGTCCACTTCGACGTCGCCGAAACGGCAGCTCTTGGGGGCCTCCGTCTCGGTCCGGCGCAGCACAGCCTTCACCCGGGCCCGCAGCTCCCGGGGACTGAACGGCTTGGTGATGTAGTCGTCGGCCCCGATCTCCAGTCCCAGGACCCTCTCGGCTTCCTGGGTCTTGGCCGTCACCATGATGATCGGCGTGCGCATCCCTTCACGGCGCAGCTCGCGGCAGACTTCCAGGCCGTCCTTTCCCGGCAGCATGATGTCGAGCAGGATCAGGTCCCAGCGGTCCTCGCGGGCCCGGCGGGCGGCGTTTTCCCCGGTCGACGCCACTTCGACATCGTAGCCCTCGACCCGGAGGTCGTCGGCCAGGCCAAAGGCCAGGTCCGGCTCGTCCTCGACGATCAGGATGCGGCTCATGGTCCCTCCGTCTCGAGGAGAATGGTAAACGTGCTTCCCCGGCCCGGGGCGCTGTCCACCCGGATGCGGCCGCCATGGTTGCGGACGATGTAGTCGACCATGGCCAAGCCGATCCCGGTGCCCTTGACCCCGGTCGCGCGGGCCGCGGAACCGCGTTCGAATTTCCGGAAAAGACCCTTGCGATCCTCCGGCGGCAGGCCCGGACCCTCATCGCGGACCCGGATGGCCACCGGGCCGTCCTCTCGCCCAACTTCTATCCAGACCGCCGGTCGGCCGGGCGAATACTTGATGGCGTTGTCGAGCAGATTCCAGACGGCCTGGGCCATCGCCTCCCTGTCCACGGAAACCGGAGGCAGCCCGGCTTCGACGGTCAAATCGACGCGATGCCCTGAAGTGGCGGAAACGCCTTCGAACTCGTCGACGACCGAGCGGACGAGTCCTCCAAGTTCCACCGGTTCCGGACGGAAGCGCATGGCGCCGGCCTCCATCCGGCCGAAGTCGAGAAGCCGCTCGACCAGCCTGCTGAGCCGCCACGTGGCCCGCAGCTGCGCGTCGTAGTACGCGAGACGGCGCTCGTCGGCTCCGACCCGGCCGTCGGCCAGGTTCTCGGTCAGCTGGCGCAAGGTCGCGAGCGGGGTGCGGAATTCGTGGGAGACCGCGGAAACGAAATCGGACTTGAGGCGGGCCGCGGCAAGCTCCCTGGACACGGCGCGAGCGACGTAGTAACTCGAGGCCAGGACCAAGAGCAGGACAAGGCCCAGGGCCGACACGAGAAGCCTGCGCCGCGAGATGAACCGCGCCGTGTCCAACGGAGCCTCCCGGCTGCTCACGATAACCGTCCAAGGCAGGTCGGTGTCGGCGGGAAGCCTGAGGCTCGACCGGTCCAGCCGGGGCGGCGATGTGCCCAGAAGGATTTCTCCGGCGTCATCGCGCAGGATGACTTCGACGCCCTGCGCCTCCAAAACGGGAGCGACCGCCGCAAGCCAGCGCCTCCGGGCGAATTCAGGGCCGGCGACCAGGTACGAGAAACGGTTCTCCGCCAAAGAGGCCAGGATTGTGAAGGCACGCTCCCCGGCCGAATGGACCATCGACTCCGGAAGGGAGGAGCCGCTGGTCCCGGCGATGCGTCGGCGCTCCCAGAGCCAATCAACCGCTTCGGATAGGGCGAGATGGTCGGTACGGACCCCATCCGGTTTGCCCAGCCATCGGCGGACCTGGGAGGCATGGAGCTCAAACACAGGCCTCGTGATGCGCCAGCGGCCCGCCGACAAGTTGTCGGAGAGAGACTGAGCCTCCTTTCTCAAGTCCTCGGAGCGCCCGAGTACGGACAGCACGGAACATCGGGCCGAAAGCGCCGCCAGTTCCACTGGAACGCCCTCGATCCGGACATCGCTGATATGTGACAGCTCTTTATAAGCCGCCAGGGCCCGGTCCTCGTCCCGGGCCTTGCGGTAGTTCCGGGCGAGGCGAAGATAGGCCCCGGCCCGAACGGCTGGATCATCGGCCCTCACCAGCTTCCCCAGGACTTCGATGGCGCGGGCATTATTTCTGTCCCTGAATTCAAATCGCTCGGCGCCAAGGAAGAGCCTATCCGGCGCTTCGGGTTCCGAAGGCACAACCGGCAGGTAGAGCACTCTCGAGGCCGGATGAATGGTCAGACCGCTCGGACCGAAAACGACGACTACGGCGTCTGCCTCGGCCGCTTCGAGCGTACGGGCGGGGTCGTCCAAAGCGCGGCGGGCGGCCGAAATCTGTTGCTGAAATACGTCGACGATTCTGTCGGCCGCGGACTCGCGGCGTTCCATTATCCGCTGCGTCTCGAGGTCGCGGTCCTGGTCGAGCAGTTTCCAACCCAGCCACACCAGACCCGCCGCCGGCGCCAGAGTCACGACGAAAAACAAAGCCAAAAGGCGGCGCGGCGGGCTAAACCACGCTCGCATCAGCATCGGAAACCTTGCTCCCTTTTTTCTCAGTTTATCACGGAACGTCGAGTTCCGGGCGAAGGTTGTGCGAGAATTCGGCGAGATTGTCTTTCCGGGCCGCGGCTCAGGGTGATCGAAAGACGTCACTGACGCGCGCAACGCCGGCATTTATTCCGCTTTCTGAAAATAATCCTTGACACCGGCCGAAGATTTGTTCCACAATCCGGAAGAGCCGGGGCAAAGCCGGGAGTGAAACGATGAAACTACTGTCGCGTTCCGAGGAAATGGTCCTCCTCGTCGTCTGGAACCTGCAGGACGACGCGTCCTGTTTGCCCATCCAGAGAAAACTCAAGCAAACCACGGACCGCGATTGGTCCCTGGGCTCGATCTACGACCCTCTCGACCGCCTGGAGAAAAAGCAACTCCTCGCCTCGAGCCTGACCGAACCGACGAAGGCGCGGGGCGGCCGGAGCCGCCGGGTCTACCGGCTCACGCCGCTGGGCAAGAGAACGCTGTGCGAGCTCAAAACGATCCAGGAAGGCCTGTGGTCGGAGGTCCCGGTGCTCGAAGCCGAGGCGGGGAAGCCATGACCCGCGACCCCTCCCGACGCCCGGCGCCGCCCCGCCCTGCGGAACCGCCCCGCGCGGCCGAGTGGATTCTCGGACGCCTCCACGCCGACAACGGAGACTTCACCCACATCGGGGACTTCGGCGAGATTTTCAGCGGAATCCTGGCCGAAAGAGGACGGGGCGCGGCGGTCCGCTGGTATTGGGCGCAGGTCCTCCGCTCCGTCCCCGGATTCGCCTTGAACAAGCTCTACTGGAGCCTGAGCCTATTCAGAAACTACGTCGTCATCTCTGTCCGCAACCTCAGGAAGAACGCCGGCTTTTCGCTGGTCACTCTCCTGGGCCTGGCGGCCGGTCTGGCCTGTTTCATTTTGATCCTGGCCTATGCCCGGTTCGAGACGAGCTACGACCGCTTTCACGAGAAGACGGGACGGATTTACAGGCTGACGAGCGCCGAGGCCCCGCCCGGCGAGAAGCCCGCGGAGTTCGATAAGAACCATCCCAGCCTTCTGGCGTCTCTCCTCAAAGAGGAGTTCCCCGAGGTCCGTCATGCAGCCCGCGTTTTCACCAGAATGGATATCCAGGCCGTCCTCCAGGCCGGCGACAGGGCCTTCACCCAGAGCGGGCTGGTTGCCGATCAGGATTTCCTTGACGTCTTCACATTCCCGCTCCTGCGAGGGGACAAAGGCTCGGCCCTAACCGCGCCCGCCTCCATCGTGCTCACCGTTTCGACGGCCCGGAAGCTCTTCGGCGGCGAGAACCCGCTTCTCCGGACGATCCGCTTCCGGGACTCCAGAGGCGCGGCGGACGTCACAGTGACCGGAGTCGTCGGGGACGTCCCCCGGAATTCCCATCTGCGCTTCGACTACCTCCTCTCCGTCGCCAGCCTCGAGGCCGACAAGAAAAACGCCTACATGTTCGACAACTGGAACGTCGGGAACTTCTTCATCTACGTCGAGCTCGCCGGGCCGGGCCTGAGAGAAGCCATGGAAGAGAAATTCGCGGCCTGGCTCAGGAGAGAGAGACCCGAGGACTCCGCCGCCGGGCTCGGCTTCCACCTCCAGCCCGTCGAGGACATCCACCTTCGCTCGAGCATCAGGGGTGAGCTCGCGACCAACAACGAAATCCGCACCCTCCACCTCTTTCTGGCCATCGCCGTCATCACCCTTCTCATCGCCTCCGTCAACTATATGAACATCGTCACGGCCCGCTCCGCCACCCGGGCCAGGGAGATCGGCATCCGCAAGGTGACCGGGGCCGGCCGCGGCCGCCTTTTCGAGCAGTTCCTAGGTGAAGCGGTCGTCTTCTCCCTCCTCAGCCTGGTGGCGGCCCTGGCCATCGTCCGGCTCGCCCTCCCCCGTTTCAGAGCCGCCGTGGGAATAGACATTACGCTCCACGACATCGCGAGCGGACCTTTTCTTATGCTCATGCTCGGCGTCGCGCTTTTCACGGGCCTCCTCTCCGGGGCTTACCCGGCCCTGGTCCTTTCGGCTTTCCAGCCGGTCCGGGCGCTTCGGGAGCTTTCGGCCTCGGGAAGAAAAGGCGCCCGACTGCGGAACCTCCTCGTCGTCGGCCAATTCACGGCTTCGATCGTCCTGATCGTCTGCGCCCTGGTCGTTTCCGGACAGCTCCGCTTCATCTCGAACCAAAGGCTGGGGTTCGACCGGGAGCGCATCGTCGTCATCCCCATCCGCGAAAGGGAAACAGCCGCCAAGGCCGGAGCCATCCGGACGGACTTGCTGCGCCGCCCCGAAGTTGAGGCGGTATCTGTGACGTCCGGACTCCCGACGAAAATCGAGAGCGCCATCATCAACGCCGCGTTCACGACGGACCGGGGCGAAGAGATCAAGTTTTCCTACCATTTCGACTACGCGGACGAGAATTTCCTGGACGTCTTCAGGGTCGAGCTCGCCGCAGGCAGGAATTTCTCCCCCGGCTCTTCAGGCGATCAGAACGCCGTTCTCGTCAATGAGACTCTGGTCAAGATGGCCGGGTGGGCCGAAGGGGTGGGCAAGGAAATCCAGTTCATCGGGGGGCCCAAAGCCGTCATCGGCGTCGTCAAGGACTTCCGTTTCCAGAGCTTCCACGAACCGACGGGCCCGATGGTCTTGATGCCCGGCGGCGACGCCAACCTCGCGGTGCGGATCAGGCCGGGGGACATTCCGAAAGCCATCGCCGTTCTAAAGGACGTTTTCGAAGGCAATACGAAGACCCAGCCCTTCGACTTCTTTTTCCTCGACGACGCGTTCGATGCCCTCTACAGAAAGGAACGGCGGACCGGCGGGATCTTCGAAGCTTTCGCGATCCTGGCTGTCGTCATCGCCTCGCTCGGTCTCCTGGGCCTGGCGTCCTTCGCCGTCGAGCGCCGGACCAAGGAGATCGGAATCAGGAAGGTCATCGGGGCCACATCGGTTCGGCTCGCCGCCCGGCTGAGCCGGGAATTCGTCCTGCTGGTCCTTCTCGCCAACGTCGTGGCTTGGCCCGTGGCCTACTACGCCATGTCCCGATGGCTCGAGGGGTTCGCCTACCGGGTCGGCCTGGGGTTATCGACCTTTCTCCTCGCGGGGACCGGCGCCCTCGTTGTCGCCTTGCTCACGGTCGGGGCTCAGACTCTCCGGGCCGCCGCGGCCAATCCCATCGACTCCCTCCGGTACGAATAGGCAATCCTGCCCCTAGTGGCGGACGATGGCCGCGAACCCTCCGCCGGTCGCCAGGTCAAGCTCGAGGGAGGAATCCGCCGAGACCGTCCGGCGTTCGATGACGACCTCGTTGGGACGCTCGGGGTCCATCGAGGCGTCGCGGAAGAGCGTCACCTCGCGCCGGCCGGGCCCCAGGAACCCGAGGGGGATCGAGAGGCGTCGCGGGATGTCGTTCGTGATCCCTCCGAGATACCAGTCCGCGCCGTGCCTCCGGGCAACCGCGAGGAACTCGCCGGGACGGCCGGCGAGGAAGCGGGTCTCATCCCAGGTCGTCGGGACGGCTTCGATGAACTCGAATCCCGGCCGGCCTTCGTAGGCCTCGGGCGTGTCACAGACCTGGGGCATCGGATTCTCGTAAGCGACGTAGAGGGCCAGGTGGTGGCACCGGGTCCCGAGCACGTTGGGGTTGATGACCCGGGCCCGGAACTCGCTCTTCCCGAGGGAGTGGAATCCTCCGAGATGGTAGTCGGTGGGCCCGGCCAGCGACCGGGTGAAAGCGACGTCGACGTTGTGCTGGGGGTCGCACTTCATGCCCCCCTTCAGATACTCGAAATTGAGCGCCCCCTCGCGGTTGAACAGGTTCGGGAAGGTGCGCTGCTCGCCGCTCGGATGGTAGGAGCCGTGGAACTGGATATGGAGATGGTGCCTGGCGGCCGATTCCAGGATGCGCCAGTTGAGGTCGACCATCTCCTGGTCGTCGCGGTCCAGGAAATCCACCATGAGGCCGTCGATGCCCCACGCTTCGTATTGCGCGAAGGCTTCCTCGAGCCGGGGCTCGAGAGCCCGCCAGTGAACCCAGAGCCGGATTCCGACGCCCTTTTCCCGGCCATAAGCGACGATCCTCGCCAGGTCGAGGCCGGCCCGGGGCTGCGTGATGTCGGTGTCCGGCCCCGGCGCGAAATCCACCCGGGTCTGTTTGTGCCAGGGTCGGTCGTCGCTGACAACGGCATGATAGGCGATGCCGTGTCGGGCGCAGAAATCGATGTACTCACGGTGGTATTCGAAGGTCGTGAACCGGCTCTTCCGGGGCAGCCCCTCCTCCGCCGTTCCGTTCCACCAGTGCCAGGTCGTCTTGCCCGGCCGGAGCCAGGAGAAATCGCCTTGGGGCGGGTCGTTCAGGCAGACAAGCAGGTCGCTCTCGACGAGCCGGCCGGACTCGTCGGCGAGCTCGATCACCCGCCAGGGGCTGTGGTGCGGCGTCGTCCCGATGACTGCCACGTCGGGCCGGTCGAGCCGGGGCGAAAGGAAGGTCCGAAGAAGAGGCCCCGGCGAGTCAGGGTCCCGCTCGAGATAAAGACCCGCGAAATTTCGAAGGGCCGCTTCCGTGATCGCGGCGGATGTCCCGTCCGGCCATTCGGCCAGCACCGGAAGCTCGATAAGAGACCCGGCCGGGACGAGCGCCAGGGGCGAGCGCGTGTAGAGGCGCTCGTGCGACCAGTCCGGGGTGTCCGTCGTCGTCAGGAGCAGGGTCGGCGAGCCGGCCAGGTGGAACTCGGTCGATTCCGACCGAAGGACCAAGTTCGGGAGTTTCGGCTGTTCGGGAAACGTGTAGCGGAAGGCGACTCCGTCGTCATAGGCCCGGAGCTCCAGGTCCCAGAAAATCCCCCCGGAGCTTTCGAATCGAAGCCGGCCCCGGGAGTAGCGATCGCGAACGAAACCCGTCCCCCAGGGCCTTTCGAAGGTCTCGTCGGCGCTGTCTTGGCGCAAATCGACCGGTTTGGCCCCCATGGCAACGTCGCCGTCTCCCGCGAGGACGATCCTGAACGAGGAAGGGTCGATGATAGGACGACCGGAGCGGGTTACGGCGAAGGTGGGCGCCGCTGCCGGGGTCGTCGCATAATTCACGGTTATCGTGTTCCTGCCGTCCGGGGACGTGACGGCGAGCGAATCCGCCGCGCCTCCGCCGGAGCAGACAATCGTCCCGGCAGCCAAACAGGCCAGGGCCAGGACCCGAAGGGGTGGCCCAATCTTCATGTCAGCGGCTCCTCGAAAATATTCGTTCTTCCAATCCTGGTGACGTGTCCCGAAACCGCTGGCAGTATAGGTCTGCCCGTCGCGGAAAGTCAACGGGTTTGACTGGCGCGCCGGCTCAGAGAAAGCCGGAAAATCTGAAAAAGATCATCGCCGAAATCGTCGGCGATTACGACTTCTCCTTCCAGGGCCGGTCGATGACCATCCAGTTCACCGAAAAGGACGGAAAGCTTTTCGGCGCTCCCGTCGGCCCTTCCTTGACAGGCCAGGTCCCTGGCGCTATAGTCCTTCCGAGGCTCGGGAGGGGGGCTGCGGCGAGGGAGTGGACGGAGTTTTTCGCATGTTCAGGGCTTCCGACTTGAAGAAAGGCGGCGTGATCGCGATTGACGGCGACCCGCACATGGTCGAAACGATCAAGGTCCAGCCTCCCTCGGCCCGGGGCGCGGTGACGCTTTACAAGATCCGCTTCCGCAACCTGAAGTCCAAGCGCAAGGTCGACCAGACGCTGCGCGGCGACGACCTCCTGGCCGAGGCCGATTTCGAGCGCCGCCCGGTCCAGTCCCTGTACGGCGACGCCACGAGCGTCACTTTAATGGACCTCCAGGACTACGGCCAGTTCGCTCTGGTTCGGGAGGAGATCGAGGACGAATGGCCTTATCTCGCCGAGGACGTCGAAGGCCTGCTGGCGATTTGCTCCGAGGGCCGCGTCCTGGGGCTGGAGATGCCGACGTTCGTCAGCCTCGCGATCGTCGAAACCGCGCCCTCCGTGAAGGGAGGGTCGGTGACGGCCCGGACCAAGCCGGCCACCATGTCCACGGGCCTCGTCGTTCAGGTCCCCGAATACATGTCGGCCGGGGAGGTCATCCGGGTCGACACGCGCACGGGCGAATACGTGTCCAAGGCCTGAGCGTGGCCGCGAACCCATGATGAACAGCGGCTGCGCGTATCCCGATCGCATCCTCGAACGGGACGAAGGCGTCACTGTCGCGGTCTTCTACGCCCGCCGTTATTCCCACACGAACGAGGACACGTGGCGGAGCCGCATTCGGGCGGGACAGGTCGTCCGAAACGGGCGGCCGGCATCGCCCGACGAAGCGCTGGCCGTCGGGGACAGGCTGGTCTATTTTCGCCCGCCGTGGCGGGAGCCCGAGGTCCCGAAGGACCTCGAACCTCTGCTCGAGGACAAGGACGTCCTGGTCCTGGCGAAGCCGTCCGGGCTGCCCGTCCTTCCGGGCGGGATGTTCCTGGAAAACACCCTCCTTCGACTCGTGCGGCAGCGCTACGGCGCCGGGTGCTCGCCTCTTCATCGGTTGGGCCGCGGCACCTCCGGAGCGATTCTCTTCACCCGCAACACTCGGGCCGCACGGTCGCTCGGGGCCGCCATGCGCGACAGGCGGATCCTCAAGGTCTACCTGGCCCTGGCTTCGGGGACCGGGATGCCCGACGCGTTCACGGTCGAAGCCCCCATCGGGCCTGTTCCGTACCGGCGCCCGAGGACCGTCCACGCCTATCGCCCGGACGGCCGGCCGTCGACGAGCCACGTCCGCGTGATCCGGCGGTTCAGCGCCGAAAACACGGCCCTCCTCGAGGTGACGATTCCCACCGGCCGGCCCCACCAGATCCGGATCCACCTCAGCTACGCGGGATACCCTCTGGAGGGCGACCCGCTCTACCGGCGGGGCGGAACCCTCCGCCCCTGCGGCGATTGCGACGAGCCGGCCGCGCTTCCCGGCTCGACGGGATATCTGCTGCATTCCTGGAAGGTCCGGTTTCCCCATCCCACCGGAGGCGGCGAGGTGGAGGTTATCTGTCCGGCTCCCCCGACGCCCGCGTGGAGGCGCCTGATTTCCGATTGAAAAGCGGGCCGTTTTCTATTATAAAACAACCGCCGCCCGACGAGATCGGCCCCGGCCTGCCCCGGCGGCGTCCGGAAACGGATATGATTTACGACTATATCGTCATCGGATCGGGATTCGGCGGCAGCGTCGCGGCTCTTCGCCTGGCGGAAAAGGGCTATTCCGTCTGCGTCATCGAGAGCGGGAGGCGATGGCGGGCGGAGGACTTTCCCCGGACCAACTGGCGGTTCTGGAAGTTCCTTTGGGCGCCGGGGCTGCGCTGTTACGGCATCCAGAGGATCCAACTCCTGAACGACGTCCTGGTCCTCGGGGGAAGCGGGGTCGGGGGAGGAAGTCTCGTCTACGCCAACACGCTTTTCGTCCCTCCCGACGTCTTTTTCGACGACCCGCAGTGGAAAGGACTGGTTCCGGACTGGAAGGCCGAGCTCGCGCCCCACTACGACACCGCCAAGAAAATGCTCGGTGTCGTGACCAACCCCAGGTTCTGGCCCACGGACCACATGCTCCGGGACTACGCGCGGGAGATCGGCCGGGAGGAGCACTTCAAGGCCGTCGATGTCGGAGTGTTCTTCGGCCCGCCGGGGGTCAAGGTTCCCGACCCGTATTTCGGAGGCAAGGGGCCGGAGAGGTCCGGCTGCACGATGACCGGACACTGCATGGTCGGCTGCCGCGACGGCGGCAAGAATTCGCTGGACCGCAATTACCTCTACCTGGCGGAAGGACTCGGCGCCGAGATAGTGCCCGAACATAAGGTCACGGACGTGAGGCCGGACGGGAACGGAGGCTATGTCGTCACGGCAAGGCGGACGACGGGCCTCCCCGGCCGGGGCAAGTCCGCGAGGCGGGCCCGGGGAATCGTCTTGGCCGCGGGGGTTCTCGGCACCGTGGAACTCCTGATGCGCTGCCGGGACGGCGGCGCGCTGCCCGATCTCTCCGGCCGACTGGGCCACGTCGTCCGGACAAACAGCGAGGTCCTGGCCGGCGTCACCTCCCGCAGAAACCAGCAGCACTCTCTGGGAGTGTCCATTACGTCGAGCGTATTCGTCAACGACACAACCCATATCGAGCTCGTCCGCTATCCCAAGGGCTCGGACATCATGTCGCTCTTCGCCGGACCGATGACGGACGGCGGGGGGAGGGTCCCGCGCCCGCTGAGATTTCTCGGGACGGTCCTCCGCCACCCTCTGCGCTCCCTGAGGATCCGCGTCCCCTGGAACTGGGGCCGCAACAGCGTCATCCTCCTCGTCATGCAGACCCTCGACAATTATCTGACGGTTTCGAGGAAGCGCCGCTGGTGGGCGCTTTTCCGGAAGGGGCTCGCCTCGAAGAACGGCGGCAAGCGGATCCCCGCCTACATTCCCGAGGCGAACCAGGCCCTGCGCGGCATGGCCGGCCGCATGGACGCCATCCCCCAGAACGCCCTGACCGAAGTCCTGCTCGACGTTCCCATGACGGCCCATATCCTGGGCGGCTGCGTCATCGGCAAGGACAGGGACCACGGAGTCATCGATCCCCGTCACCGGGTGTTCGGCTACGACAACATGTATGTGACCGATGGGTCCGCGGTCCCCGCCAACATGGGGGTGAACCCGTCCCTGACGATCACGGCCATGGCCGAACGGGCCATGAGCTTTATCCCGCCCAAGGCGGAAAGGAGGAGCGGATGAAAAGAACCTTGGGGATTCTGATCGCCATCGTCATCTGCGAGCTCGCGGGCGCTGTAGGTTCGATTTTCACGACTCCGGCCATCCCCGGCTGGTACGCGGGCCTAGCCAAGCCCCCCTTCAACCCCCCGAACTGGGTCTTCGCCCCCGTTTGGACGATCCTTTACGCCCTGATGGGAATGGCCGCGTATCTGGTTTACGAGAAGCGCGCGAAGACGGGCGCGGTCCGGAAAGCCCTGGTAGTTTTCGGGGCGCAGCTTATCCTCAACGCGCTCTGGTCGATCGTCTTCTTCGGGGCGCACGCCATCCTGGGAGGGATCGTGGTCATCGTCCTTTTGTGGGCCATGATCCTGGCCTCGATTTGGCTCTTCGCGAAGATTTCCAAAGCGGCGGCCGCGCTGCTCGTCCCCTACGTCCTGTGGGTCGGCTTCGCGACGGTCCTGAATATTTCCCTGTACGCCCTGAATCGTTGAGCCTCGGGAGGAATGTGGCCACGATGAGATACTTGGACGCGGGCACGATCCTCGTCATAGCCGTCACGATCGCGCTTTTTGCGACGGCCTTGTTCGTCAAGGGCTTCACGCACGGCCTCCTGCTGGAGGCGGGCGTACTGCTGGTCTCGGTCAAGCTGATCGTGATGGCCTATAAGAACAAGGCCAACTACTGCGACATCAAGAAGGACCTGGCGGAGATCAAGGAGATTCTCAAAGAAAAATAAACGCCGCGATCGGAAAGCGACGGCGCGCCGCGGGTCATGTTGGATAGCCAGCGAACCGGCAGCTTTCCGGAAACCGCCATCCATCCTGAGCGGTTCGTGGCAAGTTCATTTCGTCCCCGAGTCGGCCGGGCGGCTCAGACTCCGGCCGAAACCTTCGCCAAGACCCCTAAACGGTGGTCCGCCAGGAGATAGAACGCCAGGAGACCCCGGTACGGGCGAAAGCGCTCCAGCTTCCGGGCGACCCCGAGCGGGGACAACCGTTGGCCGGATCCCAGATATTCGCCCACGACACTGCGCACGCCCAAGTCGTCGACCGGGACCGAATCAGGCCTGGCCAGACCTCGGACGAGGATGTAGTCGGCCGACCACCGGCCGAAACCCGTCAGGCTCATGATCATCTCGCGGGCGTCGTCGTCGGACATCGTTTTCAGCCCGTCGAGATCCAACTCGCGCGAGGTGATTTTTACGGACAGCTCATGGATGTACCGGGCCTTCGCGTGCGAAAGGCCGCAGGCCCGCAGTTCCTCCAACGACGCCTTGGCCAGCGCCTCGGGCTCGGGAAAAACCAAAAGCCCGCCCGCGCGTTCCCCGAATTTCAGGACGAGGCGGGACCGCATCTTCGCCGCTGCCGCCATGGAGATTTGCTGCTCCGTGACGGCGACAACGGCCATTTCGAAGAGCGAGGCCGGGCGCATGGGCTTGAGCCCCCGCAGCTTCCGCACGAGGGGCGCCAGCCCCCGGTCCTTGGCCGCCAGACGATAGAAGGGCGCGAGGTCGAGCCCGGCGTTCAGCGTCCACTCGACAAGCGAGCGGAGGCGCCGGTTGTCGCTCCGAGGGGTCGAGACCGCCTCCAGGCGGCCCTTCAGTCCCGGGCCCTGGCGGATCTCGATCCACGCAGGCTTCCCGCCCACCCTGGCGGCCAGACGCAGCCTGTCGTCCGTCTCCGGGGCGGCCGGCTGGAAAGACCGGACCACACGCAAAGAGAGGGGAAAGTCGTAGGGCTCGACCACGTTCAAAGCCACGGCCCGGCCGCCGGCCGCATTCTTTTTGCGCGATCCCATGGCCTCGCTCCTCGAACTGGGGGATCCGGCTGACGCCTCAACCGGTTTCGACCGGCCCGCCCGGCTCGGCGCGGCTAACCACGAATTCGCCTGGCGCAGCGTCGGGCGGCGTTGATGGCGCTCGGGACTCCGCCGATCTGGACCGACCAGCAGGATCCGATGAGCAGGTTCTTGACGGGAGTGTCGATGTGAACGCCCATCGCGTTTCGATAGAACTTGTTCTTGGGGTTCCAGCTCCAGGCCGAGGTGGCCCCGTCGGTGTTTTCGGTGAAGCGCTCGTAGGTGAGAGGGGTCGCCAGGTCGGAGTATTCGACCCGCGCCTCGAGATCCGGAATCACGGCCCCGGCTTTGGCGAGCAGGTCCCGCTTGACGCTTTCCTTGAGCTCCTTGTATTTTTGCCTGTCGCCGCCGCCCCAATTATCCATCCAATGGGTGGGCGCCACCGCCTGGACCATCAGACCCGACTTGCCCGCGGGCGCGAGGCTCGCGTCGTGGAGTGACGGCGAGTAGAGACCGGCCCCGGCTTTCCTGAAATAGTCCGGGTCGTCCGCTCCATGGCGGAAATCGGCATCGGCCAGAGGATCGCGATAGCTGGCATGAGGCGCCTTGAGCCACCTCCCGAGTTCCGCGGGGGGGATAATCAGGCCCAAGTAGGCCGTGACGATCCCTTCGGACACGGCGGTTTCCGCGACCTTCTTGACGAATTCCGGAGGCAGAAGCGAACGGTCGTCCAGCCATTCGAGGAACGTTTTTTTATAGTCCGCCGCGGAGACGACCCAATCCGCCGGATAGGACTCGCCCCCGGCCTCGACCCCGGCGGCGGCCCGATTCCGGGTCACGATCTTGTCGACGCGAGCGCCGAGCTTCAGCTCCCCGCCGAGGGACCGGAAGTTGTCCGCGAGAGCGTCGGCCCAGGACTGGAAACCCCTCTTGACCGTCCAATAGTCGTCGAGGAAGGACGCCAACGCCGGCCCGATGAGCGCGGCGGACATATCCGGATAGCCGAAGTCCTTGAACTGCCGGTAGAGCGCCGAACCCTCGCCGAAACACTCCGCCGTAAAAGCCGTGACGGTGCTTTTCGAGAACTTGCGAAACAGGTACATGAACTGGGCGAGCCGGAACGGATAGGCCAGATAGCCAGCGACGCCGCGGGGCCCCATTACGCCGACCATGGCCCGGATCATCTTGTCGGCCTCGCCGAAATAGCGGTCGAGGCTCTTTTTCTCGCCGGGAAAGGATCGGTAGGCCAGGCTCTTGAACTCCTCATAGCTCGAGCACACCCCGTTCATCGGTCCGGCGATCAGGTGCATTTTCTGGCGCACAAACTCGACCTTGTCGAAGACGCCGATCTCCTTCATGGCCCGGAAGACCTGGGCGGAAGATTCGAAGGCGAGCGTGCCGCTCTCGAAATAGAATCCCTCGCGCCGGAAACCGCCGGTGTACCCGCCGGGGTTCTTCTGGGCTTCGAATATCGTGACCTTGTGCCCTTTTTTCGCGAGCAGGTTCCCGGCCGTCAGCCCGCCGATGCCGGACCCGATGATGACGATCCGCTTCATGTCGCTCCTCCCTTCTGTATCCGGTCCTCCGATGATGCGGGCCTGGACCGGCCGGCCGACCGGATCCCGCGTCCCGGCCCCTTGAGCCGACCCCGCCGGGCCGAAAAGCAGGTTACAGCCGGCTTTGGCGGATGTCAAGTTGCCGAATGGCGTCATGGGCCCGGCTGATTCCCGGGCGCGGGCGGCCGCCGCAAAATTCGGGCTGCCGAACCAAGGCGAGAGGGATGCCCGGCCCGAAAGTGTTGATCCGGTCTCAGCCCGTCGCCCCCCGCACGCCTCCTCGACGATCGGGCTTTGCCGAAAGTCCGGCGCAACGCCGCGGCGGCCCGAGCCCTCATGGGCTGACCATCCGCCGGGCTCTCATTACGATTCGGGAACCTCGGACTTTTCAAGGCTCGACCCTCGGCAGGCCGGAGGCCCGCCTTGGATCGCCTTGTGCAATTTGACGGGGCGTTCCATCCGCTTCCGGACCTTCAGGTTGAGGACCTCGACCATGACCGAAAAGCCCATGGCGAAGTAGATGTAGCCCTTGGGAATGACCAGGCCCAGGCCCTCGCCGAACAGGGTGAACCCGACGAGCAGGAGGAAGCTCAGAGCCAGCATCTTGATGGTCGGGTGGTCGTCGACGAACCGCCCGATGGCCCGGGCCGAAAGCATCATGACGCCGACCGCAATGACGATGGCCGCCATCATGATAGTCACGTGCTCGGCCAGGCCGATGGCCGTGATGACCGAGTCGAGCGAAAAGACGATGTCGAGAACGGCGATTTGAGCCAGCACGGCGAGCATGCGGGCGGCCGCCGCGGTCCGGCCGGGCTCCCCCGTTCCCATCAGGCTCTGGTGGATCTCGCGGGTGCTCTTGGCCAGCAGGAAAAGCCCGCCCGCGACGAGGATCAGGTCGCGGCCCGTGATCTCCCGCGAGAAGATTCCGAAGAGGGGCCTCTTCAGGCTCATGACCCGGGTCAGTGAGAGGAGCAGGAAAATCCGGCTCACCATGGCCAGGGCCAGTCCGAGCGTGCGGGCCCGGTTGCGGCGCTGGCGGGGAAGCCGGCCGACGAGAACGGAGATGAAGATGATGTTGTCGATGCCCAGGACTATCTCGAGAGCGGTCAGGGTCGCCAGGGCCGCCCAGGACTGAAAATGCGTCATCCATTCCATCGCCGCCTCCCGCAATTCGCAGTGGTCAGGCCCCCATCATCGCACTCGGCAGACCTTAGCCTTCGCCGCGCGCTTCCGCCCTGATTTCATAATGCTGCGAGCGCTGGTCGAAATGCGAGAGGACCGCTCTCGCCCTCGGCGGGACAACCGCCCGGTCGTGATCCTGGCCGGCGAATTCACGGACCGCGTCGAGCGAATCGAACTCCATGATCGTCACGAACTCCACCTCGTCGCCGGCTTCGCGGCGCAGCAGCTGAATGCTCTTGAAACCGCGAATGTGGCGGTCCTGAATGCCAACGAAGATCTCCTCCTTGAGCAGCACCTCGTAGGCGTCCGCGTTGCCGGGAGTCGTCCATCCATGCCAGATTCGACTGATCATGGCTTATCTCCTTCCCTGTGCTTGTGTGTCGCTCGCGAACATTCCGCCTAAACGCCCGCACTTCGATCCTCTCATCGGCCGCGGTGCGTCCATTTTGGCCGCGTCGGCTCGATGATCAATCATCCCCGCCAAAAAATAACGATATCGCTCCCGGTGACGAGTGTCAAGAACGACGGGCGGGCTTGAGGGGCCAGAGATGGAGTTTCGTGAACTCGAAGATCCCGGACATGTCGAGGTCGGGCCGATGGACCGGCCAGGTCTTGTAGCCCTCGACTTCGCCGATGGTCTCCCAGGCCGCCTTTCTCCGCCCGCCCGAAACAGGACCGAACAGTTCTTGAAGCTCCTGGCCGGCTTGGCCGTTTCCGAGCCGTTTATCGCCCCCAATCAGAAGGCGCTGGAGACGATCCTGGCCCCGATGAGGGCGGGGAGCTAAACAGCCCGAAGGATTGCGGGGGCGGGACCGCCGCCGACGGCGATCCGGCTGATCCACCCTTTATGGCCGGTGAGGCCGGCTCGTTCGCGCCCCTCGAACACGTCCCGGATCCTCAGCGTGCAGTCCTGCCCTGCCGAAACCAATATCGTGAGGCCTTCCGCCTAATATCTCCAACTCTTGAGGTCCGCTCCCGGAGGCGCGGTTTTCTTCATCCTCTCCGCGGCCCGCGGGATGAACATCTGGTTATAGCGGAGGCGCGAGACGTAGTTCGGCTGGTCGTGGTCGCCGTTCCAGCAGTGCTCGGCCCGGTCGCCGTAGTCCACATCGCCGGCGTAGTACGGGTCCTTCGTGCTCTCGAGGAAGGCCTCCATGAGATAAACCGCGTCGTTCAGGTAATAATTGTCCATGTCGCCGACATAGATGTGGATCTTCCCCGCGAGCTTGGGCCCAAGAACCGGCCACTCGCTTTCGAGCTTGTAGCGGAGGTCGTAGCGTTTCCAGTATTCGGCGACCCGGGGGTCGATTTCGCCCGTGAGCTTGTCCCAGATCGGGGCGGGATAGCCGTCCGGCCCGACGGGGCCGAACACCGCCTGCCAGATATCCCACTGGTCGCCCGAGCGGGAGTGCGTCCCGAGCGCCAGCTCGCGATGGTTGGCCTCCTCGAGCGTGCAGCTCAACTCTCCCAGGTAGTTTCTCATGCCGGGCCTGGGAGTTCTTTTCCATCGGCTGTCCACGAAGTAGGCGTTCTTGTGCTCGTAGATGTTGACGATCGTGTAGGCCCGAAAATCGATCGGGTCGGGGCAGGCCGCGAAGCACCCGTTGAAATCGTCGGGGTAGAAGATCTGCGAGGCCAGCGCCTCCCAGCCTCCCGTCGACCCGCCGTACAGGAACCGGGCCCACCCCTCCCCTATCCCGCGGTATTTCTTCTCGACGTACGGGATGAGCTCGCCCACGATGGCGTCGCCGTAGGGGCCGAGGTTGGCCGAGTTCACGGCGTAGGAATCGTCGTAGTAGGGATTCGCGTGCTGGATCTCCATGACGATGACCCGAGGGAAATCCGGCCCCGTCCATTGCTTGTAGTAATCATAGGCCGCCTGTTCCTGGATCCTGTTGTAGCCCGGGATATGGAACCGGTCGCTCCAGTCCGGCTCGAGGTTCGGGTCGGGCTGAGTCTCCCGGAAGCCCGAGATCGTATAGGGAAAGTGGCCGTGAAAGACCATCAGCGGATACCGGGCCTCGGGATGCTCGTCGAATCCCTCCGGGAGGAGCAGGCAGGCGCCGATCTCCATGGGCCGCCCCCAGAATTCCGTCAGGAGTTCGCTCCGGATCTTTTCGTGCCGGATATACTTCGTGTCCCTGGGAGGAACGATGGGCGGGATCTCCCGGTCGAGGACGATCCCGATCGTCTCCCCCTTCGCCGGGCCGATGCGCACTTGGCGCGGGGCGCTCATGAGATTCCCCGGGGCCGTGTTCCAGTGCTGGCCTTCGCCGCGGTCCATGGGCAGCTTGACGGCGTGCCCGTCCGACCGGTGGAACGTCTCGTAGCGATGGAGGAGAGCCTGCACATAATATTCCCCCGGCGGAAGCGCGGCCAGGCTCCGGAGCGGATAGCCGAAAGCCGAGGCGTCGACGACGGCCTCCGCGCCGGGCTCCAGTCCGTCCACGTCGATCCCGAACACGAGCTGCGTTTTGGGGCCGTCGCTGATCTGGAAGCGCGGCTCGGCACTGCCGTCCGTCGAGACGAGAAAGAGCAGCCGTCCGTCGAGCGGCGTCTCAGACCGCTCGGCCGGAAAACTCACGGCGAACCGGATTCCAGCCGATCCGGAGCGCGCCTGACAAGCCGACATCCCGGCGGCCAGCACGATGGACATCGGCAGGACAAACCGCCGTCTGAATTTCACTTCAAAGACCGACATCGGAAAATAAGCCTCCTTCCCGGGCGGCGCGCCGCCCGCCCCCTCGAGCCCGCCAACGAGCCCGACCCCTCACGCGCCTCATGGTATTCCCGGCCGCGGCCAGGTGTCAACCTGCCGCCGTCGCGTATCAAGGCAACGGCAATCTCTCCGGTCCCGGGCAACTTAGGCCTCTCCGCCTCTCCCATCGGGCGGGTTGTCTCGAGCGCGGAGCGCATGGCGGGCCGCTACGTAGGCCGAGGGCGGGCTGGAGAGGGGGTGGACTCGGGTGACTTCGGCAGGTTTTAACCGTGGCCGGGATGACGGGTATCATGGAGCTTTGACAGGACAACGAGGCGGGCCTCCGACTGTCGGTCTTGCCAACAGGCCCCGGGTGCGCTAATCTGGAAACCTGTATCCGCGGCTCGAGGAGCCGGACCCCGCGTCCGAAGCCCTGCGGCGATAAACACGCGGCGCCTCAGGAACGCTATAAGGAGGACGCCTCCCATGATTCTCGCGAAGCCCGAAATCCTGCGCCGCATCCGGAAAGGCCGGATTGGGATCGAGCCTTATGACGAAAGCGCGGTCGGCCCCGCCTCGATCGATCTGACCTTGGACAGCCGGCTGCGGGTCTTCAACACAGACCAGCACATCACCCGGGCCGACATCGACTACAGGACCCTGGCCAAACTGATCGACATCCCCGACGGCTACCTGCTCGAACCCGGCGAGCTGGTGCTGGGCATCACCAGGGAGAGGATCAGCCTGCCCGACGACGTGTGTGGGTGGCTGAACTCCCGCTCGCGGTTCGCCCGCATCGGGCTCATGAGCCACATCGCGGCCCCGTTTCTGGCCCCGGGCATCTCCAACCGGCAGATCCTGGAGATCTACAACGCCGGGCGGAACAAGATCAAGCTCGTGCCGGGCATGAAGATCTGCCACGTCGTGCTCCAGGAATGCAAAGGCCGGGCGACGTACGACGGGGCGTGGAAAGACCAGGAGCTCTGATCCGCCTTCCCGGGAGAAAACTCCTCGAGCCCGTCTTCATCCGGTACGACGGATCGCGGCTCCGCGCCGCCATCGAAACAATCTCTCTCAAGGACGCCCAGCTCCGCCCGTCCCGGGGGCCGACGGTCTGCCGCATTGTCCTCACCGCGAAGGAATCCCGCCCGGAGGACACGTTCTCGATCGCCATCGGCTACCGATTTAGAAAGAGCTCCACGACGGGGACCTCCACCGGGGGTTTCAGGACCGGAAGGGACAGGAACAGGTCTCCGGCTTCCTCCCCGTTTCCGGGCTCGAACCGGATCTCGGATGCGTCGTGCAGGAACTGCGCGTATTTCACCTTGCCGGCCATGCCCTGGAGTCTTATCCGGTCGAGCGGATAGGCCAGCAGATGGACGTAAAGTCTGTTCGTCGACGGACTCCACGTCAACAGCGAATTCGGCGGCGCGGCGAATCCCGCGGGGGCTTCGGTGCAGCCGTAGATCGACCGGCCGTTGAGTTTCGTCCACTCGCCCATGGCCTTCAGTCTCTCCCGGGCGCGGGGATCGAAGGTTCCTCTCGCCGTCGGGCCGACGTTCAGCAGGAGGTTGCCGCCCTTGCCCACCGATTCGATGAGCAGATCGAGCAGCTGAGCGGGGCTCTTCCAAGTGGTTTCGTCGCGGTAGTATCCCCATGACCCCGAGAACGTCTGGCAGGTCTCCCACGGAATCTTCTTTCCGTTGTATTCGGGCCATTTCGCCACTTTGACCTGCTCCGGCGTCGTGAAATCCCAGCCGCCTTCGACGTCCCGGAGGTCGAGCCTGTCGTCGACGATGATCCCGGGCTGGAGCGACCTGGCGAGCTTCAGCAGGTTGATGGAATCCCAGTCCTCCCGCCCTTTCCCGTTCTTTCCGGGGAAGGAAAAATCGAACCAGATGATGCTGATCTCCCCGTAGTTCGTGAGCAGCTCCCGGACCTGGTTCCTGACGTACTCTCGATACTTGTTCATATCCCGGCCCGCGTTCAGCCTCGCGTAGTCCGCGTCGTTCTCCTGGCGCTGCGGGTGCACCCGGTCGATCGTGTAATCGGGGTGATGCCAGTCGATAAGCGAATAGTAGAAGCCGACCTTCAGGTCCTCGGCCCGGAAGGCCTCGACATATTCTTTGATGAGGTCCTTCCCGCAGGGCGTGTTGGTCGCCTTGTAGTCGGTGTATTGCGAATCCCACAGGCAGAACCCCTCGTGGTGCTTGGCGGTCAGCACGACATACTTCATGCCGGCGGCCTTGGCCATCGCCGCCCATTCCTTGGGGTTGTAGAGATCGGGATCGAAGGCCTCGAAATACTTTTGATACTGCTCGCTGGTCATCCGCTCCCGGTTTTTGACCCATTCGTGCCTGGCCGGCAGGGCATAGAGACCCCAGTGGATGAACATCCCGAACCGGGCGTCGGTCCACCATTGCATCCGCTGCGCCTTTTGGGCCCCGGTCTCCTTGGGAAGCTGGGCCGTCGCAACCTGCACGACCGTAGCCAGGATGACCGCCGCGATCAGAAGCCTCAGGGTCTTCGTTCTCATCGTCTCCTCCTCACCGTCGACCCGGAATTCGCATCCGCGACCCCCTGAAAGCCGTTTCGAGCTCCGAGGGATGTCTCCGTCACGGGCTCATCATAGGCGAGGCCCCCGTGGGGAGTCAACAGTCGCGGAAAAACGGGACGCCCAGGCACGACGTCTCGTCGCGAGCTCAGCGCGTGCCGTTGAAGCGGATGTCCAGAACGGCGCCGGATCGCGCGACGGAGCCTCTCTTGGACTGGAAATCGACGAAATCGAGACCGTCGGGCCGATCCCCGGTGACTTTCAGGTACGGGTCGAGATTGCCTTTGAGATGAGCCAGGGCGGCCGCCGCCGCGGGCGAGTCCGGATAAGGGACGATCAGGCGCGTAAACGAGGACCCGTCGGCCGACCGGTATTGGGCGAGGGCTCCGAAGACCCGGCCGGCGAGCGACAGGGTGTCCCCCTCTCCGAAGGTGAAGTACGGCTGAAGGGCATACGGCCCCCGGACCAGGCGCTCCGAGCCCTGCACCTTTCCCTCCCCGGGCAGAAGGCCGAGCGGCGTCGCCGGCGGCTCATCAGCGACTCCGGCCAGGAAGGCGTTGGCGAGAGCCACGGCTTCGGTTTTCGAGGCGGGGCTATTCCCCAGGTTGTCGACCTGGACGAAATACCTCCCTTTGACGATTGTCATCTGGGCCTCTTCGCTGGAGTTGCGGGCCCCGATCTCCGGGAAGGGCGTCTCCCGTCCCATTTTCATCAAATAGACTCCCAGGGCGGACGCGGCGCATTCCATCTCGTAGGCGTTGAGCGTCAGGTCCGCCTCGCCGCGGGAGTACGACTGGAGACGGAGGGCGGCGAACCCGAACTCGAGGAATAGCTCGGCTCCCCCGTCGATCTGATTGAAGAGATCCGGGCCGGCAAAAATCCGAAGCGGTCCGGCTTTGGCCCACCCCGGGGCGAATCCCGACTCCGGAAGGGCGGGCGGGCCGGCGGCCGTCTGACGTGCGGCCGGCGGGTTCGAAGCAAGCCGTGCGGGCGGATCCGAGGAGGAGGCCGCGAGGGCGCATCCGAAAAGCGCGGCGAAAACCGTCAGGGCGGCGGTCCCGCCGCATCCCGCCTTCCGCCGCGGATCGTCAGACCCGCACATGCGAGATCTTGGCCGGGTCGGCGATCCCCAGCCCCAACCTCTCGGCGTATCGCAAGTACTCCGTGAAACGGGGGTGCTCGTTGACGGCCACCCCCATCTCCTTGCGCTTGGCCACGATCCTGTCGTGGCAGACCAGGTCCAGCGCGAACGGGTCGGAGGCGAAATACAGCCGATTGTCGATGTAGGCGAACTTGACGTTCTTGTCCGGCCCTCCGTCGTACTGCGACCGCAGGCCGTCGGTGATGTTAAGGACCATCTTGTCGCGCACCGGCCAGAAGGCGAGCACCTCGACACAGACGTCAAGGAAAAGCGGCGCATGCAGACGGTTCGTGTTGCAGACCGCCCCGTAGCCGATGTTCTTGGTGGCCATCGAGATGGCATTGCCGGTGTTCTTGAACACGGGCAGGTTGACGATCTTGGTGAGCTTTTTCGTCAGCAGCTTTCCATAGTAGGAGTGCTTCCCGTTGAAGACGTGCTGGTTGAGGTACGGCAGGTCCTTGGGCCCCTCGACGTCGACCCAGTAGAAGACCGACTGGTCGAAGTTCGGGACGCTGACATGGGTACCGTCCGCGTTCAGCCACCGGCTGTTGTCCGGGGCCTTGCCCTCGGCCGCCGCTTCATCCATCGTCTGGAGGCCCTCGATGGCCACGCCCGGGAAACGCTCCGGGGTGAAACCCGCGTCCGCGAGCATGTAGTCGAAGCGGTCCCAGATGACGATGTTCCCGCGCGGCAGCCCACAGGACGTCAACCAGTCGATGACGGCATCCACGAGCTCGAGCCGGGTGCTGATGAGGCCCGGGCCGACCGGGTTGACCTTGAGCCCGACGACATCCTTTTTCTCAAAGAACACGCCGAAGCTCTTCTCGAGGCCGCGTCCGGTCAGCTCCCGGATCCCCCTCTCGACCATGGACCTGACCACGGTGGTGTCGACCATGCCCTCCGGCATGGCCGCCGGGTCGTGGACCTCGATGACCCGGCCCGGGAACGGTCCGGGCAGGCTCCATCTGGTTCTGGGGAACTTGAGGGCGTCCTCGAGGTTGGTCTTGGGCCTGGGGGGCGGGCCGGCCGGCTTGGCCGGAGCCTGCTGTCCCTGTGCCTCCTGGGCGGCCAGCAGGCTGCGACCGGCGAGGATCAGCCCGGCGCCGACGGCTCCGCCGGCCTTCATGAAATCGCGGCGGCCGACTGCGTTCTCGGGCGGCATCGAGCGGTAGCGTTGTTTTTTCATGGCGTATCCCTCTTGAATTCTGTCTCGCAAGGATAGCCCGGTCCCGGCGTTGTGTCAAGGAAACACGTCCCCTCCGGCTTGCGGCCGCCTGAGACCGGCTTCCGCACTCGCCCGGAGTTCCCCGGGTAGAGGATTCCCTGTTATGGATCTCCGCGTGGGCGGTTAAGAGCGATTCTTGCCGCGTCCTTGTCATCCCGCTCTCCGCTCCGGACGATCCGGATCCCGAATACCGTCCCCGTCTCGAGGCCGTCCAGTCCCTCGAACCGGATCGTGACCTTCCTTTTGCCGGCGACGGCCTCGGCCGGGGTGGGATACCTGACGTCGAAAAACCTCTCTTTCTCCTGGGGACTGCGCCGGGCGATGCGCTGTTCGCCGACCTTCAGGCCGTCGACGAGGACCGCGAAGGCGCGGTCGGCCCTTTCGTCGCTGTTGTAGGTCACGACCAGACCGAGCGGCGCCGCGGGATCGACGGCCAGGTCGAAAGAGAACCAGTCGGCGGCCCGGCGGCCGTAACGGCCCCGGAGCTGGATGGGCGACGTTTTTCCACCCTGCTGGTTGAAGTCCCGTTCGGCCTGCATCTGGCCGGGTTGGGCGAAAGCGACCGTGGCCGCTTCGAGCTCCCTCAGGGCCTCCTCGGCCGCTTTCAGGGCCGCCGCCCGCTCCTCCCATTCCCGCGGGGTCAGAATATCCCAGTACACGGTGTAGACGCGCCGCTGCAGGCGGTAGAACGGGACGAGGTCGACGTCCGCATCGCGGCCCGCGCCCATCGTCCTGAAAACGCCCGGGCGGCCTTCGACCGGCTTGATCCATTGATCCGGAGACGGCACGGCGGTCACGAGGACGGGCGTCGCGGGCCATTGCGGCCTCCCTGAGGGGGACGGAGCGCCCGACTGACCTCGGGGCCGCCTCGGCGGAATGGGACCCAGGTCGCCCGCCAGGACCAGCGGCCCCCACATGATCGCCGCCCGGCGCGGGTTGTCGGGAAGTCTCTCCAGGCTGAGGGTCTTGGGGAGGATAAGCGCCACCTTGTCGCCCGACTTCCATTCCCGGGTCAGGCGGACGTACGACCCGGCCGCGCTGGGCTTCTCGACAGGAACTCCGTTGACGTTGACCGAAAAGCCCTCGCCGGCCCAGTAGGGACGCCTGAGGGCGACGGTGAAGCGCCGCGGCTTCTTCAACTTGAGCTCGAAGCCGGCATCCTCTCCCTCGGGAAAGGACGTCGTCATGGTCAAACGGACACCGGCCGCCTTCCAAGCCGCGGTCGAGGGGGCATACAGGTTCACCCAGAGCGTGTCCCCCGATTCGTAGTAGAGCCCGTACCCGTGCAGGGCATGGCTCTCCATGCCCGAGCCGACGCAGCAGGTGAAGTCCTCCTGCATGTCCTGGTACTCGCGGGCGACGCTCTGGCCGACGGGGACCATGTAGCAGGTGGCGCCGTCGGAGGGGTCCATCGAGCCCAGGATGTGGTTGAAGAGAGCCCGCTCGTGGAAGTCGGCATAGCGGACCTGCGGGTCGAGCGCGAACAGGGTTCGGGTCATCTTGATCATGTTGTAGACGTTGCAAGTCTCGGCAGTCCGGCCCTCGATCATGTCGTCGAGCCTGTCGGATTCGCCGAAATATTCGTTCCGCCCGTGCCCGCCCGTGGCGAAGCTGTGGTGAAGGGCGACGCGTTCCCAGAAGAAGGTCGCCGCGGCCCCGTCGGCCGGCCGGCCCGTGCCGGCGTAGCGGGCCAGCACCCCCAGGAGCTTCGGGACCTGGGTGTTGCCGTGTTTCCCGCGAAGGATGTCCTCGCCCCTGGCGAGCGGCTCGACAAAGGCCCGGTGGTCGAAGCGGTCCGCGAGACGGAGCCAGCGCGAGTCGCCGGTATCGGCGTAGAGGTCGACCAGGACCTCGTTCATCCCGCCGAATTCGGTGCCCAGCATCTTCTGGGTCTGCGCGTCGTCGAGTCCGGCCAGAATCCCCTTGGCCCAGGCCGCAAATCGGGTTTCGACCTCCAGGGCAACGCGGCTTCCGGCGAAGCGGTAGGCGTCGCGGAGGCCGGCGAAGATCTTGTGCTCGACGTACCAGGGCGACCACATTCCGTTGAGGTCGAATCCCGACGAGCGGATGTCCCCGGCGGCCAGCTGCTGGTAGAGGACCTTGCCCGGCGTTCCGGCCCGGTCGTTCTGGGCGCCGATATATCCGTCGCCCTGTTTGTCCTGGACGGCCCGCAGTTCGGAGACGAGATAGTCGGCCCGCTCCCTGAACCTCGGCTCGCCCGTCGCGGCATACATCAGGCTGACGGCGGAGAGATAGTGCCCGGCGATGTGTCCGGTCAGTTGGCGTTTGTCCCCATCCCATCCGCCGTAGCCCTGGGCCTTGGGCTCGAGGCCGGCGGCCTGGCGGAGGAAGGCCATCATCCGGTCCGGCGAGAGGGACAGGAGGTATTCGGCGTCGCGGTCCTGGGCCGCCTTCAGCGGGCCGCCGGTCAGGCGGACGGCGCTCAGGGGCAGAGGACGGGCTTTCGCCGGGATCGCGGGCTTGACCGGCCCGGACCCTGCCGGGAAGGAAAAGAGAAGCAGGGCCAGGATCGCCCCCGCACTGATAAAGCCGGCCAATAGGGCTTTGTTCATGGTCACCTCGCGGGTCCGGAGTCAGAAACGAGGATATCCCGGCATCCAAAAGGCTGTCAAGCGCCGCCGGCCCTCGGGGCTCGCCCTGGGTGACTCAGGGGAAGCACGCCGGAGGCTTCGGCTCGAGGCCGACCGTCCTCAGGGCCCGCCCGAGATGCTCGACCGTGTTGATCTCCCGGAGGCCCGCCCCGTGGGTTCGATATGGGCCGGCTTCGTCATGGCGCCCTGATATTCTCGATTGAAAAGTCCTGCCAAGAAAGCCGGACCAGACACGGCGGGCTCGGCCGGGCCCCATCCCGAACACGCAAGTTAAGCCCGCCCAGGCCGGCGGAACTTTCAGGGCGGCTCGGTGGGAGAGCCGGAGTCGCCCGGCTTATTGCGCCGTCATCCAAGACAAGCTCTTCGTTGAATCGGAAAACTTCTTCGAGATGCCGAACAAGGACGAGGCCGACAAGGTCATCTCCGGGCCGCCTCGACCGGTTTCGCTAGATACGCCCGAAGCAGTCCTCCATCAGCTCGTCCTCCACCGCTTTGCCAAGGTCGAGCAGATGGACAAAGGTCACGATTCCGGACGGGTCGAGCGAGTCAAGGACCCAACAGAACCCGAGAACCAGGGAGGCCGTCCCTCGGCTGGGAAATGAAACCACAGCCAAGCCGATCATTGACCTCCGGTCGGGCCCAAGACCCGGAGGCGATCCATTCTTCTATGGAAATGCGATTTAGCTCGTCCAAAGAAATTGTGTTTGCCGGAAAAATGGTATATCTTCGGAATTCCGTGAGTTTCCCGAGGAGGAGTGTCTTGAGATTGCGCACCGGACTTCTTTCGTTCGCCCTCTTATGGGTTCTCGCGGCGGTCGCCCTGCATCCGGCCGTCGCGCGGCCCCAGGACAAGCCGGCGTTGACCGCCGAGGACTATGCCCGCGCCGAAAAGTTCCTGAGCCCTTTTACAAACCCCCTTGTCTTCGGCGCCGACGTGCAGCCGACCTGGATCAACGAGGAGTGTCTCTGGTACGGCAACGCGATTCCGGAAGGGCACGAGTTCGTCCTGGTCAACATCGGGAAGAGGCGCAGGGCCAGGGCTTTCGATCACGGGAAGCTCGCCTCGGCCCTGTCCGCGGCCGCGGGAAAATCCTTCGAACCCTTCGACCTGCCCTTGGAGCGTCTCGAATTCTCGTCCGACCTGAATTCCCTGGAATTTTCCGTCGGGTCCGTCCGGTACACGTACGATCTCCGGGACAGCAGCTGCCGGAAAGGCCGGGCGGAAGGGCGATCCGTCCCGCCCATGGCCCTCTCCCCCGACGGCCGGCTCGGGGCTTTCGTCCGGGAATACAACCTGTGGCTCAAGGAGCTCGCGACGGGAAAAGAAACGCCGCTCACGGCCGACGGGATGAAGGACTTCGGTTACGCCACCGATAACGCCGGATGGATCGCGAGCGACCGCCCGGTGCTGCTCTGGTCGCCCGATTCGAAAAAGATCGCCACGTTCCAGCAGGACGAGAGAGGCGTCGGGGAGATGTTTCTGGTCACGACCCGGGTGGGCCATCCCGAGCTGAAGGCCTGGAAGTATCCCCTTCCCGAGGACAAGGACATTTTTCGGATTCACAGGGTGGTCGTCCACGTCGACGGGCCGCGCCTGGTGCGGCTCCAAATGCCTCCGGACCAGCACCGCTCGACGGTCACCGATCACATCGCCCTGAGGTCCGGAGAGCTGGCCGACGCGGAGTGGAGCACGGATTCCTCCCGGCTGGCCTTCGTCTCCGTCTCGCGCGATCACAAGCACGTCGTTCTCAGGACGGCCGACCCGGAAACGGGAGCCGTCAAAGAGGTCCTGGCCGAAGACGTCGCCACGTTTTTCGAGTCGGGCGCCCGGATGGCGAACTGGCACGTGCTGCCGGCCTCGAACGAGGCGGTCTGGTTTTCGGAGCGCGACGATTGGGGGCATCTCTACCTGTATGACCTCGAGACCGGAGAGCTTAAGAGGCGCCTCACCTCGGGACCGTGGAACGTCCTCCAGGTGCTGCGGGTCGACGCCGAAGAGCGGGTCGTCTATTTCACGGGCGCCGGCCGGGAGCCGGGCGATCCTTACTATCGCTATCTCTACAGTATGAGCATGGACAAGCCCGGCGTCACGCTCCTGACGCCCGAAAGCGCCGACCACACCGTCACGTTTTCCCCCTCGGGGTCATACGTCGTCGACAGCTATTCGACTCCCGTGGAACCGCCGGTCAGCGTGGTCCGCGACCGGACGGGCGGGAAGATCCTGAGGCTGGAAAAGGCCGACATTTCCCGCCTCGTCAAGGAAGTGAATTGGGTGCCGCCCGTTCCGTTTTCGGTCAAGGCCCGGGACGGCCAGACCGACCTCTACGGACTCATGTTCAAGCCCACCCATTTCGACCCGGCCAAGAAATACCCCATCATCAACTCCATCTACCCGGGCCCCCAGATGGGGAGCGTGGACGGCCGAAGCTTCAGGGCGTCCCGCGGGGACAAGCAGGCGCTGGCCGAGCTCGGCTTCATCGTGGTCTCCCTCGACGCCATGGGAACGCCCACGCGATCAAAGTCCTTTCATGCCGCCTACTACGGGAACATGGGCGACAACGGGCTTCCCGACCAAATCGCGGGCATGAAGCAGCTCGCGGAACGCCATCCCTGGATCGACATCGACCGGGCCGGGATCTACGGATACTCGGGCGGGGGATTCGCCTCGACCGACGCCATCCTCCGCTATCCCGATTTCTTCAAGGTGGCCGTGAGCGGGTGCGGGAACCACGACAACCGGTGCTACGAGGACGACTGGGGAGAAAAGTGGCAGGGCCTGCTCGAAACGCATCCCGACGGAACCACGAACTACGACAACCAGGCCAACCAGCTTCTGGCCAAGAACCTGAAGGGAAAGCTCCTGCTGATGCACGGGACCATGGACACCAACGTGCCCTATTACAACACGCTCCTGGTCGTCAACGAGCTCATCGCCGCCAACAAGGACTTCGACCTTCTCCTGGTTCCGAACCAGGGACACGGCTTTTTCCTGGAGCCCTACGTGATGAGGCGCGAGTGGGATTATTTTGTCATCAACCTGCTGGGCGCCGCGCCGCCGAAGGAGTACGCCTTTCACGACGCCCCGTCCCGGTGACCCGCCGAGCGGGACCCGGGGGACGTCGTGATGTCCCCGCCCCCTCGCGCCTGAGGCCGAGCCTCCCGGCTTCCCCGACGGGCGCGGGGCTCGGCCGGCCCGGGGCTACTTGGTCTTTATCATCCCGGTCTTGTAGGCGAACCAGCCCGCCGCCCCGACCGCGCCGGCGAGGCCGCTTTCCAGGACCACCCGGACGATCGAGCCGACTCCCCAGCGAAAGGCCAGGCCGGCGAATCCGGAGAACCGGATGCTGAGGGCGATCCAGCCGACGACCGCGTAGACCAGGCCGACGACCGCGCCCAGGATGGCCCCGTTGACGATAACGTCCACGATCGCCGGCTTGGCCCCGGACTTCAGGGCCTGGTCGGCGTACCAGTAGCCGGCGAAGACGGCGATGAACCAGAAGAGGACCCCCACGAAGCCGCCCGGCGCCCCCACCAGCCATAGCGCGCCTCCGACGGCCGCCGCTATGACGGGAATCCCTCCGGCCTTGAGCAGGTTTGTTTTGTCGACCTGGACTTGAGTCTGTCCTTCGGTCATAACCCTCTCCTTATCTCCCGAGATGTTCCATCATTGCCACAAGCGGCCGGGGAAATCAAATCGCTCCCTCGAATCGCGAAATCGGCACCGGCGGCCGCGGCGGAAAAAAAGCTGTTGACAAGCGGCCAGCGAGGCCTATATACAGTGTTGTTGTATATGAAACAGCGAGGACTATAAAATGGTGCCTAAAGCCATGATCGCGGCCTCCACGAAGCCGTTGCTCCTCTCCATTCTCGGAGAGGGGGAAAGCTACGGGTACCTGATCGTCAAGAAAGTCCGGGCGCTCTCGGACGGCCGCCTGATATGGTCCTTCGGCATGCTCTACGCCGTCCTTCACCGGCTGGAACACGACGGCCTCGTTCGTTCGGCCTGGAGAACGTCCGGAGAAGGCCGCCTGAGGAAGTACTACCGCCTGACCGAGGGTGGACGGCGGGAACTCGAACGTGAAAAAGACGCCTGGCAGCGCGTCAATGAGGTCCTCCTCAAGGTCTGGGCGACGGCCGGCGGTGAGGGGCAAGCATGACCTTCGACCTCGACGACGCGATCCGAAGCTGGCTCCGGGGACTCAGGTCATCCCGCGCCCTCGAGGCGGGCGACGTCGCCGAGTTCGAAGCGCATGTCCAAGACGAAGTCGCCGACCTGGTCCGGGGGGCCGGAGTCCCCGGGAGGCGTTCCGGGCTGTTGTCGGGTCCGTCGAGGGCCTCGACGTTCTTGACGCCGAGTTTACGAAATCACGGGAGGCCCGGCGCCTGACGTGGGCGAAGGTCCTGGGGGCGGTTTTTCCGGCCGCGACCTGTCCTCGGTCGAGCCTCTGCGCAACCTGAAGGGCCGACTCGCGCCCGGCATCGGCCGGGCCTGGCTGCGAAAGTCCCTCGTCGTCGTCCAATTCGCCCTGGCGACGGCGCTGATCATCGGAAGCGGGATTGTCCGCGACCAGCTGACGTTTATGGAAAGGAGGGCGCTGGGATTCGACAAGGACCGGGTGATCGTCGTCCCGATACGGGACGAAGGCCTCCGGCAGGATCCCGATGTCCTCAAGAGGCGGCTGCTGCAACGTCCGGGCATAACCAGCGTGGCCGCGGCGGCTCTGCTGCCGGGAGGGCCGACAGGGAAAGCCCGTTTCCGCGCCGAAGGGGTTGATCAGGCCGGGACGATCTCCGTGCTATGGGTCGAGCGGGACTTCATCCAAACATTGGGTGTCAAACTGGCGGCGGGCCGGGATTTTTCGAGAAACTTCATGACGGACGCTTCCTCGGCCTTCATCCTCAACGAAGCCGCCGTCGTCCGGCTCGGCTGGGGGGAGGCGAACGCGGCTATCGGCAAATCCTTCGAGCTTCCCGACGGCAGGAAAGGCACCGTGATCGGCGTGGCCAAGGACTTCAACTTCGCCTCACTCCACCACAAAATCGAACCCCTGGTTCTCTATCTCTGGTCCTGGCAGAACTACGCCCTGATCCGGGCGGAGGCCGGTCAATATTCCGGCGTTCTGGCGGATATCGAGAGGCTGTGGAGCGAGTTTGAGCCGGGCAGTCCGTTCACCTGCTTTTTCCTGGGCGATAACTTTGAGCGCCTCTACCAATCGGAGAAGCAGCTCCGGCAAGCCTCGGCGCTCTTCAGCCTGGCCGCCGTGGTGATCGCCTGCCTCGGACTGCTCGGCCTGACCGCGTTCGCCGCCGAGCAGCGAACCAAGGAGATCGGCACCCGCAAGGTTCTCGGCGCCTCGGTCCCGGGCATCGTCGCAATGCTGGCCCGGGAGCTCCTGGCCTTGGTTCTCCTGGCCAACATCGTCGCCTGGCCGATCGCCTTCCTGGGGCTGAACCGGTGGCTGCAGGACTATTCGTTCCGGATCAAGATCGGGTGGGCGGTGTTTCTATCGGCCGGCATTTTGACGTTTGTCATCGCGGGCCTCACGCTGGGTTTTCAGTCCGTCAAGGCCGCCCGGGCCAACCCGGTGAAGAGCCTGAGATATCAATAGCCCACAGCGGGAGCCGGACGCTCCAGCCGGCTGCAAATCCCCTGCCTGGAAGAAGGTCTGGATCAATTATTCTTTATCATGATGACCTAGGAAAACACCGGATTCCCGCGGGGCCCCTAAGTTAACGTAATGTTTTTATTAGCAACGACATGCGGATGTCTAATCGTATCTTGTTCCCGGTCCCCGGGTCGCGATAAACGCTAACCGGGGCGGCGCATGTCCCCCAACGGAGAAATCCCTGAAAATAGCAAATGGCGAACCGTCGGTCATTCCTCCGCCGCTCCGTCACTCGTACCGGAGGCACTTGACGGGGTTCGAGGAGGCCGCCCGGACCGTATGGTACGACGTCGTCAGGAAGCCGATGATGACGACGGCGAGAGCCGAGGCCCCGAAGGTCCACGGCGGGACGGACGTCCGGTAGGCGAAATCCCCGAGCCACCACCGGGCCGCCCAATAGCCGAGGGGCCAGGCGATGAGGACAGCGAGCAAGATGTCCCTGGCCATGTCGCGGTTGAGCAGGGCCACGAGCCGCCCGGCCGGGGTGCCCAGGCCCTTGCGGATGCCGATCTCCTTGGTCCTCTGTTCGGCGGTGAAGGCGGCCATGCCGAACAGACCCAAACAGGCGATCAGGACGGCCAGGAGGCTGAACGAATCGAACAGGCCGGCAATTTTCTCCTCCGGCCGGTACTCCGCCGCGAGAGCATCCTCCAGGAGGTAGGAGTCGAACGGAACGCCCCCGGTCACGTCGCTCCAGACCCGCCGGAGTTCTTCCACCTCGGCGGCCGTATTCCCCGGCGCCAAGCGGACGACCAGGGCTCCGACTCGGCTGGGATCACAGACGAGCATCATCGGCTCGATTTTCCGGCGAACGTCCATGAAATGGAAATCGCGAACGACGCCGATGACGGTCTTGGGGGCCGCCGTGCCGTCCGCTTCGCGGATGGTCTTTCCGACGGCATCCTTCCAGCCGAACCGGCGGGCCGCCGTCTCATTGATCAGGACGGATGTGCCCGGGTCGGCCGGGAAGTCCCGGGAGAAGCCTCTCCCCCGGACGACCTCGATCCTCATCGCCTCCAGGTAATCCTGGTCGATGTTGACGATCCCGATCATGGGCAGTTCCTCGAGCGTGAATCCCTCGGGTATGCATAGGTTTCGGCGCGCCCCCCAATCGGGAGCATGGGAGGAAGCGCCGACGGAAACGACGGAGGTCAGGCCCCGGAACCTGTCCTCGAGCGCTCCGACCGAGTTTCGCGTCCCCGGGGCGTCCAGGCGGATGACGGCCACCCTCTCCCGGTCGTACCCGAGGTCTTTGGTCCTCATGAACCGGATCTGGGCGAGGATGACGCCGGTCATGATCAGGAGCAGAACCGACACGGCGAACTGGAAGACGACGAGGACCGTTCGGAAGCGGCTCTTGGACCGCCGGCCCGAGGCCGGGCCCCTGAGGACCTCGGCGGGCCTGAACGAGGACAGGACGAACGCGGGGTAGCTCCCGGCGATCAGTCCGACCAGGAGGGCCAGGCCGAGAACGGCGGGGACGAGCCACCGGACCCCGACGAACGGATGCGGGACGGCGACGCCTGCGATCGACCGGAACATCGGCAGGCCCGCTTGGACAAGGAGGACGGCGAGGCCGAGGGCGAAGAAACTCTGAACGAAGGCCTCCCCGAGAAACTGGGTGACGAGCTTCGACCTTACGGCGCCGTGGATTTTGCGGATTCCCACTTCGAGGCCCCGTTTGGCCGACCGGGCGGCCGAAAGGTTCATGAAATTGATGCAGGCCAGGATCAGGATGAACAGGGCCACCGCGGAGTAGATGGAGACGGAGGAAACATCGCTGTTGCGCGAGAATTCCCCGTCGAGTCTGGAGTGCAGGTGGATGTCGGTGATCGGCTGCAGGACGAACCGGATCTCTCCTCCGACCTGTTTGAGGACGGGGCCCATCATCCGTTCGATAAGGGGCGGGAACTTTTTTTCGAGGGCTTGCGGGTCGGTCCCGGCGCGGAGGAGGAGGTAGGAGTAGTTGTTGAAGTCCCCGAGCCACCGCGTGAAATCCTGCGGCACGGCGTTCTGGTAGGTGATGAACGAAAACAACATGTCGAAATCGAGATGGGAGTCCGCCGGGGGGTCCTCGACGACGCCCGTCACCGTGTGGTCGAGCGCGTGGTTGACCCGCAGGACCTTGCCCATGGGGTCGCCGTGACCGAAGTAGCGGCCGGCGGCCGACCGGGTGAGAACAGCTGAAAAGGGAGCGGCCAAAGCCTTGCCCGGGTCCCCCTCCAGAAGGCGAAAGGAAAAAACGTCGAAGAAAGAGGCGTCGGACCAGAGGATGCCTTCCTCGAAAAAGAGCTTGTCCGCGAATTCGACAGGCGTCCTGTAACGACGGCGGCTGCGGACGACGTTCTCGATCTCGGGAAGCTCTTTCATGAGGTCGGGCGCGATCGCTCCGTTCGAGGTCGCCAGGTTGAAATCCGCCCCGCTGAAAGTGCCGCTCATCGTCAGGCGATAGGTCCGGCCGCCGTTCTTGTGGAACGCGTCGTATCCCGTTTCGTAGTGGACGTAAGTCATGATCAGGATGAAGCAGGCCATGCCCACGGCCAGCCCGGCCAGGTTGACGACGGTATAGAGCTTCTGCCGCTTGAAGTTCCGGTAGGTGATCTTGAGGGAATTCTTCAGGAGGACTCCGCTCCAATAGAGGGAGTTGAGCCCGGAGTGGACGAGTGTCCGGAGGACCTGGCTCCAGAGCCAAAGAGAGGCCCGGAACCGTCCCTTTACGGCGGCCTGCCTGTCGAAAAGCTCCTCGATGTCACCGAACAACCCGTAGTTCCTGCGCTCGCTGATCAGGGCCCCGAGCAGGCGAAGGCCCCATTCCCTTTTCATCGGGATTTCTCCTCGGCGAATTGAGAGATGTCGATCCCCTTCCAGAAGGCCTCGTGGATCCTCCTGGCCTTGAGGATCTCGTCGACGCCGAGCTCGGTCAGGCGGTAATACCTCTTGCTCTTGCCGCCGCGGACGGGCGTCGGCTCGCCCTGCTCGGCCCTGAGGTAGCCCTGCTTGACCAGCCGTTCGAGGGGATAATAAATGCCCCCCACGGCCAGATTATTCCCCGTGATCCTGTTGATATGATCATAGACGGCGATGCCGTAGGCCTCGTTTCCCAGCCTCCAGACCGCGAGCAGGATCTGTTCTTCCAGGCGGGTCAGCTCCGATGCCATGTCAACCTCTCATTATCGATATATTCAGAATCTATGAAGTAATTAGCCAATTGTCAAGCGATTTATTCAGAAATATTTAAATTATCCGGATCCCAAGCCATCAGCGAGGGGGGCTCCCTTCCCCGCGAGGGCCGCCTCAAGTGTTTGGCCCAAACGAACTCAGTCTGCCGGAAGCCTTCTCGGTCTCATTTTTTATAGCCGTCTCACCAAAGGCTATGCCGCGCGATTCCTCGATCCCCGCCAGCCGCTTTTCGTAGATTTCCGCCTCGGTCTTAAGGCTTCTTTGCCAACTCGGCGAAGCGGGCTCGTCGACGGAGCTCGAAACCCAGACTGATGTGGTCGTATTGATGGAGTACTTTCGGGCGCTGCCTCATTCGTAACGAAGGCTGCGAACGGGATCCGCCGTGGCCGCCGCGAGGGACGTTCTTCAGGGCAAGATCTGGGCCGCCCTGGATGAAACGCGGCGTCCGAGCAAACGTCAAAAGGACCTGGCCGACATCCTCCGTTTCTTGGAAAAACGGCCCGGCCTGGCGCAGTTGATCCCTCGCCGGCTGAAATTACCCTCGATCCTCCGTAGGCTGGCGGACAAGCATAAAAGGGGCCGGACTTCCCCGATCTCTCGATCGAGGACCGGCTTGCTTGAATTCCGCGTTCAGGGCTTTCTCGTGAACCGAAAGACACACGCCAGACACTCGGGATCCTCGTAGGCGATATCGAGCTTCCAGCCGGCGGCCGCGGCCCGGTCCTCCCAGATCGTCTCGAAGATCCGGCGATAATCCTCGAAAGCGATCTGCCCCCTGAGATGCCCCGCCCTCTTGTAGAGGGCGAAGAACTGGGGCCGGATCCGCACCGAGCCCTCGTGGTCCGTCAGCCCGTCGAGCGTTACCTCGTTCCCCCTCAGCCGGCTCTGTTCCCAGCAGAGATAGAGGATGAAGGCCCGCTCGGGCGCGACGAAGGGAACCCAGGTTTTGGCCGCCAGGAAATAGCCGGCCCCGTCCCTCAGCAGGTTGGGCAGGAAGTCCTTTCCCTTGTCCTTGGACAACACATTGTCGAAATAGACTATCTGAGACCAGTAATTTTCCTCCCGCTGCCAGGCCTTGGTTTCCTCGGGGAGGTCGGGGAAATCGGAAGCGGGAAACTTGTCCACCTTGTCCAGGCGGATGAAGATGTTCTCGACGTGGCGGTAATACCAGCGGCCCCCCTCGTTGAGAAGGGTGAAGCAGAAATCGCTCTTCGTCTGCCCTCCCCAAGTGAAGGTTACGATGTAGTGGACTTGGTTTCCTACCGGAAAAACCTGGGGATTGTCCCATTCCTTCCAGGAATCCAACTCGTCGTGATAGCCTCGGAAATCTTCGACCTGTTTCAGCAAGACCTCTTTGGGCAGGTCCCCGCAGGGCCGGATCCGATCGAGGGTGACCTTTCCGCCTTTCACGGCGGCTACGAATTCCCTCCAAATGGCCAGGTTATCCTGGCCGCAGGCGGCACGCCCTCCGAACAAGATCAAGAAGCCGACGGCGGGCCAAATCCATCTTCCTCTGAGCATCCTACTCCTCCTTCTCCGATAGGTTCAGGCCGCCGATAGCGATGCCCCACTTAACCGTATTGTAGTCCCGGCTGTTCTTGGCGGCCTCCCAGAACAGGTGCTTCACAGCGGGGGTCAAGTCGGCGACGTACAGGCTGCCGAGCCGGGTATCGACGCAGGAAGAGATGTCTACGTCCTTCACGTTCCTCTCGATGATGCGCCAGTCGGTTACCCTTCCCTTGTTGATGGCCCGGATGACCTTGGGGACGGTCTTCCAGGTGTCGTCGTCGTCTCCGGGGCAACGAGGCCATAGACCCAGGCGGCCTTCATCTTATCTCTCTCATGGTCTACGCGACGAGTCTCCCTTTTTTTGATAGGAATTTGCTTTTCCGGCCGCGCGAGACCCTCTCGCTTGAGGCACAGATTTGACCCGTCTCATCACGGACTGAGGATAGGTCTGTCGCCGGCAGTTGTCAAGAACCCGAAATCGGGAAGGCTTTAGCCCCGCGCGGCCGATTTTCGGCCGGGGCGGCGGGGAATGCGGCTAACCGAAACCGCACCCCTCCCCCGCCTCTCAGTCGCCGGCTATTCATACTCCCCGCTCTCCTCGGTTGCCATCAGGCCGACCTGTTCAAAGACCCGCGAGGGTGGCGGCTTCTTTTCCGCAAACGTCAACTCCAAGTGCCGAATGATCCGGTCGACGACCGCATACTCGGTCAGGAAGGCGACGACTCTCATCCTTCCGCCGCAGCGCGGACAGATCAGCGCGTCCACCTCGTAGATTTTCCGGATCATCTCGGCCCGGCCCTTGGCGGGAACGGGCCTCGGCTCCTCCTCGATCATCCCCAGGGCGACGGGAACACGGCTCGCTTTCCTGACCTTCCCCCGGTGGGCGTTGGCGTAGAGCCCGCAGCAGCGGACCATGACCTGGCGCTTGTCGGGGATGTGCGACGTCACCCGGGCGATGAACTCCAGATAATCCATCGTCTCCAACTCCGCGCCGTTCTGGCCATGCCTGTACGCGACCTGGCCCTCTCGCTCGAGGAACAAGAGGCGGTCCAGGGCCGGCACCGGCCGGACCATGTACTTCCCGACCCGCTCGGCCTCGGGCTTGGTCCGCGCCCGGACGCGGCTATGACTCCGAGGCGCGTCTCAGGCGGGCTGTCCGGTCCAAGACGTCCCAACCTTGGGATCTTAGCACGTCTGAGAATATTTCTCACGCCGGAGAGGACGGCGGGCATTAAAGCCGGAACCGTTCGCTCCACGAGAAACGCGGGGCGGTGTGCTAGAATAAAAATTCAGATATCAGATGCCGAAGTCATATCAGCTGACCGCGTGGGACTGCCTCCAGCTCCTGACCAAGAGGTTCTCCGACCAGCAGGTCCGCATGGTCGTGGAATTCGAGGGACAGCTCGACGCCTCCCGCCTTGCGGACGCCATCCGCGCCGCCGTTGCGGCCGAGCCCGTCCTCGCCTGCCGCGTCCAAGAGCGCTTCTTCCGTCCGCGGTGGAAGCCGCTGGCCGGACTCGATGCGACGTCCGTCCTCACCGTCCTCTCCGGCGCCGACACGCAGGCGGAAATTCAACGCCTGATCTTCGAGGACCTCGATCCCCTGCGGGGGCCGGTCGTCCGCTTCGCTCTCGTCCGAGGCGAACGCGATGTCCTCGTCATCAACCTGGACCATACCGCGGGCGACGCCGCCTTAGTCCGTTCCCTCGCCTACCTTCTGGCGTCGGCCTACGTGCACCCGGAGAAATTCGCGCCGCCCGAGTGCGGCCCGTATTTCTCAAACCGAGGTTTCCGGGCGCTTCGTCCCCTCATGTCCGCTTCGGGCCCGAAGAAAAGTCCCGGCATGCCGCCGGCGTCGGCCCAACCGAGCTGGCGTTTCCCGTGGGGTGGGCAGGCCGCCGAATTCCGCAAAAGACTTCTCATCCGGCGCCTCGCGCCTGAGAGGGCGGCGGTCGTCAGGGATTTCACGGCGTCGCGGCACGCCTGGCTCAACGATGTCTTTCTGGCCGCCTATTTCCGTGCCCTGTCCCGGCTCGTCGGGGACGGCGCCGGCGTTCCGCGCCTGACCGTGCCCGTCGACCTGCGGAGCTATATCCCGGCCCGCGAACGGCCACGGATCGCCAACTTCTCCGCATCCTTCGAAGCGGCGCCCGGCGAGGCGCTCGGGGCGACGCTCGACGAAACGCTGACCCTTGTCCGCGCCACGACCGAAAAGGAAAAGGGCGGGCGGCCGGGGCTGGGCCAGGCCGCGGCCCTGACGTCCCTCGCCGACCGGGTCCCCTACCGGATCATCCGGAACCGGTTCGAAAAAGGGAAGGTGCGCATGACCATGCCGCCGCCCTGGTTCATCGCCCTGGGCGTGCTGCGGCCGGAATCCCTCGCCTTCGGCGCCGTCGCAGCCCGTCACGCTTACTCCCTGCAGTCGTTCGGGCGGGCGGGAAGCGTCTTCCAGCTCAGCGCATCGACGTTCGCCGATGCCATGACCTTCGCCGTTTGCTTCACGGGCGACGACGCCCAGGAATCCATGGTGAAGCGATTCCTCGACCTCTACGAAGCCGAACTTCCCGCCTGAGCCCCCGCGCCGGGGCCCGGCCTGCGCCTCCTCGACGAGCTTGAAGCCGAGAAGCGTGCTGAGCTGCCCAAGCGCGGTCTTGTGGTCGCCGAAGAACGCGAATGTCCAGCGAGGGGTGACGATCACGGAACCATCCCAGCATTTTCTGGTCAGTCCGACCTTCTTTCGGATCAGCGTCCGTAGGACGTCCCTTAGAATGAAAGGAGAGGCTCATGAGCCAGTCCTCACCTTTTTCCGATCCTCCCTTGCCCTTTCCGATCAAGGTCGTCCCTTCGGCGACGGGGCCGGTCCAGATATATGAGATCCCTGACGACCAAAAGGAAGCGATCCTCAAGCAGCTCTATATCTTCAGGCCGGTCCCGTCTCTCGACGACGTCATGGAGGACATCCACGCTGAAAAGCGTTTCCACGTCCGCGAGTTCCTGGTCGCCCGGGAAGGCGGGATGAATGCTCTCGCCAGCCCCTACCACCTCGAGGCGGGGCGGACCGTCATCGACTGGGAGCTGGTCCGGAGGGCCCGGAAAAGAAAACGAGCCTGAAGAGGCGCTTTGGACCCCTGCGGCCCCGGGTTTTATGGATAGCGCGAATAAGAATCGCCTCTTGACATATTTCGGATAAAGGCTAAAAATAGCACTGAAGCGAAACAACATGACATATTTGGAACTCCGGGATTCCATGAAGGATTTCACGGTCTTTTCCGTCCGCGATATCCTTCGCGTGGACCAGGCCTTTCACCGCCGACGTCTGAACGAATGGCAGGATAAGGGCTATATTCGGAAGGTGATTAAGGGTTTTTATGTCTTTGCCGACCGCGCCCTCGATGAATGGGCCATGTTCGAGATTGCCAACCGGATCTACAAGCCGTCCTATGTCTCTCTTGAATCGGCCCTGGCTCATTACCAGCTGATCCCGGAAATTGTCTATGGCGTGACCTCGATATCCACCCGGAGGAGCTACCGCTTCGCGTCGTCCCTGGCCGAATTCCGTTATCGGACGGTGACGCCGCGTCTTTTCTTCGGCTACGACCTCGCGGCCGCCGGCTCCAGGCGCGTGAAGATCGCCCGGCCTGAGAAGGCGGTCCTGGATTTCCTTTACCTCCATCCTCGGCTTCGGAGTGATGCGGACTTTGGCAGCTTGCGCATCGACGCGGAAAGGTTCTTTCAGCTGGTGAGCGAAGAAAGGCTGCGGACCGCGCTGGCCCGGTTCAGCCACAAGGCCCTGCTCGAACGGGTCGAACGCTTCCTGTCCTACTGCCGGGAACGGAGCTGACGGACCGTGCTCGATTTGGCCCAGATCGAGTCCTATTATCCGGAGCCCCTGCGTGTTTTCAAGAGAAACCTGCTGCGCGAGTACCTTCAATACAAGATCCTCGAGATCGTCTATGATTCGGCGGTCGGCGGCAGACTGGTGTTCCTGGGCGGCACGGCGATCCACATCATCCACGGCGCGCCTCGGTTCAGTGAGGACCTTGATTTCGACGATCGAGGGCTGAGCGAGGAGGATTTCCGGCGACTCGAAAGACGCGTCCGGTCGGGGACGGAGCGTCAGGGCTTCCCGGTGGAAACGGCGGTGGTGTCGCGCGCCGTCCGGAGGATCATCGTCCGCTTTCCCGGCCTCTTCCATCTCTACGGCCTCTCGACGGACCCTCGAGAGAAGCTCCACATGCATCTCGATACCGAACCGCAGCGGTTCGGTTACGAGCCCGCGCGGGTGCTGATCGACAAGTTCGACGTCTTGGGCCGGATCTTGGTCGCACCCACGGACCTGCTCCTGGCCCAAAAATTGACCTGCCTATTCACTCGCCCGCGCCCGATGGGCCGGGATGTCTACGACGCCCTTTTCCTGTGGGGGAAGACGGAACCCAACTCGGCCTATCTGGCCGACCGGCTGGGCGTCCGTAACGGACGGGAGTTGCGGGCACGGTTGATCGAGCGGTGCGGCGCGATGGACTTCACCCGCCTGGCCGATGACGTCGAGCCGTTCCTTTTCCGTTCCGAGGACGCCAGGAAAGTCATGCTTTTTCCGGACTTCGTCAAGTCGCACGAGTTCCGGGAGTGATCAAGAGGAAATCCCGCCGAAAATAAAAAAGGGCTGAGCCCCTCGCGGGGATCAGCCCTTTGCGTTCTTAGTCGATCAAATCGGGGACACGATCTCCCGATTCCGGTGACACGTAACCAATTTCAAGAGAAATTGGAACATGTCCCCGAATCAGGGCATGTGTCAACGAGAACCCAAGAACGCGCCTGATGAACAATAAGCCGGGGAGAGCTGTCGCCTAAGTCCTCACCCCGCGACGCCACCGATGCCGTAACTGGCTCCCTTCCGAAAGCCGCCTACATCCCTTGCCGATATATTCACTTTTGCCATCAATAGCTTGCTCCTTTTTTCCGCGCCAGCGTTAGGAGGGCCAAAGGGCAGACCCCGCCCCGACACACCGGCGTCTCAGAAAATGCTTAAACCCGCCCAAAAGAGCCCGAAGGTGCCTAACCTGAATTATTCAGTGCCCGTCACGAAACTCTAAGTCGTTTTATATGTATAACTTACGAGGGCAGTTTTTCGCAAGTTCCTAACTGGTGATAACCATTTTATTATCAGTAAAATACGAAGGCCA
>Ga0210077_1000056_pt1 | contig 65616 bp, 49 predicted proteins | sample RushMan_CattailN_5_FD_185556 | JGI IMG/M metagenome (GOLD analysis project Ga0210077, IMG submission 185556) | Wetland microbial communities from San Francisco Bay, California, USA, that impact long-term carbon sequestration -... | ecosystem: Environmental > Aquatic > Marine > Wetlands ...
ACGATCAACTATCCCGCCAAGTGAGGACCCCATGACCCATCCGCTCACCCGCCGCGACTTCCTCAAGGGCACGACCGTTTCCGTCCTCGGCGCCTCGCTGGGTTTCGGCCAGGACAAGACGGCCGCGAAAAAAACCCGGGTCGTTCTCATCCGCCACCGCGCCGTCCTCGACGAAAACTCGAAAATCGACCCGGACGTCCTGCAGGGCATGCTCGACGAGGCCGTGACGAGGCTTCTCGACGCATCCACTCCCGCCCACGCTTTCCAGAAGCTGGTCAAGCCCGGCGAGACGGTCGGCATCAAGACCAACGTCTGGTCGTATCTCCCGACCCCGCCCGAGCTCGAAGCGGCGATCAAGCGCCGCCTCGTCGAGGCCGGGATCCCCCCCGACAGAATCGGCGTCGACGACCACACCGTGCGCACCAACCCGCTCTTCATCAATGCCACGTCCCTCATCAACGTCAGGCCCTGCCGGACGCACTACCTGGCCGGGATGTCCGGCTGCATCAAGAACTACATCATGTTCGCCGAGTCCCAGCCCGCCTACCACCCGGACAGCTGCGCCGACCTGGGCTCGCTCTTCAAGCTGCCGCAGGTCGAGGGCAAGACCCGCCTCAACGTCCTCTGCGTTCTCACCCCGCAGTTCCACGGGCGGGGTCCGCACCACTTCAGCAGGCGCTACGTCTGGCCGTACAAGGGGCTCATCGTCGGGACCGACCCGGTGGCCGTGGACACGACCGGCCTGCGCCTGATCATGGCCAAGCGCCGCGAGGTGCTGGGGAAGGCCCAGGAGCTGCCCCCGGTCCCCAAGCACATCCAGCTGGCCGACACCCGCCACGGCATAGGCACGAGCGACGTCGACGCCATCGAGCTCGTCAAGCTCGGCTGGGACCAGGATATCCTGATATGAAACGCCCGGCGAAGATCCCGACCGGCACAACAGCCTCGACCCTCGACCTGACACCGACCCCACCCCGCGGCGTGGCTCCGGGACCGACCCCGGGCCTGAGCCTCGCTCTCGCGCTCGCCCTGGCCCTCGCCTTCGTCCCTTCGGCCTGCCGCCCCGACGCCGCAACGGCCGCGGACGCTCCCGGCGCCCCGATCGAATACGTGAGTTCCATCCTGTGGTCCAAGGCCTACGACGTCGTGGTCGACGGCGACTACGCTTATGCCTCCTTCCTGAACGGCCTGAAGGTTCTCGATGTCGGCAACAAGCGGGCTCCGGCCGAAGTCTCGCAGCTCTACCTCGGCGGCGGGCTCGACATCGAAAAAAGGGGACCCCGGGTCTACATCGCCGCGGGCGTCAAGGGACTAAAGATCGTGGACGTGTCCGACCCGAAGGCCCCCCGGCTCGAAGGTGAAGCGGACGTCCCCGGCTCGGCCAACGCCGTTGCCGTCGCCGCCAAGCACGTCTTCGTCGCCGCCGGCGGGTCCGGCCTGGTGGTCTTCGACACCACCGACCCGGCCTCGCCCAAGCTCGCCGCCTCCCTCGCCACTCCGGGCGAGGCCGAAGGCGTGACCCTGGCCGGCGACACGGCCTTCGTGGCCTGCGGCGAGTCCGGAGTCGTGACCGTGGACGCCGCCGACCCCTATTCGCCGAAGCTTCTCGGGTCGCTCGACACCAAGGGCAAGGCCCGCCAGATGGTCGTGTCCGGTCCATACGCCTACGTCGCCGACGGCCCCGCCGGCCTGGCCGTCCTCGACGTCGGCGACCCCGCCTCCCCGAAGCTCGTGGCCGCGATGACCACTTCGAGCTACGCCAACAGCGTCGCCGCGGCTGGGACCCTGGTCCTGGTCGGCACGCTTTACGACGGCGGCTTCCAGGTCCTGGACGTCCGCAACCCTGAGGCCCCGGCTTCCCTGGCCATCGTTAAGTACACCATGTACAACGAGGCCTGGGGCGTGGCCGCGTCCGACGGCCTGGCCTACGTCGTCGACTATTTCGCCGGAATCCACATCATGGACCTGGCCGACCCGGCCAAACCGAGGGTCATCGGCCGGTTCTTCACGCCGAGCTCGATCGTGACCGCCGCCGTGCGCGACAGCCGGCTCTACGCGATAGGGGAGCTTTCGGGCCTCCAGGTCTACGACGTCGCCGACCCGGCCGCCCCCCGAGCCGTCGCCGCCTCGGCCATCAATCGCGGCATCCAGGGCCTTGACGTGGCCGGGGACCGGGCCTTTGTCACCGACCGGCACCAGATGAGCGTTTTCGACGTGGCCGACCCGCCGCCCGTCCGGACGATCAAGACTTTCCCGCTTCCGGGCGTGCCCCGGGCCATCCTCGTCCGCGGGGCCTATGCCTACCTGACGTCGGACCTCTCGGGTTTTCACGTCCTCGACATCGGCGACATCGAGTCGCCGAAGATCATAGGCTCACTCGAGCTGCCGGGCTTTGCCTACGGCCTGGCGCTCGACGGCGACCGGGCCTATGTGTGCAGCAGCGACGCGGGCTTTCTCGTGATCGACGTCGCCGACCCGGCCCGGCCGAAGCTCCTGGGCGAGTTCCGGACAGCCGGAGAGCCGTACGCGGTGGCCCTGAAGCGGAACCTGGCCTTCGTCGCCGACGGACCCGAAGGGCTGGCCGTCCTGGATGTTTCGGACCCGGCCGCCATCAAGGAGGTCGGCCGCGCGCCCTTCGACGGGACCGAAGGCTTCGCCAACGGCGTCGCCCTGGACGGGGACACGGCGTTCGTCTCGGACGAGAGCTACGGTCTCAGGGGATACGACATCGCCCGGCCTGAGTCGCCGCGCCAAGTCTCCGGCTACGCGACACCGGGCGAGCCGGCCGGAGTCAGACTCGCCGGCGGCCTCCTCATCGTGCCCGATTCCTACTCGCTGTTCATCCTGAAGCCGGGCCGGACCGGGACATCGTGAGCGTGGATCCGCGTGCCATTTGAGATGAAGCTTTTTCCGCCCAGGGGTCTCCTGCCGCTTCCCGGAGCCATCTCCATCTCCCTCTTTCTCTCGCTCTGCCTCGCCCCGGCCGCCCATCCCCAGGACATCCGGCATAACGTGGGGGTGGTCAACATCGAAATCCCGGTCCGTGTCTTCGACGGCGGCGCGTTCGTCGACGACCTGACGCTCGGGGACTTCGAAGTCACCGAGGACGGCGTCCCCCAACAGGTGCAGGCCGTCTACCTCATCCGCAAGGCGGCCCTGGCCCGGAAAGAGGAAACCAAGACCTTCGCCCCGCCGACCAGCCGGACGTTCCTCCTGGTGTTCGAACTCCACGAGTATCTGCCGAAGGTCCGCGAGGCCCTCGACTACTTCCTGTCCGACATCCTGATGCCCGGAGACAGCCTCGTCGTCGGCACGCCGCGCAAGACCTATCGCATGAAGCCCGACGTTCTCTCCACGACGCCCCGGGACAAGATCCTAGACAGGCTCAACGGCCTGGTGCGAAAGGACATCCTGACGGCCAGCCAGGAGTACCGGCGGGCCCTGAACGACCTCAAGGAGCTCGTCGCCCAGGGCCAGTCGATGTCGTCCGGGCCCATGGATTACGACCTCGGCTCGTGCAGCTTGGAGGAGACTCTCTCCGAATACCGGATGCGCCTCCAGAGGCTCGAGAGCCTGCGCTCACTCGACGAGAAAAAATTCCTGGAGTTCTCGCGGGCCCTGAAGAGCGCAACCGGGCAGAAGATCGTGTTTCTCTTCTACCAGCGGGAGTTTCTGCCCACCATCGACAAGGACACGTACTTCGCCACCGTGGGAACGAACGAGCACCTTGACGGCCTGATGGCCGAGCTCTTCTCCCTGAACAAGAGGGAGCCGACTTTGAGCCCCGAGGTCATCCGGAACGCCCTGGCCGACGCCTCCATCACCGTGAACTTCCTCTACCTGACCTCGCGGACCGACGACATCCCCGTCCAGCAGATGACCGAACACTCCGAGGACGTTTTCAGGCCGTTTCTCGAAATGGCGAAAACGACGGGAGGGGTGGCTTCGAGCTCCACCAATCCGGCCGCCATGATGGCCACGGCCTCTGCCGCCGCGGAAAATTACTACCTCGTCTACTACTCGCCCCGCGACTACAAGCCCGACGGGAAGTTCCGGGAGATCGAGGTCCGCGTGAAGAAAGGCGCCTGCCGGGTCACCCATCGGGCCGGCTACTTCGCGGACTGACAGAATTGGGGACACAATACTATTTTCCCTGAGGGCGTGGCACCGTAGGCCGGTCTGTGAAATAAGTGCTGTGTCCCCAATTAAGGAATCTCACGCCCTCAGGGAAAATAGTATTGTGTCCCCAATTAAAAATCAGCGGGCCTGGGTCAGAACGACCTCGACGCGGCGGTTTTTGGCTCGGTTCGCTTCGGTATCGTTCGGCGCCACGGGGCTGGCCGGGCCGAACCCCTGGTAGGTCATCCGGCTCTCGGGGATGCCCTGGCTCCGCAGGAAGTCGTAAACCGACTTGGCCCGGTCCGTCGAAAGCCTCATGTTGAGCTCGTCCGAGCCGGTCGAGTCCGTGTAGCCCTCGATACTCAGGTTCATGTTCCGGAACACCATCAGGATTCCGGCCAGTTTGGCGACGGTCAGCTGGGCCGGAACCTGGAGGGTCGCCTTGTTCAGGTTGAAGAGAATGCCCGGCAGGCTGACAATGACCCCCCGGGCCGTTTCGTTGGTCTCGGCGACCGTGGACAGGGCGCCCCTCAGCATGCCGGCCAGGTCGTCCCGCTCCTTCTTGATCGCCTCCCGCTCGGCAGCGATGGCGTCCCGCTCCGCCGCGAACTTGTCGCGCTCGAGGGCCAGGTTTTGCGACTCCCGGGCCAGGGCGGCCCGCTGGGCCTCGACCTCCTTGAGGTCCGCCGCGATCCTCTGGGCCTCGCTCTCGGCCGCGTCGGCTCGCTTCTCCAGGGCCGCCCGCTCGGCCTGACGTTTGGCCTCGGCTTCGGCCGCCGCCCTGGCTTCGTTGGCCCGCACCGTGTCCCGGATGGCCTGGGAGGCCAGCTGGACCGCGACCCTGGCGAAATCGGTGATCGACTTCTTGTTGGCCCTGGCCGCGGCGGCGTTCTCCGCGTTGGCGAAGGACGTCTTGGCGTCGCGCATGGCGTTGGGATTCACCTCGGCCGCGTTCATCGCCTCCGCGGCCTCGAGCACCTTCCGGGCCTGCCTGAAAACGACCGGGGTGTCATCGCTGTACTGGATCCCGGCGATGCTCTCCAGGGCCGGCTTGGGGCCCGTCCGGAAGTTTGTGAAGGTGAACGGCGTGTTCGTTACCCCGCTCATCTGGACGCCGCCCGAGGTGAAGAGCACGACATCGATCGGCTGCCTTACCGCCGCGTAGGGCTCCGCGGTCACCATCAGGCCGAAGAGCTTCTTGGTCGTGTAGAAGGGCTGCGAGCCCGAGCAGTCCTTGCGGTCGATGAATACCTCGCCGAGGTTGTCGGCCGTGCCGTCGGCCGCGACCGCCCACAGGACATAGGCCGAGATGTCCCCGGCGAAAAGGATGGCCGGCTCCATTTTCTGATACCGCAGGTCGATTCTCGCCTGGGCCCTCTCGTATTTCAGGGTGGCCTGCATCATGGCCCGGGACGGGGCCCGGGAGGTTCTCATGAAATTCAATTCCACCGTCTTTCCCGCGGGCGCGAGCAGGGCCGTGAGCGGGACCTCCTGCGCCGCCAGGGCGATGGAGACGAGAATGGCCGCGGCCAAGGTCAGGATCACGCGTTTTTGCATGGGCGGATTCCTCCTCGAACACATCCGTTCATCAGTTTAGTCGGGCCCGCGGGAAAAATGGGCCGCGGGTTGTGGCGAATCATCCGAAAGGCCTTGCGTATGATGGCCCTATCTTAGAATCATTCAGATGCGATTGCAAGGATGCGTCGGGGCGATGCGGCCGGGCGGGCGGCGGATTGCGGTCGATTTGCATTCATGCTCCCGACCCGCTATATATAGTCGTTGGAAACAGGCAGTCGCGGCTGCGGCGGATTCGCATTCCGCCGGCCGCTCGCAACGGCATGAGCGAACGCAATATCGTCGTCACTTACAGGCCGCCCGCCGGGCACCGGGAGCTCCTCGCCGAACTCCTGGGCGGGCAGGGCTCGCTCGTCTTCCTCAAGGACGTCGACCCCGGGGCGCATGAACCGGTTCTGCGGAAGGCGGATATCCTGCTGTCGTGGAATCCGGCCCGGGAAATCCGGCCGCATCCGTTCGCGGTTCTGGAGCGTGTCGCCTTCATTCAACTCATCTCGGCCGGTGTCGACCACCTCCCCTTCGCCGACATTCCGGCCCGCATCGTCATCGCCGGAAACAGCGGAGCCTACGCCGCGCCCATGGCGGAGCACGTCCTGGCCCTGATCCTGGCCCTGGCCAAGCGGCTGCTCCCCGAAAACGAGAGGCTGCGGAAAGGCGATTTCGACCAACTCACGCCCAACCGCAGGCTCTCGGGCCTCGCGGCCGGCATCCTGGGTTTCGGCGGCATCGGGCGCGCCTCGGCCCGGCTGATGCGAGCCTTCGGCATGAGGATTTTCGCGATCAACACGACCGGGGAAAGCCCGGCGCCGACGGAGTTCATCGGGACCCCGCGGGACCTGGAGCGCGTGCTTCGGGAAAGCGACGTCGTCCTGGTTTCCCTGCCCTTGACCAAGGCGACCCAGGGCCTCATCGGGCGGAAGGAGCTCGAGTGGATGAAGCCGGAGGCCATCCTGATCAACGTGTCGCGGGGCGCGGTCATCGATCAGAAAGCGCTCTATGCGCACGCCCTGAACCACCCCGGCTTTCTGCTCGGCATCGACGCCTGGTGGAGCGAGCCGTTCACGGGCGGCGGGTTCCGGCTCGAATACCCGTTTCTCGACCTGCCGAACGTCATCGGCTCCCCGCACAATTCGGCCGTCGTCCCGGGCTCGCTCCTGGAAGGAGCCCGCCAGGCCGCCGAAAACATCATCCGGTTCCTAACGGGCGAGGCGCTGACGGGCGTCGTTCGCCGCGCCGACTACTCTTGACCGCGGTGGATTTCTACAGCCAGCTTCTTCGTTAAGGTCAGGGACGACCCGCAAATCAGGAAAGTCCTTCAGCAAAGTCGTCCGTCCGCCGCGTGTCGGGCCCCCGGCTTTCCCTTGACTTCGATCGGCCGGTCGCAATATTCTTCACGACATGACATATCGAAGGGGAGCGGATCGTTCGCTCCACCCATTCATCGCGACAGGACTTGAACAATGAAAAGATTTCGAAAATGCGCAGGGCTGATTTTGTTGTCGGCGACCGCAGCTCTCCTATTCGGTTCCGCCCGGGACGGGAACCCCTATGACCCCGACACACCAGAGCCCGGGTCGGTTGAAGCCATCGCGAAATACACGACCGAGGCCCGCTTCGGCAACCCCTGGGTGGCCTATGTGCCGGCCTCGGACTCCGTGCCTTCGCCGACCCGCTATCTCGGCCACGTCGTCGGCGCGGCGGGCGAGCTGTCGAGCACGGCCAAGATCTACGGCTACTTCCGCGCACTCGCCGCCGCCTCGCCCCGCGTCCGCGTCGAGGTCATCGGCCGGAGCGAGGAGGGGAGGGACATCCTTCTCGTGGCCGTCGCCGACGATCAGGGCATCCGCGATATCGAGAAGCTCAAGGCGGCCGCGGCCGAGCTCGCGGACCCGCGGAAAACATCGCCGGAGGCGGCGGAAAGCCTCGTCGCCACGGCCCGCCCCATTTACTTTTTCAACGCCGGACTCCACTCGACCGAGACGGGAAGCCCGGAGATGGTCATGGAGCTGGCCTACCGGCTGGCCGTGTCGGACCAGCCGATGATCCGGCGGATCCGGAGCGAAGTCCTGGTCCTCATCAACCCGGTCTCCGAGCCCGACGGCCGCGACAAGGCCGTGGAGTGGTTCTACCGCTACCTCAAAGGCAAGACCGACTTCGAGCGCCTGCCGCCCGTCTCGCCGCCCTATTGGGGCCGCTATGTCTTCCATGACAACAACCGGGACACCCACCAGCAAGCCCTGGAGTCGTCGCGGGCCGTGAGCCGGATGTTCTTCGCGTTCCACCCGACCGTCGTCCACGACCTCCACGAGTCGATTCCGCTGCTCCAGACCTGGAACGGAACGGGGCCCTTCAACGTCAACCTCGACCCGATCCTCATCAACGAATTCTTCGAAACCTCATTCGCCGAGATCGGCGCCCTGACCTCGCTCGGCATGCCCGGGGTCTGGACCTGGGGATTCGGAGAGGGTTGGGCGCACCACTACATGGACTCGATCGCCGTCAACCATAACAGCCTCGGCCGCGGCTACGAAACCTTCGGAAACGGCACCGCGGAGACGGTCGAGCGGGAGCTCCGTCCGAACGAGGAGCGCTACGTGGGGCAGCCGGTCACGAAGCCCGAGTGGTACCGGCCGCTGCCCCCGCCCCGGAAGTTCCGCTGGTCGCTTCGCGACAACACGAACTACATGGAGAGCGGCTGCCTGGCCGTTCTCGATTACACGGCCAGGAACGCCAGGGAGATGCTGCGCGATTTCTACCGCAAGGGCTATAACTCCCGGCAGAAAGGCGTGAAGGGGAATCCGTACGCGTTCGCCATACCGGCCGACCAGGGCGACCGCCGGCGGGTGGCCGAGATGGTGGGGCTGCTGAGGAAGCAGGGGATCGAAGTGGGCCGGGCGGACGCCGCCTTCAAAGTCGGGGAAGGGGAGTTCGCGGCCGGGACTTACGTCGTGAAGCTCGACCAGCCCTACAGGAACTATGCCGTCGACCTGCTCCTCCCTCAGAAGTTTCCCGCCGACGCGCCCTACGAGCCCTATGACGACGTGTCCTGGTCGCTCCCCGTGCACTACGGAGTCGAGGCCAAGAGGGTCGACGACGCGAAGGTCACGGCCGTGCCCGTGACGCCGGTCGGCAGGGATGCGGCCGTGGTGGCGGGGAAGGTTGACGGTTCGGGCCCGCTCTTCCTGATGAAAGACACGGGCCAGGAGGCTCTCCTGGCGCTCCGGAACCGGCTGGCCGCCTTCAAGGTCGAGATCGCCGAGAAACCCTTCAAGTCGGGGGACGCGGAGTACCCCGCCGGGTCCTGGATTATCGCCGGGCAAAAAGGATTGGCGGACGCCTTGACGCGGGCTTCTGCCGAGCTTGGCCTGGATTTCGTGAGCGCGGCCGCCGCGCCCGACGTCCCGCGCCACGAATCCAAGGTGCCCCGATTGGCCGTCTGGCATACCTGGGCCGACACCGAGGCGGTGGGCTGGGTCCGCTACGTGCTCGATCGGGAAAAGATACCATACGCCTACATTCGCGACGAGGAGATCCGGGCGGGGAGGCTCCATGAGAAATACGACGTCATTCTTTTCGCCCACAACTATCTCGGCCTTCAGGACCAGATCCTCGGCATCGACAGAAAGTACGGGCCGATGGCTTACACCAAGACCAGGGAATACCCGAGCCTCGGCGTTCCCGACGCTTCCGACGACATCACGGGCGGGATAGGCTGGTCGGGCATGGCCAACCTGCAGAGCTATCTCGAGTCAGGCGGCCTCCTCGTCACGCTCGGCAACGGCTCGGCCCTGGCCCTCGAGGGGGGGCTCGTCAGGGATATCCGCCGGAAATCGGGGACCTTCTTCACGCCGGGGGTCGAGCTCAAGGCGAAGTTCGTGAGGCCGGACCATCCAATTGCCTACGGCTATCCCGAGGTGACTTCCGCCTTCCGGACGGAACTGCGCGTCTACGACACCGCGATCGCCGACCGGGGGGCGGTGGTCCTGCAATGGGGCACCAAGCTCCGGAAGGAGGACCGCGAGGAGGAGGAAGGCCCCGGGTCGGAAAAGGCCCTGGAGGCCGCGGACAAGGCCAGGAAAGAGGAAGTCAAAATGCTCGTAAGCGGCGCGGTCAAGGGCGACGACGAACTCGAGGGACGTCCGGCGATTCTCGACCTTCCCGCGGGACGGGGCCGAGTCATCGCCTTCAACTTCAACCCGATCCATCGGGACCTCAACCGGTCCGACTACAGGTTCCTCTGGAACGCGCTGCTGAACTGGAACGCCCTGCCGCCGGTGCCGGAGCGCTGAGGCTGGGCGCCTTCAGGCTCCGCCTATAAGAATGGGTATAAGAATGGGGACACAATACTATTTTCCGGAATTCACGAGGATTTCCAGAGGCGGGAAGGGACCCCGGGGGAAAAAAGGTGTGTGTCCCCATTTTCCGCTTTTCCTGATTATTGACACAGCGGCGCGCCGGGGATACCATCGGACGCGGGGAGGAGACCAATGAACAGATCGCGAAGCGGACTTTTGGTGCTGCTGGCGGCGGCCATCCTCATCCAGGCCTGCAGCACGGTTCCCATCACGGGACGAAAGCAGATCGCGCTCATCCCGGAATCGAACATGCTGTCCATGAGCCTCGACGAATACGGCCAGTTCCTCAAGGAAAACAAACTCAGCACCGATGCCGCCCAGACCGAAACTGTCAAGCGGGTCGGGAAGCGCATTCAGGGCGCGGTGGAGGCGTATTTCGCGGAGCGCAACCTGTCCCAGCAGCTCTCGGGATACGCCTGGGAATTCAACCTCATCGAGAGCAAAGAGGCGAATGCCTGGTGCATGCCCGGCGGCAAGGTCGTGGTGTACACGGGCATCCTGCCGCTGACCCGTGACGAAAGCGGCCTGGCCGTGGTCATGGGCCACGAGATCGCCCACGCCGTCGCCAAGCACGGGCAGGAACGGATGAGCCAGCAGTTGCTGGCCCAGCTGGGCGGGGTGGCGCTGACCGAGGCCCTCCAACAGAAACCCGAGCAGACACGGAACCTCTGGATGGGGGTGTTCGGGGCGGGCGTGCAGGTCGGCGTTCTCCTGCCCTACAGCCGGCTCCACGAGACCGAGGCCGACCATCTCGGGCTAATCTTCATGGCCATGGCCGGGTACAACCCGAACGACGCCGTGGCGTTTTGGAAGCGCATGGCGGAGAGCGCCGGGTCCAAACCGCCGGAGTTCCTGAGCACCCATCCTTCCGACGAAACCCGGATCCGCAAGATCGAGGCCGAAATCCCCGAGGCGATGAAATACTACAAGAAATAGTATTGTGTCCCCATTTTAAGAAATTGGGGACACAATACTATTTTCCTGATCTTCCCCGAAGCATTTTGCGAACCCTAACTGATATCTGAAAAAGGTGCGTGTCCCCAATTTCTGAGGCATGGCTATTTTTCGCAGAGCCGCTCGGCCTTCCTGAGTTGCGCCCTCACGCGGGCGGGATGCGTCGATCCTATCGTCTGCTTCCTTGCGACCGAGCGTGAGGCATCGAAGACTGACCTCACGTCCTCCCCGATCCCGGGATGGAACGACCGGAGGTCCTCCGGGGTCAGGCGATCAAGCGGCTTGCCCCGCTTCTCGGCCCATCGCACGATCTCGCCGACAAGCCCGTGGGCCTCTCGGAAGGGCACACCTTTTTCCGTCAGGTAGTCGGCGAGGTCCGTCGCGAACAGCCCCGGGTCCGACTTGCGCTCGATCTCGGCGGGATTCGGCCTGACCCTCTCGAGGGCCAGTCGAAAGACCTCCAACACCCGGGCCGCATCCTCGATCCCGTGCCTTAGCGGAACCTTGTCGTCCTGGAGGTCCTTGTCGTACGTCGAGGGCAGTCCCTTGGCCGTGACGAAAAGCCGCCCGTAGTGTCCGAACAGCCGGCCCGCCGCGGCCCGAACGAGTTCGAAAAAGTCCGGGTTTTTCTTCTGCGGCATGAGACTGCTCGACGTGGCGATGCTGTCGTCGAGAATAAGGAACCCGAACTCCCGGCTGGAAAAGATCACGAAAACCTCCGCGAACCGGCTCAGGTCGAGAAGGCAGATGGCAAGCGCCGAGAGCGTCTCCAGGATGAAGCTCCGGTCGGCGACTGCGTCCATGGAGTTCTCCGAGACGGCGGCGAACCCTAGGTCCCGGGCCAGCTGGCGCCTGTCGACCGGCGCCGTCGTCCCGGCGAGGGCGCCCGAGCCCAGCGGCAGCACGTCGACCCGGCGCAGGGCGTCCCCGAGCCGCGCCTTAGCCCTCTCCAGCGGCCAGAAGATCGACAGGATGTAATGGGAAAACAAGACCAGCTGGGCCTGCTGGAGATGGGTGTACCCGGGCATGACGAGGCCGGGGTACTTTCGGGCCAGGGCGACGACGGCCTTCTGGCACTTCCTCAGTGCCTCCGTCAGGCGCGGGATCTGCTCCTTGAGATACAGCCGCTCGTCGGTCGCGACTTGCTCGTTCCGGCTCCGCCCGGTGTGGAGTTTCTTCCCCGGCTCGCCGACCTCCTCGATCAGCATCAGCTCGACGGCCGAGTGGATGTCCTCGTAGGCGCCCAGATCTTCGCCCGCCTCGATCCGCTTCTTCACGGCCGCAAGCCCCGACGCAATCGCCTTGAGCTCTCCCGCGGTCAGGGCCCCGCCCCGACGAAGCGCCCGGGCATAGGCCCCGGAGGCCGTGACCTCGGCCCGCCAGAGAAACCGGTCCTCGCGGATCGACGCGTTGAACGACTCGAGAAGCGGGTCCGCACGGCGGCCTTCGAAACGCCGCTCCCAGACCTTCATCGCCCGTTCTCCATGAAATCCGTGACCTTCTTTCCCGATTTGGCCATGATGGCGTTGTGGGCCTTCAGCCGGATGGCGTGGATGCGGATGAACCCGGCCGAGTCCTGCTGGTTGAACCCGCCCTCGATGTCCATGCTCGAGAGCTCCTTGTCGTAGAGCGAGCTCGGCGACTCTCGCCCCAGCACCGTGATGTTGCCCTTGTAGAGAGAGAGCCGCACCACGCCGTCGATGACCTCCTGGCTCTTGTTGATCGCGGCCATCAGGAAGTCCATTTCCGGGGAGAACCAGAACCCGTTGTAGACGATCTCGGCGAATTTGGGCGTCAGCATATCCCGGAGCCGCATGACCTCCCGGTCCATGGCGATGCCCTCGATGTCCATGTGGGCCGCCCGCAGGATCGTCATTCCCGGTGTCTCGTAGACGCCCCGGCTTTTGATCCCGACGAAACGATTTTCGACCATGTCGACCCGGCCGATCCCGTTTTCCGCTCCAATCCTGTTGAGGTAGCAGAAAAGCTCGTAGGGGTCCGTGCGCTCGACGCCGTTGGCCGAGTCCGCGACCTTGACAGGCACGCCGTCCTTGAAGTGGACGGCGATCACCGTTTCCGAGTCGGGAGCGTCCTTCGGGCTCCGGGTCATCGAGAAGACGTGCTCATCGGGAGCGGCCAGGGGGTTCTCGAGAATGCCGGACTCGTGGCTGATGTGGATCAGGTTGGCGTCCTCGCTGTAGGGCCGGTCGGACGAGGCCTTGACCTCGATCCCGTGCCGCCGGGCGTAGGCGATCATGTCGGGGCGGCCCTTGAACTCGGCCAGGAAGGCCTCGTCCTTCCAGGGCGAGATCACTCGGATCCGCGGGTCGAGGGCGTAATAGGTGAGCTCGAAGCGCACCTGGTCGTTGCCCTTTCCCGTGGCGCCGTGGGCGACAGACGGCGCCCCCTCCCGATGGGCGATCTCGATCTGGCGCTTGGCGATCAAGGGCCGCGCGAGCGAGGTGCCCAGCAAGTAACGGCCCTCGTAGACGGCGTTGGCCTTGACCGCGGCGAAGACATAGTTGACGACCAGGTCGCGCTTCAGGTCCTCGATATAGACCCGGGACGCACCGGTTTTCAGGGCCTTGTCGCGGGCGGCCTCCAGGTCTTCGTCCTGTCCGACGTCGGCGATGTAGGCCACGACCTCATGCCCGCGTTCGACGAGCCACTTGAGGATGATGGAGGTGTCCAACCCTCCGGAGTAGGCGAGGATGACTTTGTTCATGGCGCTCCTTTTCTGATTTCGAAAGGTGGGGGGAGTTGGGGGCGGCCGGGTTGTGCGCCTGACTCTAACCCAAGAGTTCGCGGAAGCTTCTTTCGACGGAATCCCGGCTGCCTTTGGTGTCGACGACGACGAGAATGGTGTCGTCACCCGCCACCGTGCCCAGGATCTCCGGCCGCTGGAGGCCGTCGATCAGGCTGGCGACCCCGTTGGCGTTCCCGGGCGAGGTCTTGATCATGATCAGGTTTTCCGTTCCCCTGACGTCGGTGACGAAGTTCTGGAAGAGGATTTTCAGGCGAACCCGGAGGGATCCTTCCGAGGCCCGGTCGAAAAGGTCGTAACGGTAGGCGCCGGAATCGAGGCGGACCTTGACGTAGCCCAGGTCCCTGAGGTCCCTGGAGATGGTGGCTTGCGTCGTATCGATGCCGCGGCGGGCAAGTTCGGTCTGGAGGTGGTGCTGGTCTCCGATGCCCTGCCGGTCGATGATCTCGCGGAGGATGTTGCGGCGCTGTTCTCTTGCATCTTTGGTCATAATTCGCGCATAATTATGCAATCAAAAGCAAAAGTCAAGCAAATTTTTGCATATATTTTAAAACTTGCGAAGAAATTGGGGACACAATACTATTTCTTGCGCAGGCGTTCCGGAGGACTTGGCTAGGGCATGGGCAGATATCGGAAAAGGTGTGTGTCCCCATTTCTGCTGGCAGGGCGTCCGGAAAAAGGTGTGTGTCCCCATTTTCCGATTGTTGTATACTAGGGCCGAACGCTTATCGGGGAACGGGCCGGGCCTGGGTTTGCCGGCCCGAACGGATCATGCGAGGAGGCCGTCATGTCTGAAACGCTCGTCGGCAGGGTCACGCATTACTTCGACCGCATTTCCGTCGCGGTGCTGGAATTGACCGGAACCATCCGCGTCGGCGACACCATCCACTTCCACGGGCATTCGGTCGATTTCAGCCAGAACGTGGACTCTCTCCAGATCGAACACCAAAACGTGCCGGAGGCCAAGCCCGGCCAGGATGTCGCGCTCAAGGTGAGCCAGAAGGTCCACGAGAACGATTCGGTGTTCAAGGTCACGGAAACGGCCTAGGAGAATCGCCCGGCCACGAAGAGCGAAAGGCGCAGGTGAGGAACGCGCCCCGGCGGCGAAAACCGAGGGCTGACACCGGCTTTCGGAACCGCCGGCTTACGACGTCCGTGTGATTGAAGCCAGGAACTCTCCGGTGAACGTCGCGGCCCGGGCAAGCTCATCGTCCTTGAGCGGGCCCTTCATGTCCTTGACTTCGCAGCGAAGAGCTTTCGGGTAAACGTTCAGCCCCAGGTCCTGGGCGGTTTTCTGCATGATTCCGGCGGCCCCCGGGTAAAGCCATTTCCGACCCTTTTCCAATTGCGCGGGATCGGCGGGGATCGGCCCATACGTGTCGAAGATCGCCACCGGCTTGGCCCCGAACCCGCGCTTTTTCAGACGTTTCAGCGCGCGCTTGGCCTTGCCGGTGACCCGGGCCATTCTCGTCGGCGCCCCGATCAAAGCGAAGTCGACCCCGCCGAGGTCCGGGAGCTTCGAGCCCAGGTCCTGGACGGCGGCCTCGTGCCCTTCGGCCCGGATTTCCGCGGCGATCGCCTCCGCGACCTGCTTTGTGTTGCCATAGTGGCTCCGGTACAAGATGAGTCCTTTCATCGCTCGAACCTCCTTCTGCCCGATCCGGCCGGGGGCTGCGCCCGCCTTCAGGCCCTATGGCCGACGAGCGTCCTGACCCCCTCGACGACCATGTCGACTTCCTTCGTCGAGACATAGATTGGCGTGGAGACGCGCACTCCGTAAGTTCCCGCGGCCGCGCTTCCGGCAGTCCGCACGACGAGGTTGTACTTGTCCCGGAGATACTCGACGAGCTTGGCCGAGTCGACCCCGTCCGCGGAGAACTTGGTGAGGCCGGCGCTCAGGTACGGGTCGGTCGGCGTCTGGAGCCCCACGCCCGGGATCTTGGCCAGCTCCTGCTTCAGGTGGGCGGCCAGGACCTTGATCCGGCGCTCGATCCGGGTCCGACCGATCTTGTTCTGGAAGTTCATGGCCTCGTCGAGGGCGAACAGGATGGCGTCGGACCTCTGCCCCTGCGGGTCGAGCTTGGCGGCAGCGGTCGCGGTATCCCATCCAGAGCTGACAATGGTCGGCCAGACCCTGTCCAGGACGTCCTTCTTCACGTAGAGGAGGCCGACACCGGTCGGCGCGCCGAGCCACTTGTACGGGCTCGACATGAAGAAATCGATCCCCATCTCCTTCATGTCCAGGTCCATCATGCCGAGGCCGTGGGCGCTGTCGGCGAGGATGAGCAGGCCCTTGTCGTGAGCCAGCCGGCTCAGTTCCTTGAGCGGCATGATCAGCCCCGTGATAAAAACCGTGTGGCTGATGCTGATGACCCTCGTCCGGGAGGTGATGGCCGCGGCGAAGGCGTCGACGATCTCCTTCGTGGTTTTCGGGAAGAGCGGCATCGGCACCTCGGAGACCTTGATCCCGGCCCGCTTTTCCTTGAGCCGCCAGGGGTTGATGTGGCCGGGGTGCTCGAGGCTGGTCACCAGCACCTCGTCGCCCGGCTTCATGTCGAGCCCGTTGACGATGATGTTGATGCCCTCTGTGGTGTTGGTCGTCAGGGCGATCTCGTCGGGGGAGGCGTTCACGAACTCGGCCAGCTTCCTCCGGACGGCTTCCCTGAACGTCGGCAGGTAATTGTAGCTGTCGTAGGGGTTGGTCACCTGGACCCGAAAGGTGCGCATCAGGGTGTTATAAACGGGCTTGGGCATCGGCCCGAGCGTCCCGTTGTTCATCATGATGAAGCGGTCCTCGAAATCGTAGAGCTTCCGGATCTCCTCCCAATAGACGCCGTCGGGCGCTTCGTCCTCGAGGAACTTCTGGTTCAGAGTCTTGACTTTCTGATAGATCCCAGCGTTGAGCGCCTCCAGGGCGCCGAAGGACAGAGCCGAGCCGGCCAGCAGGCGCTTTCCGAACTCTCTCCGGGACAGACTCGCGGGCAGATTCATGGACGGACCTCCTTCAGGTGTCTGGGCTCATTCTAAGAAGAAAGGAGGCCCCGCGTCAATCGTCGCCCCTGGCCGGATCCCAAGACGTTTTCCGGAGGGAGAGGCGGAGAGGGTGTCCGCGCGTAGAGTGCCGCTTCCTGGGACTATCCTATTCGCAACGAATGCTGTCGACGGGATTCGAGGCCGCGGCCCGGAAGGACTGAAAGCTCACCGTCAGCCAGGCGATCGCCATCGCGGCCCCGCCCGATAGCACGAACGGCCAAACGGAAAGCGGCACCCGGTAGGCGAAGTTCCGGAGCCAGCTCCCCGCGGCCCACCAGGCGACCGGCCAGGCGAGAAGGTTGGCCATGGCCACCCAAAGCAGGAAGTCCTTCGTGAGGAGGGCCACGATCCCCGCCGTCGAGGACCCCAGGACCTTGCGGATCCCGATTTCCCTGGTTTTCTGCACGGACATGAACGAGGCCAGCCCGAAAAGCCCCAGGCAGGCGATCAGGACCGCCAGGGCGGTCCCCGCCCTCACGAGCCTCCCCATCCTGACCTCGGAGCTGTAGAGCCTGTCGATCTCGGCGTCGAGGAAGCGGTAGTCGAAAGGCGAGTCGGGAGCGCGAGTCTTGATGATCCGTTCGATCGAGGCCATGGACCCTCCGAGGTCTCGGCCATCGAGGCGCACATAGAGGTCGGTGATCCATCCCGGAGCGATCACCAGGATCAGGGGAGCGATCGGCTCGTGCAGGGACCGGAAATGAAAATCCTTGACGACTCCGATGATCCGGCCCCTCCGGTCGGGATCGAATGGAAGCGGACAGTCGAATCGTTTGCCGATCGGGTCTCTCAAACCCATGAACTGCACGGCCGTCTCGTTCAGGACGACCCCCTCTTTCGCGTCCGTGGAGAACTCCCGCGAGAAAAAGCGCCCTTCGGCCATCTCGACGCCGAACACATCGTCGTAGTCGTAGTCCACGGCGTGGATCGCCATGCTGAGCTTTTCTCCGGGTTTTCGACCCTCCCAATCGGCGTCGTCCGTCGCGAATCTCTTGTTGATCGACCCGTTGGTGATGCAGACGGCTTTGACGTGGGGAAGGCGCAACAGTTCCTCCCGGATCGCCCGGTAGTTGCGCCGGATCCCGCCCCGCAGGTCCATGTTGAACACGTACCGGGTGTTGATCCCCCAGTCCTGATGGCGCATGAAGTCCGACTGTCTCAGCACGACCATCGAGGAGATGATGAGGAGGATGGAGACGCCGAACTGGACCACGACGAGAATCTTCCTGAAGAGGGGATTTCCTCCGCGGGCGGTCGAGAGGCGGCCGATGACCCGCGCCGGCCTGTAGGCCGAAAGATGGAAGGCCGGGTAGATGCCCGCACCGACGCCGACGAGAAGAGCGATGCCGAGCATCTGCAACCCGAGACCTTCATCCAGGCGCAGCTCGAGCGATTTGCCGCTGATGGTGTTCGCCGCCGGCAGGAGCAGGCCGACCAGCCCCAAGGAAAGGATGAGCGCGGCCGATGCCATGAACAGCGACTCGCCCAGGAACTGGCGGACCAGCTGTCCGCGCCTCGCCCCGACCACTTTGCGCAGCCCGACCTCGCGGGCCCTCTTGGCCGAACGGGCCGTGGACAGGTTGACGAAATTGATGCAGGCCATGAGCAGGACGAGGCCTCCGATCAAGACGAAAAGCCGGACATAGGTGACGGCCTTGGCTCCCATCTGGCTGTAGCGGAGGTGGATGTCCTTGGCCGGGAACAGCGCCACGTCGGACTCGAATCCGGGAACGTGCTCGCGCATGATGCCAGCGATCTTGCGGTCGACCGCCGAGGGATCGACGTCGTCCCGAAGCCTCACGTAGGTCCTGTAGGCACTGACGTCCCAGGTGTCGACGGCCATCCCGGAGCGGGTGACGAACTCGAACGGCAGGAGAAAGTCGAAGTCGAGATGGGTGTTTCCCGGAAGGTCGGCGATGACGGCCGTCACCTTGAAATCGTGCCACGGTCCCCACCACTCGAAATTCATGGTCTTCCCGATCGGGTCCGCGTCCCCGAAATACTTCGAGGCCGTGCTCTCGGTCAGGACGATCGAGTCGGGGTCGGAGAGCGCTTCGGCCGGCTTCCCTTTCAGGAAACGGAAGGTGAAGATGTCGAAGAAGCCCGGATCGATTCCCACGACGTCCGCGCTGAATATCCTGTCCTCGAACCGGAGGGGGGAGCTGACCGGTCCGAAATGCCGCGAGAAGTGGGTGATCTCGGGATAGCTGCTTTGAAGGGCCGGGCCCAGGGCCCCGCACCCGTACGTCGAAAAGTCCGACGAGCCCGGCGCCTTGTAGACAACCCAAAAGGTATGGTCGGCGTGCTCGTGCCAACGGTCGAAACTGAGCTCGTCCCGGGCCCACAGGGCGATGAGCAGGAAGCAGGCCATGCCCACCGTGAGGCCGGCGATGTTGATCAGCGAATAACCCTTGTTGTTCTTGAGATTTCTGAATGCGATTTTCACGTAGTTCTTCAGCATGACAAACCCCCAGGTCAGAGATTCCAGAGAAAATGCGGCCAGAATGAGATGGAGTTTACAGACCCAGATCAGGCCGGAAAGGAAGGCTCCGATTCGCCCTCGGTTGAAGGAGTACCGCTCCTCCAGATCCTCCAAGACGGATGCGCGGATGGACTCGTCCGCGAATGGTTTCAGGCAGAGATACGTCAATCTGGACAAGGAGGGCGGCATGTCAGGCCTCTTCGATTTCGTGTCTCAAGTCGGGGACGCCCCGCCACAGGGCCCTGTTGACCTCCTGGATGGAGACCAGCCTGGCGAGTCCCGGGCGCGTCAGGCGGTAATAAACCCTGGGGCGTCCCCCTCGCTCCGTGGATTTGGCGGCGGCGATGGTTTCGACGTATCCCTTTTCTTTTAGACGGCTCAGGGGAGCGTAGATCGCTTCCGACAGCCAGGTGATTCCGGTGTCCTTCTCGACCTGATTGCGGATGGCGATCCCGTAGGCCTCGTCCCGCAGTTTCCAGATCGCCAACAGGAGAATTTCCTCGATCCTCGAGAGCAATGCCATGTCCTCATCCCTTGAGAGAAGATTTGCCACGGATAGTGCTATGAAAACTATTCACATCAGAGAATACCTCCGTATGAACGGGAAGGTTGCGCGCCGGCGGAAAAAAGTGAGGATCCTCGACGAGCCCCCCATCCGCCGCAGCGGTCAACCGCGACGCCTGGAGGAAAGCCGTCGGTTCATGGTCACCACTTGTCACGTCCGGGCCCTCTGGACAAGTCCTCTTGACAAGGCCTCGACACCGGCCCTAATAATATTGGCAAGCGCAGATTCTCGGGCGGGCAAGCCCGTGGCGACAAGGAGGAGAGGGATGCGAAGACCCCAGTCGAGGATTCTGGCCCTGGGATGCTTCTTGGCTCTTTTCGCGTCTTGCGGCGGCGAAGGCGACAAACCCGCTCCGCCGGAGACCGTTTACAAGACTTACCTCTATGTGGCGGACTCGGGCGGTGGCGTCGCCGGCTTCAACGCAAACTCGAACACGGGGGACCTGACGACAATGACGGGTTCCCCCTTCGCCGACGGGGAAGGTCACGATTTCATTACCTTCGGCATGTCCGGAAAGTTCGCCTATGTCGCCAACTACGCTTCGGGGACCGTGTCCGTGTTCGGCATCGACGACTCTTCCGGGGCCCTGACGGAGATCGCGGGTTCGCCTTTCGCTGCGCCGCCGGGCCAGGGTGCCCATGCGGCCGCTGTCGATCCGACCGGCGAGCTCGCCTACGTGGCGAACGTGCCGAACGGTGTCATAGATGCGTTCACGGTCAACGAAACGACGGGAGCCCTGGCAGCCATTCCAGGTTCTCCCTTCTTCGATGGCTCATCTCCTTCTTCTCTGGCGACCGTCCGAATCAAGCAGTAGCCGAGGGCATCCCGGCCCGGATTCGGCGCTAAGACCGACGATGGGGGAGTGGCGGGAAGGTGTGGGAGTCGAACCCACCCGGGACGTTTATAGCCCCATACTGGATTTGAAGTCCAGAGGAGTCACCGGACCCCTCACCCTCCCGTGGGCTGGATGATAATATTCCGTTCGGAACATTCAGTCAAGAATCGGGGTCTCAAGGCCCCAACCTTCGCGCCGGTCCAGCCGTCATATGCATAAGATAGATTGAATCCTGAGGGAGGAGCAACTCACTGAGAAAACAGGCTTGCCTTATAATCCTCGTCCTTTTGCCATTTTATGGTCTTTTCGGACAGAACGCCCAGACCGCCATCGATCCTGCCGACAAGAAGGAGGTCATCGACGCTCTTTGTGCGAATCTGGAGCGCGAATATATCTTTCCGGAGATCACCCAGAAGTATGTCCGCATGCTCCGGGACAATCTTCGATCCGGCAAATACGACGGTATCGTCCAGCCGGGGGAATTCGCGGTATCGGTCACCGAAGACCTCATGGCCGTACACAGAGACGAGCACCTGCACGTCTGGTTCAATCCGACCTGGGTGAAGGAAGAGAGGAACAGGAAGGAGCTCGACGAACAGGCGATCGAGCTACAGGAAAGAAGGAACCGGACCTCGAACTACGGATTCATCGAGATCAAGATCTTCCCCGGCAACATCGGATACCTGAGGCTCGATTCGTTCAGCTATGACACAGGCGCCCAGGATGCCGCCGTCGGGACCATGAGCTTCCTGTCGAATGCCGACGCCATTATCATCGACCTCAGAAGGAACGGCGGCGGCTCTCCGGAAATGGTCCAGTTCCTCTGCAGCTATTTCCTTGACAATCCGCGCAAACATCTCAATTCCTTCTCCTACAAGGATCCAGAAAAGCTGACCCAGTACTGGACCTACACGTATCTTCCCGGCAAGAGGCTGGACAAGGTCGATATCTACTTATTGACCAGCGCACATACATTCTCCGCGGCGGAGGAGTTCGCCTACAATCTCAAGAACATGAAGCGGGCGACCGTCATCGGGGAGGCCACGGGAGGCGGCGCCCACGACAACAGGTTCGTCATCCTCAGCGACCGTTTCGAGATGAGCTTGCCCTTCGCCCGTGCCATCAACCCTGTGACCAAAACCAACTGGGAAGGGGTCGGAGTCGAGCCCGATGTCAAGGTCCCTCAAGACAAAGCCCTGGGGACGGCGCAGGCTATGGCCAGCAAACGACTGGCGGAAGGGGAGAAGGATCCGGAATTCAAGTCCTATTATCAGTGGCAACATGACGCCTACAACGCTGCCATAAACCCGCTGGCTCTCACAAAGGAGACGCTACTAACCTACGTTGGGACCTATGGTCCCCGGACGATCACTCTGGAAGGCGATTCCCTGTTCTATCAGAGAGAGGGCCGGGCCAAAAGCAGGATGATCCCTATCGCCGACAGCTGTTTCGCGTTGGAGGGGAACGACAATTTCAGACTGAGGTTCCTCAAAGAAGGGGAGCGAACGGTAGCCGTGGAAGGCCTTAATCCGGCCGGTGTAGCCGACAAGCATCTCAAAAACAGATAGAAGCGGCCGGCGGGCCGGGCGGATCCTATTGCCCTAAAAAAATGCGCAGAGATTGAGCAAACTCTTGCTCAAAACAGCTCAGTCTAGCCTAAACGTGATAAAACCATCAAGATCGGCAAATGCAAGAAAAACAAGGCGGTTACAATCCAACAGGGGAGAAGGCCGCGATACGGTTTTTCTCTGAGGTCGGCTTCGAATTCCAGAGGAGTCGCCGGACCCCTCACCCTCCCTTCAAGGCCTCATCATTCTTATAGCCGGCTGGGGAGGGGCATTCGCAGGCGCAGTTGCGGCGTCCCGAGCCACACGCAAGCGTCAGGGAACGCAATAGTCATACCGTTCTCCAGGTCTACGAGCGCCTCACGGGGCGTCGCGGGGGCGGGGCACTATTCAAAGATTCTTGATTTCTAAAATCGAGGCGCCTGTGGAATGGGCGACAACGAGGGTCTTCCCGTCTCCGGACCAGGCGAAAGCCAGCGGATAGCCCTCGAGCCAGTCATTGATCAGGGTGTCCAAGCTCCCGGCTTTCCAGATCCTTAAATGGCCCTTCATCGACCCCGTGACGATGAGAGCCCCGTCGTGAGAAAAGGAGCCGGCTCGGACGACTTCGCCATGGGCTTTCTTAGAGACGAGCTCACACTGAGACGCGATATCCCACACTCTCACCATCCCGTCATCATAGCCTGCGAGAAGGAGTTTGGAGTCGGGGGAAATCGCGCAACAGATAGCTTCTCCGGCCCTTTGATCAGCCGGGCACAGATTAACCGACTCTTTATTCTTAGCCGGGGTCAATAGTCTCAAAGTTCCGTCTCTGTGGACGGAAGCGAGCATGGTCTCGTCGGGTGCGACCGCGAACCGCTCCACTCCTCCGGTGAGATGCCCCAGGCTAAAAATGGCCGTCGCCGTTCCGCTTTGGACATCCCATTTCAATAAGTTTCCCGCACCATCGCCGAGGAATAGGGATCGCCCGTCGGACGAGAAGAAACAGGACGTCAGCCATCGTTTGACTCTCAGCACGGCATCTTCCCCCGCATCCGAGAGACGCCAGATCTTGGCGGTCCCGTCCGAGGTGACGGCGGCGACCCGTTCTCCATCCGGCGAGAGGGCGCAACTCTCAAGAACATGAGAGCCGGGGCCGGTCAGATAATCCCCCTTTAGGTCGAATTCGCGCCACACTTTCCCGCTTTCCGTATCCCAGACCTCGACCCTGTCCTGGATTGCATAACCGGCCTTTTTACCGGCAGAAGACAGGGTGCCCGACCTCGGCATACCCCTCAGGCCGGCGAATGGTTCGTTCTTCGGGCGGGTTTTCGTGTCCCACAGCTTAACCGTGCCGTCCGAGGAGGCGCTGGCCAACAAAGCCCCATCAGGCGAAAAGGCGCATCGCCAGATCTCGCTCGTGTGCCCTCGAAAAGACGCCCGTAACTCGCCTTGATCCAAGTCCCAGATCAGGAGTTCACCGAAAGCATATTCGGGATTGTCGGGCGCCTCCCATCCTCCCGCCGTTGCCAGATGTTTGGAGTCGGGCGAAAATGCGCAGTCATAGATCCCTCCGGTGAATCCTGGGAAACAAGCCCGGGCCTTGCCGCTGGAGACATCCCATAGCTTGACTTCATAAGGCAACGATGAGCACAAAACAAGGCGTCTGCCGTCGGGAGAAAAGAGACAGCGTTCTACCATCCCCGTGCGGCCCTCGAAAACGGAGACGAGCCGTCCATCCTGGGCGTCCCATATTCTGACTTTGCCGTCTGAAGATCCTGTCGCAAAGAGGTCTCCGCCCGGGGAAAAAGCATAGTCCGTGATATCCCCAAGGCCGGTAAGAACAGCCCGCACCCGCTTCGTCTCCAGGTCCCAGAGGGTGAGCGCTCTATAGCCTATAGAGAAGAATCCTGAACCACGTAGAGACGCCTTTCCGTCCGGAGAGAGAATGAATCCCTTCAGCCAGTCCTTGGAGCCGGAAACGAGTTCCAGGATTTCTCCCGTCTTCGAGCTGATGACGGCCAGGGTATCGGCGCCGGATTCGCAGACAAAGACCGCTCCGCCGGCAGAAAAAAAGCACTGCCGAGTTCGCCGTTTGCCGAGAGGACCACCCGGTATCGTGGCGATCCGCATTTCTGCCGCGGGATCACAAATGTGAATTTGATTTTTCTGGAAGACAAGAATGTAGGCACCGTTCGGATAATACTGTGCCGCATCCCCGAGACCGTTCAGTTCGGCCTTCGGAGTACCCGCCGGGACATCCCAGACAGTCAAGGAATCCTTTCCGCCCACGATGATCTTTGAACTGTCCGGAGAGAAGGCGAACGAAGGATTGGTTCCGCGGCCGAATTCTCCGAGCGTCAGGAGGGCCCCCGAGCGGGCCTCCGGCTTATTGATCCAACGCAGCCAGGGTCGGGACTCCAGGTTTTTTCGAGCTCTTTCATCGGCCGCGCGGCTGACGGCGCTCCCCGAGGGTTCATCCGCCGCCCTTTGGAAGAGGAGGAGAGGATATTCTTTGAGGATGTGGCTGGACGCCCGCACAAAGGACCGCCACTCTTTTAAGGGGTTTGGACTAAAACCCATGTGCCCTCCCGGGGATGATGGCCGCCCGCATCCGCGGCCCGAAAGACCATTTCCGTCTCGACGTTTCGCCAAGCGCGGATAAGAACTTCCTTTTCAGCCCAGAGCCTGGGCGCGTTAGGAATCGGCTTGAAACCCCTCCATTTTTCGTACATGAGGATATTCCGGCCCTCCGGCGATGTCAATATCGGTTGATCTCGCATCTGTCCGCACAGAGTTTGTCCACAGCTGTCTATTCCTGAGCCTGTGTCCCGGCGGCGCCGCCCAGAGGCGGGCTGAGTCTGAGTCTACCGCTCGGCCGTAGGAGCAGCCCGAGCTCGAAGGATAAAAACGGGGAAAACTCGGCCACCGGATCTCCACACGGATCTCGAGTGCTTGACTCATGTTTCAGGCCGAGATATCCTCCTTTTCATGGCAGGAAGGGATGACCAAAAGACCGCGGCCTGCGATTTCACGCCGAGCGCAAAAATGAAGTTCCTGTCCTGAAGATGAAAAAAATAGCAATTCTTGCAATCAGCATTTTGACAATATTGAATGGTCAAAGTCAGAACTCATCTGAAGACCAGAAAGTGATACGTGAAATAGACTCAGTTGGGTATTTGTTGATTTAATAACTATTTTTTGTTAAGGGGAGTTCTTTAGGATAGTAACGATTTCCGTCCGGGAGGTCAGGGAACGACCTCTGAGGAGGGGCCTCCATGAGCAAAGAAATGAAACGCCGTGAATTCATCCAGTTGGCGGCGGCCGGAAGTGCCTTTTGTCTGTCAGGGTCGCGGCTCCGGGGTCTCGAGGGGCGTCAATTCGGTCTGCCGCTCGCAAGCCCGGGCAGCCGCAGGTCGAAGGCCAAAGTCGCCCGGCTCTATTTGGGGACTTCCGAGGGGCTCTGGCCCAAGCCCGATCTGGATTTCCAGAAGGAGATCGGGTTTTACCGCGGGGTGTTCGCCGGGCTCGAGGACGAGCTGGCCGGAATCGAATTCCCCGTTGATGAGCTCATCACCTCTCCCGAACAGGTCGCCGCCCTGCGATCCCGCCTCGCGGAGGCAGACGGGATCCTGGCCATTCATTTCAACATCGGCATCAACGACATCCTCAGGGAAATCCTTGCCGCTGGGAAGCCCACGATGGTTTTTGCCCGCCCGTATTCCGGCCACGAATGGGTGAACTTCGGCCGGCTCCGCCGGGAACCGTTGGGGGCGCGAATGGACTGCATTCTATCGAGCGACACGCGCCAGCTGGCCGTCGCCCTCCGGCCCTTCCGGACCATCCATCATCTCCGCGGAGCCAAGATCATGAACCTGACGACCGCGGATTTTTCAAGCTACGCCGGCGAGGTCAAGGCCAAGTTCGGGACCGAGATCAAGCCGGTCGGGCTCGACCGCATGGTCGCCCTCTACAATGGCGTCAGCGACAAGGAGGCGAGGGCCGAGGCCGACAGATGGACCCGGGGAGCGAGCCGGGTGGCCGAGCCCTCCGCGGAGGACATCTTCAAGTCCTCGAAGCTTGCCCTGGCCTTCGAAAAGCTCCTCGACGAAGAAGACGCGACTGTAATGACCGTGGATTGCTACGGCACGATGTGGGACGGGACGATCAGGCTCCCGGCCTATCCCTGCCTGGGTTTTGCCCGGCTCAACAACCTCGGACTCGGCGGGATCTGCGAGTCCGACCTTGGTTGCGCCATGACCCACATCCTTTTCCAGGGGCTCGTGGGCCGGCCGTCGTTTGTCAGCGACCCGACGGTCGATTCCTCCACGGGGAGCATCATCCTGGCCCACTGCCTGGGGACGCCGAAAATGGACGGGCCCGGGGGCCCGGCCGCGCCGTACAAGATCCGGACGGTCATGGAACGCCGGGAGGGGGTTGTCCCCCAGGTCGAGATGCGCGTCGGCCAGAGGGTCACGCAGGGGATTCTCGCGCGCCTCGACACGCTCCGATACTTCACCGGCGAAATCATCGGATCACCCGTAGGACTGGAGGTCGACCGGGGCTGCCGGACCAAGATCGACGTCAAGGTCGACGGCGATATCACGAGGCTCTGGCAGAACTGGACGGCCGGGCTTCATCGCCAGACCGTATATGGCGACATCACCCAGGAACTCCGCTATTTCTGCCGATTCAACGACATAACGATGATCGACGAAGCCGCCTGAGGGGCCTCCCCGGCGCAATCGCCTTGACCCGGGCCCGGCGGGGCCGCGATTACAGCCGGCCGAGCATGTCCAGAGCCAGGAATCCGAAGGCTTCGGTCAAGGTCGGGTGCGGATGGACGGCCCGGGCCACATCCCGGACGGTCAGTTTTCCCGACACGATCAGGGAGGCCTCTCCGATCAGCGATGCGGCGCCCCGGGTAAAGATGTGAACCCCGATGATCTCCGATGTTTTTCGGTCCACCACGAATTTTAGATTCCCGTACGGAGAATCGTTGATTTGAGCCGTCGCGTCGATTTTGTAATCGTAATTTGCGGTCAGCACGTCGTATCCTCTCGCGACGGCGGCCGCTTCCGTGTAACCCACCGAGGCGATCTCGGGGTCCGAGAACAAGACCCACGAATTCTTCCCGTAGTCCGTCACCCTGACGTTGCCTTCCAGGATGTTGGCCGCCGCGATATGGGCCTCGTAGGTGGCCGTGTGTGCGAACTTGGGTCCTCCGGTGACATCCCCGGCAGCATAGACTCCCGCCGCACTCGTTTGCAGAAATCCGTCCGCGACAACGCCGTGGCGGTCGTGCCGGATGTCGGCCGCATCCAGATTCAGGGCCTCGATGTTGGGAACTCTCCCCGTGGCGACCAGAACCGTTTCGGCCTGCAGCGACCGGCGGTTCCCTTTTGAATCAGCCACAAGCGCTTGAAGGCCTCCATTCACCCTGTTGATTTCCAGCACCTCGGCGGCCGCATAGACGGCGATGCCGGACTTGACGAATCCCTCGGTCAGGCGGGCGGCGAACTCCGGCTCGACGATGCCCCACAGGATAGTTTCCGCGATCTCGACAACCGTGCACGTGACGTTCAGCTTGGCCAGCATTTGGGCCAGCTCGACCCCGACGGGCCCCCCGCCGATGACGATTATGGATCGTGGAAGCGTTTCCAGCCCGAAAATCGTGTCGCTTGTAAGCACGTCGCCGGCCCCCGAGCCTCGAAAGGCGGGAACCTGAGGCAGCGACCCGGTGGAAACGATGGCGTTTTTGAAGCGGAAGCTCGACCTTTCCCCGGCTCCGTCCTCAATCTCGACTTCCTGAGCTGAGACAAACCTTGCCGTGCCCGGGCTGAAGCTCAGGTCGGGAAATTTCCTGATGTGCTGCAACGCCGCGTTCGATCGCAGGGTGAGGATGCGATCCATCTTGTCTCGGACTTTTTCCCAGACCGCCCCCGTTCCGTCCAGGGAAGGGAGTTTGAGAAGCGTTGTCTGAAGCGCCAGGGCGTACTCGTCGGCGGCATGCCTGATGATTTTCGAGGGAATGCAGCCGACAAACAGGCAAGCGCCGCCCAATTTGCCGGACTTTTCGACCAGCAACACTCTTTTGCCCCGCGACGCGAGTTGCATGGCGGCGGGGGTCCCTCCCGGACCGCCGCCGATGACAACGACGTCGACGTCGTTATTCATTTGGGGATCCGCGGAGGTTCAGGCTGTCCCGGCGAGCACTACTTCCACTTTGAGCCGAGTGCTCCCAGTCCCGCCTTGCCGAGGTCCTCCGGCGACATGACAACGTGGAATTCGACGTCCGCGTTGAAGGCCAGGAACCACGGCTCTGCATAAAAGGGCACTTTCGAGGGATCCGATAAGTCGATAATCATGATGGCCCCCCGATGCCCCTGATACTCGGTGAAATACGCCGACTCGGGCTTCGTTTCTTCGAGAATTCGAGCCATCTTCTTCTCAACGCTGCCGTCCTTGATGGCCGCGTTGAAGGTTTCGTGGGGAATCCTCACCTGCATAATCATTCTCATATTGCCCTCCTTTACCAGACCTTGAAACAAATATACGCTCGGCCGGCGGTCTTGTCCATAACGGCACTACCCGGCGGGAAAGACAAAAGACGCGCGTTGTGCACTCCTCAGTTGCGGATGTGCGCGAGGCGCGCTCTCCGAAGCCGAGAGGCACACCGCCTGAGGAGGCCGGGAATTGACGAAGTGCGCCACTCGGTGTTATCGTCTGGAGCGAGGTCGGGCAGACTTGACAAAATGCTTGGCTGGCAAGGGCAGCGAAGGTCGGCCCCGGTTCGTCTTGGCGGCCCTGTTCCTCGCTATGGCCGGGTGCTCCGTCGCGCCTGACGTCACGATTTCAGGCCCGCCTCTCGTCGCGGTTGCCGACTTCCAAAAGGGGATCGCCTTCACGGGATACAGCGCGGACTCGTATGTCGGGGAAAACGCCCGGCTCTCTCTCCAGGCCCTTCGCCAAACCGGCGCCGGATGGATAAGCCTGTTGGCGACGGCTTACCAGGATACGATCAATGCTACGTTGATCGATTACCAGGGCCGGGACACGCCCACCGACGCGTCGATCCTCGATATCATGAGCTACGCCCACGGGCTCGGCCTCAAGGTCGTGCTCAAGCCGCACGTCGACTTGCTCAACGACCCGGACCATTACCGGGGCGATATCGGCCCTGGGTTCGCGGAAGCGGATTGGGCGGAGTGGTTTGCCTCGTACCGGGACTTCATCCTCCACTATGCCGGGCTCGCGACCGCCGCGGGCGCCGAGCTCTTCTGCGTCGGCTGCGAACTGGGGACGACGGTTTCTCATGAAACAGAGTGGCGGGCCATGATCGCCGAGATCCGGGGCGTTTATTCCGGTCCGCTCGTCTATGCCGACAATCTCGTGGAGACCCGGCCGAACGCCGTCGGTTGGTGGGACGCCGTGGATTTTATCGGCGAGGATGCCTATCCGACGCTGTCGCAGAGCGACGAACCCACCTTGGACGAATTAACCGGCGCATGGCGAACCTACGCGGGCAAGCTTCGGGTTCTCGCCTCCAAATGGAACAAATCGCTGATCATCACCGAGGTCGGCTTCCGGAGCGTCAGGGGAGGGGAGGCGAACCCCTGGGACTGGCAGCGCACGGGCCCCGTAGACCTCGCGATCCAGGAAAAGTGCTACGAGGCGACGTTCCGGGCGATCGACAACCAGTCCTGGCTGGCCGGGATCTACTGGTGGCAGTGGGCCCCGGACCCGAACGACGGCGGCCCCGACGACACGGGCTACACACCCCACGGGAAACCCGCCGAGAGCGTGCTGCGGACGTGGTTTGGAGTCGCCGCCGGATCCTGAACGCGATCGGCCCCGGCGGCTTTTTGCTCGGAAACGGGGCAAAACTCGTGAAAAGAGTCTGTCGGTGAACACGGAATCGACACGAGGTGATTTTATCCGGTTGGCCGCCGGCGGCGGCGAGTTCTGTCTGCATCGAAGGAGAAACACCATGGCAAAACATCGTCCGGCGAGAGCTTGTCTGGCCTTTACGGTCGCCCTTGGCGTGGCGCTCGGCGTCGCCCTGTCTCCGGCCCGGGCCCAGCAGCCGATCCACGAGGAATACACCAAGAAAATCAGGGAGTTCACGACGGAACCGTGCTTCTCGACGAAATACGTCGACTATCTGCCCTACGCCGAGGGCGTTCCGACGCCTCTCGAGATCCTCGGCCACATCGCCGGGGCCAGAGATGTTCTGAGCTATTCGAGCGACGTTTACAAGTATCTGCGGGCCCTGGCCGCCGCGACACCCCGGGTCAAGGTCTTTGACATCGGAAAGACCGAGGAGGGCCGCGACTGGATCGTCGTGGCCGTCGCCGGCGAGGAGACGATCAAGAACCTCGACAAGTACAAGGAGATCATGGGCCGGCTGGCCGACCCCCGTAAGTTGACCGATGCCGAAGCCCGAGCCCTTCTGAAACAGGCCAAGCCGATGTACTGGGCCACGGGCGGCATGCACTCCGGCGAAACCGGCTCCGTCGAGATGCTCATGGAGCTGGCCTACCGCATCGCCGTCGACGAATCTCCCTTCATCAGGACGATCCGCGAGAACAGCATCACCCTCATCACGCCCATCCTCGAGGTCGACGGCCGCGACAAGCAGGTCGACATCGCCATGGCCAAGCGCAAGAACCCCGAGGCCAACGTCCCCAACCGGCTCCTGTGGTGGGGCAAGTACGTCGCGCACGACGACAACCGCGACAACCTCGGACTGGCCCTGGCCCTGAGCCGCTACATCATCGAGGTGTTTCTCGACTACCACCCGCTCGTCATGCACGACCTCCATGAGTCCGTGTCCCATCTTTACATCTCGACCGGAACCGGTCCCTACAACGCCTGGCTCGACCCGATTGTCATCGACGAGTGGCATCTCCTGGCCTACCGCGAGATCGACGAGATGACGAAGGCGGGCGTCCCCGGCGTCTGGACCCACGGCTTCTACGACGGCTGGGCCCCGAATTACGCGTTCTTTGCGGCCAATTGCCACAACTCCATCGGCCGCTTCTACGAGACCCAGGGCGCGGGCGACGGCTCGACCAGGGTCATCTCGGCCGCCCGCACGGCGGACCGCGAATGGTTCCGCCCCAATCCGCCGCTCCGCTCGCTTCTCTGGTCGATCCGGGACAACGTCAACCTCCAGCAGAGCGCCCTGCTCATCGGCATGAATCATGTCGCCTCGCTCAAGGACAGGTTCCTGGAGAGCTTCTTCCTGAAGAGCCAGCGCTCCGTGGCCAAGGCGCGGAACGAAGGCCCGGCGGCGTATGTGTTCCCCGGCGACGACCCGCGGCCGGGCCAGGCGGCCCGCCTCCTGCGCCAGCTCAGGGCCCAGGGCCTCGAAATCCACAAGGCCGACCAGGGCTTCAAGGTCGAAGACGCCGAGTATCCGGCCGGAAGCTATATCGTCCGGATGGACCAGCCGTATTCGCGCATGGCCGACATGATGCTCGACCGCCAGTATTTCAATGTCGACGACCCGCGGCCGTACGATGATGTCGGCTGGACGCTCGGCCCCCTCTGCAACGTGAAAACCGCCCGGGTCGAGGATGTCTCGGTTCTTGACGTGCCGATGACGCTGGTCAAGGGCGAGGTCGCGTCTCCGGGCGAACTCACGCGCCTCGGCCGGGGGATCGTCCAGTGCTATCTCATCAACCACAACGCCGACAACGTCCTGGCCACGTTCCGTTTCGCCAACAGGGACCTCAGGATTCAGGCCGCCGAGAAGCCGTTCGAGGTCGAGGGTCGGAAGTTCCGGGCCGGGTCGTTCCTCCTCAAGCCGGGTGGAAACCCCCGGAACGTCGAGGCGCGCCTGGACGAGGCCGCGAAGAAGTACGGCATCGTCGTCTACGCATCATCCTCCGTCCCCGACGTGCCCACGCACGAGTCCGCCGCGCCTCGCCTGGCCGTCATGCACACCTGGCAGAACACCCAGACCGAAGGCTGGCTCCGGGTGGCCCTCGACGAGTGCGAAATCCCCTACGAGTACGTCTCCGTCCACGAGGCCCGCGACAATCCAAAGCTCAGGGCCAAGTACGACGTCATCATCTTCGGACCTTCGTCGCCCGAGGCGCTCAGCATCGTGAACGGCGTCACGAGCGCCGATCCAATGCCCTGGAAGAAAACCCCGCTGACCCCGAATCTGGGCGTCCAGGACTCGACCGACGACATGCGCGGCGGCCTCGAGCTCGAGGGCGTCCTGCACCTGCGGGACTTCATCAGGGAGGGGGGCGTCTTCATCACTCTGAGCAACACCTCCGCGCTGCCGGTTCATTTCGGGCTGGCCCAGGGCCTCGCGATCCGCGACACACCCGACCTGTGGGCCCGGGGCGGCGTCTTCAGGGCCGATGTCGCCGACAAGACGAGCCCTCTGGCCTACGGCTATGACGATTCGGTGGGGGTCTACTTCAGCCAGTCTCCCGTTTTTTCGATGGGCCGGGTTTTTGGCGGCCGGGGAGCGGGCATGATGCCGGGCACTGGCCCGACGTCGGGCCGGGTGTCCGGACGAGGAAGTGCCGATGCCCCGGACATCCCGCAGGGGAGAGCGCGCGACCTCGGCCGGAAGGCGGTCAAAGAATTCCGCGAGGCCCAAAAGGTCGAGGGGGAGCGGTCCGAGACGGATGAAGGCCCTCGCATGGCGGCGGCGTCCGAAGTCAGGTTCAGGGCGGTTCTCAACTTCACTCGCAAGGCCGCCGACCTTCTCATCAGCGGTGGGCTGGCCGGAGGCGAGGCGCTGGCCGGCTCTCCCGCTCTCGTCGACGTGACGCTCGGCAAGGGCCACGTGGTGCTCTTCAGCTTCAACCCGACGTGGCGCAGCGAGACGCACGGCTCCTATTTCTTCGTGTTCAACGCGCTGCTGAACTGGAAGAACCTGGACGCCAAGCCGAAATAGGGATCCGGGACGTCGGGGGAAAGTTCGAGGTCCCGGCGGTCGAGAAGATCCCCGCCGAGATCGTGGGCCGGGGATCGGGAGGCGGGAGCCTTATCGGCAACCGGCACATCCGGACCAGCTTAACCGCCGACATCGAGCGATACGGGCCGGACGACCCGGGGCACCGCGACAAGCAGGCGGACGGATTCTCGGCGACCTACCCGGGACGATTCCCGTCCAGCACCCGCCGCACGAGTTCCGCCCCTTCCCGGAAGGTGAACGGCTTCATGATGAAACCGCGGAAGCCCATGCCCATGATTTCTTGCGAAGAAATCAGGTCGCTGTATCCCGTGCAAAGGATCACCGGGATATCCGACCGCAGGCGCATCAGTTCCTTGCCCAATTCCACCCCAGTCAGAAGGGGCATGGTCTGATCCGTGATGACCAAGTCGAATTGCGAAGGGTCCTTGGAGAAGAGCGTCAGGGCGGCCGGGCTCTCCGTGACCGCATAAACCTCGTAGCCGAGATGCTCCAGCATGGCCCGAAGCGAATGGGTGATGATTTTCTCGTCGTCCACGATCAGGATCCGTTCCGTCCCGCCGGGCATGGGGTCGGGGATCTTGGTTGCGAGCGATACCCCTTTATCGACGCTGGGAAGAAAGACCCTGAAGGCACACCCCCGGCCGGGTTCGTTGGACACGGTGATCCCTCCTTTGTGCGCCTTGACGATCCCGTAGACAACCGACAGGCCGAGCCCCGTGCCTTCTCCAGCGGGTTTGGTGGTGAAAAAAGGCTCGAAGATCCGGTTTCTCACCTCGCCGGACATCCCGGGACCCGAATCTTTGACGGAGAGCGCGAGATAGCCTCCAGGTCGCATGTCGGCATCGGGAAGATCGGCCGGACCCAGTCCGACGCCCTGCAGGGAGATATCGATTGATCCCGCCGTACCCCTCATGGCATAAGCCGCGTTCATGCAGAGGTTAACGATGACCTGCTGGATCTGGGAAGGGTCCGCGTTCAGGAGATCAGCTTCCGTTTCCGGATCGAACCGCATTTGGATCGTGCTCGGGATCGAGGATCGCAGCAGCCCGAACGAATCACGAACCAGAGGAATCAGGTGAAACACCCGATGCTCCTGCTCCGACTTGCGGCTGAACAGGAGCAGCTGTTTCACCAGATTCTTGCCGCGGATTCCCGACTTGAGAATCAGCTCCAGATTATTGTGAACGGCCGATCCGGCCGGAACGTCCGTGAGAGCCAATTCCGAGTTCACGACGATCGGGGTGAGGATGTTGTTGAAGTCGTGGGCGATGCCGCTGGTCAGGGTGCCCATGGCCTCCATCTTCTGCGACTGGCGGAGCTCCTGCTCGACGCGTTCGCGCTTGACAATCTCAGCCCTGAGTTCCCTGTTGGCCTCGGCCAACTCGGCCGTGCGTTCCAGAATTCTCGCCGCCAGATCATCCCGGGACCGGCGAAGTTCCTCCTCGGCCCGGCTCAGAGCCGTCACATCCAGGACGGCGCCGATGACCCGGGATGCCTTTCCCGACGCTTCACGGATGATCTGGCAGCGATCATGGATGTTCGCCCAGCCGCCGTCGCCGCGCCGGAAACGGTATTCCAGCACCAGGGATTCCCGGCGGCCGGCCAGCGCGTTATCGAACGAGGATATCACCGCGCCCCGGTCTTCCGGGTGGATCCGTTCGGCCCACCATTCGTAATCCGTTCCGTCTTTCGGCGCGCCCTCGAAGGGCGTCTTCCGGCTATTTGCCCAGCGCACCCTGTTTTCCACCATGTCCCAATCCCAGATGGCGAGGCCTGCGGTCTGGACCGCGAGGCGGAGCAGCAGTTCGCTCTCCCGCAGGGACTCCTGCGCACGTTTCCGTTCGGTGATATCCGTCGATGAGGAGGTCAGCGCGACGGGCCTTCCCCGACCATCGAGGACCGAAGCGGCCGAGACCTGGACATCGAAATGCTCTCCCGTTTTCCGGACGGCCTTAACCTCGCCGAACCATCTTCCCTTACCGAGAAGTGACTGCATGATTTCATCGAGCCGGGCACTCACCTGCCAGAATTGCCAAAACGACCTCCCCAGGAACTCGGAGGGGTCGTCGAAACCCCAAATGTTGAGAAAAGACGGATTGCCATAGGTCATTTTCCCGTCCAGGTCGCAGGTGGCGATGGCGCTCGACGAGCACCTGATGATGTTCTCCTTGAATAGCAGCGCCTCCTCCACCCGCCGGTGCGCCGTGACGTCGTGGAGTGTCACCGTGACCTGATGGGGGTTGGAGTCCCCGGGCCGGAACTCGGGGATGGCGTTGACCTCCACCCAGACCCGGGCTTGCGTCCGCTCATTGAGCGCGCCGCATACTACCCCGCGCACGGGTCTGCCGGTTCTCAGGGCCTCCATGGATGGATGCTCGGTCCCGGGGAAAGGCGAGCCGTCCTCGCGAACGACGTTCCAGGCTGTCGATTCCGATGTCCTATTCAGAAACTCCTCCCGAGTCAGCCCGAACATCGCCAGTGCCGCCTCATTGACATCGGTGAGCGTGCCATCCGCCAGTTGGCGGAATGCGCCCTGCGTCAGGTTCTCGAATAACGTGCGATAGCTTTCCTCCCTCTTAGGCAACACCCGATTCTCCCGTTTCCGTTTCCTCGGTCCTTTGGTCAATCTTGTCGTTGGTCGGTTGCCGGCCCGTCGATCCTCCCGATTCCGAGCCCAAACCCCCGAGCCGCGGGCCTGCCCCGGCCGGGGGTTTGCGATCCGGCAGGCCTGCCGGAGGCCCGTATCGCGACGCCGAAGCCCGTCAGTTCCAAGTCATGGGCTCCCAAAAGGAAGCCCTGAGGCGCCGGGCTGCCTTCCGTCCCTGCCGTCGTGAATGGTAAGGGGAAGATAGAACCGATGTCAAGATAAAATCGCCCGCCGGAGAACTGGACATCCGCGAGAAACTCGGCAACAATGAATAGTAATGCAGATCGGATTGAAGATAATGTCATTGCTGTTTGGGATTTCGGCCGTTCGGACAGGCGCGGCGCTTCTGCTCGCGACGGGCCTCACGGCTTTCGGATGCAGCCGCGAATCAGGCATGACGGGGAGCCGCGGCTCGGCCCTCAGGGATGATACGCAAACCCGGGCCGGGGTAGCCGCCGTGGGTGCCCAACTCGAGAGTTACTTGAGCGCCGCGGAGAAGAGATGGGGCTTCCAGGGGAGCGTGCTGGTCGCCCGCGGAAACGAGGCGGTATTGGAGAAAGGGCTGGGGTTGGCCGACCTGGAAAAAGGCCTCCCGATCGTCCCAGAAACGAAATTCCAGATCGCCTCGGTGACCAAGGTTTTTACAGCCGTGGCCGTGATGAAGCTGGTGGAGGATGGCAAGATCGGTCTGGACGAGCCGGCGGCACGCTACCTTCCGGAATACAAGGACATACTGGGCCAGGACATCACGATCGGCCATCTTCTCTCCCATTCGTCCGGGCTGCCCGCGTTACCGCCCGGCTCGGCAGGGCGGCTGAACGTAACCGAGCCCGTGGAGCCGAGGGCGCTCATCGATGCCATTCGAGGCCAAGGTCCGCTTTTCCCTCCCGGGCGGGAGGCCCGGTATTCCAACATCGGCTACGTCCTGCTCGGCCTGGCCATCGAGAAAGTGACCGGAGAGGGTTATTATGACTGGCTCGGCGGCCACGTCCTTGAACCCCTGGAAATGAACGACACAGGGATGAATGCCTCTTATCCGGCCCTGCTCGGATTCGCCCGGGGGTATGTCGAAGACCGTGGCGGAACTCTTCGCCCCGCGCCGTTCATCCATCCCACGTGGGGATATTCGGCCGGAGCTCTCTATTCCACGGGCGAAGACCTGCGCAAGTTCGATAGGGCGCTGGCCTCTCCGGGCTTCCTGACGGCCGGCTCGCTCGACGAGATGTTCCGGCCCCGGAACCGGACCTTTTCCTATGGGTGGCTGGTCGGCAGGGCCTTCGGGCGCCGGACTGAGGCCCATGGGGGAGGAGGGCCGGGTTTCAGCGCCTGGATCGAGCGGTGGCCGGAGGACGAAGTCTTTGTTGCGGTCTTGAGCAACGTCACCTCGTCCCCCGCCGGCGAGATAGGGCGCGGCCTGGCCGCCGCGGTTTTCGGCAGGGCTTTCGCGATGCCCGGGAAGCGGATCCCCGTTCCGGTGCCGCCGGCAGAGCTCAAGGAATTCGAGGGCGGCTACCGCCTGGAAGACGGCGAAATCCGCCGCATCGTCCTCGAAGGCGGCGGTCTTTTCGTCAGCCGCGGAGACGGGCCCAAGCAACCGATCCTGCCGTATGCGCAGGACCGCTTCTTTTTCGCCATGGACAAGGGGGCTTTCATCCGTTTCGTGCGCGACGCCCGAGGCCGGGTGACCGGCCATATCTTTCATCAGCTCGGGGTCGACGAACCTGCTCAGAGAATTTGACTTCCGCTTGGCGAACGAGCTTGAAGACGGCCCAGACGCCGCAACGGGTCTCCAAGCAGGCGCCCTCCGTCTCGGGAAACCGTCCCAGCGTCCCTCGGGCGGCGCGGCAGCGCGGCGCAGCAAGGCGCAAGGGAAACCCCGGCCGGCGTCTTGATGAAACTCCTACGGCGGAGCCGAACCGCCTCGATCGTTGATTCCCTGCGGCCGGCCGCTCACTTCAGGTGGACGACCTTGACCTTGTAAGGCTTGGGAATTTCCACCGTGACGCCGGGGAGCCGGGCCTCGGCCAGCTTCTCGAAATCGGCGTTCTGGGCATCGGAGCCGTGCATGAGGACAACGACCTCGGGCTTGAGGTCGAGGGCCATCCTCAAGGCGTCCTGTGGCGAGGCGTTCGGCGAAGGCTGTCCGGTGGGAAGGAACGCGATTTGGGCGCGGAAATCCGCGACCGGGACATAGGCCGAATCGCCGCCGTGGAAGATGATCACGGCACCGAGCTTGATTTGGAAGAGTTGAATGGGCCCCACGTGCTTTCCGGCGACGCTCCGCACCACGGCTGCGCCGGCTTTCACGGACTGGCCGCGAGCCGGAACGAGGATCTTCTCGGCCGGGATTCCCTCCTCGCCTCCGAGTCTTTTGGCGACGGACGGCTCGGCGATGATCGGGGCGCCTGTTTTGTCGAAGAGATTCCGCGCCGCGGCGGCGTTGAAGTGGTCGCCGTGACCGTGAGTGTAGATCACGGCGTCGATCTTGTGCCTGTCCAGGCCGGCGATATCGGCGTCGATGAGCAGGTCGGCGGGGTCGATAATGACGACGCCGGCGGTTGTCCGGACGATGACACCCGAAAAGGCCAGAGACATGTAGGCGACGTCGTTTTCACCCAGTTTGGCCGAGAAAAGCGTCTCAATTTCCGTTTGCGGCCGGGCGGAAAGGATGGACAGAGAAGAAAGGGCGATAAGCGCCGCGGCCGAAACGCAGATTCTTTTCCAAGTCATATCAACCTCCTTAAGGCCTCATTTTCGCCGGTCGGGTCCGCGTGAGCGGGTCTCGAATGATCCATGCCGCCCGGCGCTCTCTCCCATCCTCTCCCATCAGCGAATGAAGGATTTCGTTGGGAGTCGGATGATCAGCGTTTTGTAGACCCGGTACCGTCTTTGCTCGCTCTTTGGTTGAGGACGTGGCGGTCCGCGACCCGCTTCGTCAGCCCGGTCCGGTCGAAATACTCCAGCACGGCCTGTGCGTACTTGCGGGACAGATTCAGCCGGTCGCGGAGTTCGGCGATCGTGACGGCCGCATGGCGTTCGATGAGACCGAGGACGACCTCGCGGACGGCCTCGACCGCTTCCCGGTGATAGATAACCTTGGGGCCGAGCCGGACGAGGGTCCCGTCCTTGACCAGCGCGGCTTCGGCGGCCCGGAATTCCGACGGGTTGAGGCCGAGCCGCCGGCGGACATCATCTTCGAGGGGCGGGGCGAACTTTGCGCTCCGGTAGGCTCCTTCGACCCCGGCCCGGAGCCGCTGCTCGGCGGGGTCGACCCGGGCCTCGCGGCCGGGCAGGCCGACCTCGGATTCCCTGCGAATGATCCTGTCCCGACGGGCGAGGTCGTCGAGAAGCGGTTTCAACAGGACGGCGACGCCGATCTTCAGGAAGGCCGCCCGGACGTCGGAGTAGGGCATGAGAGGTTTGGTGGGATTGGCCTCGAAGTAGGCTTCGACGATCCCGACGAGCTTTTCGCAGAGCGAGGCGAACGTCCCGGCCGAGACATAGACTTCGGGGGTCTCGGAGCCGATGCGGACCAAACGGCCGTCGCGGAGCAGGGCGTCCGCGGCCCGGGCGACCTCGGCCTCGCTCCGGCCGAGCTTCAACGCCGCCTCGCGGGCTCCCATCGGGGCCGGGCCCGACTGGAGGAAGACCTGTTCCACGGCCTCGGCCGTGTCCCCCTCGAGCCGCCTGATGCCCTCGAGTACGGGCACGCTCATCCGCTTGTGCTTGGCCGGAGCGGCGTCGAGGACAAAGCCGCCGCCGATCGTCACGAGGGGGGAGAAGGTGCGGATGACGAACCGGTCGCCGGGCAGCGCCGTGGTCGGGCTCTCGAGAATGAATTGGACGAGGCCGGTCGCTCCAGGCGCGACGGTCTGGCCTTCGAGAACCGCCACCCGGGCGATGACCTCGTCCGTCCCGATGTGCAGACGGATCCGGTCGCGGTGTTTGACCTCCGCGGCGGCGCTGCGGAGGACGTCGAGCCGGGCGTCGAGACGGAGGGTCGGGGTGAGCGAACCCTCGGCCGCGGCGACCTGGCCGCGCCGCAGGTCATCTTTCCTTATGTCTTGGAGGTTGAGGGCCGTCCGCTTCCCGACCGCGGATTCCTCTTTTTTCGCGCCGTGGACCTGGACGCCTCGGACGCGCGACTTGAGCCCTTCCGGGAAAACCTCGACCCGGTCGCCGGTCTTAACCGTCCCGGCGAGCACGGTTCCGGCCACGACGGTCCCGAAGCCCTGGATGGTGAACACGCGATCGATGGGCATGCGGAAAATCCCGCTGTCCTGGCGCGGCTCGACCTCCCGGCCGAGGGACTGGAGAACGGCCTTGACTTCGGCGACCCCGACCCCCGTGAGGGAGGAAACCGGAATGATCGGCGCGTCGGCCAGGAACGAGCCCCGGACAAAGCTCCGGACGGAGGCGGCGAGTTCGGCGAGCCGGGCCTCGTCCACGAGGTCGCTCTTGGTCAGGGCGACGGCCCCGAGCCGGATGCCGAGGAGTTGGAGGATGTCGAAGTGTTCGCGGGTCTGGACCGCGACGCCCTCGTCGGCGGCGATGACGAGGAGCGCGGCGTCGATGTTGCTGGCCCCGGCGGCCATGGTCCTGACAAATTTTTCGTGGCCCGGGACGTCGATGAAGACGATCTGCTTTTCGTAACCCGGGTCGTCGAGAAAGACGAAGCCGAGCTCTATCGTCATGCCGCGTTTCTTCTCCTCGGGGAGAGTGTCGGGGTCGGTCCCCGTCAGGGCCCTGACCAGGGCGCTCTTGCCGTGGTCGATGTGTCCGGCGGTTCCGACGATGACGTGGTCTTTCTCGGGCATTTCGGGCGGACGTCCCGGGCGGTCGTCAGCGGGCCGGGGCTTTCCTCCGGACGGTGATTTTGGGCGGGCCTTTGCGGGTTACCCGGCCGATGACGGCGGCGCCTTCGACATGCCTCCTGACGAGGGCCGAGAGGAGGGCGCGGGCCTTCGACTTGCGGACGGCGATGAGGAGGCCGCCCGACGTCTGGGGGTCGTAGAGAAGAGTTTCGAGGTCCTCGCCGACGTCTTTGGCCCTTCGGACGAACGACGCGGCGTACTCGCGGTTGCGCTCGACGGCGCCGGAGACGACCCCGGAGCGGATGAGGTCGAGGACGCCTGTGAAGACCGGGATGGATTCGGCGTAGACCTCCACCTGGACGCCGCTTTGGGCCGAGATTTCGCCCAGGTGGCCCGCCAGGCCGAAGCCGGTGACGTCGGTGGCCGTGGTGACGCCCGCGGCGGCCATGACCTCGGCCGCGGCCCTGTTGAGCGCGGTCATCGAGCGTTCGGCCTCGGCGAGTCCGGCGGCGGGGGCGCGGCCGAGCTGGCGGGCGAAGCTCAAGGCTCCGGTGCCGACGGGCTTGGTCAGGACGAGGACATCGCCGGGGCGGGCTCGGCTGTTGACGGTCATCTTGTCGGGGTGGACGAGGCCGGTCACGGCGAAGCCGAATTTGATCTCCTTGTCCTTGATGCTGTGGCCCCCGAGGACGGCCGTTCCGGCTTCGGCGAGCTTGTCGATTCCGCCCTGGAGCATCTTGTTCATGATCCGGGGGCTGAGTTTCTCGACGGGGAAGGCGATGATCGAGAGGGCCGTGAGGGGGCGGCCGCCCATGGCGTAGATGTCGGAAACCGAGTTGGCGGCGGCGATCTGGCCGAAGACGTAGGGGTCGTCGACGACCGGCGTGAAAACGTCGACGGACTGGACGAGGGCGGTGCGGGAGTCGAGGCGAAAGACTCCGGCGTCATCGCAGGTTTCCGAGGAGACGAGCACGCGGGGGTCGAAGGAGCGGGGGAGGCCCGAGAGGGCTTTTTTCAGGTCGTCCTGGCTGATCTTGGAGGCGCAGCCGGCGTTCTCGACGAGGGACGTGAGCGGGACGTCCTCGAGCGAGTCCTCCTCGCGCTCGCCGGAGCAGAGGCAGACGTTCTTGAGCTTGAAGAGCTCGCAGGGGCAGGGCTCCTTGGGGTTGCAGATGCAGTGGCCCAGGCGGACCGAGCGGCCCATGATGCGCTTGCGCTTGGCGTAATCGATCATCCGCTTTGTCTCAGGATTTCGGCGAGGGCGCTGACCAGGAGGGCGTCCTCGTCCGGCTGGACGGTCCGGAAATCGAAGACGACGGCGTCGAAGCTGATGCGGGCGAAAACGGGCGGCGAGTGGCGGCGGAGGCGGAGGGAGAGCTCTTCGGCCGGGAGGGAGGGGGAACGGACGGTGAGGACCTTGGAGGGGAGCGTTTCGACGGGGACGGCACCGCTTCCGACCTGGGATTGGCCGTCCTCGACGGTGAGGCGGACGGAGGCGGGGAGCGTTTTCTCGAGGGCGGCGGCGGTCCTGTCGGCCCTCAGGGCGAGTTCGTCGGTGCGCAGCGCGAGCATCCGGTAGATGGGGTGGCGTCGGGTGAGGAGATCGGGCGAGAGGAAGAGCTTGAGCGTCGCCTCCAGCGCGGCCAGGGTGAGCTTGCCGCAGCGGAAGGCCCGGGCCAGGGGATTCTTCCGTATCCTCTGGATCCATTCGGAGCGGCCGACGATGAGACCCGACTGGGGACCGCCGATGAGCTTGTCGCCGCTGAAGCAGGCGACGTCGGCGCCGGCGGCGATGCTGGCCCGGACCAGGGGTTCGGTCGCGAGGCCGAACTCCTTGAGGTCGACGAGGGCGCCGCTGCCGAGGTCGTCGACGACGGGGACGCCGCGCTTCCGGCCCAGGGCGGCCAGGGCCTCGATGCCGGGCTCCTCGGCGAAGCCGACGATCCGGTAGTTGCTGTGGTGGACGCGGAGGATGGCGCCGGTGTTCTCGCCGAGAGCCTCCTCGTAGTCGCGGAGGTGGGTCTTGTTGGTCGTCCCGACCTCGCGGAGCACGGCGCCGCTCGTGGTCATGACGTCGGGCATGCGGAACGAGCCGCCGATCTCGACCAGCTGGCCGCGCGATACGACGACCTCTTTGCCGCGGGCCAGGGTGTTCAGAATGAGCACGGTGGCGGCGGCGTTGTTGTTGGCGACGGTGGCCGCCTCGGCCCCGGTGAGCTCGCGCAGGAGCCCTTCGACGTGACGGTCCCGGGAAGTGCGGCGGCCGGTATCGAGGTCGAGGGCCAGGGTGGAGTAGCCCTGGGCGACGGACCGGAGCGCCCGGGCGGCGGGTTCGGACAGGACGGCCCGGCCGAGCCCCGAGTGCATGATGACCCCCGTGGCGTTGACGGCTGGACGGAGAGAGGGGGCAAGCTTGCGGTCGAGATGGTCGCGGATGTGACGGACCAGAGTTTCCGGAGAGACGTCCGGAGACAGAGAGGCCGCCGGCGGGGCGGAGGGCGCGCGCGGTGAGGAAACGGTGGCCGCGGACTTGCCGGCGGTCTTGTCCGGGCCTGGATTCCCGGATTCGGTGGGGCGTTCCGCGCCGGGAGGTGCGGAGGGCTGGCGCCGGCGGATCGACCTCCTGAGGTCCTCGAGCACCGCGCGGGCTGCGGCGACCACGCTCGTTCGGCCGAACGCCTCGATCAGGGTGTCCGCGCCCTCAGTTTTGAGCAGGGCGTCCAGGGAAGGAATTTTTCTGAGGACCGGTTCGCTCATGGTGTTTTTTCGTCCGGCGCCATCTGCCCGCACCGGCAGGCCTATTTACTGAGGGATTTGAACGGGATTTTCCGGAAAATTTCGGCGTTGAGGTCATGGACCTCCGTCCCGGCCGTGACTATGGGAATGGAGACCTCGAAGGGCAGGTCTTTGGGCGGCAGGCAGGTCATGTTATCGCAGGCCTGGTAGCTCAGGCTGGCCTTGAGGGTAAGTTTGCCGGGCTGGGTCCCGTCCTTGATCTTGACGAGGGCGCCGAGGACGGTCTGTCCCTCATAGACGATAAGCTCAGCTTCCGAGTACGCGAACCGGCCGCGATGGCCGGGCGGATAGTGGATTTCGAGGATGTCGGAGGAGGGGTTTTCGTCGATCGAAAGGGAGGTCGGGAAGAGGAATTCGTCGAGCGGCGCGTTGTCGTTGATGTGGTAGCCGGGTTGGATCTTGAGGACGACGGCGGCTTTGACGACATCCCCGGGGCGGGCCGCATTCTGGGAGAGGAGGGCCTTGACCTCGACGACGTGCTCCTCCGACTGGTTCCGGGGGAGGGCCGGAACGTGAAGGGAGAGCCCGAGGAAGCAAAAAGCCGCAAGCCCCGCGACCGCGGCGATCAGGGCCGGTGTCTGCCATCCCCGATGACTCGTGAACCCTGGCTTCATGTCCCATCCATTAAACGTTTTGGCGCCGTGCTTGTCAAGCCCGCCGCGGCCAGCAAAGACGGTACCGGGTCTACAAAATGCTGGTTTTCAGCGGTTCCGAGCCGCGCAGACTCCCCGCATTGCCAATTATCCGGCATCGCGCCGACTCGATACAGGTCCTTATACCCGGCGCGTGTCCCGCACCTGTCAAGGTGCCATTCCCGATGGCATTCGCGTCGGCGAAGAAACCAGCATTTTGTAGACCCGGTACCGATCTTGCTGGTTTCGATAACGTCCCTTTTCATTTCCGACGCTCCTTGCCGCCGTGCGCGTCCCGGACGCCCTCCTCGAAGGGCTCGGGACCTCGACCGTGCAATCGGTTTGCGGCAGCCAGCCGAAGCGGGTTTTGAGCTCGAAGGGAGAGCTCAGATCGACCCGACCCGAATTGACCTCGCGCCCGTCCCGCAGGAGGACGAAGTCCCGGCATCGCGCCGCGTTGACGGCAACCCGGTCCCGCGGCCTCTCCTGACGGCGCGGATGAAGCCCGGATCGAATACCTGACCTCGCCGTCCACGGGATAGCCGAAACGCGAAGGCTAGGAGGGCGCGACGGACGTCCTCTGGCATGCCCCGAGGGCGAGAATCAGCAGCAGGATCGCGAAGGCGGCTCTTTTCATTGTCCCTCCCAGTCGATTTTGTTGATGGCGCCGGCCAGGAGCACGGCGGCCGCGGCCCCGGCGGCGAGATAGGCCGCCCCCGCGGCAAAGCCCGCGAAGACGATCCTGCCGATGCCGAGGAGGAAGCACAGGATCATAACGATGGCCAGCGCCCAGCCCGCGAACGGCGCGGCTTGCAGCCTGTAGCGTGTCCCGTGGAGCCGGGCGATGGGTCGCCAAAAACCTCCCGGCCGGACTTTCCTGTAGAAGGCCAGGAGATGTTGCGTGTCGTCGGGGGGCGTCAGGAACGTCACCGCGAGCCAGACGACGGTCGTGAAGGCGACGATAAGGATGATGTTTGTCCCCCAAGCGTCGACCCGGAATCCGGCGCGTTCGAGTCCCGAGGAGAGCCCCCGCACGAGAACGGAGTCCGGGAAGCGCTTGAGGTAGACGGCCAGGGCGGCCGAGGAGCTCAGGGCCGCAATCTCCGACCAGGCGTTGACCCGCCACCAGTACCAGCGTAGGAGCAGGACCAGCCCGATCCCGCCCGAAAGCTCCATGATCAGCTGCCAGCCCATCTTGACGCTGCCCAGGACGTAGGAGAACCCGGCCCCGAGCAGGGCCACGATGACGACCAGGACCCTCGAGACGAGCACGTAGTGCCTTTCCGGGGCGTCCCTCCTGACGAACGGTCGGTAGAAGTCGTTCAGGAGGTAGGAGCCGGACAGGTTGACGATCGATTCGATCGTGGACATGAAGGCGGCGAAGAGCGAGGCGATGACGAGGCCCATGATCCCGGCCGGAAGGCAGCCGATCATGCGCGGGTATGAGGCTTCCATATCGCCGGCCGGAGCTCTGGCCAGCCCGGGGAAGAGGACGAGCGCGGCTAGGGCGGTCAGGATCCAGGGCCAGGGACGGATGACGAAATGGGCGATGTTGAACCAGAGCGTCCCGGAAACGGCGTGTTTCGCGTTGCGCGCGGCGAGCATGCGCTGGGCGACCCAGCCGCCGCCGCCCGGCTCGGCGCCCGGGTAATAGACGGCCCACCACTGGATGAAGACGGCGACGAAAAACGCCAGGGGCAGGGCCTGTCCGAACGAGGGGAAGACCGAAAGATAGTCCTTCCCCGTCTGGGCCGAGAGGGCTTTGAGGGATGTCACGACCGTCCCGATGCCGCCCGCTTTCTCGACGGAGACGACGGACAGGACGATGGAGCCGAGCATGGCCACCCCGAACAGCAGCATGTCCGTTGCCACGACTCCCCAGAGGCCCGAGAGCGTGGTGTAAAAGACGGTCAGCGACAGGCAGACGGCCAGGGCCGCGATGCCGCTCGTGTGGAAGGTGATCTGGATGATCTTGACCATGGCCAGCGTCACCCAGCCGAACACGATGCAGGAGACCGGGATGCCCAGGTAGAGGGCCTTGAAGCCGCGCAGGAATTCGGCCGCGCGGCCCGAGTAGCGGAGGTGGATGAACTCGACCTCGGTCACGACCTCGGCCCGGCGCCAGAGGTGGGCGAAGAAGAGGACCGTCAGGGTGCTGCCCAGGAGGAAATTCCACCAGAACCAGTTGCCGGAGACGCCGTCTTTGATGACGATTCCCGTGACGGCGAGCGGCGTGTCGGAGGAGAAGGTGGTGGCGACCATGGACGTGCCGAGAAGCCACCAGGGCAGGCTGCGGCCGCTCAGGAAATATTCGGAGATGCTGCGGCCGGCCTTTTTCGAGTAGTAGAGGCCGATGCCGATCGAGAGGGCGAAGTACCAGACGATGAAGGCCCAGTCGATCGTCCCGAGCTTCACTGTTTGGCCCTGGAGATGAAGTAGCCGACCGGGCCGAAGATGCCGGCGGCGACGAAGACCGTGATCCGCTCGGCTGCGGTCCGGCAAAGGAAGACCCCGAAGGCGACGAGCGGGACTGCCACGCCCCAGAAGCCGAGGGCCATCGGCAGGTAGTCTTTCCTCATATCCGTTGGCCTCTTCTTATTGAATTCGGCCTGAAAAGTCAACCGGGAGGGCTGGCGGGATTGGACGTGAAAGGCGGCCCTGCGGGAAGGCCGGGGCGGACCTGCGCATCAGTGGAGCGGGGCCCCGTTTACGCTATGCCGCAAGAAACCGGCATCGTGTAACCAGGTCCCGCCTTGGAGTGGTCCCGGCTACTGCCCGGCCGAGGGAGAAGGAGGGGACGACCGCGGGGGCGAGCGGCGGCGGCGGTTGGACAGCAGGAGCAGGATGATGCCCACGAGCACGGCCGCGGCGCCATACGCGGCCCATTGGGCGTGCCCGGTCATGAAGCTCCCGGGCAGGACGTTCAGGCCCTGCAGGATCCAGATAACCCCGAAAACGATGAGTATCGCCCCGATGATGTTCAGGATGGTCTTCATTGTGGCCAAAAAATACACTCGACCCCCCTCCAAGTCAAGCCGGCGCCTTTAAATTGGGGACACAATACTAATTTCTCGACCGACAGCTCTAGCTTCCTTTGATGGCCCTTTGGAAGGCTGTCCTGCGGGAAAGGGCGCCTCAAGGAAATTAGTATTGTGTCCCCAAATTAAGGAGGAGCCGGCGGGCGGTCGAAATTAGCAGGGCCGGCAAGTCGAGAGTGAACGGGAAGGCGCCGTAGAACATCGGGGCGAACACGGCGGCGTAATCATCGGGGTCCTCGAAGGCCGCGCGCGAGGGAAGATAGCCGATGTTGCCGTTCGCGTAGCCGATGGGGAAGAGGGTTGGGAACTCCTTTTTCAAAGCGACGCTGTAAGCCGTGAAGACCTCGCCCGGGAAGGCGATTATTTTCAACCCGCCGATGGCCATGGCCTGAACCGGGACGTTATCGAGATACGGCATCTCCGCCAGCTCGCCACGACGCGTCGGGGCGGATTCCGCCCATTCCGAGGCGAACCGGTCGGCCGCGGGGAAGCGCTGATTCCGGGCCCGAAACAGAGCGGCCAGGGTTTCGATTTCTCCGGCGGGAGGCACTTCGAGCGGAACGCGGACCCGTGCTTCGGCCGCGGCCAGCGCGCGCCCGGCAGGCCGTCCGCGAGCGGGAGCGTTCGTTCCCTCGATGCGGCCGCCGAGAGCCGCGGATTTCAAGGCCCGTCCGGCCAGTATCTCGCCGTAAAGACCAAGGTCCTCCTCCGTCCCCCGGCCCCAGCGGTTGAGGTTGGTGACGGGATCGATGTCGCCGCAGAATCCCTGAAAGACGAGGGCCCGGCGGCCGCGGGCTTCAAGCGCCCGGACGGCCGCTCCCGGCCAATCGCCCGAAACCCGCGCATCCCGGCCCAGAGTGACCGGATGGCAGGCATAGTTGAGGAGGAAGATCTCGCCATCTTTCCTTTTGAATCGGGCCGTTTTCAGGAGAGGATCGATGCCCTCGAAGGTGGCCAGCCTGCGGTTGAAGCCGATCGCCTCCACGGCTTCGAAACCGAACCAGAGCTCCGATTCCGCGACATCGGACAGGGCCGCGGCCGCCGCCTCGACGGCCGCCCCCGGCAAGGAAGCCAGGTAGGCCGCGTCGACCTCACCGATGCCCCGCAAGGCCTGCGTGGCGGGCCCGGTGTGGGTGTGAGTGCAGGCGAGGAGGATGTTCCTGGGCTCGATGGACACGGCCTCCGACACGGCCCGGCGCAGCCGGTCGGCGAAGTCGACGGCGAACCCGATGAGGTCGAAGCTGATCAGGGCCAGGCGGACCGCCCCGTCGTCGAGGATGAGGGCCCGGACCCTAAGGTCGTCGAGGACTGACTCGGCCCTCCTCTCCAGATAGAAACCGTAGCCCGAGAGCTCCAATCCGAGAGCCGACGTTATGACCCTGTCGGCGTAACCGGCCCCGAGATGCGTCATGTCATCCTCCACCGGGCTCCGGACCGTCCAGGCCTCCGGCCGCCGATTCCGCCGCCTTTTGAGTCAGAGACGGCGCCCGTCCGCGTTCGGCCGTGAAAATCCTCCTCAGCAGAACGAAACCCGAGCTGAGAAAAGCCGCCCCTCCCGCCGCGGCCGCGAGCCACGAGCCCGCGAAAAGAGCGTTGGTCGCCAGCACGAGGGCCAGGCAGGCGACCACCCCGACGAGCGAGTCCAGCACCAGTCGGCCCGTCGAGGATTCGCCTTCCGGCCGGCCGCCCGCAGCCTCGCGGACACCTTTCCATAGTCCCGGGGGCCTGCACATCCGGTAGAAGCTGACGAGCGTCTCCTCCGATTCGGGCGGAGTCAGCAGGGTCACCGTGACCAGAGTCCCCAGGCTGAGCAGGAAGAGCAGGCCGGTCCCGACCCAGAACGGCCTGTTCTCGAACCCGAGGATGAACCAGAACAGGATCGAGAGCGGCAGCCCCAGCACGATCGCGGTCAGTTCGCCCCAGACGTTGAAGCGCCGCCAGAAGAACCGGAGCCACGACAGAGGCAGGATAAAGATGACCATCGCCGAATTGATGAACAGGAACCAGCTGACCATCCCCTTGACCCAGAGGATCGAGACGAAGGCGGCGAATATGAAGAGACAGAGCGTCACCAGGCGGCTCACCGTGATCTGGGTCCGCTCGGAATCGTCCGGCCGGAGCGCCCTGTAGAAATCGTTGACGACCAAGCTCGAGCCCCAGTTGATGAGCGAACTCAGGGTGGACATGAAAGCCGCCAGCTCGGCGGCCACAAGGACGCCGACGAATCCCGGCGGCAGGCGGGTGGCCCGGATGAGCTCCCCCCAGGCGTAGGCGGGGTCGGCCAGCATCATGAAGCCCGCCGGCGCCGAGCCCGAGGCGGCGGCCAGGTCCGCGGTCCAGAAGAGCGAGAAGGCGATGACCCCGAGGCCGATGAGCGGGATGGTCCGGAGCGACAGAGACAGGAAGGCGTTGAACAGCTGCCCTCCCATGGCGTGCCGCTCGTTCCGGGCGGCCATGAACCGCTGGGCCGTCATGCCCTCGCCGGCCGTCGGGGACCCGGCGAAGAAAAGCCCCTGAACGACCAGCATGGCGACGGTCAAGACGGGGATGAGCGGCGTCGGCGGGGTTTGCTGGAACACTTCGGGGCGCGCGCTCTGCGCCCTGGCCACGATTCCCGCCCAGCCGCCGTGCTGCGGGACGGCCAGGAAAAAGAAAGCCAGGTTACCTGCCAGGAAGATGCCGAATTGGACGACATCCGTGAATACGACTCCCGTTAACCCGCCGAACACGGTGTAGACGACCACGATGCCCCCGAAGATGAGCAGGATCTGGGCCTCCGACAGCGGGACGAGGGGCTTGATGGTCTTGGCGAAGAAGCCCGTGATGTACCCGATCACAAGCACGGCGATTGCGAACAGCAGAAACGCGTAGGCCCGGCGGGCCAGCAACGCGGGCCGGCCGCCGTAGCGCAGCGTGATGAGCTCGGCCGTGGTAACGATCTGCATCCGGCGCCAAAGCCGGGCCCAGATGATGGCCACGAGCGGCATCCACACGATCCAGGCTCCCCACCACATCCAGTTTCCGGCCAAGCCGAAAACGAGGACGAGCATGACGAATCCTCCGCCGCCCGAGGAGTACGTGGCGGTGTTGGACAGGCCGATGGCCCACCAGGGAAGGTTGCGGTTGCTCGTGAAGTAGCCGCCGATCCCGGCTCCGCCCGCGCGCCTCGTGAAGCGGAGGCCCACTCCGAGCGACAGCCCGCAGAGGAGCGCGACCACCAGCCAATCGACCGGCGTCATTGGCCTGTGCCGTCAACAATTAAAATTTAGTCTGTATCCCCGATCTTAGCCGCGTTTGGGCGGAATGGCGAAGACGGGCAACACGCTGAGCGTGATCACTTTTTCGGTCGTGCTGCCCAGGAAGAAGCGGGCGAACGGCTTGACCAGCGTGGACATGACGATCATGTCGTACTTGTGGTGTTCGGCGTAGTCCACGATCCCCTCGAAGGCCGTGGCCGCCTTGTAGACGTCCTCGGTCATCTCCACGTCCTCGTGCTCGCGCTTCCGGCGGGCCTTGAGCTTCTTCAGCACGGAGTCGAATAGCTCGTCGGTGAGACGGAAATCATGGCCGAAGAGTTCCATAACGTAAAGGAAACCCAGCGACCCGTCCAACCCCTTGGCGAGCTTCCAGGCGTAATCGCGCTCGACGTCCTCCTGGTCGGAGAAATCGGTCGGCACGAGGATTTTCTTGATGCTGACGGTGCCCTTTTTTCTCTTGGTCACGAGCACGGGCACAGACGAACTGTGGAGGAGCCGCGTGACGACGCCGCCCATCGGGGCCGCTTTGCCCAGTCCGGTCAGGCCGACGACGACGAGATTGGCCTTCTCCTTCTCCACGGCTTCGCAAATGACCTTGTCGGGCGATCCGGTCCTGACGAGGACGTCGTCGAACTTGATGTCCTTGGCTTTGCTGATTTCCTGGATCCGGGCCTCGGAGGCGGCCGTGGCCGCCTGGATCTTCCCGGTCAGCTCGGCCTCCATATCGGGATGGGCCTCGTAAAGGACGGGGGAAAAATCGGGGATGACGTGCAGGGCCGACAGCTTGGAACCGTAGGTCTTGGCCAGCAGGCCGGCGTAGAGAAGGGCGTGCTCCGATTCGTCCGAGTAATCCGTGGCCCAGAGAATATGCTTCAGGAATTCCTTCATCGAAACCTTCCTTTCAGGGTTAGAATTGAGTAATCGCGGCCCGCCCGAAGGGCCCGGCCTAAGTTTACACCGGTTCGCGGCGAATGGGAAGAGCCAAGTCCGGCAGGAAGGCCGCGAAAGGGGAGTACCGAAGCGGCCGGCCATCTCATCACGGGAGATGGGAGATGTTGGGGAGGAAACGCGGTTTTCGACAGTCTTGGCGAGCCGGGATCGACGGGCCCGCCAACGCGAGAGACGGCGAGAGCGAGAGTCGAAGCTTCCGTCAAGACCGGGGCTAAAATGGGCCTGCCATTTATCCTTGCTGTTCGCGTTCACGGAAAAGCCGGAGGTCCTGGAGCGGCCGGCCTACGGTCCGGAATCCGGTCAGCGCGCATGCAATCGGAAACGGCAGGATGCTGGCCGCCGACGGCGCGGCCGACGCCCTCCGGCGCCGCGACCTGGGCAAGAAAACCTCGAAACGGGTCTGCGAGCCCGGACCTTCGCGCTTCGGAAACCAGCAATTTGTAGACCCGGTACCGTCTTTGCCGGTCCTTCCTGAATGAAGGGGGAGTTTCCTGAGCGCTTCAGGCTAGTACTTCTGCCAGTCCGGCTTGTGCTCGTAGACCCAGCTGTAATAGTCGGCCCGCTCGAGCTCGGAGGCCGCTTCCCTGTCGAGGATGAAAACGGCCCTGGGGTGAAGCTGGAGGACCGACCCCGGCACCGAGGCCGTGAGCGGGCCCTCGGCCGAAAGGGCGACCGCCCTGGCCTTCTTTTTCCCGAACGCCATGAGCAGACACATCCGGCTCTCAAGGATCGTGCCGAGGCCCATCGTGATCACATGGAAGGGCACCTCGTCCGGGCCGCCGAACGACCCGGCGTTTTGGCGCCGGGTTTCCTCGGTCAGCGTCTTGATGCGGGTCCGGGAGGCGAAGGACGAGGACGGCTCGTTGAACCCGAGGTGCCCGTTGGTCCCGATCCCCAGGACCTGGATGTCGATTCCGCCCGCCGACCGGATCGCCTGTTCGTACTGCCGGCAGTAGGACGGGATGTCTCTGGCCAGGCCGTCAGGGATGTGAACCCGGCCCCCGGAGACCCCTATTCCGCCGAACAGGTTGGCCCACATGTAGCTGTGAAACGAAGCCGGATGATCCGGCGCCACGCCGACGTACTCGTCGAGGTTGAAAGTTGTGATGTGCCCGAAGTCCAGCCCCTCTTCGCGGTGCCTCCGGACGAGAGCCGCGTAGAGCTGAAGAGGGGTGTTGCCGGTCGCCAGGCCGAGGACGGCGTGCGGCTTTTCCCTGACCAGGCGGCCGACCAAGCCCGCCGCGATCAGGCTGGCCCCTTCGCTGTCGGGTTGAATGATGATCTCCACGCGGTCCCTCCTCGGGGAAACGTTGCCGCCCCTAGCCGGAATACTTCTTGATGTTCTGTTCGACCGCCGAACGGAACTTGTCTATGTGGGCCATCACGAAGGCCTTGATGTCCAGCGAGTCGTCCATGACCAGAGGAGTCAGGTCCATGGCGAACCAGAGCTGCTCGGCCTGGTCGGTTTCGTGAGTCTGAAAATAGGTGGCGTTGGCCCGCCTGCGGCCGAGAGTGGCCAGGTCGTAACGCTTGCCGCCCACCACCTGGGAATCGTAGACTCCGATCAGGGCCATGGCCAAGTTTTCGCGGGCGCTGACATTCAGCGCGATCTTGTCCTCGTCGTCCATCCAGTCCAGGTTCCGCCAGACCTCGCACCCGTAGACGACCTGGGGACGGTCCTCGTGCGGCAGCTCCCGCATCGCCGCCAGGGTGGCCATGACGACGGCCAGATGCGTCTCGTGCTTGTCGACGGGATTGTGGGTGTAAACGGCCGTCGGCTTGCAGGCCTGGAGGACCTGGACGAGGTCGGCCTTGAGGTCGCCGTCCTTGTGATCCTTGACCTCGGCGCTCGTGTAGTTGAGCTGGACGAGCCCGCCGTAGTTGCCGATGATGGCCGCCTTCTCCTGCTCCCGCCGGCGCAGCGACGCCATGTCCTCGTCGGTGCACGCCGCGTATTCGCCGGCCCGCGGGCTGCCGGCCCCGTCCGTGCAGACCGCGCCGCCGAACCACAGCTCCTGGCTGTTGAAACACTTCTGGATGCCGTGGAAAGCCATGATTTCCAGGTCGTCCTGGTGGGCCCCGATGCCGAGGTGGGTGATCCTCTGGAAGGCGGCCTCGACGGCGGTGCCGTCGGGGACGAAGATCGAGGCGTTGGGATTATGAAACTTCATGAAGACGCTCCTTATGGTGTCGCCTCCCCTCCCGGGCGGCGGGGAGGCTGGCGGCCGCGACGGCCTGGCCGACGCGACGGCTCTTTTCGTCGAGAAGATGAAGCCGGACCCTGGCCCCGGCCTCCGGGAACTCCGTCCGCAGGACCTCGGCGGCCTTGGCTATGATAATGTTTCCGCCGGTCCCGGACATGACCCGGCCCAGGACGAGAAGGTTGCGGAAATCGTAAAAGACGGCATACCAGGGGATCGTGTAGCCCAGGTACACGCCGATGGACTCGAAAACCCCCGCGGCCAGCGGGTCCCCGGCCTCGGCCAGGCGCTGGACCTCCCTCAGCCTCTCGGGAAGACGCATCGATTCGGGGAACCTCATCCCCGCGGCCAGGGCCAGCCTGTTTGCGGCCTGTTGGGAAAAGTAATTGGCTCCGACGCCGCGGTCGCCCGACCATTCGTCCACGGCCGCGGCCGGGTTGGCGTCGACGGGCGTGAAGGCCAGTTCGTCGAGCCAGCCGGGCAGATGGCCTGCGGCGTCCAGGAAACCGGCGGCCTGGCTGGAACCCATGGCCACTCCGAGGACCGAGGTCGTGTCGAGGGACATCGTCCCGGCCAGGGCCGTGACCTCTCCGTCGTTGACGACCTCGAAGGGAACGCCCCACTCATCCCGGATCCTCAGGAAAAGCGGTTTGACCTTCGCGGCGAACACGTCCTCCGGAACGGACCGGAAGAGCGATGAGATCCGGACCTGGTTGTTGATGTAGATTCCGGCCGCGCTGCCGCCGATGGCGTCAACCCGCGGCAGCCGGTCGGCGGCGCGTTTAAGGCCGGATTGGATCAGGTTGAAATGATAGTCGGGGTCCGCCTGGTCGCTGGGCGTCCAAGGGATCTCCTCGCTGAAGACGGGGCTTCCGTCCCTGACCGCGGCAACCTTGAAATCGCTGGCCCCGAGGTCGAACCCGATCCGGCAGCCGCCGAGATGCCCGCCGAGCGACTGGGCTCTTTCGCGGGCCTCGGGGAATCGTCCCGCCTCGGCCAGGGCCACCTCGAACGGCCGCTCGTAGACCCGGCTCATCAGGCCTGCGTCGAAATCCCTTCCGCCGCCTTCGCGATAGACGGAGCGCAGGCGCTTGCCCAGCCAATGCGGGCCGTCGAAGTGGATCTTCCAGCCGCCACGCGACCAAAGCAGGAACTTGACCATGCGTTCGACAACGTAGGCCGTGGTTTCGTCACCCTCGGACTCCCGGCCGATGCGCGTCTCGAAAAGCGAGACGAAGCCGTTCTCCCGCTCCAGGCCAATCCTGACGGGGACGCCCGTCGACCCGGCGGAAGCCAGGAACCGGCGAAAGGCGAGGATGATCGGGCGAAAGCCGGGGTCACAGGGAGGGAGGATACGAGGGGTGGGTTCCGCCGGCAAAGACCGCTGGTGTTCGCTCTCGGGCAGGGACAAGGCTTTCCTCTCGTTCGGAACATTATAGCACGCGGGCGGGGGAGCTCCAAAACGAAGGGCGACGCCCTCGGAGGGGGGACGAAAACCCGATTCCGGACGGCCCGACAAACCAACAAAGAACCCGAAAGGCCGGCCGCGGGCCGGCGGTTCTCCCCGACGCGCCGGGCTGCCGTTAGGCAAGGAACCGGCCGATCCGCTTGATCCCCTCTTCGATCAAACCCGGTTCGGGGGCGAAGGAGAGCCTCAGGTACCCTTCCCCGAGCCGGCCGAACGCGCTGCCGGGGATCGTGACGACTCTCTCCTCCGCCAGCAGCCTCAGGGCGACGGCTTCGGAGGTTCCGAGGGCGGCCCTCGCGGGAGAGATGTCGACGAACACGTAGAACGTCCCGGCCGGACTCACACAAGACAAGCCGGTGTGGGCGGCGAGACAGTCCAGGGCGAAATCCCGCCGCTTGCTCAGTTCTTCCAGGTAACGGGCCTTGTCGTCGTCGGCGAAGCCGGACAAGGCATGGATGGCGGCGTGCTGGCAGACGGCAGGAGGGCAGGTGACAGCCAGCTGGTGGAAGACCCCGACCGCCTTGACGACGTCGGCCGGCCCCACGCACCAGCCGACCCGCCAGCCGGCCATGGAAAAGCTCTTGGAGAGGCTGCCGATCGTAACGCAGTTCCGGAGCAGCGGCCCGACCGAGACGGCCGGCCCCTCGAAAACGATGTCCGCATAGGCCTCGTCCGAGACCACGGTCAGGGGAAGGCCGGCCAGCCCCGCGGCCAGGGCCTCGAGCTCGGCCCCTGAATACACGGCTCCGGTCGGGTTGTTGGGACTGTTGATGATGACCGCCCTGGTTTTCCCCGTGACTCGGCCGAGGACATCTTCGGCTCTCAGACGAAATCCGGCGCTTGCCGCCAGGGGGTACGGCCTGGGCTCGCCGCCCGCCAGCCGGACGAGGGAAGGATAGGCCGGATACCCCGGGTCGGGAACGAGGACTTCGTCCCCCGGGCCGACCAGCACCATCAGGACATCCATCAGGGCCTCCTCGGCCCCCAGGGTGACACACACGCCTTCCGGCGGCACGCCGTGTCCCGAGCGGGCGGCGATCAGGCTCCGAAGCTCGGGCAGGCCTTCGTTCGGGGTGTAGCCGAGCCGCCAGGAGCCCAGTTTGTCGCGGACATGGTCGATCACCGACCTGGGGGTGGGGAACTGCAGCTCGCCCAGGCCCAGGTCGATCGAGGACGGGTCGGCCAGGTCCTTGATCCGCCGGATCATGGTCTTGGCCATCCCCTGCATCCTGGCGCTCAACTCCGCTGACATGGGCTCACGCCTCGGCCAGGGTCCTGACGATCGATTGATAGAGGACGACGGCCTCCTCGAGCTGCGCTTTTTCCACTTTCTCGTGCTCCGAGTGGGCATCCAGGACCGAACCCGGACCCAGCAGCAGCGGCCGCCCGAACGATGCCAGATAGGGGATGTCGGTCCCGAAGGGCATGATTTCCCGGGCGATGCCCGGCACCGTGAACAGGACCTGGGGTTCGGACTTCGCGATCACCGAGATATCGACCCTTCCGGCCGCGGCGCCTTCCACCAGGGAGAGGACGAGGCCGGGGGACTTTCCCGTTCGGAAAGAGACGACGGCCCGGGCCTCCTCCGGGACGACGTTCGGCGCGACGCCGCCCTCGACGCGCCCGATATTCATCAGTGTGGGACCGAGCGTTTCGTCGGGCGGCCCGAAATCGAGGCTCCGGAGGTCTTCCAGCACGTCCAGGATCTTCAGAACGGCCGATTCGCCCCTCTCGGGATAGGCCGAATGAACCGCCCGGCCGGCCGCCCTGAGTTCGACGGTCAGGACGCCCTTATGGGCCGAGCCGAGCTTGTTCCGGGTCGGCTCCCCGACGACGATGAACCGGGAGCCGGGGTTCAGACCGTCGGCCTTCCTGGCCCCGATGCTGTCGGTTTCCTCTCCCGCCAGAAAGAGCAGGCCGCAGTCTCTCCTCCCCTCGGCCCGAAGGCCGGCGGCGGCCGCGATCATCGCCGCCATGATCCCCTTGGCGTCGCAGGCCCCCCGGCCATAGATGTATGACCCGTCCTCGTGCGCTCCGAACCAGGGGGGGACGGTGTCGAGATGGGTGCACAGGAGGCAGACCGGCGGCTCGTCGAGGAGGGCCAGGAGATTGCTCCGCCGCGGCCCGACTTCCCGAGTGCGGACGCGAAAACCCGCGTCCGTCAGATAGCGGGACAGGAAATCGGTCAGGGGTCCCTCGCCTCCCGTGATCGAAGGGATGTCGATGAGGCTCCTGGTCAGCTCGAAAAGATCCACTCGGTCCGCCATCGGCTTCTCGATGCTCCCTCCGTCCCGGCTCCAGGCCCTTAGCGGCGGTGTCCGCGCAGGCTCTTGATGATCGCCACCTTGTCCCGGGACGAAACGGCCTTAACCGTCTTGATGACCCGGGCCGGGACGCCCGCGACCACCACTCCGGGACGGACGTCCTTGGTGACCACGGCTCCGGCCGCGACGACGCTCCCCGCTCCGACCCGGACCCCTTCGAGGACCACGGCGTTGGCGCCCACCAGCACGTTGTCGCCGATGGCGACCGGGCGGGCGCTCGGCGGCTCGAGGACGCCGGCCAGGACCGCCCCGGCTCCGATGTGGCAGTTGCGGCCGACCGTGGCCCGGGCCCCCAGGACCGCGTTCATGTCGATCATCGTCCGCGGTCCGACGACCGCGCCGATGTTGATGACCGCCCCCATCATGATCACGGCGTCCCTGCCGATCCGTGCCCCCCCCCGGATGACGGCCCCCGGCTCGACGCGGGCCTGGACTCTGCTCAAATCGAGGAGGGGAAGGGCCGAGTAGCGGGCCGAGAGCTCGACGTGGCTGTCGGTGATTCTCCGGCGGTGGCTTTTCAGCCACGGGCCGACTGCGGCGAGATCCCCGGCCAGGACCCAGAAGTCTCCGGTTCCGAAGGCCTGGAAAGCGGCCCCCTCGAAATCCCGCCTCGTGAAGGCGCCCCGCAGGAGGACTTTGGCCGGTGTCTTTTTCCGGCTGCCCGAGATAAGAGCCGCGATCTGCTTATAATCCATGGACTTCACGCACCCCGACGTTCGACGATCGGGTGACGATGATCTCCGCCTCGCCCTCATCGGGACGGGGGAAGCGCCTCATGACCTCGGCCACGGCCGGGACGGCCTCTTCCGGCGCGACGGCGAAGACCGATGAGCCTCCGCCGCTGACGTTGCAGCCGTAGGCGCCGGCTTCGAGGACCCGGGCCTTGAGTTCGCCGTACCCCGGGATGGAGCGCGAGCGCACCGGCTCCGAGATTAGGTCGCGGTTGAGGGCCTCTCCGATCCGCTTCAAGTCGCCGCTCAGGGCGGCATGGACGAGCGCCGCGCAGCCCGACATCTGCTCTTTCACGTGGGCCAGGGCGAAATGGCCGGGGATCAGGCCTCTCGTCGTTGTCTGGGATTTCCTCCGGACGCGCAGGACGACCGGGACCGGAGGGAGGCCGATCTTTTCGATGCACAGCGGGTTATGGGCCCGGACGAAGGCGAAGCCGCCGAGGCTGCAGGCGGCGACGTTGTCGGCGTGAGGCGTGCCGCCCGAGGCTGCCTCCCCCAGGCTGGCCAGGCCGACGATCTCCGCCGTCCCGAGGCCGGTCTCGTGGAGGGCGTCGAGGCCGAACACGGCGGCCACGGCCGAGGCGGCGGAGGAGCCCAGCCCCGCGCCCACCGGCATGCTCTTGATGATCTCGATTTCGGCGCCGCCCGGGGCTCCGGTCTTCCGGAAGAAGTGAATGGCCGCCAGCCCGGCGGTGTTCCTCTCGGGCGCCGTGGGCAGGCTCGACTGTCCATCGATAATCCGGATGGCCAGGCCGGGCTCCGGCCTGGGCCGGATGCGCAGGTGGTCATAGGGCCGGTCGAGGGCCAGGGCGAAAATGTCGAAACCCGGCCCGAAATTGGCGATGGTCGCCGGCGCCCGGACGAGAATCTCCCGTTTCAAAGCAGCCCGTGCCCCCGGAGCAATCCGGCCAGAACCGCCCGATTCGCTTCACTCAACCGGGTGAGGGGCGGCCTGAGCGGTCCGCCGGGAAGGCCCAGGAGAGCCAGGGCCTCCTTGACGGCCATGGGATTCGTCTCGAGCCGCAGCGCTTCGAAGAGTTCATAGTAGCGGAAGTGCAGCGCCAAGGCCTTGTCCTCTTCCCCCCGCAGGCTGAAGTCCACGAGGTCGCGCATGACCCCGGGCAGGATGTTCCCGGCCACGGTGAACACCCCGCGGCCTCCGAATGACATCAGCGGGTAGCACGTCGTGTCCTTCCCGGTGAAGATGCCGAAGGAGGTCCCCTGGGCAAGATACACGAGTTTGGCCAGGTGGCCCAGGTTCATGACGCCGTCCTTGGTGGCGACGATGTTGCCGTGGCCGACGAGACGGGCGTAGGTCTTGGGCTCGACGTTGATGCCCACCCGTTCGGGCGCATTGTGGATGATGACCGGCACGGGCGAGGCGTCGGCCACCCGGGTGTAGAAGTCGAACACGCCCTCCTGGGTCGGCTTGACCAGGAACGGCGCGAACACGACGGCGTAGTCGCAGCCGAGGCTGCCGTAGAGCCGGGCCCGGGCGATCGTCTGGTCCAGGTTGCAGGAACATGTGTCCGGGGCCACCTTGCAGGCCCCCCCGGCCTCCTCCGCGACGATTTCCACGAGACGGGCGATCTCCTTTTCCGTCAGGGCCGGGCTCTCTCCCGTGACGCCCAGCGGGGCGATCCCATGGATGCCGGCTTCGACCTGGCTCCGGACGAGCGCGCGCAGGCCCTTCTCGTCGAGACTCAGGTCGGCGTTGAACGGAGTTATCAAAAGAGTATAGGCGCCGCTGATCATGGTCTGTCTTCTCCCTCGAAAAACGAATTCAATTTATAGCACACAGGCCGAGGTCCGGTCAAAGCCGGGGAGCCGGAACCCGATCTACTTTCCGGAGTACCGGACTTCGACCGGCACGAGGAGCTCGGCCGCCGTGTCCGCGACCCGGCGGGCCCAGTTCCGCGCGGGCGGGTTGAGAGGGACGACCGTGCCCTTTTCCCAGCCGGCCAGGAGCCAGAAAGTCCGCCGTCCGTCCGGCGGGATCTTGAGCTGGACCCAGCGGTCCAGATCGTCCTCCGAGAGCCCCGCCAGGGCCGTCGGGTCGAACATCGCGGCCAACCCGATTCCGCCGGTCCCGTCGGCGCCCCGGCCCCACTCGGAAACGCAGCCTTTGTCCTTGTCGACGGCGAACGTCCCGTCCCCGAGCTTTTCGAGGCCCGGGCCGCAGAAGACTCCGCCCGGAGTTTTGGCGGGCCCGAGGAGCAGATCCGTCCTCGACCAGGGATTGTCGGCGAAGGCCGAAAAGAACGCGGTCAGAACGGACTCCCCGCCGTCGGCAACGGCGTATTCGACTCTGACTAGGCTCCGCAGGGGACCGCGACTCAGGACTTGGGTTTTCATCAGGAGCGCATCACGCCCCGGGGAGTTCATCAGCGGGGTCCGCGTTCCCTCGCGCCAGAGGCTGAGTCCGCCGAGTCCGGCCGACTGTCCCGCATCGAGAAGAGCCAGGCCCCAGTCCGGCCGGGTTTTGCCCGGGGCTCCCAGGCTTTGCAGGCCGAGGCCCGGGGCGAACTTGCCGAACGGCACGATCCGCCCCGCCGTGAACTCGAAGGCGGCCAGGTTGGATTCCCAGGCCGCTCCCGGACTCCGCTCGCCGCCCATGGTCCGGGCATAGGTCCTGGCCGATGTCATCAGCCGGAAGCTTCCCGTCGGCGAATAGTAGCACGCGAGCCGGACCGTGGAGGAGGGGAGGAGCGTTCTGACGAAAATGATTTCGTCGTGGGACTTGTCCCTGTCGAGGTCGTCCGCTTGGGAGAGGACGAGCTGGACGCTCTGAGCGGTCTCCTCGAAGATGGCGTAATTATAGCTGTTGAAATCGGGGGCGAAGGCCCTGATCGCGTCGACGGCCAGAATTACGGGGTGGTTTTCGAGACGCAGCCCGCTCGGATTTCTGATTTCGATGACGAACTGCCTGGTGAATCCCAGGCTCCGGGGCGACTGGTTCTGGGCCAGGCCGTCGCGAGCCGCCGCGGCGGACAGAAGAATGACGGCCAGGACCCGGATGGTTTTCATGGCGGCACGGGACATGGACTGTCGACTCCTTTCGGAAGCGTATCCCCGCCCATTGTATCCCAAATCGGGGCCGAAAAGAATCTCCGGCCGGGCCCTCGGCCGGATTCGGCGGGGGACCCGCGGCGCGTGCGCCCGGCGCGGTTTCGTGCTATAAGGAAAAGGATCATGTCCGTCCGATGCCTGTATCTTTCGCGGGCCGATGTCGAGACGGTGGGCTTGGAGATGCACGCCGTCATCGCCGCCCTCGAGCGCATGTTCCTGGAGAAGGCGGCGGGCCGGGTCGAGATGCCGCCCAAGCCCGGCGTTCATCCCGGAGGAGACGCCTTCATCCACGCCATGCCGGCTCTGATCCCGGCCCTGCGTGCGGCCGGCGTCAAGTGGGTCAGCGGCTTTCCGGCCAATCCCAAACGCGGACTGCCCTACATCAGCGGCCTGATCGTGTTGAACGACGTGGAAACGGGTTTCCCCACCGCGGTCATGGACTGCACTTGGGTCACGGCCAAGAGAACGGGCGCGGCGACGGCGGTGGCGGCCAAGAGGCTGGCCCGGCCCGATTCCCGGGCGGTCGGAATCCTGGGCTGCGGCGTGCAGGGACGCAGCAACCTGGAGGCCCTGAACGCCGTAGCGGAAATTCGGGAGGTCAGGGCGTATGACCTCGACCCTCGCGCGGCCGGCCTTTTCAAGGATGAAACGGAGGGAGCCTTTTCCGTCCGCGTGGAGGTCGTCTCGTCGCCCCGTGACGCCGTGCAGGGGTGCGACATTGTGGTAACGGCCGGGCCCATCCTGAAGACCCCGCACGCGACCATCGGTCCCGGCTGGCTCGAACCGGGGGCCTTCGCCTCGCTCGTGGACTACGACTCGTACTGGAGCCGGGAGGCCCTCGCCGAGGTCGACAAGTTCTGCACGGACGATCCGGCCCAGCTGGAGCACGCCAAGACCCAGGGCTATTTCAAGGACATTCCTCCCGTATACGCGGAGCTCGCGGAGTTGGTCTCGGGCCGAAAGCCGGGCCGGGAATCGGCCGTCGAGAGGACCATGGCCTGCAATCTCGGCCTGGCTCTCGACGATATGGCCGTCGCGCCTCTCGTTTGTGAGAGGGCCGCGGCGCTGGGCCTCGGCACCTGGCTCGATCTTTGACCACGGGCGGAGGCCTGCTCCCGGGGAGGCCGGCGCCGGCCGGACCTTTTGCGCCGTGACCGGTTGATAGCGCCGCCGCTGTTGTGGTATGTAACATTCACTCGAGGACAAGGAGCGGCCATGGCCACCATCGTCACCTTCGGGGAGATCATGCTCAGGTTGTCGCCGCCGGGTCGCGAACTCCTGTTCCAGTCGCCGCGGCTGCGGGCCGTATTCGGCGGCGCCGAAGCCAACGTGGCCGTCTCGCTGGCGGTGCTCGGCCACGACGCACGCTATGTTTCCGTCATCCCCGCCAACGAGACCGGCGAGGCCGCGCTCCGCGAGCTGAGAAAGTGGGGCGTCAACACGGCCTTTGTCCTCAGGCGGGGCGGCAGGCTGGGAATCTATTTTGCGGAGCGGGGAGCCAACCAGCGGGCCTCCAAGGTCGTTTATGACCGGGACGGATCGGCTTTCGCCGAGGAGGCCGCGCCCGGCGCCTTTGCCTGGGACGCGGTCCTGGCGGGGGCCGCCTGGCTCCACGTTACGGGCATTACGCCGGCCCTGAGCCCAGCCGCGGCGGACTCGATTCTGGAAGCGGTGGCGGCGGCCCGGGCCGCGGGGCTCACGGTTTCGGTGGACCTGAACTACAGGTCCAGGCTCTGGAATTACGGCCGGAAGGCGCCCGAGGTGATGAAGGGGATCGTCGAGCAGGCCGACGTTCTGGTGGGAAACGAGGAGGACTGCCAGTGGGCCCTCGGCATCGGGGAGCCGAAGCCGTCCGGGCCGGGCCCCGCCGATGTCGAAGACTTCAACAGGCTGACGGACCTAGTCATGACCGCGTTCCCCAACCTGTCCCGGACCGCCATTACTCTCAGGCGCAGCTTCAGCGCCCACCACAACGGTTGGTCGGCGGTCCTGAGAAACCGAAGCGAATTCATCACCGGACCGGACTACGACATCCCGGCCGTCGTGGACAGGATCGGGACCGGCGACGCGTTCGCGGCCGGGCTCATCCACGGGCTCGTTTCCGGGGAGACGGACGCCGAAGCCCTGGCTTTCGCCACGACGGCTTCCTGCCTGAAGCATTCCGTCCCGGGAGACTTCAACCCGGCCTCGGAAAGTGACATCCGGAACCTGCTCGAGGGGGACGGCTCGGGCCGTATCCGCAGGTAGGAAAGGGCGATGACCAAGGACGAAGTCCTGCAAACGATCCTCGAGACCAAGGTCATCGCCGTCATCCGGCTGTCCGACCCGGGGAGGCTCCCGGATATCGCCGGCGCGCTCGGACGCGGGGGCATTGCGGCCCTGGAAGTCACGATGACCACGCCCGGGGCGCTGGAGGCCATCGTCCGCCTGGCCGGGAGCAGGCCGCCGGGCGGCATCGTGGGCGCCGGAACGGTCATCGACGCGAGGACGGCCGGGGCCGTCATCGAGGCGGGAGCGGATTTCGTCGTCTCCCCGGTGACCGATTTCGGGGTCATCGACGAGTGCCGGAGGCTGGGGCGGCTGGTCGTTCCGGGAGCCCTGACGCCCACGGAAATCGTCACGGCCTGGAACCGGGGGGCCGACATCGTCAAGGTCTTCCCGGCGACGTCACTGGGGCCGCGGTACTTCCGCGACCTGCGCGGTCCTTTTCCGGACCTGCGCCTGATGCCCACGGGCGGCGTCGACCTCGGCAACGCCAGGGACTTTATCGAGGCCGGCGCCTGCGCGGTGGCCGTGGGAACGGCCCTGTTGGACAGGCGGGCCGTCGCCGCGGGGGATTGGGAGCTCATCACGGAAACCGCCCGCCGGCTCACCTCTTCGCTCAGGCCGCAGGCGCGGGCCTAAAGGGATTGTCAGGGCCGGGGACGGGACCCGCGAGGGAAGAGAGGGGGAACCTCAGAGTTTGTCTTTGCTGAGAATCCTGACGACCGCGTCCACCTGCTGTTTCTTCAGCGTGACCTTGCCGGCCTTTGCGTTCTCGGCCACCTGCTCCGCCGAGGAACAGGCGGGGATGACCGGGCCCATGCCCGGCATGTGCAGCATGAAGGCGATCGCCAGCTGGGTCAGCGTCAGGTCCCACTTGTGGGCCAGGTCGGCCAGGTCATGGAGCTTCCTGGCGATGGGCTTGGTCAGCTCCTGCTCGACCTTGTGCTCATCGACGAGCCTGGCCCCGGGCTTGATCTTGGAGCGGTCCAGGTAGCGCTCAGAGATCAGCCCCCAGCGCAGCGGGCTCCAAGGAATGAACGACAGCCCCTTCTCGGCGCAGTATTCGATAACCCCTTTCCGCTCGTGGGACTCCCCGTAGAGGATGTCGAACTGATTCTGGACCGAGCGGATCTTGGCCCGGCGGAAGATGTCCTCGTAGACGCGGTATTGTTCGAGTTGGGCGACGCTGAAATTCGAAACCCCGAAATACCGGACCAGGTCCTGGGCGATGAGGTCCTCCATGGCCAGGAGGCTTTCCTCGGGCGGGGTCAGGTCGTCGAACCAGTGGAACTGCAGGATGTCGACCCAGTCGGTCTGGAGCCTCTCCAGGCACGCGTAGGCCGCTTCCATGATGCTGTTCCGGGAAAGACGGCAGTGATTGGGAGTGCGGCCGTCCATGGTGCTGTAGATCTTCGTCGCGAGCTGGACGTCCCGGCGGCGCGAGGGGTTGGCCGCGAACCACTTGCCGATGATCCGCTCGGAGTTCCCGCTCGAATTGTTGTAGCGGTTGGCCGTGTCCCAGAACGTCACGCCCTCTTCGACGGCCCGGTCGAGGATTTTGAAGGCCTTGGCTTCCGTGATCCGCGATCCGTCTCCCGTTTCGGGATATCCGAATTTCCACGTGCCCAGCCCGACGCGCGGGACGCGCAGCCCGGAGGGGCCGAGCCCTCGATAAGGCATGCCCTGGTAGTCCTCCGTGGTGAACGGCATATGATAAAGCTCGGGCCTGGGTTGGATAGGGTCGTTCAGTTTCTTCTTTTGAGGCATCCTATGACTCCTGCGCTCCAACGAAACCGTAAGAATGCCCTACTAGATAACATAAAATGCGAACAAATGAAAGACCCGGCGGGCGCAAAATTTCGGGCTCCCCGTGGCCGCCGGGCGGGAAATGCGATCGTGCGGGTCGAGAGCGCCTATCGGATTTGACGAATTCAGGAAGCGTGCTATAATATGTGTAGGCTTTGCTTAGCTGGCTGTGCAAGGCAAAGAAGATACCCTCCTTCAATATCCCCTTAAATTCCCCAAACCCCGACAGCCAGCACTATCTCCTCCCGGTTTGGAGCCCGCGTTCCGCGACGGGATTTGACTTTATCCGGTTCCTCTTTTATAACCCGTTGTCCGTGGTGAGAAATTTCCGCCGAGGAGTCGGGTTCGAACATGTCCGTCCGCAAAGAGGAGAGTCCGCATCCGGGTCCGGCCGCAGGCGGGGCGGTCCCGTCGTTCTGGAACCGCGACTTCCTGCTCTCTCTCTT